>Ga0247727_10001313_pt1 | contig 59460 bp, 44 predicted proteins | sample WisWelCaveWW1625_FD_202498 | JGI IMG/M metagenome (GOLD analysis project Ga0247727, IMG submission 202498) | Biofilm microbial communities from Wishing Well Cave, Virginia, United States - WW16-25 | ecosystem: Environmental > Aquatic > Deep subsurface > Groundwater > Cave microbial mat | place...
TTTGCGGAAACAACCAGATGGTGGTGAGCAGGCCCACTGCCGCGAAGATTAAAATCCAGAAATCCGCGCGAGAAGTTTGAGGTGATGGCGCCATCGTCACAGCTTCGGTGTAAACAGAATTAAAAACCAATAAATATCCGTGTTCAAAAAGCGAAAACTTTTTCTAACATTGTTTTCATTGCGCCGTATCAACATCGACGGGAGAAAAAACGCGTTCATAGGAACCGACCACGTGGCCATTGGCAGCGACACGAACGATTCGACCATTGCCATAATCGGCGATCAGGCATGAGCCATCATAAGAATTGAGCGCCAGATTTTGGGGGAGGTCAAAGCCCTTGCTGGTGAAAAGCGTTTCGCCGGTTGGAGACAGTTTAATCAGATCGCTGCCGCGAATGGCGGTCGTGTAATCAATGAGCCAGCAGCCGCCGGAGGTTTCATCCGCGGCGAGGCGATAAGCCAGACGAAATACTTGAGTGGTGAGTTGTTCTTCTTCGCCACGTGAATCAAGCCGCCGCACGCGTTTGCCATCTGCAATCCAGATTTTGCCGGAGGCCGCATCGATGTCAATATCCGTCGGGCGTTGCAACACCGCCGGCGCGACGCGGGGCAATTCGCCGGTGCGGGAAAAAATCAGCACGCGCAACGTGGCGCGATCGAGCGCCCATAAATCCGCGGTCTGCGGATGCACGGCGAGCGCGACGAGTTTTTTATAACTCTCCAGCGATTTGATGAGCACGCCGGTGCTGTCAAATTTCATCAGGCCGTTGGTCAAACTATCCGATACCCAGACACTGCCGTCGAGCTGATCAATCGCCAGATCCCACGGACCGTAAATGCGCTTGCTATTCAGTGAGCGCTGGCCATTCATCGCGACGCGGCCAAATTCGCCGCCAAAGCGGTGAAGCATCCAGACGTAACCGCGGCGGGCGTCGATTTGCAATCGCAGGGGAAATCCGAAAGCCGAGGTGCTCAAAACCTCATGCAGCCCGTCGTGGCTCAACATGATAAGATCGCCGGTGTTTTCATCCGCCACCCATGAGAAAGCCGGCCCCGGCGTAATTTGAACGCTGTCGGAGGGTAATGATTCAAAATCCGTCGCGACCGCGGCAATGCGATACGCGTGCAGGAGGCCGAACGTTACCCGGAGATCGCGAAACGAATTTGTATTCGGCGGCGCGAGCGCGATAGGAGAGAAGCGCGATTCTCCTTCCAACCGCCGGTAAATGCGAAAGCCGTTCAGATCGCGCAGCGCCAGTTGATCCCAGCGCAACGTGACCGTGTCGCGCCAGGACACGACGCTTAATCCCGTCGGCTGGCCGAGCGTTTGGGGATTTTGCGGATCCAGTGGATTGAGGCGCTGGCGATCAGCGCAGGCAAAAATTTGAATGCCGGCGGCGCAACACAACATAATGCGATACAGACGAATATATCGTTTGCTGCAGGGGTGAAACATCATCGCTGATTGGAAGTTTTTATAAACTGTGTGAAAGACTACGACTGCAAGGTAATCAATTTGAGCAGGTAAGTCAAGCGGCAAGTTGAAAAATCAAACGTGGAAAATTATTTGCAGTGGTTTAAAAAATTCGAAAAAAGAAAGCAGCGACAACGCCGCTGCTTTCTTTTTGTCTATAGTGTTTTAAAGCGCAATTTTTTAATCGAGATTTTGCGCTAAAATTTTTGTGCCATCCTGGAAGATGACTTCGATTTTATTGCGATGATGAACTTTGGTGATCACCCCGACACCGAAATTTTTATGACGTATGGCCGGCGTTGAACTGAACTCGCCGGAAATGGCGTAATCAATCACCTGCCTGTCTTCAATCTGGCCAACCAATGTTCCCCAATCTTTTTTGCCACGGCCTGTTCGGGTCGTTCCGGTTGCACGCCGTCGCGTCGTTGTTGCAGCGGTCTTTGCCGGCGTCCCAGCACTTTCGGGAGCTTTATAAACATGAGTCGCATTGCAGATTTTGCAGATGACTTTATTGAGCTTGCCATTTTTAACGACGGTTACAACATGCCATGTGTCGGCTTTGCATTTTCCGCAATAGGCTTCAACATCTTTTCCAACCATCGTTTCCACAGATTCCCGGCGCATGCGCAATTTCTCCTTCAAAATTCACGAACAACCCGGCGGCGAACTTTTTGTAATAATATGTTACGAAATAAATTTGACAAAACCAAGCAAATATTTACTTATTTCCTTAATTTTTACATACAAAAACCAGACCCCGATTTCCCTTATCATGCCAAATCGGGGTTTTATGGTTGACTGCACGGAACCAGGAAAAATTTTTCGATGAAAAAATTCATTGTCGTTCGCCAAAAAATTGCTTAGTTTCACTTTATATGCTACTTGAACATCACCAGATCTCGGAACGGCTGTTGGATTTTCGGGGACGTCTCGTTTCGAATCATCGCCTGAAAGCCGCGGCGGTCATGATGATTCTGTTCAATGCGCCGCCCTCGCGCCAGACCGGTTCGCAAACCCACGTTTTGTTGATTGAAAAGGCGCGGGACCGTTCACGGCATTCCGGACAACTGGCTTTTCCCGGCGGCAAAATTGAGCCGGAGGATCCGTCGCCGCTGGAAGCCGCGTTGCGCGAGACCAGAGAAGAAATCGGCGTTGATATCGAGCAGCTTATTTTGCTGGGAGCATGGGATTTTTTCGTACCCTCACTTCCGGTTTCGATGCCGCCGTGCAAGTGGCCTGGGCGCCGGCGTCGTTGCGCTGGATGCCGCGTCAGCAGGAAGTCGCCGCGGTTTATGAAATTCCGTTGGCAAAACTTCAGGCGCAATTCGATCCGAATTTGCGTTTGCAACGACGCACGGCTTTGATGAATCTGCATTTTCACTGGGAAATCCCCGGCACGAAGCGCACGATTTGCATCTGGGGTTTGACCGCGCGCGTGTTGCACTATTTTTTTCAGCTGCTGCGAATGTAGGACAGCCGGCCCCGGCTGTCCGATTCAAGTGTGCGTAAAAAAATAAACTTTCCTGCAATTTGGAACGGAGGAAGGAAAATGGAACTCATCACGCGCCTGCAAAACATTCTGCTTTCCCCGAAAACAGAATGGCAAACAATCAAACGCGAGGCGCTCACAATTGCGCAGATTTATGGAAAGTATTTATTCTTCTTCGCGGCGCTGCCGTCGGCAGGATATCTGTTGGGTTTCCTCGGCGGCCCGAATTTCGTTGGCGGGTTGCGTCTCGCAATAATCAGCTACGTAATCTGGCTGCTCACCTTCAATTTCAGCGCCGCCATTATTGAACGGCTCGCTCCCGCTTTTGCCTCGACGAGCAACGCCAATTATGCTTTCAAACTCGTTTCGTTCTCCGTGCTGCCGATGCTGGCCGCCGGCGTGTTGATGTTTATTCCCAATCTCGGACTGATTCTCTCGGTGATCGGTCTCGCTTACAGCGCGTACGTTTGCTATATCGGTTTGCCAATCATGCTGCAAACGCCGAGCGAGAAACTCATCCCCTTCACCGCGGCCGTTCTCGTGACGGTGCTGGTGATTTATTTCGGTCTCCTGTTTGTGTTGGGCGTGGTGTTTGGCGCAAAATTTTGGCAGTTTCCTGGGGCATAATTTCTCAGGGACGGGGGGTAGCGCAGACATCTTGTCTGCCCCGCAAACGGGGCGCTACGATTTTTCCATCGAGGAGGCGGCATTACCTTGCGGCATAAAAAAAAGCTTGTGATTCAATCAGATTTTCATTATAATCCAACATTATCATTTATGGAGAGGACGATATGACGGTTGCCATTCCAATTCCGTCGGTTCTGCGGCAAGTATTCAAAACTGACGAAGCTGAAGCCGCTTTCATTGACGTGTTGAATAAATTTGCCGGCGATCAACGCAATGGCTTTGAAGATACTCTCGAAATGCGCCTCAATGCTTTCAGAGAATATCTTGATCGTCGTTTGGTGGAAGCCGAGGCCAGAAGTGACAAACGTTTTGCCGAGGCCGACGTCAAAAGCGAAAAACGTTTTGCCGAGGCCGACATCAAAAACGAAAAACGCGTTACCGAATTGAATACGAAAGTGGCCGAATTGAATGCCAAAATGGACAAGCGTTTTGCCGAAGTCGAAGCCAAAATGGACAAGCGTTTTGCCGAAGCCGATGCCAAAATGGAAAAAAGGTTTACAGAATATCATACCTCTTTGCTGCGCTGGATGTTTGCCTTTTTCATTGGCAACATGGTCACCTTGCTCGGTTTTCTTCTGACCTATATGCAACTGGTGCACAAATCGTGATTACGACAAAATCGGGGTTCTATTCCAGCTCATACAACTTATCCAACAACTTCTCGCGCAGTTCCGCCAGTTTTTCCGCTTCCCCTTTTTGGTGCGCGGTTTTGAGCGCCGTCAGCATGCCCTGCCATTCTTCACGGTCGCGAGCGTCTTTCAACGCCGCCGCCATTTTCTCGGCGCGGCGCAGGAGAACGGCAATTTCGTCATCGGCTTGAATCTCCATCGCGCCGAGGGCGGCTTTGGCGTCCTGCTTTTCATCCTCGGAGAGCCGTTGCCGCGCCGCCTTGACCGCGAGGCTTTTGGTGTTGGCCGTATCTTTGAGCGTGGCGTTGACATTCAAAATGCCGTTCACATCGAAATCGAATTGCACGACGATGTCGCGGCTGTCATCCTCATCCTTCGCGGGTGGAATTTTGTCAATCATAAACTCGCCCAACAGCACATTCTGCGAGGCGGTCTTGTGCTCGCCCTGATAAACTTTGATCCGAACCTGGTCCTGATCCGGAAACATTGGGTAATAAACTTCGGATTTGGTCACCGGCACGACGGTATTGCGCGGAATGATCACGCTGTAACGGTCGGCATAAATGTCGTCGAGCATAAATTCCGCGACTTCGATGCCCAGCGAGTATGGCGTCACATCCACCAGCACGGCGTCGACTTTTTCGCCGGCAATGATGGCCGCTTGCACTGCCGCACCCAACGCCACCGCCTCGTCGGGATTGATTTCCGCATGCGGCTCCTGCGCCATTTTCTCCATCACGATTTCGCGCACCAGCGGAATGCGGGTCGAGCCGCCGACCAAAAGAATTTTGTCAATGTCCGCAGGTTTCAGCTCCGCATCTTTCAATGCGCGATCGATCGACTCGCCGGTCGACTCGATCAACTTTCCGATCATGTCATTAAAATGATTGCGCCCCAGCTCTTGTTTCAGATGCAATGGGGTGGAAGCTTTTTTTGCCAAAAACTCTTCGACGATTTCGGCAAAAGGATGATCGGAGAGCCGGATTTTCGCGCGCTCGGCGGCTTTGTTGAGCCGGGCCAGCGCCTTCAGATTCTCGCGCAAATTCACCGCATGTTTCGACTCGAAGGCCTCAACCAGAGAATCCATAATTTTCTGATCGAAGTCGTCGCCGCCGAGATGATTGTTGCCGTGACTCGCTTTCACCTCGATCACGCCGGAGTTGAGCTCGACAATCGAAACGTCGAACGTGCCGCCGCCGAGATCGTAAACCAGAACGGTGTGCGCCTCGCCGCGGTCGATGCCATAAGCCAGCGCCGCGGCCGTCGGCTCGTTGATGATGCGCGCCACTTCCAACCCCGCAATTTCGCCGGCGTCTTTGGTGGCCTGGCGCTGCGCGTCGCTGAAATAAGCCGGCACCGTGATCACGGCTTTCTCAACTTTTTCGCCGAGAAATTTTTCCGCCATGGTTTTCAATTTTTTCAAAATGACCGCGGCGATTTCCTGCGGCGAATATTCTTTGTCGCCAAGCCGCGCGCGAAAATCCGTGCCCATTTTGCGCTTGATGGATTTCACCGTCCGCTCCGGATGGAGAATGTACTGATTTTTCGCCGCCTGTCCCACCAACAATTCTCCTTCCGGCGAAAGCCCGACCACCGAAGGAATCAGGCGCTGTTTGCCATCCGTAATAAGATGCGGTTTGCCATCGATGACGATGGCGACTTCCGAATTGGTGGTGCCAAAATCAATGCCGACGATTTTAGTCATGGGTCTCCTATGAAAATAGTTGCTGGTTGCCGGTCACCTGATTACTGAACACTGGTCACTTCGCCACCACCACCTCCGCGAAGCGGACGATCTCCTCGCCGCGACGATAGCCGCGAAGCTGCTCTTTGAGAATGGCGTTCGGCTCAATGCCGTTATGTGATTCGCCGGCGACGGTGAGGTGAAGCTGCGGATCGAATTTCTCGCCGAGGCTCGGAATCGGCGTGACGCCCGATTTTTTGAATAACGCCAGCAAGCGGTCGCGAATGATTTCCATGCCGGCAACCCAGTGCTGCACGTCCATCGGCGCGGCATTCTCGGCAAGCTCGCGCGGCGCGAAAAATCGGCGCAGAAAATTTTTCCCAGTTTTTGCATGAACGGGCGCTGGAATTTTGCCGTTTAATGACGCGGAAAGCGCGATGGCATTTTCCAGCCCGTCGATAACCGGCAGCAAATCTTTGATGATTTCCAGACTGATCTGGCGAGTCAATTCCTGTTTCAACCCGCTGAGGTCTTCCAGCAAACGCTCGTAACGCGCCAGCCGGCGTTGCAATTCCTCGAAGAAAACGGCTTCGCGCTGCTGCTTCGCATCGATGGCGGTTTGCACTTTGTATTGCTCTTTGCCGAGCCTGGTCACGTTTTTGGTCAAATCATTGAGCTCAGTGAGAAGATTTTCTTCCAACGCTTGCAGTTGGTGGAGCAAGTTGTCCGCTTTGTTTTTGGTTGCCGTGTGTGCAGGCAGAAAAGCCGCCAGAGCGGTTTCGACAAGTTTTTCCCGCCGAAGAAATTCAAAAAAAACGCGCAGCGCGAGAACCGTCGATTTTCGCGGCCGGCCGGAGGCTTTCCTGGTTCTATCCGAAAGATAGGACGCCACGATTTCGCCGCTCAAATCCGCCGTCTGGCAGGGAGCGCTTTGGGCTTCGCAGTGGCGAAGGAATCGTTTCAACTCTTTCCGAAGTTTTGCGGGCTTCGCCGGAAGCTCGGCTTTGCCGCGGTGATATTGTTCTAAAAATAATTCAATCGACTCACGGAGCAACACGATATGAACCTCGTTGAAAAAACGATCACGACCACAAAGATCTTTAAACCATAAAAACAAGCCAACTTTTTTCACCAACGGATAAAAAGCTGCCAACGGATTTTAAATTTTTTCATGCACCGGCTCAATTATTTGTCAAAGAAATGTAAAGCAAAATAATGGTGGCAAGATCATTTTCAACATCTTCATGTACTAATAATTTTGCCACCATCCCTGGCCTGCGACACCGCGTGGCGCGGCGGGCGCCAGGGCAGGCATTTTGCAACTAGTTGCTTTTATCCGTTGGCCGCTTTTTATCCGTTGGGCAAATGTTTTTACGGCTGTTTGGTTGCGGCTGTTGCTGCGTTACGATATTTCCGTAAAATCCTGTGAAAAATCATTGCGCTTCAAGTCGCTGTAAAGCGCGACCATGACGTCATGAAAATCTTCGGCAGTGACGCCAGGCTGATACGCCGTGTCCGGCGGGGCGAAATCGCCCGATGGCTCTTTGATGATCATCAGCTCGGCTTCGGCGCGTTTGGCGACTGTGCGCAGTTGCTCGTAAGCCGCGCGGATGCTCTTGAATTTTTCCGGATGCTGCTCCGGCGAATATTTCCTGACCAGCCGAAAATACGCCGTTTTGATTTCTCCCGCCGTGGCGTCACGGGGGATTTCCAATGTGCGATAGGGATCGAACATGATGATCAAGTCAGTAATGCGTAAAACGTAAGACGTAAAACGTAAATTTACGCATTACGTTTTACGTTTCACAAAAGCTCAAACATTCCTTGCAGTTGATTGATTTCCTTTTGCATCGCGGCGACCATTTTCACCAATTCCTGATTCCCCTGCTGGCCGGCCAACTGTTTGGCCATGAACCAGGCTTTGTCCGCTTCACGGCGGTTGCCCAAAATGTTTTGCAACAATCCCATTTCGGCGTACACTTCGGCGTTGCTGCCGTCGATTTTCAGGCTCTTTTGCAGATATTCGAGACTGAGCGCCGGGTGTTCGAGGGCGAGCTCGGTACCGATCGCAAAACAAAGTTTGGCGTCGCCGGGCGCCGCTTTGACCGCGCGATCAAAATAAGTTTTGGCTTTTGATTCGAAAACCGGAAGATAGGCTTTGCCGATGGCAATGAGCATCGCCGGATCGGTCCCGCCGATTTGCTCCGCCTGTTTGAAATACTTTTCCGCCAGCTTGCGGTGATCGGCCTGCAAAAAAACGACGCCGACGGCGACCGGCGCGGAGGGATTGCCGGCATTGGCGGCAAGGTAATTTTGCATGATGGCCTCGACCTCTTTTTCATCCGCCCCATCATCTTCCAGCATGAGTTCAGCCAGACATTTGTAGCCGTCAAAATTCGCCGGGTCGAGTTTGATCTGTTCATTAAAAAGCCCTTCGGCCTCGTCGTACCTGCCCTCGTCCCAATGCTCGTGAACGGAATCGTGCAGCAGCGCGCCGAGCTGCTTTTTCGCGCGCGCATGGTTCGGCTCTGATTGCAAAATATTCTCGAGCATAGCGCGGGCCTGCGCGGTCTCATCGTCCATTTCCAGCGCAAAGGCCAAACTGAGGGAGGCGTCAGTGTCGTCGGGCCAATTTTTCAAAACCATTTCAAACTCGCGTCGCGCCTGCGGCCAATCCTCCATCTCCGCGTGCAAATCGCCGAGCTGCTGATGGCAGCCCGCCTCGTTGGGATCATAACCCAGCACTTCCTGCCGCGCTGGCCGGCTTCGTTGCCGAGCAGAAATTTGATCCGATGAAAGTTGCGGACCAGCGCCGGATGATTTGGTTTGAGCGTGAGCGCTCTTTCCCAGGCCAAAGAGGCCGCCACATATTTGCCGGCGCCGGCCAGGCGCAAGCCTTGCTCCCACAGCATCGTGAAAAGATTGGCATTGATATGTTGTGGCGCTATTCCGGCGCGGCGCAGACCGGCGTTCAACGCGGCTTCCCAATTTTTCTCGCTCGCCTGCGGTTGGTCGGGCGCAACGGCGCGGCGTGCCAAACCTAAATAATAATGTGAAATGCTTTTGACGTGATCTGTCGGGGATGAAACCAGGGCTTGCTCAAAGCGGGGGATGGCGTCATGCGGCCTGGCCTCAAGGCAAAGCAACAATCCGGCGAATAATTCTTTCTCCGCCGGCGTCGCCTCGGCGCCGGAATCAATTGCGCCGGGCGTCTGTTTTTTCAGCAAAGCCGCCGCCGTCGCGAGAAGATTTTTCTGAAATCCCTCCGGCAAAAACTTGAGGCTCTCCTCAGCTTGTTGAAGATCTTTCTTTTTTAAAAGCGCGAGAATGAGATGCAAAAGATGCTTCGGCTCGCGCTGCAACTGCCACGCTTTGCGATAAGCTGAAACCGCTTTATCGAGCTTGCCTTGATGGTGGTAAGCCAGTCCGAGATGGAAATGATAACGGGGATTTTGCGGGAACAAATTCAGCGCGTGGGCGAGCTCGGAAATAATTTGCTCACAATTTTTTTCCGGCACGAAATCCGGTTGCCGGTAAATGCCGAGGCCGCGGCGAAAGTGCGCCTCTCCCAGCGCCGCCACGATTTGTGGCGAGCGTTGAGCGGAAGGAATTTTATGCCATTCGGCCGCGGCTTTGGGATAATCGCCCTGCTGGAAATGCGCCAGACCATTTTGCCAGAGCCTTGACGCGTCCACCGGCTTTCCCGGCGCGCCGCCTTTTTTCTGCTGCTTGTGCTTTTTGCCCATGACGACAAAATTACGATCTTGTCATCAAAAAGGCAAGAAAGAAAATTTTTCTGCGAAAAATTTTTAGCGGCGACTACGACGGTTGTAATGCCTCAGATTTGGATTACCGTCCGGACGCTGCGAGCGTCCGGACGGTTTCAAAATTATGCTTGCTTTTTTGGCGAAAGCGATTACCCTTTAAACAACAAGCCAATTTGGGTAATCCAATGAGTGATAAAATTATTTTGCATCATGTGTTTTGGACTACACGAAGAGTTCTTCAAATTTTTTCACAAAAAATTCAATATAGTTGAGCAACTGAATGCCGTGCGGAGTTTGATGAAGTCGTTGCATCAGTGGAAAGGGGTAATCGGCTGGTGCCAAAATATTTCCGGAGGCATCTTTCCAGGGATATTCCGGATTCCGGCCGCCTTGTGCTAACGCTGGAGCTAATAGCTCAATCTCGTGAGCCAATGGCAGCAGCGCTTTGAACTGCGCTCTTTGGTGGACCTTTTTCATGCCCAATGCTTTTTGTAATTTTTGATTGTTGCCGGCAACTCGCATGAACATGACAAAGGCTGCATGGCTCTGGGTGATCGTTTCCAAAGTTGAATGGCTGGCAATCAACACGGCTTTGCCCAATTTTTCCGAAGCCATTTGCAAAAAGAGCAAGCGATGACAGGCTGGCCAAACCGCTGGGCTTGTTCTTTGATAGGCCTCCCAATCAGATCTGGCTTGCCTCAAGAATGCCATCTGCCAATGTTGCCGCTCGGTCATACGGTAACCATTTCTCTTGAATAGACTTTGTAATTGTCCAATGTCCATCCCTCAGGCAAAGGAATCTCGTGGCGCAGAATTTTTTTCCACACCTCCGGTCTGATTTCGGCGATATGCGTAGCATAAGGAAGTTCCTCATAAGGAGGAAAATAAAACGACAACACCGATTCGAGTGGAGGAGTCTCGGGGTTAATTTCCAGGAGACGAATTTCCGCCGTCTTATCGGAGTCGATCCAAACAACCTGTTCGAGGCTGGGCTCGAGCTCAAATTGCTCCTTGATCAAATCTTCAGCCGCATTGCCGATATTATGATTTTGCGACATGGTCATTCACTGGATTTATAATTGGATGACAATCAACATGAATTTGAACTTCCCCTAATTCTTGATCAAATAAAAGCTAATATACTTTTTGCGAAAAATCAAGTATATTATGGCAATGATATTATGAAAAGAACGATCACCACAGTTCCTCGTGATTTCATAGTTTTGCGGCTCAAAACCGCAGGCCTCACGCTCTTGCTCATGTTAAGCCTGCCGCCAAGCCTCCTCGCCCAAAATCGGCCGGTCAAATTTGAGCGCCTCTCGCTGGAGCAGGGACTCTCGCAAAGCTCGGTGTATTGCCTCCTGCAAGACCGGCAGGGATTCATGTGGTTTGGCACGCAGGATGGGCTGAATAAATATGACGGCTACCGCTTTACTGTCTATAAACACGATGTGCTGGATTCAAATTCATTATCGAATAATTGTGTCAATTCAATCTATGAAGATCGCGCCGGCACGCTCTGGATTGGAACGCAGGACGGACGGACTCAATAGATTTGATCGCGACAAAGAGCAATTTATCCGCTTTGTCCACGACCTGAAGAATCCTCACAGTCTTAGTCATAATTATGTCCAATCAATCTACGAAGATCGTGCCGGCACCCTATGGATTGGAACGCGGGATGGTGGACTCAATAAACTTGTCCCGAGCGAAAGCGAAGGATCAGATCGCGACAAAGAGCAATTTACCCACTTTGTCCATGACCCGAAGAATCCCCGCAGTCTCAGTCAGAATTGTGTTCTGTCAATTTATGAAGACCACTTGGGCACGCTTTGGATTGGAACTTGTGTTGGGCTCTCCCGAATGAGTCGGAATGATCGCGACAAAGAGCAATTTACCCGCTTTATCCACGACCCGAAGAATCCTCACAGTCTTAGTCACAATACTATTCAATCAATCTATGAAGATCGTTCCGGCACGCTCTGGATTGGAACTTATGAAGGTGGACTCAATGAATTTGATCGTCCCGACTCTCCTAATATAAAATCTAATGAAAAGTCGGGACAATTTACCCACTTTATCAAAGACCCGAAGAATTCCCGCAGTCTCAGTGATAATTTTGTCATGTCAATCTACGAAGATCGCGCTGGCACGCTCTGGATTGGAACTTTTAACGGTGGTATCAACAAGTTTGATCGTGAGAAAGAGCAATTTCTCCATTTTGTCAACGACCCGGAGAATCCCAACAGCCTGAGTTATAATTCGATCCGGTCGATCTACGAAGACCACTCCGGTACACTCTGGATTGGAACGGATAATGGACTCAATAAGCTTGATCGTGACCAAAAGCAATTTACCCATTTTGTCAACGATCCGAAGGATCCCCATAGTCTCAACGGCAATATTGTCGAATCAATTTATGAAGATCGCGCTGGCACGCTGTGGATTGGACTCGGCGTTGGCGGCGGAGTCGGCGGCGGACTCAATAAGTTTGATCGCGAGAAAGAGCAGTTCACTAGCTTTTTCAACGACCCGAAGAATCCACACAGTCTCAGCGACAATGTTGTTGTGTCAATCTATGAAGATCACACTGGCACGCTCTGGATTGGAACTACTTATGGACTCAATAAGCTTGTCCTGAGCCCCGCCTCCAGCGGGGTAAACTCCGGCGAAGGATCAGATCGCGACGCTGAGCAATTTACGCATTATACCGAGAAAGATGGTCTTCCCAATAATTTGATCAATGACATATTGGAAGATGATCACGGTCGTTTGTGGTTGAGCACCAATAAGGGCTTGTCCCGCTTTGATTCGCAAACAAAAACTTTTAGAAACTATGATGTCACCGATGGTTTGCAAAGCAATGAGTTCAACGCCAGCGCCTGCTTTAAAAATCGAAACGGCGAGATGTTTTTCGGCGGCATCAACGGCTTTAATGTGTTTCATCCCGACAGCATAGCAGATAATCCCTACATTCCGCCGGTGGTCATCACCGCCTTCAAACGCTATAACACCGACGAGGCGGAAGGCATTGCGATTGAAGAAAAGGGCATTTCGCAAAGGAAGGAAATCGAGCTCTCTTACAAAGACAATATCCTGACTTTTGAGTTTGCCGCCTTGAGCTATCGCAACACGTTTAAGAACCAGTATGTCTATCAATTGGAAGGCTATAGCGATAAGTGGATTCAGCTCGGCACGGAACGCCGGGTCAACTTCACCAATCTCGATCCTGGCACATACACCTTGCGTGTCAAAGGCTCCAACAACGACGGTGTTTGGAACGAAAAAGCCCCGCTTCACGGGGTCAAAATCATCATCTCGCCGCCGTGGTGGAAAACCTGGTGGGCGTATTCGCTTTATGCAATGCTCATGCTGGCCGCGCTTTATGGCATTCGCCGCTATGAGTTGAATCGTATGAGGCTGAAAGACTCGTTGCGCCTGGAACAAATCGAAGCTGAGAAGCTCAAAGAACTCGATCACCTCAAATCCCGCTTCTTCGCGAACATCTCGCATGAGTTTCGCACGCCTTTGACGCTGATTCTTGGACCGCTCGAAAGCCTGCTCCAAAACACGGTTCCAGGAATATTGCAAGAGCAATACGAAATCATGCGGCGCAATGGCCGTCGTCTGCTTCAGCTCATCAACCAGCTTCTGGATTTGGCGAAACTTGAAGCCGGAAGCATGGCCTTGCGCGCCAAACCGGAAAACATCGTCCACCTTTTGAAATTGATCATCGCCTCTTTTCAATCGCTGGCAGAGCTCAAGCGGATTGCTTTGCGATTTCACTCTCCAGAAGATTCGGGGTCTTCGAGCAATTTCGAGATTCCGCCAGTTTATCTTGATCGTGACAAATTCCAGAAGATTATTTCCAATCTGATCGCCAATGCCATCAAGTTTACACCGGAAGGTGGTGAAGTCGCAATAGCAGTTGCGGTGGCAGATAGCAGTAAAGAACGGTATGCCGTTTCTGCCAACTATCTACAAATAACCGTCAGCGACACTGGTATTGGAATCTCGGCGGATCAGCGCGATAAAATCTTCGACCGCTTTTATCAAGTCGAGCAGCACCATCGCCATGAAGCTCAGGGCACCGGCATCGGCCTGACTTTGGCCAAAGAATTGGTCGAGCTGCACGGCGGGGAAATTCATGTGCAAAGCGAAGTGGGCAAAGGCAGCACTTTTGTGGTCAGGTTACCAGTGGGCAAGGAACATCTGAAGCAGGAAGATATTGTTGAAGCCAGTGACCAGTCATCAGTAATCAGTGATCAGTTATCAGCAACCATTGAACAGTTTTCAGTAGTCAGCGACCAGTCGAAGCGCAGCGAAGATCCCGACCCTGGCCAGCGCAGGGCAGGCTTGGCGGGACAACAAGCAACCAGCATCCAGGATCAAGCCTCCAGCATCGAGTCGAAGCGGAGCGGAGATCCCGATTTCTCGGGACAACCAGTTCTTCTCATTGTTGAAGACAATCCGGATATGCGCGCCTACCTCCGCGACATCCTTGGTAAAAGTTATCGTCTCATGGAAGCTGGCGATGGCGAGGAAGGTTTGCAACAAGCGGCGGCAGCGGTGCCCGACTTGATCGTCAGCGACGTCATGATGCCGAAAATGGACGGTTTTGAGTTTTGCCATAGAATTAAAACTGAGGAACTCACAAGCCATATTCCTGTGATTTTGTTGACCGCCAGAGCGGCCCGAGAAGATAAATTAGAAGGGTTGGATACCGGCGTCGATGACTACGTTACCAAACCCTTCGATGCCCATGAACTGCGGGCACGAGTCAAGAATCTCATCGAGCAGCGACGCAGGTTACGGGAACGCTTCAGCCGCGAGATCACAGTGCAGCCGAAGGATATTGCCATCACAACCTACGACGAGCGGTTCCTCTTGCGCGCGATGGAGATTGTAGAAGCGCATATGTCAAACCCGGATTTCAGCACGGAGACTTTTGCGAAGGAAATCGGCATGAGCCGCATGCAGTTGAACCGCAAGCTACGGGCGCTTACCGATCAAGCCACAGGTGAATTTGTGCGCAGCCTGCGGCTGAGGCGAGCTGCTCAGCTTCTCCTTAACAAAGGCGGCACAACTATTGTTGAAATTGCTTACGAAGTCGGCTTTAGCAGTCCGGCTTATTTTGCCAAGTGTTTTCGTGAACAGTTTGGGCAGGCGCCTTCCGAATATGTGAGACGTGCAACTACTACACTTTAACCATGAATTTTGTAGTCCCCGCCCCTTGTGGGCGGTTTTTCAAATGCGAATCTTTGCTATTCCTAAATCGCCCCACAAGGGGGCGAGACTACAAAATTAACGTAACATTTTGCTACGTAAAGCTGCCTGGCGCTTCTACATTTACACCCCTCATTCGAATCCCTTCTTCAGGCCTGACCCCTCCTTTCCCCTTTCAGATTCATGCAATGTTACAAAAGTTCTATTTTTTGTTACAAGGCTGTTCGCTTTGAGTAGGAGCAAATCACTACATTGGTCTTGTGCTTGTTTCTTGAAATTCCAACCAACTCTTCTGCCGAAACGGGTTTGGTATGTTGCTGCAGCAAATATCCAACAGTCGGTCAGCTTCGATTGACGTTTCATTAAACCAAGGAGACACAAACATGAAACGCTTACTTTCTTTCTTCGCCATCGTTGCCCTGCTTGGAGCACAAAGCCTCCAGGCGCAATGGGTTCAAACCAGCTTGCCGAGCTTTACCGTTGTTTGGTCTCTTCTCGTGAACGGCTCGAATCTCTTTGCGGGAACTTATGGCAACGGCGTGTATCTTTCCATCAATGACGGCACAACCTGGACGGCGGTCAATACCGGCTTGACGAACACTATTGTTACCTCACTTGCCGTGAACGGCTCGAATCTCTTTGCGGGAACTAATAATGGCGTGTATCTTTCCACCAACAACGGCACAAGCTGGACAGCCGTCAATACCGGCCTGACGAGCACTCGTGTCCTGTCTCTTGCCGTGAACGGCTCGAATCTCTTTGCGGGAACTGAAGGCGGCGGCGTGTGGCGGCGTCCACTGTCAGAGATAATTACTGGAATTGAAGATAATTTCAGTCAAGTACCAAATGGTTTTACGCTTGAACAAAATTATCCCAATCCCTTTTGGAGCGGAGCGACACCTCGCTCTGCGGGGAATCCCACAACCACCATTCGCTACCAGTTAACGAAAACCACTCAGGTCGTGCTCAAGATCTACAATGCCTTTGGCCAGGAAGTGCGCACGCTGGGCAATGCGCGACAGCCTGCCGGTGTGAACTCGGTGGTGTGGGATGGAAGGGATCAGTCTGGCAAGGAAGTGAGTTCGGGCATTTACCTCTATCGCCTCCAAACGGGAGAGTTTATACAAAGCCGTAAGATGTCTTTCGTGCGATAAGGTCATTTGACCTGAATTTGCCGTTAAGCCGCATCGAGAAATAAAGTTCGGTGATAAATACAAAATTTCTTAACACTAACCCATTCGGAGGTTGTCATGAGGCACAAAATTTTCCTTCTCACGCTGCTGGTTTTCGTTTTTGTGTTGGGTTGCAATCGCGAAACGCCGCAAGAGCCACAGCAAAACGAAGACGACATTGCGACCATCATTCAAAGCTTGCAGCAGTTCAGCCAAAATCCCGAGCTGGGTCTGGCCAAAATCTCGGGAGGCAAAAAAATTGTTAAAGTTCCCGCCGGATCAGTGGATGCTTTGGCCGCGGCGATTGCCCAGGTTCGAGACGGCGGAGTGGTTTTGCTGCGTTCCGGCCAGCACACGGAATCGGGCACGGTGACCGTCAATCATCCCGTCTCAATTATCGGCGAGCCGGGGGCGATACTCATCGCCGATACCGAACCGATCGCGCCCAATTTGGTTGAACCCGCGCTTCACGTTTTAGGCGCCTCGCCGGTGGTTGTTTGGGGGTTGGATATTCGCCCGAAAGAAACTGTTGGCGGCACGGCCATCCTCATTGAAGACTCGCCGAAGACTCGCCGAACGCGCTCATCGGCCGCAACACCATGCGCGATTTCCAGTTTTCCATCCTTATAGAGAAGGGTGATCGCGCCAATATCGTGGAGAATACCGTCACTGCCACCTCGGCCTGGCGGAGCGGAGCGCTGGCCGCGGTTTACGGCATCGTCGTGATCAATGGCGACTACGTGCGCCTTGAAAATAATGACGTCGCCAATGCGTTCTTTGGAATCTGGGCCTGCGATCAACAGGGTTCGTTGCTCAACAACAAGGCCCACGGAAACGCTATTGGCGTAATTTTCTGCAAAGTCGCTGAGGTGGATTTTACGTTGCCGAGCGGCCAGCCGGCTCCGGCCGAGTTCAGCGCCACCGGATGGCGCGCCGAAGGCAATAACGCCACCGCCAACCTGGACGCGGGTTATCTGGTGATTGACGGGTCGAATAATAATTTGCTCACCAACAACAACGCTTCCGAAAACGGCACGTACGGCATCGACCTGACCGGAGATACGTATCGTTTCGGTTTTCTCACGCCCAAGTGTTTCGACAATAGAGTCGTCGCCGGCCGGTTTCAGCACGTAATTATCAAAAATTGCGGCGACAACAACACTATCATTGGCGGGCAGTTGGTAGACAATACGCAGGACCCGTGCTTTTGAAATGATGTGGGGCGAAAAGACGAGAGTCATGGCACTTTCGCCTTTTTTATTTTTCCGGCAAATTTAATTTTTGCAGGTGAGAAGCTGCATGAGCAAACGGCAGGGAGGGATTCTGGGCGCTCAATATTCCGCGTACGAAATCATTTTCAGCAACTGCTCGCGCGAGATGCGCCCCGCGTTGAAGGCGTCGACGTGCTGCTTTTTGATGCGGCAGACGAGATAACCGGGGCCGTTCTCCGGCGCGTTATCAAGATCGGCGGTAATGACGATGTTGTCCTGCGGCTTGAGCTGGCGCAAAGTGTGGCCGTAATCCGCGATCACCTCACTGAGTTGTTGTTTGAATTTTTTATACTGCGTCGCCCAGCTTTCACGCCGCTGCTCGGAAGCGTTTTGCATTTCCGTAACCCGTTTTTGCAGGCTCTCTTCCAGCTCTCGCCGTGCCAGATCCTGCAAAACTTTCATTTGCAACTCCCGCCCGAAAGTCGCGTTGGTGAAAAAGATCGCGCCGAAATCGTCGAGATAAATGCCGCGCGAATGATCAGTATGAAATGCCTGTTCGCGGCCGCGCCCCTGCAAAGCGGTATCGATGATGCGCGCCATAATATCGATTTCGGAATTTGACGCTTCGGTTTCGATATTTTTAAAAATCAGGCGGTCCGTGAAATCATCCGCTTTCAGCTTGCCGCTGCGCAGCGCGACAATATCAGCCTTGCGCGCCACGGCCAAAACATCATCCGAGCCGGTCTCCGCGCCGCTGCGCCAAATCGATTGCCCGGCCACATTGACGGAGTAAAATGCATTGGCCCCGCCCGAACTGTAAATCGCAATGCGTTCGGAATCATCCAACTGGCCGATGGCGTCGGCATATTTCGAGAAAAACTCCACGAGCGGCGTTTTAAAATCGCGCTTATTTTCCGTGCGATACGCATAGGCCGTGCCGCTGCCTTCGCCGGCTTTCGCCCGCGTCGTTGATTTAACTCGGCGCTGCTGCTCTTCTTCCAGCCGGCGCATATTTCCGGTGACGCCGTAGATTGTGAAGGTGTTGCTCTGGTTGGGCATCAGGAAAATCACCCCGTAATCCGGCAAATAAATGCCTTTCGTCGATCCGCTCCCGAGGCGGGCAAAATTAGCGGGGACATTGAACACCAGCCGGTCGAGAATGGCGTTCATAATGCCGAGATCGCGTTCCATCCTTGCCGTATCAAACGGCGCGCTGACCTGCGCCTGTAAAGGCAAAAAGGAAAAAAAGAAAATGAAGCTAATAAGAAAAATTTTCATGGCCATCTCTTTCAGTTTGTGCAGAGAGCGTAGCGCATGGCGTTTTTTGCGAAAGGCGAAGGGCGTGAGGTGATAAGCGCACCCTTCACCCCACGCCCTTCGCTCTCGGCGCGCTACTTCTGCGGCAACTTCACGTTCCGCAAAAATTGGTTGAGCAATTCATTGTTTTGCTCAAAACGCGAATTGGTGTGCTGTTGAAACTCATCGAGGCCGCGGCCGACCAGCATGAGATCGATCTGGCGCTGGCGGTCGACTTCGGTGGCAAATTTCGCCAGCGTGCGATTGAACTCGTCGCGTTGTTGCTGCTGGCCGGCCAGCAGCAATTGCTGATATTTCGCATCCAATTCCTGCCGAACCTGCGCGACGAGCTGCGAATCAGCAGTGGCCGACGGTCGCGGCAGCAGACTCGTGCGATACGCAAAATTGCCGTTATCGCAGGTGATCTCCGTGTTCAACAGGGCGCTGATGAAAAGCACACCGATGGTGATGCCGGCGGCAAGCCCGGCAAAACTGCCCCACGCGGGCGCGCGCTCGGGCAGAAATTTTTCTTTCACCGCGTCGAGCCAACTCCGGCTTTCCGGCACAAAAACAAGATGCAAACGCGGGTCTTCGTTTTCCCACGCTTTGAGCGTCAGACTCGTGCGGCTCAATGCTTCATATTCGGCGCGACACGCGACGCAGTTTTGCAGATGCGCTCGCATCAGCTTGTCTGCTTCGGGGTCGCTCTCGTTATACAGAAAATCCATCAGGCCGATTTTAATCTCATCACACGTCATATAACATCGCCTCCTCATCAAACTGCCACCGCGCGAGAATTTTTTTCAGCGCCGACAGTCCGTAATACATGCGCGATTTGATGGTGTTCACCGAGAGGCCGAGCGCTTCGGCGATTTCGGTAAATTTCAGTCCCTGATATTCTTTCATAATCACCACGAGGCGCTGCTCTTCGGGAATTTCCCGCAGCGCCTTTTCGAGAATGTCTTTCAGCTCGTTGCGGCTCACCACGCGGTCGGGGTGCAGCGCCGCCTCGGGCAACAATGTCAGCTCCGCATGCGCGGCTTCTTCCAGCGCGCCGCTTTCCTGCAAATGCTCCAGGGAGAAAGACTGGCGTCGCCGTTTCTGCTTGATCATGTCACGACAGAGATTGGCCGCGATCTGATAAATCCACGGCGAGAAACGCTCGCGGTCTTTCAGCCGCGCCAGATTGCGATACACTTTGATAAAAACCTGTTGGGTTAAATCGCGAGCCTCGTCCCGTTTGCCGAGATAGCGCAGAATGAAATTATACATCGGCTTCTCCCAGCGCCACACGAGCGTGTTAAACGCGCTCACGCCTTCGCGGGAATCCGGTTCGTGCAAAAATTTGTGAATCAAATCACCATCCGTCATAAGCGATCCTGTGTCAACTCTTCTACTTAGACGGCGCCGGAAGCAAAAAAGTTTTGTCAAAGGCAAGTCGTGTGAAAATCTGTTGCTTTCTCCGCATAAAAAGTGTTATTTTATTTCACAACGCGCCGCGCCAAACAGTTTAAAAAATAATTGCCAACGGATGAAAAACGACCAACGGATAAAACAAGTATGGCAAAATAATCGCAGGCATTTTGCCTTTCGTTAAAATCAGTTGGCGGCTTTTTATCCGTTGGTTACAAAAGAATGTGATTATGCCGAAAACACTTCCGCAACAATATCCCTCGCGTCTGGCGGTTCTCCTCATTCTTTTTTTGATTGCCGCGCCGTTATACGGTCTCGTCGGTTTTCTCGGAAATTTTTCCGACGGCAAATGGCCGATTTTGCTCGGCGAAATGCTGTTGCCGCTGCCGGCCTGGCTTTTTTTGCGTTACCGTCGTTATAATACGCGGCAAATTTTTCGGCTGCATCCGGTCAGCCGGCGGCTGATGTATTTGAGCGCCGGTCTGGCGGTGGCGTTGCATCTCGTGATTTATGAGATCGACCGCCTGCTCACGGCGCTGTGGAGTTTCGTCTGGCGTTTCCTGCCGCCGGAATTCAGCCTGTTATCGCCCGAAGTTTTGCGGGCGCAACTGGAGCAGGCGCTGATCGCGCAGAGCCTGCTTGACTGGGCGATCATTATTCTCGCGACCGTCGTGATCGCCGGCATTTTTGAAGAAATGTTGTTTCGCGGTTTCGTGCAAACCGCCTTTGAGCAACGGCACAAAATCTCAACGGCGCTGATCATTACCGCCGCTCTTTTCGCGGCCAATCACGCGGTGCCGTGGTGGTTGGCGCAAATTTTTCTGCTCGGCCTTTGCCTCGGCTGGATGGCGCGGCAAAGTGATTCGATTCTTCCCGGCGCGATCGTGCATGGCATCAATAATTTTCTCGCCGTGCTGTTCATCAATTTCAAAACCGCGGCGTCATGGTTGCACTGGCAAAGCGCGGAATCGTGGCTGGGCGCGGGCCATCTTCATCCACTGCTTTTGCTCGTTGCCGGCGCCGGCATTTATTTTGGTTTGCAGTTGTTCCAGCGCTACTGTGAAGAAGCAACGGAAATCCCCACGTTTTTTAATTCGCCGGGGTGAGAAGGTTTGCCCGTTTGACAGTTGGCCAGTTGGTTAGTTAGCCGGTTGATGAGTGAAAAGATTAACCGTCAAACCACTCACAATTTTCCGCATTAGCCCGCCTTTGACACTACAAATCAGCGTGGTTATTACCTCGTTGTAAAACACCTTAGCAGTTCATCACTCGGGGACTGCTGTTTTTGCCACCTCACATTTGTTGCAGTTTAGCCTGATGAAAGGCGGATGAATTTCACTTTTGTAAGTGGGATTTTCATCCATGGCGTCAAGCGCTAAACGATCAAATTAATTTTATATTTTAATTTCCTCCAATCCGTCCCTGAAAATGGATTTTCATGATCGATTGGTTCGTCGAAGGGAGAACCTGGGCAGCAACTATGAACCGAATCGTCATGCTCAACGAGGATCTGGAGTCGCAGATGCGCATGTATCTGGCGCTCTGTCCTCGCTACCGGATTGAAATTGCGGAAAACGAGCTGACGTTGATGCGTCTGCTGCGCCGTAAAAAACCGAGCCTGCTGTTGCTGGATGCGCATTATAGTTGTTTCAGCCACAACAGCAAATCGGTAAGCAAATTGGTCGAAAAAATCAAGCGCAAGTACACCCAGCTTCCCGTGCTGACGATTGTCAGCGGCGAAGATGAAAATGCCGGGGAAGTTCTGTCGCAGCGCGGCGCCGACGGCTGGGTGAATCGTCGCGTCGAGATTGACGACCTGCTGCAGCGCGTCGACGATCTGCTCCAACCGCATCAATCCTTCATCGAGACCACCTGCCTGCAACCGCAGGAAGCAATGGCGTAAAGGCGAGGCGAAGATCGCAAGCGATTTCGCTCATTTGGCTGGCCGATGCGCCGGAAATTTCAGATTGAAGAGCCGGTTACTCGCAAAAGTCGGGAACCGGCTTTTTGTTTTTGCCCTTGCTTTTTCCCCGCCTTTTTTCTATTTTTATTTATACTGATTTTGTTGATGTGAAAAGTTCAGCTTATTTTCAACATGCCGACAATTTTTATTGAAAGCTACAAATTTCGATTTTACTCTTCCGACATAAACGAACCGCCACATGTCCATGTGATACGTGGCGAAAAAGAAGCTAAAATATGGCTTCTTCCTGTGGTGGTAGAGCACAATCGGGGCTACAATCAAACAGAGCTCAATCGAATTTTAAAAATGACAAGTCAAAATCAAAGCAAATTATTGGAGAAGTGGAATGATTACTTTAGCCAATAAAATTACGGAGCAAGTTGGTGCGTCCGACGTTCGTTTCGTTGGTAATTTGCTTTTCGTTTCTCTAAGCGATGGTCGTGAGATTAGTTTACCAATGGAACGAGTGGAATGGTTGAGCTGGTTGAATAAAGCTGCTCCCGCGCAGCGTTCCAGGTGGTCGATTGAACCCAATGGGTTTGCCATTTACTGGGAAGATTTAGATGATGGCATAGAAGTCCGCCATTTATTGGAAATGCAGCCCTTGGCGTGAAAAACACTTTTGAAATTTCATATCCATGTGATTTCATGGATGAACAATAACCAAATCAGAGAGTGACTATGCGTAATTTGCTTTGCCTTTTCATAATTTTAATCATGGCCGGAATCATGGGCTGCGACAGGAAAGCCTCGGAAGGCCAGCCGGCTCAGAACCCGAATGGAGCCAATATGAACAAAACATTGAGCGCGGCTGAAATTCAGGCGCTGATCGAAAAAGTTAACGCCGCGCCGTTGGCGGAGGTCGCTGAAGACGAGGTGGCGCTGATCGAAACCGATCTCGGCCGCATCGTGCTGGAGTTTTATCCGAAAGCGGCGCCGCAGCATTGCAGCAATTTCAAGCGGCTGGCGAATACCGGCTTTTACAACGGCGTCAAATTTCATCGCGTCGTTCCCGGTTTTGTGATTCAGGGCGGCGACATTTTGACGCGCGACGCCAACCCGCAGAATGACGGCACCGGCGATCCGGGCTATACGATTCCAGCCGAGTTTAACGACAGTCCTCATGATCGCGGCATTCTTTCCATGGCGCGACGGGGCGACCCGAATAGCGCCGGCAGCCAGTTTTTTATCTGCGTTGGGGCCGCGCCTCAGTTGAATGGACAATATACGGTTTTTGGCCGTGTGATTGAAGGCCTGGAGGTTGCAGATAAAATTGTTGCCGCCGCGCATCAAGTCGAAATGCCAATAAACGCTGTTGTTATGAACCAGGTGAAAGTGATCAAACGCCATGAACTCTAAATTCCTGCTGTTGCTTGCCGGGTTTTTCATGCTGTCAGCCATTTTATCTGAACCCGCCGTCGCGGCGGAGCGCCAGAAATATTGGATTTTCTTCCGTGACAAAGGTGCACTGAGTTTGAGCAAGCGCAATACACTGTTGCGCGAAGCGAAGCGGCGAATCTCGGCGAAAGCATTGGAGCGTCGCGCGAAAGTTTTGCCCGCCAGCACACTGATTGATGAAACCGATCTCGATCTTTACCAGCCGTATTTGAATGAACTCATCAGCCGCGGCTTCGAGCCGGTGGCGACCTCGCGCTGGTTGAACGGCGTGAGTGTCTATGCGACCGTGGAAGAAATCGCGGCGTTGCAGAATTTGCCGTTTGTGCAAAGCGTGCAACGCGTCGCGCATCTGTCTATTCCACCTGCGCCGGAAACGGCGCCCGAGCCGCCGGCGCTTTTAAAAGTCGCGGCGCATCGCTTCGAGTACGGCAATTCGCTCGGGCAGATGGAGCAGATTAAAGCGACGATTCTGCACGACGCCGGCATCAACGGCACGAACGTCATCGTCGGCATGATGGACTCCGGCTTTCGCTGGCAGGATCACGAAGCTTTCGTTCATCTCAGAAGTAAAATTATCGGCGAACGCGATTTCATTCAGAATGACAATATCACGCGCAATCAAGCCGGCGATCGCAGCGATCAAGACGATCATGGCACGCAAACGCTTTCGACGCTGGGTGGTTATAAGCCCAGCCAATTGATCGGCCCCGGATATGGCGCGCGCTTCATTCTTGCGAAGACCGAGCACGTGCCGACCGAAACGCATGCGGAAGAGGATTTTTGGGCGCAAGCCGTGGAATGGATGGAGAACCTCGGCGTCGATGTGACTTCGACTTCGCTCGGTTACACCGAATTTGACGCCGGACAAACAAGTTATACGCCGGCTAACATGGATGGCAAAACAACCATCATCACGAAAGCCGCAGAGACAGCGGGCAGCAAAGGCGTGATCGTCGTGAACAGCGCGGGTAATGAAGGAAATGCCGCATGGCGAATTATTGGCGCGCCAGCAGATGGACCGAACGTGATTGCGGTCGGCGCGGTTTTTTCAACCGGCGGCGTTGTCGGCTTTTCCAGCCGCGGGCCGACGGCAGATGGGCGCCTCAAGCCGGATGTGATGGCGATGGGCTCGGGTGTGCGCGTCGTCTCTCCGGCCAGCACAACGCAATACACGTTCAGCAACGGCACTTCGTTTTCCTGCCCGTTGATTGGCGGCGTGGTCGCGCAAATTCTTTCGGCGCATCCGGAGACGACGCCGCAGCAGATGATGAACGCTTTGCGCACGACTGCGAGCAATGCGAAGTCGCCGAATAATGATCTCGGTTACGGCATTGTCAATGCGAAAGCCGCGATCACTTCGCTCGGTCCGGCGTTCAGCAACGCGCCGGAAGTGAGCGCGACGCAAAGCGGCGTTTTCACCGTGACGATGCGCATTCTGTCGCGCGACGGTATTACTCCCGGCAGCGTGCGCGTGTTTTTTGCGAGTCGCGGCAGCAACACTTTTAGTTTCGTGACGATGGCGCCGGTTGACTCGATTGGATATATCGCGCAGATTCCCCGACCGTCGCAACTGACAGATACATTGCGGGTTTATTTTGCCGCAACGGATGTGAGCTTTGGCAATGTAACTTACCCGAAACGCGCCCCGCAAAAAACGCTGCAAATTCGCGGCGATGGCATCGTGCTCAATGACGGTGAGTCGGCGCCGCCGATACCGACGAAATTTGTTCTCGAGCAAAATTTGCCGAATCCGTTCGGCGGCAGTCTCGCGCCGCGAACGCAAATTTCATTTACGTTGCCGAATAATTCCGCGGTGCGGATTCGCGTGTTCAACCTTTTGGGCCAGCGCGTGCGCACGCTGTTTGACGGCGATTTGCCGGCGGGCCGTTACAGTAATTTCTTCTGGGACGGCACGAATGATCTGCAACAGCCGGTGGCGGGCGGCGTATACTTTTACGAAGTTTCTACCGCGCTCGGCGCGGCCCGGAATAAAATGTTGCTGGTGCGGTAAAAAAGTATTTTAACTGACCGGTCACCCAATGCGAACGAGCCGCAACCCAAAAGCACCACACGGATCAAAAACTCACACGGATTATCAGCGTGAGTTTTTGATCCGTGTGTAATTTGTTTGCTTTTTTTACAAAGATTTGACATGTAATTGACTACGCCAGATTTTCAGACAAGCTGAAAACTGGAGCCCCGTACAGCGGGGCAGCCTAAAAAATTACCCCAACGGATAGAAACAACCCAACAGATGAAATGAATTGTGTTTATCGGTTGTTGTGTTCATCCGTTGGGTTGTTTCTATCTGTTGGTGGTATAATAAAGTCAGAATTAATTTCAAACTTTTGCTCCGCAATGGCTTAAAGCGCTTGAACGGCCCAGGCCAAGTGACCGGTCAGTATTTTTCAAACACCTTTTAAAATTTCAGGGGAGAAAATGCAGGAAATTGATCACGCCATTAAAATCACGTTGACGTTAAACCCGGACTGCGTGTTGGATTTGATCTTTGGCAGCCAGCGTCAGACAAAGTTGAAGGGGTTAGCCGACGCGCAAATCAACATCCCGGAATTGCGCGCCGACAAAATGCTCCTGGTCGAAGAAGGAGCAAAGCAATATTACATTCTCTGCTAGGCGATGCTGCAACCGGATGCGAGCGCCCTGCCGATTTTCGCGCTCAAAGCGCTGGGCCATCAGTACCTGCTCAACAAGCCGACGCTGGTCGTCATCGTTTATCTGACAAGGGGAGATTACGCGACATTTCCCGACAGTTTTGAAAACAGCGTCCGCGGGCTGTCGAATCAATTTAAATTACAAAAGATTCTGCTGTGGGAACATTTACACAGAATTTTAAACGGCGAGCTGAAGGAGTTCTTGCCGTTTCTATCCCTGTTGTACGAGCAGCCCGATCCGAGTCTCATGGATGAGCAGAAAAATTTATTGTCACGGATTGCTGATCCGAAATTGCGGGCCGATCTGCTGACAACGACGATCATCGTTAATATTCGCACGTTCGGTAGGGAAGTCGTGCTGGCTAAATTTGTAAAGGAGTTCAATATGTTGAAAGACACCAGTTTAGTTCAAGGTTGGATTACTGAAGGTCGCCAGGAAGGTTGGCAGGAAGGCCAGAAGGAAGGTTGGCAGGAAGGCCAGAAGGAAGGTTGGCAGGAAGGCCAGAAGCAAGGCCAGAAGGAAGGCCAGAAGGAAGGTAAGCTTGTCGTACTTGAGAGCATCCTGATCCAAAAGTTCGGCGCGCTGACGCCGTCGGTCTTGTTGAAATTGCAAAGCCTCAGCAATGAGCAATTAGATCGCCTCACGTTGACGCTGCTCAATATCGCCAGTCACGAGGAATTGCAAGCCTGGCTGGCAAACGGCGTTGACGATGGCGCAAAAAAAAAAAATTAGTTGATGGAATCGAACGACATCTGTGGCGAAGAAAATAAAGATCGGCCTGGCCCTCGGCGGCGGCGGGGCGCGCGGGTTGGCGCACATCGGCGTGCTCAAAGTCCTGGAAGCGAACAGGATTCCGATCGATGTCATCGCCGGCACGAGCATCGGTGCGATGGCGGGCGCGGTTTATTCTTTGCATTTGGATGCCGGCGCTCTCGAAGAGCGGGTGCAGGCATTTTTGCAGGCGCCCGTCTTTCAACAAAGCGGCCTCAGCCTGTTCAAAAAGAAAAAAGCCGCGGAGAATTTTTTCGGTCAGGTCGCGAAATATGTCAAAGAGCGCATCGTCATTAATCTGGCGCACAGCCGGCCCTCGCTCGTCGGCGGCTGGCGCATCTCGCGCGCCGTGGAATTTATGATTGACGACAAAAACTTCGAAGATTGCCGGATTCCCTTTGCCTGTGTGGCGACGGATTTGATCACCGGCAAAGAGATTATTTTTCGCAAAGGCAATTTGCGTCAGGCCGTCGCCGCCAGCATTTCGATTCCAGGATTTTTGCCGCCGGTGCGCGGCAACGGGCGTTTGCTCGTCGACGGCGCGGTCGTGGCGCCAATACCGATTCATGCCTGCAAACGGCTCGGCGCTGATGTCGTCATCGCCGTTGACGTGAGCCAGCCGATCGCCGGTGAGGCAACATTTGAGAATATGGTGGATGTGATCTTCCGCGCGAACTCGATCCTGTCGTATCATTACAAAGAAATGCTGCTCGATTACGCCGACCTGGTGATTCGGCCCAATGTCGGCGACGCGCACTGGTCGGAATTTCAAAACGTGCAACCGTTGGTTGCCGAAGGTGTGCGCGCCGCGGAGCAAATGCTGCCGAAAATCCGGCAATTGTGCGAGCGCAAACACTCGCTCTGGCAGAGATTGTTTGGGAGTTGAATGGCGCCGGCTTCGCGCAGTTTTTTTTCTTGTTTCCATGCGCACAATGATGACTTGCTTTTCGACGCGGCAATTTGTATATTGCATGGGCTTAAAAAATTGAATACAGTTGCCATGCCACGCCGATTCAATACCGCCGGGCCGAACCAGCCCGACATTCATTATACGCTCGATCCCGAGCCACGATTGCCAGGCTTGCGCGCGCTCATCGACCAACGCGAATATTTTGTTCTGCATGCGCCGCGACAAAGCGGTAAAACCACGCGCTTTATCGCCAGCATACCGAAGAAACCGGACAAGCATGGTCTGATGAAGCACTCAGACGGATATATGAACTGACCCAGGGCCAACCCTGGCTGGTTAACGCTCTGGCTCGGCAAATTGTCGAACGCGAGGCGACAGACCGTTCGGTTGCCGTCATCCGCGCTCATGTCGATGCCGCAAAAGAGGCCTTGATCTTAAGGCGCGACACGCATCTGGATTCTTTGGCGGAACGTCTGCACGAGGCGCGTGTCCGACGCGTCATTGAGCCGGTGTTGACGGGAAGTTTGTTTGGACCCGATGTTTACAATGACGACTTGCTTTACGTGGCTGACCTGGGTTTAGTAACGCGACCGCCGGCTCAAACGCGTATCGCCAATCCTATTTACGCCGAAGTAATTCCGCGCGCGCTTTCTTTCGTCATGCAGACCAGCCTGCCGATCGAGCAACAGTGGTATATCTTGCCGGATGGCCGCCTGGATATGACCAGGCTGTTCAGCGAGTTTCAGCAGTTCTTTCGCGAAGAGAGTGAGTTTTGGTTGAAAGACCATCAATATCCGGAAGCCGGGCCGCATTTGCTGCTCTATGCCTGGCTGCAGCGTGTTGTAAATGGCGGCGGGAATGTCGAATCCCGCGACGGCGGGACCATCGGCATTCAGCGCGCCGACTTGGTGATCGAATGGCCGGTGACGTCGAATCCTGAAAGACGGCGCTGGCCCATCTTGCCGGAGGTCGCCGTACAGCGCGAAGCACTGGAATTGAAGCTCTATCGGAACAAAAACACGGAGAGTGAAGGGTTGAAACAGTTGGGAGCTTATCTCCAAAAGCTCGGATTGCCTGCCGGGCATCTGCTGATTTTCGACCGCCGGTCCGGGCGCAGTTGGGAAGAAAAAATTTTTCGCCGCGACGAGGTCATTTTGCCGCCGCCTCACGAGCATCTTCGCGCCACGGTGTGGGGATTTTGAAGTTTGATAACTCCGCATTCAACACGAAAGGTTTGTAAATAAACCAATGGAAGCAAAAATTTGGGATTGACAATGTTCTCTTGAGTGCTTATATTATAATGCTGTAACATTCTGGAAATTACTTTCAGGAATGATGGTTGTGGCGGGGGAGCGCGACAATTGGGATGTTTGTACATAAGAATGGAATCTGACGATATCGCGAGGTCCGGGAGGTATTTCTATGCAGCTTTCTGATTTTCTTTCGGAAAAGCTCATTGTTCTTGAGCTCGAGGCGCAGGATAAAACGGAAGCGTTTCGCGCGATGGTGGCGCGAATGGCGCGGCACAACGCCATTACCAGGCCGGAAATTTTTCTCGACGAAGTGATGGCGCGGGAAAATATCGAGCCGACCTGTATTGGCCGCGGCATTGCTTTTCCGCACTCGCGCACATTGTGCGTTAATCGACCGGTTATTGCAGTAGGCCGGACGCGCCGGAGCATTCCGTTTACCGCCAAAGAATCCGACAACGTGCAGTTGATCTTTGTCATGGGCACGCCGAAAGACGATTCCAATACGTACCTGCAAATTCTGGCGCGCCTCTGCCGACTACTACGACAGTCGCGTTTCCGCGAGCGCCTGCTCACCGCCGCTTCGCCGCATGAAGTGCTCAACCTGTTTAACGAATATGACGCGCCCACGGTTGAGCCGTCCGCCAGAGCCGCGGAAGGGGCCGTGAGGCCTTTTGAGCCGGCGATGGTCCATTAAACCGCTAAACCGCGACGACGCGCGCGACACGAAGATGCACCCGTTCCGTTATGATTGATTCGCCCATTCGTATCGCCATTATCACGTTGAGCGATCGTGTTGCCGCCGGCGTTAGAGCCGACGAAAGCGGAGCGCTCATCCGCGACAGGGTGGCATCGCTGAATTCTCTCATCATCTCTCAGCAGGTTCTGCCTGACGAACTCGAACAACTCAAAATCACCCTGCAAAATTTAGCCGATCACGACAACGCCGAGTTGATTTTAACCACCGGCGGCACCGGCCTCGCGGCGCGCGATGTCACGCCGGAAGCGACGCTTGCCGTCATTCAGCGCCGTGTGTCCGGCATTGAAGAAGCCATGCGCGCCATCGGTTTAACGAAAACACCGTACGCAATGTTGTCGCGCGCCGTCGCCGGCGTGCGCGGCCACACGCTGATCATCAACCTGCCCGGCAGCCCGAAAGGCGTCCGCGAAAATCTCGAAGTGCTTTTGCCGGTTTTACCGCATGCCGTGCGGCTTCTGCGCACCGATAAAATCGCCGACGCCGAACACCGCTTTGAAGCCTCTTGATTTTTCAACGGGGAAAACTTGCCAATCAGGTTTTTTCTTGCTATTTTATAACACGCCGCAACCATAAAAGACAAAATAATTTTTCATGATTTTGTCTTTCAAAAAGCTTTACTTTTTTTGCACACCTTGAATTTGTAAAAGTGAAAGAGAGATCAAAACCATGCGTCGCCTGACGAAGATATCTGTTTTTTTAATTGCCGTTTTCATTTTTATCAATACCGCGCTGGCGCAGGAAGCGGAAGAAGTTAAAATCACCGCGAAAGCCGTGAAAGACACGGTGCGTGCCGGCCGGGAAACGAAATTTGTTTTTCAAATGCAGCCCGCCGAAGGCTTTCACGTCAATGTCGAGCCGCAAATTAAACTCGCTCTCCTGGAAACAAAAGATTTCACGCCGGTCGCCGGGAAATTTACGCCCGCGGCCGACGCCAAAACGCTCACCACCGAAGACGGCTACAAAATTTTCGACCCCAAACATGCGCAACCTGTAACCTTCGCCGTCAAAGTTGCCAAGGGCCTCAAACCCGGCAAATATCCGGTGAAAACAAAACTGACGTATTTTTTTTGCTCGGATAAAGACGGTTTTTGCAGTTTTAAAAGCCGGGAATTTGTTTTCAATCTGACAGTGGTGAAATAGATTATCCTCAATCTTCTCGTATTTGTACTCCTACTCGTACTCCTGCTCTTTCTCATACTCCCTTGTTTAAATGAGTACGAGTAGGAGTAAGAGTAAGAGCATGAGTAAGAAGAGTAGGAGTATGAGTTTGCATTAGAATAATTATGCGCTGGAAAGAGCTTCGCCATCATCTGCGGCATCCCGATCATAAATGGAAAATTTATGTTCTGCTCGGCGTATTGGTTTATTTCATTGCCGTCAACCAGCTTATCAAAATCCGGCCGGATCATATTTTCCTCGCGCTGGTGATGTTCTCCTTCGTGCTCGGCAGGCAGCGGGCGAAGCGTTTTTTGCTGGACTGGCTGCCGTTTGTTTTTTTCTGGATCGGCTACGACATGATGCGCGGCGTCGCCGATTCCGTGCGCGGCACGATTCACGCCGTGCAACCCTATCGCTGGGAGCTGGCGCTGTTCGGCGACATTCCGCCCTTTCTCCTGCAAAGCCTGCGGGAAAGCGGAGAGCTGGGAGGCTGGCAAAAAGTGATTGATCTTTTAGCCGCAAATTTTTACACCGCGCATTTCGCGCTGCCGTTGCTGCTCGGCTGGGTTTTCTGGCACACCACCAATGATCGCCCCATGTTCTACAAATTTGTTTATACGCTCACGGTGTTGGACGTGCTCGCGCTGCTGACGTTCATGATTTATCCCGCGGCGCCACCGTGGTATGTTTACAATTACGGCTTTGCCCCGCCCGAGACCAACGCGGGTTTCTGGGCCATCAGCGCCGGCAATCTCGTCGACGTCGATCGTTTGCTCGGCGTCAAATTTTTTACGACATTGTGGGATTCGTTCAATGCCAATCATTTTGCCGCGATTCCCTCGCTGCACGGCGCGTATCCGATCGTGCTGTCGTGGTTTGCCTGGAAAAAATTTCGCTGGAATCTTTGGCTGTTGAGCCTGTACCCCGCCGCGGTCTGGTTCTCCGCGGTTTATCTCAATCATCATTACGTCATCGATCTCATCATCGGCGGTTTATATGTGATCGCCGCCTATCTAATCACCGTCAAATTTTTATATCCGCGTTTGTTCGCGCGGTTTATCGAGCCGCCGGCAGCGGCTAATTGGGCGGCGGTCGAAGCACAGGCTGTTCGTGTTTTTAATTAAAAAAAGTGAAGCCGGATTTGGGCGCAAGGATTTTCAGATTTAGAAGGTCTGTTTGCCCAAGTCCGGCTTCGCCGAACACACAGGAGAGAAGAAGCTATGAAACGCGCGCGCATTATCAGCACCGGCCGTTATTTGCCCGAGAAAGTTGTCACCAATGAAGAGATGACGAAACTCGTGCCGACTACCGACGAATGGATTCGCGAACGCACCGGCATTCAGCAGCGGCACTTTGTCGACAAAGAAATCGGCGCCTCCGATCTCGGCTACGAAGCCGCGCAGATCGCTCTCCAGCGCGCCGGCCTCAAAGCGTCCGACCTCGATTTTATCATCTTCGCCACGTTGAGTCCGGATTATTATTTTCCCGGCTCCGGTTGCGTCATGCAACAACGCCTCGGCGTCACCGGCATCGGCGCGCTGGATGTGCGCACGCAATGCACCGGTTTTGTTTACGGCCTGGCCGTCGCCAATGCTTTTATTCAGGCCGGGCAATACAAACGCATTCTGCTCGTCGGCGCGGAAGTGCATTCCACCGGCCTCGAATATAACGAGCGCGGTCGTCATATCGCCGTGTTGTTTGGCGACGGCGCCGGGGCGGTTATTCTCGAAGCCAGTGACGGCGAGCACGGCATTCTTTCGACACACTTGCATGCCGATGGCCGTTACGCCAAAGAACTCTGGGCCGAAAATCCCGGCAGCCGCCGCATCCCGCGAATGTATCCCGGCATGTTCGAAGACGGTTCCTGTTTTCCGCAAATGAACGGCCGCGAAGTCTTCAAACACGCCGTCACCAAATTTCCCGAAGTCATTATGGAAGCGCTGAAAACGAACCATCTCACGCTGGATGACGTGAAGCTGGTGATTCCGCATCAGGCCAATTTGCGCATCAGCGAAGCCGTGACGCAGCGTCTCGGCATCGCGCCGGAAAAAATTTTTAACAACATCCAGCGTTACGGCAACACCACCGCCGCGTCGATTCCGATCGCGCTTGACGAAGCGCTCGAACAGGGCAGGATTCACGAGGGCGACCTCGTTATTCTTGCCTCGTTTGGCAGCGGCTTCACCTGGGCCAGCGCCGCGGTTCGGTGGTAGCTCGTCGCCATACTTTCAGGCGACGCGTTCTCAAAGCATAAATTTTCACAACCCGAATCAAAAACCACACGGAATTTTGTGCGGGTTTTTTATATAGAAAAAAAGTTGTCATATGAAATCAATGCCTTGACCGAACCGGATTGAGTTGAATGGGGAAACTACAGAAGTTTATTGTGCCGGGTCGAATTTTGTGCTATATTAATATGACTTAACGAGAGGAGATTCTGATGAACAGGGATTTGTTCTGCCGGTGGAAAAAAATGACAAAAGCAGCAAACTTCGCTGCGACGGTTATAGTTTTAGGCGGCGTCTTTTTTTTGCTCAAATCGGGCTATAGTCAGGAGCGGCCCGTCAAATACACGCAGGTGAGAATTTACCTCACGAGCCAAAACGAGATTGCCGCCCTGCAGCGCGCCGGCCTGGGACTGGACCACGTCCATGTTCAGGAAAATTATCTCGAGGCCGTGCTGAATGATCAGGACGTTGCACTGTTGAAAAATACCGCGCAACGTTATGACGTCGTAATCGACGACCTCGAAGCAGACTATCGCAGCCGCCCGAGACTGACGCCGGAGCAACTGCGCGCGTTCGCAGCTTCGATGCAGCAGCAGTACAATCTCAACGGATTTAACTTTGGCAGCATGGGCGGCTATTACACGTTCAATGAAGTCGCCGCCGAGCTGGATGAAATGCGCGCGCAGTATCCCAACCTGATCTCGGTGAAACAGTCCCTCGGCAATTCGCTCGAAGGCCGCGCCATCTGGATGGTGAAGATCTCGGACAACCCCGGCAACGATGAGAGCGAAGAAGAAGTTTTGTACACGGCGCTGCACCATGCCCGCGAGCCGCAGAGCATGGCCACGCTCATTTATTTCATGTGGCATCTGCTGGAAAACTACGGCGCCGATCCGGACGTGAATTTCGTCGTGGAAAATCGCGAGCTTTATTTCGTGCCGGCGGTCAATCCCGACGGTTACGTTTATAACCAGACCACCAATCCGAATGGCGGCGGCTTCTGGCGCAAGAATCGGCGCAACAATGGCAACGGCACATTGGGCGTGGATTTGAACCGCAATTACGGTTATCGCTGGGGATTTGACAACAACGGTTCAAGCCCAAACACGGGAAGCGAGACGTATCGCGGCGCCGGCCCGTTCTCCGAGCCGGAAACCCAGGTGATCAGAAATTTTGCGAGCGCGCGCAATTTTGCCCGCGCGCTGAATTATCATTCCTACGGCAGTTATTTGATTTTTCCGTGGGGCTATCAGCCCAGTCTGTTTACGCCGGACCATGCCAGCTTTGTCGCGCTGGCGCAGGACATGACGCAATTCAACCATTACGACTATGGAACGGCAAATCAAACCGTCGGCTACGTCGTCAATGGCGAAGCGAATGACTGGTTTTATGGCGAACAGACGCTCAAAAATAAAGTTCTCGGAATGACGCCGGAAGTCGGCTCCTTTTCCGACGGTTTCTGGCCGGCCATGAGCCGTATTATTCCGCTGGCGGAGGAAAATGTTTATCCAAACATGGTGCTGGCGCGCGGCCTGAGCCTTGCGCCGCCGGCGATTATGATTACTTTAACGCCGGCCAATCCGCCGATCATCATCCCCCCCGGCGGCGGCAATTTCGGATACAGCGTGCGGTTCGAGAACACCAGCGCGACGGCGCAAACGTTTCAATACTGGAATTTGTTCACACTGCCGAATGGAACTTCCAGCGGCCCGACCGTCGGGCCAACCAGCCTGACGCTGGGCGCCGGGCAAGCGACCACAAGAAATTTCACGCAACGCGTTCGCCGGAATTCCCCGGCCGGGCCATATACGTTGCACTTCCAGGCCGGCACGTATCCGAACACGATTATTGACCGTGAAAGTTTTACCTTCACCAAACAGGGATTGCCGGTTTTATCTGGCGCCGTTTCTTTTGCTGATGATATTGCCGGTGAGCCGGTTTTGGAGCGCGTGGCTGGCGAAAGAGCGCCACATTTGCTGCATGCGCAAGAAGATGAAATGCCGAGGGCTTTTGTGTTGGAGCCGAGTTATCCGAACCCGTTTTCCGCCGGCAATCCTTCCACGGCCATCCGCTTTGGCTTAAAAACCGAGAGCCGGGTGACATTGCAGATTTTCGATTTGCTCGGACATAAAATTGTCACGCTCGCCAGCGGGCCGCAGCGCGCCGGTTATCACACGGTGACGTGGGACGGCCGCAACCAGGCCGGCCAACAGGTGGCGAACGGCGTTTACCTTTATAAAATGACGGTTGACGGCGCGGTGCAAACGCACAAAATGTTTTTAGCCCGGTAACGCGGACAACTCTTTCATTCAGCAAAAAATAGAGTGATTTTGCGCCAACCCAATCAGGAAGGAAAGCATTGATCATGAAAGAAAAATTCACGCTTGGCATCGAAGAAGAATTTCAGATCGTCGATCCGGCGACGCGCGAGTTGCGCTCGCACGTGTCGCAAATGCTCGCCGACGGCAAGATGCTGTTGCAGGAGCATATTAAAGAGGGCATCAAGCCGGAGATGCACAAGTCGGTGGTCGAAATCGGCACCGGCATTTGCGCCAATATCGACGAGGCGCGGCGCAGCGTGCTCGAGCTGCGCCAGGGCCTGCACCAGTTGGCCGGCAAAAGCGGCCTGCGCATCGTCGGCGCCGGCACCCATCCGTTTTCCGACTGGCGCGCGCAGGAGATCATGGAGCACGAGCGCTACAAAATGATCGTCGATGAAATGGGCGACATCGCGCGCGCCAATCTGATTTTCGGCCTGCACGTGCACGTCGGCATCGAAGACCGCGAAACCGCAATTGCGCTGATGAATCAAATGCGCTACTTTTTGCCGCATATTCTCGCGCTTTCCACCAGCTCGCCGTTCTGGCTCGGCCGCAACACCGGCTTGAAATCCGTGCGCGCCACGATTTTCAAGCGCTTTCCGCGCACCGGCATTCCGGATTATTTCAACTCGTGGGCGGATTTCGAAAATTTCATCAACACGCTGGTCAAAACCGGCTGCATCGACAACGGCAAAAAAATCTGGTGGGACGTTCGCCCCCACGCTTTTTTCAACACCATCGAAGTGCGCATTTGCGATCTGCCGACGCGCCTTGATGAAACCATCGCGATTGCGGCGTTGATTCAGGCGACCGCGGTGACGCTGTATAATTTGCGCCAGCGGAATTTGAGTTACAATATTTACCGGCCCACCCTGGTCGAAGAGAACAAGTGGCGCGCCGCCCGCTACGGCATCCGCGGCAAAATGATCGACTTTGGCAAACAGGAAGAAGTCGACTATCGGGAATTGATGTACGAGTATATTCGCTTCGTCGACGAAGCCATGGACGAGCTGGGCAGCCGCCACGCCATTAACTACATTCACCAGATTCTGCAGGAAGGCACCAGCGCCGACCGCCAGCTCGCGGTCTACGAAAAAAGCGGCGGCGATATGAAAGCGGTGGTGGATTATTTGATCAACGACACGATGGAAGGATGTTTGTAAATTCGGATGGACCGGCTTAGTACCTTAATTTTGCAACGAAAAGAGAACTGCAACGAAAAAAGCCTTTAAAATTGCGGATTCCATCAATGACACCTAAAAACATAATCCCACCCAATTGGTGGGATAGATAATTTCTGAAATTTATAAATTCCCTTTCGTTGCAGTTCTTTTTTCGTTGCGATTTTATTTTAGCGCAAAATTAAGGTAGTATTACTCCGGAAAAACTATCCCTGGCCTGCGCCAGGGCAGGCATGCCCGCAAAGCCTGCCCTGGCGCCCGCCGCGCCACGCGGTGCCGCAGGCCAGGGATTTTTAAACCACAAAGGACACAACGAACACAAAGTTTGATTGGTTTTTCTTTGTGCTCTTTGTGTCCTTTGTGGTGCAATTTGGTTGCGGCTAAAACCGCGCTACGTCTTTACAGAGCAAAAGTTAGAAAAAAATTTCTGAGTTTTAAATTTCCAATGGAGTGAAGAACCCAACGGATTTTTTAATCAGTTGGGTTTTTCTATCCGTTGGAAAATTTTTATTCAAGGTTTTATGGAAAGTTTGAAATTTGGATATTGATGCCGCTTCGCTCCAAAACGGGTTGGGAAAATTCTGCTCCAAATATCTGAATGTCTTCAATCGAAGCGCGCCAGTTATTGGTGTTGCGGCCAGGAAATTGCGTCCATGCCGTTTGAAGCGATTTCTTATCATAATTTTACCTCTAATGTGAGTTTATTGACCGGTCACTGCGAGTGACCGGTCAATGATTTTCATTCCTATCTCACCAGCATGAGTTTCATCGTCTTCGAAAAACTTCCGGCAATGAGCCGGTAAAAATAGATTCCACTCACCACGATTCGCCCTTGTGCATCCCGGCCGTCCCACACGCGCTGATGCCGCCCAGCCGGCAACTCAATACGATCCAACACGGTCGCTATCTCATGTCCGGCGAGATCGAAAATCCTGATCGTCACGACGCTCTGCTGCGGCAGGCCGAAACGAATCGCGGTTTCGGGATTGTCGAAGATCCCCCGCCCGGGCGGGGGAAACGGGTTCGGGAAATTCTGTTCCAGCACAAAATCTTCCGGCGCGCCCGGCACATTGGAAGTTTGTTCGGAAATAAAATCTTCCTTGCCGACAATCAGCGTGAACTCTTTTAGTTGCTCACGGCGGCGCGGCTGATATTGATAGACCGCATTCTCGCGCAGATTCTGTTTGTAATTCAACGCTTCGTCGACGAGAAAAACCGCGAGATTGTGGTCAATCGCTTTCACGCCCTCAAAGCGCAACGTCACCATCTCGTTGACGATGTTCGTCTCCACCGCAAAACGCCAGCGTTGATTGGAATTGCTCGCCGCACGCATGTCATCGCTGTAGCGAGCCAAAACTTTTTGCCATTCCGGATGCGGAAAATAAAGCGAAACGTATTCCCCAATCGGCGGCGGCTCGACGCAATCATTTTCGTCCCAGCCATCTGCGCTGGTTATGGCAATGCCGGCAAAATTCTCGGTGTCACGCGCCTGGTCGCAGCTCGCGCGAATCTGCACGCGCCAGCCCGACTCGCCGCTGGCCCTAACCGTTGCCAATGTCAAAGCCGAGGACAAATCCGGATTCACCAGCAGCACATCGGAGGTCGGGCGATTGTTGGCAATGTGATAACCCTCCCACGGCGAAAAACCACTGGCGGCAACCCAACTGCTGCTGTAGTTTCGCAAAATGAACGTGCCGCCGCTCGCCAACCGCAATTTGCTCGCCGGAATGTTGAAATTAAACGGCGAGGCGATGAAGTTGTGTCCCAGCGCTAAATCAATGCTGAACTCCTGATCGAGCCGCACGGAACTGCCCGCGCCGACGTCAATAATTTTGTTGGGATCTTTGACGATCAAAAACAAGCTTTGGCCCGGGCTGAAAGTTCCGGCATTCGGATGCTCGACATATTGCCCGTTCGACAAACCAAACAATCGCCATTTGGTGTTGTCATACGGCCCGAGCTCATCTTCCAAAACCGCGGCCGGACTTTTGTCATCAAGATCGAATGGAATCGAGATGAGATGATAGGAGGTTTGCGCGCTGCCGGCCGGCTGCTCGGTGGGTTTGCTTTCGGAATTCATTCGTATCCGCATGGAAAAAACTCCTGAAGCCGGCAAGCGCGCGGTGAGATTGGCGGCATCCGTGGCGGTGATGAAGTAAACCACGCCGCGCGAAATAGCCGCGCTCGCTGGGATAATGGCTTGATAAGTGTTGCCGCCCGGCGTCATCACCACCATCGTTGAACCGGCATCACCGCCGCGACGATAGTGCAGCGTCACACTGCTCACGCCGCTTTCGTCCGCGACATTGGCTTGAATGAGAATGTCCTGCCCGGCCGGCGGTGGCGATGCCGGCGGCGTGTGCGCAATCACCGGCGCTTGATTGCCCTGGACGGTAACACCAAACGAAGTAGAGACAGCGCCGCCGCGGCCGTCGTTGGCTGTAATCGTGATCGTCGCGGTTCCGGCCGCAACCGGCGCGACCGTGAGCGTGCTGATGGAAAGGCCTGCCGTCGCGACACTTGCAGCACTTGAGTTAACCGTATAAATCAACGCGTCGCCATAGGATCACTGAACACCGCCAGCGCAGCATTTAAGTCACGTACGAATGAAGCTCCGCCGACGGTAAGTGTTTGGTTGGAAATGGCATTCGCCACCACCGGCGGACGGTTTGCGGCTGGCGAAACAGTCACTGTGAATGTCGTCGAAACGGCTCCGCCTTTGCTATCATTGGCCGCAACGGTAATCGTTGCATTGCCGGCAGCCACGGGCGCGACGGTTAACATGCTTCCTGAAATATTTACCATCGCGATGTTTGTAGCGCTCGAGCTCGCCGTATAAGTCAGCGTGTCGCTATCCGGATCACTGAAGACCGCCGGCGCCGTATTCAAATCGCGCGTGAACGAAGCGCCGCCGGCGGTGAGTGTTTGGTTCGAGATGACATTCGCAACAACCGGCGGACGGTTGCTAACCGTTCCCACAGTCACCATGAACGTCGTCGAGGCGGTTCCGCCTCGGCCATCATTGGCAGTGACGGTAATCGTGGCGCTGCCCAATGCGACCGGCGCGACCGTGAGCGTGCTGCCGGAAATGCTGGCCGTCGCAATATTCGTCGCGCTCGAATTCGCGCTGTAAGTTAACGCATCGCCATCGAGGTCATTAAACACCGCCGGCGCCGCATTTAAATCGCGCATGAACGATGAACCGCCGAGAGTCAGTGTTTGGTTGGAAATGGCGTTGGCCACCGTTGGCGCGCGATTGGGCGCGGCGCCAACGGTAACCGTAAACGTTGTTGATACGGTTCCGCCTCGGCCGTCATTCGCGGTGACGGTGATCGTTGCGCTTCCCGCTGCGATTGGCGCGACGGTGAGCGTGCTGCTGGAAATACTTGCCGTCGCGATATTCGCGGCGCTTGAGTTCGCCGTGTATGTCAACGCGTCGCCATCGGGATCATTAAACACCGCCGGCGCTGCATTCAAATCGCGCGTGAATGAGGCGCCGCCGGCCGTGAGTGTTTGGTTCGAGATGACATTCGCAACAACCGGCGGACGGTTGCTAATCGTTCCCACAGTCACCACGAATGTCGTCGAGGCAGTTCCACCTCGGCCATCATTGGCGGTGACGGTAATCGTGGCGCTGCCAACTGCGACTGGCGCGACCGCGAGCGTACTGCCGGAAATGCTGGTTGTCGCGATATTGGTTGCATTCGAACTCGCCGTGTAAGTCAACGCATCGCCGTCCGGATCACTGAAGACAGCCGGCGAAGCGTTCAAATCACGCGTGAACGAAGCGCCGCCGACAGTAAGTGTTTGGTTGGAAATGGCGTTGACCACTGTTGGCGCGCGATTGGGCGCGGCGCCAACTGTAACCGTAAACGTCGTTGATACGGTTCCACCTCGGCCATCATTCGCGGTGACGGTGATTGTTGCGTTTCCCGCTGCAACCGGCGCGACGGTGAGCGTGCTGCTGGAAATATCTGCCGTCGCGATATTCGCGGCGCTCGAGCTCGCCGTGTATGTCAACGCGTCGCCATCGGGATCATTGAAGACCGTGGGTGAAGCATTCAAATCACGCGTAAACGAAGCGCCGCCGGCCGTGAGGTTTTGGTTGGAGATGGCATTGGCCACAACCGGTGGACGGTTGCTAACCGTTCCCACGGTCACATTGAAAGTTGTCGAGACGGTTCCGCCGCGGCCATCATTGGCGGTGACGGTAATCGTGGCGCTGCCAACTGCGACTGGCGCGACCGCGAGCGTACTGCCGGAAATGCTGGTCGTCGCGATATTGGTTGCATTCGAACTTGTCGTGTAAGTCAACGCATCGCCATCCGGATCGCTGAAGACAGCCGGCGAAGCATTCAAATCACGCGTGAACGAAGCGCCGCCGGCAGTGAGCGTTTGGCTGGAAATGGCGTTGGCAACAACCGGCGGACGATTTGCCGTTACAACTGTCACGGTGAAAGTCGTGGATACGGTTCCGCCGCGGCCATCATTGGCAGTGACGGTAATCGTGGCGCTGCCGACTGCTACCGACGCGACCGTGAGGGTGCTGCCGGAAATATTAGCCGTGGCAATATTTGTCGCGCTCGAGCTCACCGTGTACGTGAGCGCATCGTTATCCGGATCGCTGAAGACAGCCGGCGCCGCATTCAAATCACGCATGAGGGAAGCGCCGCCGGCGGTCAGCGTCTGGTTGGAAATGGCATTCGCCACCACTGGCGGACGATTGGCGGCCACAACCGTCACGGTGAATGTCGTTGATGTCGTTCCGCCCTGTCCGTCGTTGGCTGTGACTGTAATCGTGGCGTTGCCCGCTGCTACCGATGCAACCGTGAGGATGTTGCCGGAGATATTGGTGGTCGCGATACTGGTTGCGTTTGAGCTCGCTGTAAACGTCAACGCATCGCCATCCGGATCGCTGAAGACCATCGGTGCCGCGGTTAAATTGCGCGTGAACGCGGCGCTTCCAACCGTGAGCGTTTGATTGGAAATGGCGTTGACCACTACTGGCGGTCGATTTCCGGTGACGGTGACGGTGAAAGTAGCCGCTACCATTCCGCCGCGGTTGTCATTGGCGGTCACGGTGATGGTCGCACTGCCACGCGCCGCCGGAGCAACCGTGAGCGTGCTGCCGGAAATGCTGGCGGTCGCAAAATTAATTGCACTCGAGTTCGCCGTATAAGTTAACACATCGCCATCCGGGTCGTTGAATACGGCCGGTGCGGCATTGAGATCGCGCGTAAACGCGGCGCCGCCGAGAGTCAGGTTTTGGCTGGAAATGGCATTCGCCACCGTGGGCGGACGATTGCTCGCGGTTCCGACCGTTACCGTGAATGTCGTTGGTGCTGTTCCACCTTTGCCGTCGTTGGCGGTAACGGTAATCGTCGCATTCCCAACCGCAACCGGAGCGATGGTGAGCGTGCTACCCGCGATACTCGCCGTTGCAATATTCGTTGCGTTTGAGCTCGCCACATACGTGAGGGTGTCCCCGTCCGGATCCGTGAATACTGAAGGTGAAGCATTCAAATCACGAGTAAACGATGGTCCGCCGGCAGTGAGAGTTTGGTTCGGAATGGCGCTGGCGACCACGGGTGGACGGTTTACTGTTACCGTAAATGTGGTCGCCACGGCGCCGCCCCGGCCGTCATTGGCCGTGACTGTAATCATTGCACTCCCACCAGCCACCGGTGTGACAGTGAGCGTACTGCCCGATATGCCCGCCATCGCGATGCCGGAGGCGCTTGAGCTCGCCGTGTAGCTCAGCGCGTCGCCATCCGGATCACTGAATACCGCCGGTGAAGCATTCAGATTGCGCGTGAACGATGCTCCGCCGACCTGCAGAGTTTGGTTCGAAATGGTGCTGGCAACAACGGGTGGCCGATTTACCGTTACTGAGAACGAAGTCGATACCGTTCCGCCCTTGCCGTCATTCGCCGTAACCGTGATCGTTGCGCTTCCGCCAGCCACCGGCGTCACCGTGAGCGTGCTGCCCGATATGCCTGCCGTCGCGATGCCTGCTGCACTCGAGCTCGCCGTGTAGCTCAACGCGTCACCGTCCGGATCGCTGAAGACTGCCGGCGCCGTATTCAGATTGCGCGTGAATGATGAACCGCCGATAGTGAGAGTTTGGTTCGGAATAATATTAGCGACCGTGGGTGGGCGATTTACCGTTGCCGTGAATGTGGTCGACACGGTTCCGCCACGGCCGTCATTAGCCGTAACCGTAATCGTTGCACTCCCACCAGCCACCGGCGTGACCGTGAGTGTGCTGCCTGATATGCTCGCCGTCGCTATATTCGATGCGCTTGAGCTCGCCGTGTAGCTCAGCGCGTCGCCATCCGGATCATTAAATACCGCCGGTGAAGCATTTAGATTGCGCGTGAATGATGAACCGCCCACGGTCAGGGTTTGGTTGGGAATAGCATTGGCGACTATCGGAGGCTGGTTCGCGCTCACAACTGTCGCTGTAAAGGTGGTCGAAACTGTTCCGCCTTTGCCATCATTCGCCGTGACCGTAATCGTCGCACTCCCATCAGCCACCGGCGTGACCGTAAGTGTACTGCCTGATATGCTCGCCGTCGCTATATTCGATGCGCTTGAGCTCGCCGTGTAGCTCAACGCGTCGCCATCCGGATCATTAAATACCGCCGGTGAAGCATTCAGATTGCGCGTGAATGATGAACCGCCCACCGTCAGGGTTTGGTTGGGAATAGTATTGGCGACCGTGGGTGGACGGTTTACCGTTACCGAGAACGAAGTCGATACCGTTCCGCCCTTGCCGTCATTCGCCGTAACCGTAATCGTTGCGCTTCCACCAGCCACCGGCGTGACCATGAGTGTGCTGCCCGATATACTTGCCGGCGCTATACCTGATGCGGTTGAGCTCGCCGTGTAGCTCAACGCGTCACCGTCCGGATCATTGAACACGGTCGGTGCGGCATTGAGATCACGTGTGAACGATGAACCGCCGACCTGCAGAGTTTGGTTCGAAATAGTGTTGGCGACAACGGGTGGCCGATTTACCGTTGCCGTGAACGAAGTCGAAACGGTTCCACCTTTACCGTCATTCGCCGTGACCGTGATCGTTGCGCTTCCGCCAGCCACCGGCGTAACCGTGAGGGTGCTGCCCGAAATGCTGGCCGTCGCGATGCTCGATGAACTCGAGCTCGCCGTGTAGCTCAACGCGTCACCGTCCGGATCGCTGAAGACTGCCGGCGCCGTATTCAGATTACGCGTGAATGATGAACCGCCCACGGTGAGAGTTTGGTTCGAAATAGTGTTGGCGACAACGGGTGGCCGATTTACCGTTGCCGTGAACGAAGTCGATACCGTTCCGCCCTTGCCGTCATTCGCCGTAACCGTAATCGTTGCGCTCCCGCCGGCCACCGGCGTAACCGTGAGGGTGCTGCCTGATATGCCTGCCGTCGCGATGCCTGATGCACTCGAGCTCGCCGTGTAGCTCAGCGCGTCACCATCCGGATCATTGAACACGGTCGGTGCGGCATTGAGATCGCGTGTGAACGATGAACCGCCGACCTGCAGAGTTTGGTTCGAAATAGTGTTGGCAACAACGGGTGGCCGATTTACCGTTGCCGTGAACGAAGTCGATACCGTTCCGCCCTTGCCGTCATTCGCCGTGACCGTGATCGTTGCGCTTCCGCCAGCCACCGGCGTGACCGTGAGGGTGCTGCCCGAAATGCTGGCCGTCGTGATGCTCGATGAACTCGAGCTCGCCGTGTAGCTCAACGCGTCACCGTCCGGATCGCTGAAGACTGCCGGCGCCGTATTCAGATTACGCGTGAATGATGAACCGCCCACGGTGAGAGTTTGGTTCGGAATAGTATTAGCGACCGTGGGTGGGCGATTTACCGTTGCCGTGAACGAAGTCGAAACGGTTCCGCCTTTACCGTCATTCGCCGTGACCGTAATCGTTGCGCTCCCGCCGGCCACCGGCGTGACGGTAAGTGTGCTGCCCGATATGCTCGCCGTCGCGATGCCTGATGCACTCGAGCTCGCCGTGAAACTCAGCGCGTCGCCATCCGGATCAGTGAAGACCACCGGCGCAGCAGTCAAATTGCGCGTGAACGATGAACCGCCGACCTGCAGAGTTTGGTTCGGAATGGCATTGGTGACTGTAGGCGGACGATTTACTGTTGCCGTAAACGTTGTCGATACCGTTCCGCCCTTGCCGTCATTCGCCGTAACCGTAATCGTCGCATTCCCACCCGCCACCGGCGTAACCGTGAGGGTGCTGCCCGAAATGCCGGCCGTCGCGATGCTCGATGAACTCGAGCTCGCCGTGTAGCTCAACGCGTCACCGTCCGGATCGTTGAAGACTGCCGGCGCGGTATTCAGATTACGCGTGAATGATGAACCGCCCACGGTGAGAGTTTGGTTCGGAATGGAATTGGCGACTGTGGGCGGGCGGTTGACCGTTGCCGTGAATGAAGTCGAAACCGTTCCGCCCCGTCCGTCATTTGCCGTGACCGTGATCGTTGCACTCCCGCCGGCCACCGGCGTCACCGTGAGCGTGGTGCCCGAAATGCCTGCCGTCGCGATATTTGTGGCGCTCGAACTTGCCGTGTAAGTCAAAGGGTCGCCGTCCGGATCGCTGAAGACTGCCGGCGCCGTATTCAGATTGCGCGTAAACGATGACCCGCCAACTTGCAAAATCTGGTCCGATATGGCGTTGGCCACCACCGGCGGTTGATTTTGCGCCGCGGAAGTCGCATTACTGGTCCCGCCGTATACCCCCATATCGATGCGTCCGCCATTCGGCTCCGGCTCGCTGCCGACAGAATCATTCGGATCGCCGGCATCAATGGTCGGCGAGGTGTTGAGGACGCGGAAATCATCGCCCGCGGCGTTCTGATATTGCGGATTCAGGCTGATATCGCCGACGCCGGGAAAGTCGAAATTGCCAACGTAGTTGAAGGAGTTGCCGAAAACGCAATTGTAGCGGTGAATTCCGTTTGCCGAGCTGTTGTTAATGCCGAAACTGTGATTGGTGACGATATTATTTTTGACCGTCGCCGATGACGATTGGCCGCCAAAGATAAGAATGCCGCGAACATTGTTATAAACCGTATTGTTGGCGAAAAACACCGCGCCGGAAATATCCGCGCCATATCCGGGAGAGCCCTTCACGCGCAGGATGATATTGTGTGTGACCGAGGAGTTGGCCCTCAGGTCCAAACCGGTGGAAGCCACATTGTTGCCGTCAAAAACAAAGCCGTCGATCGTGCAGCCGTGCGTGTCGGTCAACATGATGCTGCTGACCGCCCGAATAACGGTTTTGTTGCTAAAAATGTCACGATCAGAAAAAGTGCTTGAGTAGCCGCCGAGCAATGTCACTTTGGATTGTGGAATAAGTCCTTCGCTGTAGGTGCCGGCGGCAACCTTGATGAGGTCTCCACTTACAGCACGGCTCAATGCCGTCTGGATGTTTCGCAGGGGCGCGGTGTCCGTCCCGGAATTGGCGTCATTTCCTGTGGTCGAAACGTGAAGCGTGCTGGCCCTGGCAATGGAAAAGCTGGAAACCATGCTCATGGCCACAGGAAATACAATCGTCAGGAAAGATAATTTAAAGGTTTTCATGGCGTGTTTCCTCGATAAATGCTGTTTTTGTCCTTTGCTTTATCTTAACAACATAAATTTCTTCGTCCTCGAAAAATTTCCAGCTCGCATCTGATAAAAATAAACTCCGCTCGGCATCGCTCGTCCTTTCGCGTCGCGGCCATCCCACACGCGCTGATGCCGGCCCGCAGGTAACGCGACGCGATCCAGCAGCGTCGCGACTTCATGTCCGGCGAGGTTGAAAATTTTGATGGTCACGACACTTTGCTGCGGCAGGCCGAAACGAATCGCGGTCTCGGGGTTATCGAAGATCCCCCGCCCAGGCGGGGGAAACGGATTCGGGTAGTTTTGCTCCAGCACAAAATTCTCCGGCACACCCTGCGCATTTGCCGTTTGTTCGGAAACAAAGTTTTCTTTGCCGACGATCAACGTGAACGCCTTCGTATATTCGCGGCGGCGCGGTTGATATTGATAAACTGCATTCTCGCGCAAATTCTGTTTGTAGTTCAGCGCTTCGTCGACGAGAAAAATCGCGAGATTGTGGTCAATCTCTTTCACGCCGTCAAAGCGCAACGTCACCATTTCGTTGGCAATGTTGCTCTCCGCCACGAAGCGCCACCGTTGGTTGGGATTGGATGCCGAACGCATATCATCACTGTAGCGCTCCAGCGGTTTTTGCCATTCCGGATGCGGGAAATAAACCGACACATACTCGCCAATCGGCGGCGGCTCGACCAAATCGTTGTCATCCCACGCCTCATTGCCGCTTGCCGCAACTCCGGCAAAATTCTCAATGTCGCGCCCCTGGCCGCAACTCGCGAGAATCTGCACGCGCCACTCTCCGGCGCTGGTCCTGCTCTCGGCCTGCAGGTTCGTTGATGAAGAAAGGTTCGGATTGACAAACAGAATGTCCGTGCTGGCGCTATTGTTGGCCAGGTAGTATCCCTCCCACGGCGATAATCCATCCGCGGTCACAAAACCGCTGCCGTCATAAGTTCGCAGGACGACGGGGCCGCGGTTTTGCAAACGCAACTTGCTCACTGGAATCGAAAAATTAAACGGCGTGGCGACAAAATTATGCCCGATTTCCAGCGTGATCGGAAACTCCTGATGGGTTTCCATGGACCGGCCGGCGTCGACATCGATCGTCCTGCTGGCCGCTTTGACAATCAAAAAAAAGCTTTTGCCCGGCACAAAAACGCCGGTTTGAGAAACCTCGACGTAGGGCGTTTTATTGCTGAGCGGTTGCCCAACAATAAGATCGAAGAGCCTCCAGACGGTGTCATTGTACGGACCGAGATCGTCTTCCAATACGGCAGTCGCGGCAGGATCAGTCAACAGCAACGGCATGGAGATGAGTCGATAAGCATTGAGCGTGCTGCCGCCCGGCTGGACCGCGGGTTTGAGCTCACGACTCGCCAACTGGACCGAAATTGAAGAAGAGGTATTCGGCGTGTTCGGGATTCGCGTCTGCGCATTATCGGCATCCGTCGCCAGGATAAAATACTCCACGCCGCGGGAGGTCACAAAACTCGCCGGAATGGTTCCCTGATACGTGCTGTCCATGTCCGTGGGAACGAAACTGGCATCGCCGCCGCGACGGTAATTCAACGTGGCGCGCGTGCCCGGCCTGTCATCAGTGATGGTAGCTCGAACGGTGATGGCCTGGCCGCCCGGTTGAGGTGTCGTTGGCGTGATTTGTGTGATGGCCGGGGGTTGGTTGGCCTGAACGGCCACACCAAACGCAGTTAAATTCGTTCCACCGCGGCCATCATTAGCCGTGACCGTAATTGTCGCGCTTCCCGCCGCCACCGGTACGACGGTGAGCACGCTGCCAGCAATGTTTGCCGTCGCGATATTGGTTGCGCTCGAGCTTGCCGTGTAGCTCAACGTATCGCCATCGGGATCATTGAACACCACCGGCGCAGCATTCAAATTGAGCGTAAATGAAGCGCCGCCAACAGTGAGTGTTTGGTTGCGAATGGCATTGGCGACGGCTGGCGGACGATTTGCCGCTGAAGTTGTGAAAGTTTGATCGGTACCGCTGGTCGAGCCGGCGATATTGACTCCAACCACGCGATAGTGGTACAGCGTTTCGGGAGCAAGCCCGGTGAGCGCAGCGCTTACCGGAACTGCGATTGTGCCGGTTACCGATCCTGGTGTCGCGTTGATCTCACTGCCATAGCTCGTGGTCGTGCCGTATTGAAATTTGACCGTGATGCTGAGACCGTTCGGATTCACCGTGCCGTTCAGCGTGGCGGAAGTGGAGCTCACACTCGTCGCCGCAGTGGTCGTGACGATCGGCGCTGTGCCGGAAGTCGTTGTGGTAAATGTTTGATCGGCGCCGTTGCTGGTTCCGGCGCTGTTCGACGCCACGACGCGATAATGATAAAGCGTGTTGGGAGCAAGATCCGTGATCGCGTCGTTGACCGGAATGGCGGCGGTGCCCGTCGACAATAAAATGGTTGGTATCGTTTCTCGGTCATAGTTTGTGGTGGCGCCGTATTGAAATTTGTAATCCGTGCTCAAGCCATTGGGATTCACCGTGCCGTTGAGCGTGGCGGCAGTGGAGCTCACATTCGTCGCCGGATTGGTGGTGACGATGGGCGCTGCGGTTGTAGACTGGGAGTACTTGATCGTCGTATAAATGTTCCAGCTAACGCCCTGGCTTTCTCCGGTCACATAGACATTGCCGGCGGCATCAACCGCAAGCGCTTTGGCTTCATCAGTAGAATTTCCCGGACCATCGTGGCGCGCCACCCATTGTTCAACGCCGGCGCTACTATATTTGATCGTGGCGTAATCATAGTCTGAGCCTGAACCTTCACTCCGTCCGGTCACATAAACATTGCCGGAGCCGTCAACCGCAAGCGCGGTGGCTTCATCAACAGAATTTCCCGGCCCATTATAGCGCGTCACCCATTGTTGAACCCCGGAAGAGTTGTATTTGAGCGTGGCGTAATCGTCGACAATGCCTGAGCCCTGGCTCTGTCCGGTCACATAGACATTGCCGGCGCCGTCAACCGCAAGCGCGTTTGCCGCATCATTATTAGAACTCCCCAAACCATCGTAGCGCGCTACCCACTGCTGAACACCGGCGCTATTGTATTTGATCGTAGCGTAATCATCATCCTGGCTTGAACCTCCACTCAATCCCGTTACATAAACATTGCTGTTGGCGTCCACGGTCAGGGCGGCGACTTCATCAAAAGAATTTCCCGGGCCATTGTAACGCTGCACCCACTGTTGAACACCAGCGCTATTATATTTGATCGTGGCGTAATCAGCATCCGTGCCTGAACCTTCACTCTCTCCCGTCACGTAGACATTGCCGGCGGCGTCAACCGCAAGGGCGATGGCGCGATCGAAAAGATTTGCCGGACCATTGTAGCGCGTCACCCATTGTGTCGCTCCAAAGCCATTATATTTGATCGTGGCGTAATCGGCATCCGTGCCTGAACCTTCACTCTCTCCCGTCACATAGACATTGCCGGCGGCGTCAACCGCAACGGCGGTGGCCTGGTCATCAGAATTTCCCGGACCATTGTAAAACGCCACCCACTGTTCAACGCCGGAAGAATTGTATTTGACCGTGGCGTAATCATAGCTTGTGAATGAACGGAGGCTGCGTCCCGTCACATAAACATTGCCTGAGCCATCGACCGCAAGCGCGGTGGCCTGGGCAACAGAAAATCCTGGACTAGTATAACGCGCCACCCACTGTTGAATCCCGGAAGAGTTGTATTTGACTGTGGCGTAATCAGAACCAAAGCCTGCGCCTGAACCGAGGCTATATCCTGTCACATAGACATTGCCGGCGGCGTCAACCGCAAGCGCGGTGGCCTTGTCATCAGAAGTTCCCGGACCATCGTAGCGCGCCACCGACTGTTGAATCCCGGAAGAATTGTATTTGACCGTGGCGTAATCATCGTCTGTGCCTGAGCCCTGGCTCTGTCCGGTCACATAGACATTGCCGGCGGCATCAACTGCAAGGGCGGTGGCTACATCAAAAGAATTTCCCGGACCATCGTAGCGCGCCACCCACTGCTGAGCGCCGGAAGAGTTGTATTTGACTGTGGCGTAATCAGAATTTCCTCCGGTCACATAGACATTGCCGGCGGCGTCAACCGCAAGGTCGGTGGCTAAATAAAAAGAATTTTCCGGGCCATCGTAGCGCGCCACCCATTGTTCAACGCCAGCGCTATTGTATTTGATTGTGGCGTAATCAGCGCTTGTACCTGAACCGGAGCTATATCCTGTCAGATAAACATTGCCGGCGGCGTCAACTGCAAGGGCGGTGGCTTCATCAAAAGAATTTCCCGGACCATTATAGCGCGCCACCCACTGTTGAGCGCCGGCGCTATTGTATTTGATCGTGGCGTAATCATTGTCTGTGCCCGAGCCCTGGCTATATCCGGTCACATAGACATTGCCGGCGGCGTCAACCGCAAGGGCGGTGGCTATATCGGATAAATTTCCCGGACCATTATAGCGCGCCACCCACTGTTGAGCGCCGGCGTTATTGTATTTAATCGTGGCGTAATCACCACTTGTGCTCGAGCTTTCACTTCTTCCTGTCACATAGACATTGCCTGAGCCATCCACACCGAGCGCATTGGCAAAATCATTGGAATTTCCCGGACCATTATACCGGGCGACCCACTGTTCGACGCCGGCGCTGTTGTATTTGATCGTGTTGTAATCCAAAGAGGTACCCGCGCCCCGGCTCTCTCCCGTCACATAGACATTGCCGGCGCCATCGATGGCAATGGCATCGGCATCGTCGTAATCATTGGCCGGGCCATTGTAACGCGCCACCCATTGTTGAGCGCCGGAAGCGTTGTATTTGATCGTGGCCGCGTCCCATCCCGTCCCCTGGCCAAGACTTCGACCTGTCACGTAGACATTGCCCGAGGCATCGACGGCGATGCCAAAAGCCAGATCATCGCTATTGCCCGTGCCATTATACCGGGCGGTCCAAACTGCGGCGCCCGCGGTATTATATTTTGCCGTGAAGTAGTCCACGCCAAACGGTAAACTAGAACTGAGACCTGTGACATAGACGTTTCCCGATCCGTCTACAGCAATAGCGGTTGCTGCGTCAGAGCTCGCGGCAAGCCCGGAGGCGTAGCGGCTCACCCAGACTTCCTGCACATCGTCAGATGGATTCTGCAGTTGTAACGGCTGTTTTGAACGAGGAAAAGCCCCGCGTTCCATCAAGCGTTGTCGTCGCTCTAAAAGCCGTTTCTGCTTTTCGCTCAATGGGTGGGACGGATCTGCCGAATCCCTCCCCGGCAATAGAAGCTCATTGTCCGGCCATCGCTCCCGCCTGGCGTCGCTATCGATGGGCCTGCGCTCGCGTCCCACCTGCCGGCCTCGCCGGTCAAGAGGTGAAGTCTGCTTTATCGCTTTTTCATTTTCGGCGGAGTTTTGGGCCTGCAGCGGCGCCAACTGCAGCATGGCCAGGATAATGAACAAAAGCAAAGCCGGTTTCGTCTTCATGATTTTTCCCTTCGGTTGATTTTGGAAGTCGAGTTCTACGCTAAATGACATGAACCGACCGGCCACTTCTGCAACGATCTATCGCATCGTGATTTTTCTGTAGTAACCGGTTAGTCATTCAACTATCGCACCAACATCAGCTTCATTGTCTTTGCAAAACTTCCCGCCTGCAGCCGATAAAAAATAAACTCCGTTCGGCATCGCTCGTCCCTGCGCGTCGCGGCCATCCCACACGCGCTGATGCCGGCCTGCGGGTAACTCGACGCGATCCATCAATGTAACGACTTCATGTCCGGCGAGATCGAAAATCCTGATCGTACCACGTTCCTGGCAGGCAACCCAAAGCGAATGATCATCTCGGAATGCGTCTATCCACGGATACGCCGCATCAACACCAAACGGATTGGAAAAATTTTGCTGCATGACAAAATTTTTTGCGGCCCCGGAAGTTTGTTCGGCAAAGTTAAGCGCTCTGAACCGGAGTGCAATGCTTTAGCCCCGTTCGCGGGGCAAAACTAAAGTTTTGCACTCCGTACTTCAACCCGGTCGCCGCGTTTTACGGCAACGGCGGCGGCGTCGGCAGAGAAGTTGTTGGAGGCGGTACAACGCCACCGCCTCCGCCGCCGCCCAAAACCAACGCCGCAACGCCGCCGGCCACAACAGCGCCGCCGCCGACAAAGAGCCAGGTTTTGCTTTTCTTTTTTCTCACCGGTGGCGTCGTTGTTTCTGCCGGCGGCTTCTCCGGTCCCGGCGCCGCTTTTTCTTTTTTCATTTCTTTGACCATGTTGGTAAAAGCCGGCGGATCCTGGGCCGGATCCGGCTCATAGGCGGGCACCAATTCGAGCAATTTCTGGATCGTCGTCTTTGCCTGGTCGACGTAATCTTTGGCCAGATAAGCGAAACCCAAAAGCTTCAGCGCGCGCTGCTCGTCGTCGGTCGAGAGCTTGCCCTTGTTCACACAATCGCTCAACAACTCAATGGCTTCGTCGAGACGGCCGTTCGTATATGCCGTCTGGGCCTGGTTCAATTTCGTTTTGCAATCGTCCTGCGCCTGCGCTTCATCGCTGGCAAACGGAGGAAAAAAAGACGCGCCCAGAAAAGCCAGGACGAGCAAAATGACCCGAACAAAATTTTTCTGCGTTGACATAACGTTCTCCTTATTATATTTTATAGTACCTTGAAAAAACTATCCCTGGCCTGCGGCACCGCGTGGCGCGGCGGGCGCCAGGGCAGGCATGACTGCGAAAATTTTTCACCACAAAGAGCACAAAGCGCACAAAGAAAAATCTTTGTGTTCTTTGTGCCCTTTGTGGTGCAGTTTTGGCTGCGCCCGTCGGGGTTGCGGCCAAATCGTGTTACTGATTACATTTTACTCTTTACGCCTCATTCAAGGCGTCTTTTTGAGCCGAAATATCAAGCTCATGTTTTTTTCCACGTTAATCGTCATCGGTTCATCAATCGGCGCATAACCCTCGCGCTTCACTTCGACCGTGTGCGTGCCGAAGCGGAGCGTCAACTGTTTGGGCGTGGTATTGCCGGTGGGTTTGCCATCAACCTCAATGTTGCTCCAAACCGGGTTGCTGCCGGATTCATCCGTCGAAGTGACGGTCACCGCGAACTGCCGGTTGAAATCAACTTCAAATTCCTGCGGCTTGTCCGCCTCGATACTCACGGTTTTTTCGTACGTGCCATAATTCGGATGCGTCACTTTGAGTTTGTGCGGCCCGGCCTGCAGGTCGATGGGAAAGCGAAAATTGGCGTCTCTCTTTTTCAACTCCCCATCGATATAAATCGAGCCAAAAGGCTTGACGAGCACTTGCAGCGTGCCGAACACCGGGCTGAGATTCGCCTCAATCGGGCTTGATCCCCCGGCTTCCACCGTGACGGCAGTGGAATAATCTTTATAGCCCTTCTTGCGCAACACGATTTCATATTTGCCAATCGGTGTGCTGTTGCTTTCGTAAGGTGTTGTGCCGATCACCCTGCCATTCAATTCAACGGTGGCGCCGTCCGGCTCAGATTTGACGCTGAGCTGGCCGGTTAATGCGACGACACTGGCGGGCTCCAAAGTTATCGTTAATGGCGTGACCTGGCCGGCGCGCACGAGGATACTGCCGCTATAAGTTTTGTAGCCGTTGAGGCTGAGACTGAACGGGTAACGGCGGGGTTCCAGGTTTTGAGCCTGATAACGCGTGTTGCCAACGCGCACGCCATTGAGCGTGACCTCGGCGCCCGGCGGCTGCGAATCGATCTCCACGCCGCCAACGCCCGGACCGAGCTTTTCGAGCCGGTAACGGCGCGCCGCGTTGTCGCCGGCCTGCAATCGGAGCTGCTCTTCCTTAGTATCGTATCCCGGCCGCGAAATGTTGATCGTGTGCGAACCGGCCGGCAATTCCAATTTGGCCAGACGCGACGCGGCGATCATCTCGCCGTCCACTCGCACTTCCGCATCCAGCGGATCGACGGCGATAGCAATCCGGCCAACCGGCCGCAGCGCCGCAGAAAAGTTGTGCGCAACGCCCTTGTTGATGATGACGGTCGTGTCGAGCGTCAAATAATCGCGTTTGCGAAAACGCAGCGTGACCGCGCCTTCCTGAGCCGTTGGCGCATTGAACGGGGTAATACCGAGCGAATCGCCGTTCAGAAAAACCGCAACGCCGGCGGGTTGGGTGGAAAGCGATAACGTCGTTTTCGCCGCGGCCTTTTTGCTCACTAACTTTGGAATGAGAAACACCGCGAGAACGATCAAAGCCGAAACACCTAGCCACAACATCGCCGGGCGGGAAAGTTTAAACGCCGGTTTGGGTGGCTGGTCAATAACGACGGTGGTTTCTGAAATCGGCCTCGGCTTCGGCGGCGACGTGCCTGATTTTAACAGCTTCTTTAAATCGGCCCTCAGATCGTCGACGCGCTGGTAGCGCGCTTCCGGCTTTTTCGCCAGCACTTTGTCCATGATGCTCTGTAATTCCGGCGGCGCGTCCAGCTCGTAACGGTCGAGCTTTGCCGGTTGCTCGCGCGTGATGGCGTTCATCAGGGTGAACTGGCTTTCGCCTTTGAACGGCAGATCGCGGGTGAGCAGCTCATACAGCACCACGCCGAGAGAAAAAATATCCGACCGCCAATCCAGTTCTTCGCCGCGCACTTGTTCCGGCGACATATAAGGAATCGTTCCCATCAGCGTTCCGGCTATGGTCAGCCTGGAAACGCCCTCGACCCTGGCGAGGCCGAAATCAATGACTTTCACGTGGCCGTCGAGATTGATGAGAATATTGGCCGGTTTGATATCGCGGTGCAAAACGCCGGCGCGATGGGCTTTGCTCATGCCGGCGCAGGCCTGCGCCATAATGTCGATGACCTCCGGCAGCGCGAGCTTTTGGCGGGCGATACGGGCTTTCAGCGATTCGCCTTCGACGTATTCCATCGCAATGTAGGCGCGGCCCTGATATTCGCCGACTTCGTAGATGGTGATGATATTCGGATGGTTCAACGCGGCCGCCGCCTGCGCTTCGCGTTTCAAGCGTGCTTTGAGCTCCGGGTCTTCATTATATTGCGCCGGCAAAAATTTCAAAACGACTTTCCGGCCCAATTCCCGGTCTGCCGCGAGATAAACCTCCCCCATGCCGCCGGCTTCGAGTTTTTGCAGAAGCTGATAATTTTTTATTTTGGCGCCGCCCTCGACGAGATTTTTTAAAGCCGCCGCCAATTCTTCAATCCGCTGATAGCGCCTGGCCAAATCTTTCATCAGCGCCTTGTCGAGAATATTTTGCAGGCCCGGCGGAATATCGAGCTGATAATTCGCCAGCGGCCGCGGCTCACGGCCGGCAATCGCGCTCATCACGCCAAATTCGCTGTCGGCGTCAAACGGCAGATCGCCCGTCAGCATCTCATACAAAACGATGCCCAGCGAAAAAATATCCGAGCGCGGATCCAGTTCCTGCCCGCGCACCTGCTCCGGCGACATGTAAGGCACCGTTCCCATCAGGGTTCCGGTGCGGGTCAGCCTGGAAACGCCCTGCACCTTGGCGAGGCCGAAATCGACGATTTTCACCTGGCCCTCGGTATTGAGCAGAATATTCGCCGGCTTCAGATCGCGATGGACGATGCCGGCCTGGTGCGCCTGGCTCAATCCCGCGCACACCTGCATGACGATTTCGATCACACGCTGAACCGGCGGCTTTGCGCGCAGGATCAATTCGCGCAGCGACTCGCCTTCGACGTACTCCATCGCGATGTAGGAGCGCCCCTGATATTCGCCGATTTCGTAGATGGTGATGATGTTCGGATGATTGAACGCCGCCGCCGCCTGCGCCTCGCGCTCAAACCGCGCCTTGAAATCCGGATCCGCGGTGTATTTCGGCGGCAAAAATTTCAGCGCCGCTTTGCGATGCAGTTTCGTGTCTTCGGCGAGAAAAACCTCGCCCATGCCGCCCTCGCCAAGCTTGCGCAAAATTTGATAATGAGAAATTCTGGCATCAATCATAATTCAGGCCCAACCGCAAAAATCAGCGAAAAAAATCTCGCAGGGCGGCCAACGCGCCGGCACGCGCCGCCCGTTGAATCGCAATGACCTGCACGGTGGAATTATCCGAACCGCCGCGTTTATTGGCTTCTTCAATCAATTGGTTGCAGGCGTCCGGCGGCGAATTTTCCAGAACGATGCGTTTGACTTCCGGCAACTCGACTTTTGCAATCCCGTCGGTGCACAGCAAATAATGCTCGCCCGCCCGCAATGGCTCGGCGCCGGAGACTTCCGCCGGCATCGTCGCGGCAATGCCTAAAGCGCGATATAAATGCGATTTTTCGGGATGATGCAGCGCTTCTTCTCTGGTCAAAATTCCCAGGCGCAGCATCTCAGCAACTTTGGTATGGTCCTGCGTCAGTTGTTCGATCTTTGACTTCGTGATCCGATAAGCCCGGCTGTCGCCGAGATGCGCCACATAGACGCGATCGTCCTTCAAAACCAAAGCCGTGCAGGTCGTTCCCATACCGTGAAACTCCAGGCTGTCTTTGGCGCGCTGGTAAATTTGCTCATTGGCCGCGGCAAAAGCGCGCTCCAGACACGCAGCGATATTTTCATCGGGATCAGCAAAATAAGCCTCTGGCACGAGACGAACGGCCAGTCCACTCGCTTCCCTGCCGCCGGCGTGGCCGCCCATCCCATCCGCGACCATGAAAAGCTGCCCTTTGGGGGATAACAACCCCTGGCCATCCTCCGGAAATCTGCCCCAGGCATCCTGATTGTCCGCTCGCTTCAAGCCCTGGTGTGTAGCTTGCCCGCAAACGATGAGTATCTCATTATCCATGACCGTCCTCGATCTTTTTGCAATTTAACGGGCGGATGGCAGAATCCCTGGCCTGCGTCAGGGCAGGCATCCCGCAAAAACATTCAGAAGACAGAAAGATGGAGGACAGAAAAATGTTTGTGGTTTGCTCGTTGCCCCACAGTGAGCATTGCTTTGCCCGCCCTGCCGCAGGCCAGGGATGATGCCAAACTCCATTTTTCTGTCTTTCATTTTTCTGTCCTGGCTTTTGTTCAAGCCAACTTAACATTGTCAAGTTAATTATTTTGCCATAACGTTGAGGGTTTGCATTGCCACCCGTTGGAGTTATCCTTTCGACTCAATAATCTCCACCACCACCGGCCCTTTGCCGCTGTATTTAGCGGTGCAGGCCAGACGAAATTCTCCGGGCTTGAGGTTAAGTTTATCTTCCAGCGTCGCCACCTCGGTGCCGCTCGCCGCTTTCAAATTCTCCGCGCCGGAAATAATTCGAATGGGATCGCTGCCGCAACTGCCTTCATGGCAATCGGCTTTGATTTTAACCCCGAATTTCTCCGCCACTTCACAAATGGATTGCCGCTTTTCAATCGGGCAGGTTTTTCCCGCATTTTGAAACACGACCACCGCGCCCTGAGCCTGGGGCTCGTCTTTCGGCCTGGCCGCCGGAACGGGCGGCCCCGCTTTTACAGATTCGACGGCCGGTTGTGCAGGCTCCTTTCGCGGCACTGGAGCCGGCTGTGCCGGTTCCAGTCGCGGCGCCGGTTTCATCGGCTCGACCGGCTTTTCAGCCACCGGTCTGGCCTCCATCGGTTGTGGCTTCACGATCGGCCTCATCGCCGTCAAACCTGACAACGGCGTTTTAAAGACCGTGGGAACGGAGTAGCGCGTTTCTTCCCTGCTTAAAACAAATTTTAGAATCTGCTGCCCAACCCGAAATTCGCCATCGGCTTCGAGCGGCGCCGAGTTTTTGACTTTGAGAAAAGTTCCGTTCGCGCTGGTGAGATCCTGCAGCAGAATTTTGTTCGCCTCTCTGGTGACGGCCAAATGGCGCCGCGAGAGCACGAAGTCGTTGCTGTCGAGCACGGTATTCGCGCCCCTTCCCAGCTCGAGGGTCTCTTCTTTCAGGGCATAGCGGTTCACCGGCTTGCCGTTGATGTCATAGTGCACGAAATAATAATTGCCGTTCTCCACCCGAAACACCAGGAACTGCTTGCCCAACTGCACGATATCGCCGGACGAAACTTCCTGCGGTTGGTTCGGCTTCAGGCGCAGGAAAACGCCGTAGCGGCTGCCGTCATCACGGAGAAAATAACCGTCGGTGCTGCTCGAAATCGAAGCGTGCTGGTCCGCCAGCGTGGTGTCATTGGGAAAAGAAATGTCGCAATCTTTGCTGCGGCCGATCGTGGTGATGCCCGGGCTTTTGAGCGTGAAGCGGTCGACTTCCAGATCATTCGCCGAAATCCGCACCAGCGAGGCGCGCCGCGCGGCCGCCACCGGCTCGGGGGCAGACGGTTCCACGATTATTGTCTCCATGGCCGTCATGAGCTCGAGCGGCTTCTCTTTTTGATCTTCCGGCTCCTCATAAAATTTGAGCTCGACTTGAATGGACATTTTGCCGTCGCTTTTTTGCCTGATGACTTCGGTCACAAAAACGCCGTCCGTCAGCGCCGCTTTAATGTTGCCGCCCGATTTCTTTTCCTGGAAGGTGGCCGGGTCGGCGTTAAAATCCTCCGTTTCCAAATAGACCAGGCCCAGCATGCTGCCGATCAGATAAACGTTCGGCTGCTGGCTCTCGAGCAGCGGCGTTACGACCAGGCGTTTTTTCTTCCCCAGCCCGCCCATGACCAACGGGATGCCGAGCTTATTCAAAAAGCTTTCCGGAATTTCCTGGCCGATGCAGGCAATGCAATTCTCTTTGGGAAATTCGAGATGTATGGTCTCATTCGGGCGCTCGGCAATGAACTGCCGGTCGGTACGAATGGACAGATACTCCCGGCGATCTTCCGCCGTCACCACGGCCACTGGCTCGCTTTTGGGAAACGTTTGAATATTGCCGTTTTCCATGAATGCCGTAAAGTACTCGTCGGCTAAAGCTTTGGACACCTTCGGCAGATTTTTGCTCCGATAAGACCAATAGATCGCGGCCGAGTCCTGGTTGTCGGTTTTCGCATTCGAGACCGCGATCACGGCTTCGGCCGCCGAAGTGCCGCTGCCGATGACCAAAACCGGGCCTTTCACATAATTTTCCGCGTCCGAAAGGCGATAAGCAATATCCTTGGTATTGCCGGGAATGTCGAAGGCTCTCGGCGCGCCGTTGCCCATGGCCAAAACGATGTGCCGGGCAAAAAGAAATTGCTCGACTTTGGTATTGGCGTTATAAAGCCTGGCTTTCCAGACGTCGTCCGGCTGGCGCTCGAGCTCAACCAGCTCGAGGCCGATTTGCGC
>Ga0247727_10001314_pt1 | contig 59419 bp, 46 predicted proteins | sample WisWelCaveWW1625_FD_202498 | JGI IMG/M metagenome (GOLD analysis project Ga0247727, IMG submission 202498) | Biofilm microbial communities from Wishing Well Cave, Virginia, United States - WW16-25 | ecosystem: Environmental > Aquatic > Deep subsurface > Groundwater > Cave microbial mat | place...
CGCCGCTGGCGGCGTTGCGCCTCCTCCGAGTATTGCAGCGAATACGCGTCGTCGGCGCGCCTTGCCAGCGACGATCCATCACGGCGCCTTGTTGGCGCTACTTCGGGGAAGGAACACTAGCGGCCCTCAGGCCGCCATTCGAGCTCCATCTCTACCAGGACGAAGCGGTCGTTCCTGCTCACTCGGAAGGAGCAGTGCGTCTCGTCGGAGAAAAGGACGGGCGACTTGGCATGGAATCCCTGGTAGCCGTTCTCGATGACCACGTCGTCGATCACGATGTAGCGGTGCTCGGCGGTCGCCGCGGCATAGGCCACGTGCGTGCCCGCCGGAGAGAAGCCGATCGACCCGGAACGGGTCTGGTCGTACTTAGGGCCCTCGACGCCGTCGACCACCACGAAGCTCTTGTCGCTTCGCGCGCGGTAGGCGATGCGCTTGCCGTCGGGGCTGAGCACGGGGGATTCCGGCACGAACGGATGGCTGGCGATCTCCCGTCCGTCGTCCACGACGACCCAGCGGTTCTCGAGCTTGCCGGCGTAGGCGAAGCGCCTTCCGTCGGCAGTGAAGACCGGTTGGCGTAGCTCCTCGAAGGCCGGTCCTGGCACGAGATCGACCACCAGGGTCTCGTGTCGCTTGGACCGGGTCGAGTACACGAGTCGGCCGCCGGCGACGAACTGGGGCACGAGGGCGCCGAACAGGGTGATGGGCGGGCTTTCCTTCCCGTCCAGCACCACGATCGTCTGATCGTCGCGGACGCCCTGGTAGAAGGCGTGCCGGCCGTCCGCGCTGAAACGTACGCCGGCTTCTCCGATCGAATCGAACTCCGGGCCCTCCTTGTCGTCGATCACCGCGACGTGTCGTGACCCGCGCCGCGCCGTATAGGCCAGACGATCGCCGACAGGAGCGAAGGTCAGCGACCCGTAGGCGTCGTAGTCCTTTCGCTCGACCTCGTCCATCACCAGGAACATGCCCGCGCCAAGTCCCGCGACGTAGGCGAGGTGCTTTCCGTCGGGGCTGAAGGAGATCCCGAAGACGTTCTTGTAGGGGCCGAAGGTCCGGCCGTCGACCAACACCTTCCATTCCTCCCCGGTGCGCACCGCGGCGGCGTAGCGGCCGCCGTGGTTGGGGAACACGACGCCGCGTCCCATGCCGTCCGACTCGCACACCGGTTCGCCGTCGAAGAAGAGCACGAGCTTGCCGCTCGAACGGCCCACGTAGGTCAGGTGCTTCCCGTCGGGCGTGAACCAGAAGGCGACGATGGAATCGAGGAGCGGTCCCTCTTCTTCGTCCAGCACCAGGCACTGCCCGGTACCCTGCGTCGCGATGTAGGCGAAGTGCTCGGAGTCCGGACTGAACGCCACGCCCTTCGGGTCGATCCCGTCGTAGGCCGTCTGCCGGTTGCCGTCGAGCACGACCAGCTGCTTCTGTTCCTCCTCCACGACCCAAGCGGCGCGGCGGCTGTCCGGGCTGAAGGCGATGCCGTGCTCGGTCACGGCGCCGTACGGATAGAGCTTGTCGTCGAGGACGATGTGCTGTTTCGAATCGCGGTAGGCGGCGTAGGCGAGGCGGGATCCGTCGGGGCTGAACACGATGCTCTGGAACGGGATGGCCTCGAAGGACTCTCCCTCCACGCCGTTCCGCACCACCGCCAGGCCATTCCCGGTCGTCACCATGTAGGCGAGGCTCCGGCCGTCGGGGGCCATGACGAAGCTCTCCTCGCTCATGGCGGGATCGAGGAACCCGATCGTCCGCTCTCGTAGGCGAACCCGCAGGGTTCCGGTCGGATTCAGGAACTCGAGTGCTCCACCCTCCGCGTCCGGCGGCGGACTCTCCTGGATGGAAGGCAGGAGCGCGAGAGCCAGCGGGGCGAGGGCACGGAGGCGAGGCACCAAGTCCTACTCGTGCTCGGGCTTCTTGGCCGCTTCGTCGAGTCTGGCGAGGTACTTCTGAGGTTCCTTCTTGAAGGCCTCGGGGCACTGCTTGCAGCAGAAGCGCACCAGCCGAGTTCCGTGGAGCATGTTGATCCCCTCGCCCTCGATTCTCTTCCCGGACACGAGGCAGGTGTCGACCGGGTAGCTCTCGAGCTGCGCGGCGACGAGCGCGTCGTCGACCTTGGCGAGGACCTTCTCGGGTTCCTTCTGGAAGACCTTGATGCAGTTCTTGCAGCAGAAGCGGACGAGTCGGGTGCCATGCACGTAGTCGACCGGTTCGCCCATCCCGGTCAACTTCTCTCCGCTCACCGGGCAGGTGTCGAGCGGGTACGAAGCCTTCTGGGCGGCGATCACGGCTTGGTCGATCTTCTGCAGGACCACCCCGGGTTCCTTCTTGAACTCCTTCAGGCAACCCTTGCAGCAGAAGCGAACCAACCGGCCCTCGTGCACGAGGTCGAACGGCGCTCCCATGGCGTCCAGGGGCTCGTCGCTCACCGGGCACTTGACGAGCGGGTAGCTCGGGAGCTGCTTCTGGATGATCACCGCGTCGGCGGCCGAGGGCTCCTGCTTGGCCGGGGCTTCCTGCTGGGAAGGCGCGGCGAATCCCGCGACGAGCGCGGCAACGAGGGCGGCGGGGGACAGGATCATGACGTTCGACTCCCTGGCTGGGATTGGACTTGGAAAGGGAAACAGCATAGCGATCGCCGCTGCCTACGGAACGGTCCAGGGCCCTGTTGGACGGCCGCTGGGCACGTCCGCGCGTTCGAGGACGGCAACGGGAGGAGCTCCCGCTATACTCCCGCGCTCCCCTGGGCGTCGGAATCCCGGAGTCGGAGCCGTGGACCCCGCGGAACTCCCGCCCTCGTTCGCACGCAACCTTTCGCGGCTGTCACGAGACGTTCGTCCCATGGCTACGGAACTGGTTCCTTCGAGCACGACCCATCCTTCGCGTCTGGAGCTCTTGCGGGACTTCGGCGAGGAGTACCTCTCGATCCAGTCGCTGTTCCACTTCTGCTTCGTGCCCGGAGGGAGGCTGAGCCTGATGAAGGAGCTCGCCCCGCAGGAAGAATGGGGCGTCAACAACTTCGTCCTGCTCAAGTACCTGGCGGTTCACGTCCGGCTCGCGATCGAGCAGTCCCGTTACGTGTGGAACGGCGACCAGATCGTCCTGACGGCGGGCAGGCTCGCGACCTCCAGGGGAGCGCCGATCTACCTCGGCCTCGTGCGCAACAGCACGCCCGACGAGAACCCCTGGGTCATGAACTGGGTCGGCGAGCGCCCGAGTTGCACCGAGCTCCCCGAGCCGGCGGACCTGGGCACGTGGCCCGAACTACGGCCCGGGACCGAGGTCGTGGTCGCCTGCGACTTCACCTCCGAGGATCGACGCGTGCGCGTCCCCGAGGTCGGCGGGGCTTCCGTGATCGCGCAGTCGTCGGCGATCGCGGGCGCTGTGCATTGGGCGCTCTGGCGGGGTCTCGCCGTGCGCCAGATCCACGGCGGAGGGCACGGTTACTTCGTTCCCGTCTACCTGTCCAATCGCGACGACCTGACCCTGGCACCCGACGTCGTCGCTCCGATCGTCGTGCAGGGGGAACGGCTCGTCGTGCGGACCCTGCTCGAATCCCACGTGGCCTACTCCCCGGCCCGAGCCGTGGTCGAACGCTGGGAGCAACTCCCCGCGTGGCTGCTCGACGCGTGGGACAACGCGACCCTGGACGACGAGGACCACGGGGGAGTCGGCGAGGACGATGCCGAGGAGGACGAGGACCTTCCGGAAGAGGAGTGAGAGGCTCCTGGCGCCGCCCGCTCCTCGCCCCTGCCCGAGGGTTCGAAGCGTGCCTTGCGCGGACCCCTCGGATCTCCGATCCTTCCGGCGGACTTCGCATGCGCGTCCGATCGAAGCACGTCCTGGGAGTCCTGCTCGCGCTCTTGCTCGTGGGCGTCGCGCACTCGCCGATCCTGGGCGCCGGATTCGTCGCTCAGGACTGGGCCGCACTCGAACCGCAAGGACTTTCGAAGACGCCCGCGGAGATCTCGGGTCGATCCCCGGGAGCGAGGCCCCTCGCGCGCGAGGTCCTGCGGGTTTCGCGCGCCCTCTGTCAGGTGTTCCCCGCGGAACGGCGTGCGGAGGCGGCGCCGCTCCTGCGCTCGCTGAATCTCCTCCTGTACCTGGCTTGCGCGCCGTTCCTCTTCGTCTACGCACGTCGCCTGCTCCGTCCCTGGTGCGGCGACGAGCAGGCGCGCGCCGCGGCGCTCGCCGGGACCTTGATCTTCTGCGTCCACCCGCTCGCACCGGTCGTCGCGGCGGCCGTCGCGGCCCAGGGGGAGCTTGCCGGCGCCCTGCTCGCGCTCTCCTCCCTGGCGCTGTTCCTCGCCGGACGCCAGGAACGCGTGCTGGCGAAGACCGTCGCGAGCCTCGGCCTGTGCGCCCTCGCGGGTTTCACGGCGGAGCTCGCCCGCCTCCTGCCGCTCGCTCTCGCCGCGAGCGAGTTCCTGTCGGCCCATCGCCATCGCCCGCTCCGGGTGCGCCTGCGGACCGCGGCGACGACGATCGTCGTCTTCGGGGCGGCCGTGTCCCTCGACTTCATACCGGGCCTCCTCCGTCACGGGTCGAGCGCGCTCCCGGCGGGGCTCGCGGAGCCGTTCTCGCTCGCCATTCGCCAGGAGCTCGGTATCTGGCTCGTGAGCGCCACGGAGAAGCTGGGACTGCTCGTGTTGCCCGCCAATCCCCTGTCCCTCGGCGTGGCGGGAAGCGCTCTCGCCGGAGCGGTCTTCCTGCTGGTGGTGCAGCCGGCCCTGGTCGGGGCGCGCAGCGCTCCGCGGCTCTGGGGTTGGATCCTGCTCACGTGGTTCGGGGCGCTCCTCGTGTCGCTCGGGCTCCATCCAACCCTGCGCATCTTCCCGGAGCGCTTCTTCCTGGCGCGCTCGCTCCTCGCCTCGATCGTTCCCCTGTCCCTCGGGCTTGGGCTGGCCGCCACCGCTCTGGCCGGCATGCGTCGCTGGTACATCACCTGGATCGCCGCCATCGGCTACGCGATCGTCGCGCACGGGAACGCACGGCCCTGGGTGGACGCCTCGCGCGCCTCGGAGACGCTGCGGGCCGAGCTCGTAGCGGCTCGGGAACTCCACGGGACCGCGCCGATCTTCGTGATCGATCCGCCGAGGACCGTGCGCGGCGTGGAGTCCGTCGGCCTCGATCTCTCCCCGCTCCTCCATCCCTGGATCGAGGGGAAGGGCCCCGAGGGCGGAGCGATTCGAAGCTCGCAGCGACGCGCCTTCCTCGAGCTCCTGTGCGAGCCGGAGGGAGCACGCTGGGTCGCCGAGCGTTCGGTGGTGATCCATCCCGACCGCCCCGGATCGGCGGAGACGCCCTATCGGACCGTGCAACTCCAGCGTGGACCTCCCTCCGGGGCGCCGCGGACCTGGCGCGGGAGTCTGGCTTCGCCGCCGCTCGATTGGGAACCGCTCGAGATCGGGGCCCTGCGCGTCACGACCCAGGTCGACGCGGACCTCCTCGCGCTGCGCAACGTGGGCTGGAGGACGCGACGGGCCGAAGCGCCGGATCGGAACTCCCAGCCGGGGGCTTGGCTGTCGAACGGCACGGAGGCGATCGGCCTCTTCGACCTCGCTTCTTCGCTCGAGTGGCGTCTGGGCGGGCGAGTTCGCTCGGTCTTCTTCCAGGAGGGCACCCAGTCGATCGGCACGGCGGAGGCGCTCGAGGATCTCCCTCTGCTGGGGGAGTTCCTGCCGCAGGAAGAGGGAGATGCCTGGGTGTTCCCGGAGCCTCGCCCGACGCCGGACTTGCCGGGGAAGGGCAGAGGCGCCTACGTGGTCGGGATCCTGGACGTCGTGAGCCTCGAGTGGAGGGAGTTCCCGGTCGTGATCGAGGGGGGACGCCTGCGCGCCGCGGGGGTCGTTCCCTTCGCCCGTCCGAGGACCGGCCGCGTGGCGTGGCGGCTCGAATACCGCGTCGGAGACCTCGCGCTCGCGCGCTCGCGCGGAAGGGCCTGAACCACCCCGGAGCTGTCGAGCGCCGTTCCTCGTGGAACAGGGAGAGAACGGGCGGCTACCATGCCGCGCCGCCATGTCGTCCCAGCCCGCAAGAGCCCTGGAGACCTTCCCCAATCCGAGCCCCGGGCGCGACTACGAGATTCGGCTCGAAGCCCCCGAGTTCACCTGTCTCTGCCCGAAGACGGGACAGCCCGACTTCGCCACGCTGCGCATCCGCTACGTGCCGGACGAGCGCTGCGTCGAGCTCAAGAGCCTGAAGCTCTACCTGTGGTCCTTCCGCCAGGAGGGTCGCTTCCACGAGGAAGTGACCAATCGCATCCTCGACGACCTTTCGAGCGTCCTCGCTCCGCGGCGCATGACCGTGGAGGCGGACTTCTACGTGCGCGGAGGCATCCACACGATCGTGGAGGCGAGCTACCCCTGATGCCCCCGCGTCTGCGATTCGCCCCGAGTCCCACCGGACACCTCCACATCGGAGGCGCGCGCACGGCCCTGTTCAACTGGGCCTACGCGCGACGTACCGGGGGGACCTTCGTCCTGCGCATCGAGGACACCGATCGCGAGCGTTCTTCCGAAGCCTACGAGCGTTCGATCCTCGAGGGCCTGCACTGGCTGGGCATCCAGTGGGACGAGGGGCCCGACGTGGGCGGCCCCTTCGGTCCCTATCGTCAGACGGAGCGCTTCGACCGCTACCACGCGGCGGCCGCGCGACTCGTTCGTGAGGGGCAGGCCTACGAGTGCTTTTGCTCGAGCGCGCGCCTGGAATCCCTGCGCGAGGAGCAGTCGCGGGCGGGGCTCACACCGGCCTACGATCGCCGGTGCCGCGACCTGTCCCCGGCGGAGCGCGCAGGACGGCGAGCGGCGGGCGAAGCGCCCGTGATCCGCTTCCGCGTCCCCGAGGGGGAGACGCGAGTGCTGGATTCCATCGCCGGCGAGGTCGTCTTCCGCAACGCCGAGATCGACGACTGGGTCATGGTGCGTTCGGAGGGGAGCCCGACCTACAACTTCTGCGTCGTGTGCGACGACGCGAGCATGGAGATCAGCCACGTGTTGCGCGGGGAGGAGCACCTGACGAACACGCCCAAGCAGGTGCTCCTGTTCCAGGCCCTCGGCCTCGTGCCGCCGGAGTACGCGCATTTGCCGTTGATGCTCGGGAAGGACAAGAAGAAGCTCTCCAAGCGCACCGGCGACACGTCGCTCCAGGACTACCGCGACAAGGGCTATCCCCCGGAGGCCGTGTGCAACTTCTTGAGCCTGCAGGGCTGGGCCCTCGACGACAAGACGACCCTGTTCGCCCTGGACGAGCTGGTGAAGCACTTCGACCCCAGGGAGGTCCGACCGGGCGGCTCGATCTTCGATCCGGAGAAATTCCTGTGGATGGCGGGCGAGTACATCCGTCGCGAGTCGCTGGAGCACCTGGCGTCGCGCTGCGCGCCGTTCGTGGTCCGCGCGGGCTTGATGACGACGGCGGAGATCGAGGCTCGGCGCGATTGGTTCCACAGGGCGGTGGCGAGCGAGCGCGAACGCATCCGGCTCTACTCGGAGCTTCCCGAGAGGCTCGCCTATCTGTTCGTCGACGACGAGAACGTCGCCTACCAGGAGAAGGCGGTCGAGAACGCCCGCAAGAACCCCGAGGGCGCGCCCGTCCTCTCCGAGTTCCTCGCCTGGGTCGCGCCGAAGCTCCAATCCGGAGCGGCTGCCGGCGAGCTTCGCGCCGCGACCCGCGTCTGGATGGGGGAGCGGGGAATCGCCATGCCGGTCCTCTTCCAGCCGCTGCGCTGCGCGCTCATGGGAGGGACCGGCGGAGCCGACCTGTTCGACGTCATCGATCTGCTCGGACCCGAGAGGATCCGACGCCGGATCGAGCGCGCGAGGGCGCGTCTGTTCGGATGAAGGCGAGCTCCTCCCGGGGGCGCCTCGTCCATCCGAGGTCCGGTTGCCGGGTTAGCATTCCAGCATGGGCGCGATGAAAGGCCTGGAGTGCTCGGCAGCCTAGCGCTTCATCGAGGCGTGCTCTTCGTCGGTCGCTTCGAGAAGACGGCGCACGTCGGGCTCTTCGACCTCGAGACGGGGAGCGCGATCGGCGGCTTCTCGTTCCGCGACGAACGTCGGGGGTCGTCCGCGGCCGCCGGGCTCGCGGTCGACGACGATCGTCGCCTCTTCGTGGCCGACACGCGCTGTTCGCGGGTGCGCGTGTTCACGCTCTTCGGCCTCGAGATCGGAGGGTTGGGGGAGGAACCGGGCGGTTCCTGCGAGGTTTCCTCGCGGGACGCGCCTGGAGCGATCCGCTCGCCCGTGGACGTGGCGTGCCAGGGGAATTCCGAGGAAGGGAAGGTCGTGGTTGCGCTGTCGGGGGAGCGCCGGAATGCCGTCCAGGTCTTCGACGCGGGCCTTCAATGGCTCCGTTCGCTGCGCGCTCCGGGGAGACCGGATTCCGTGTTCCGTGGCATCCGGGGCGTCGCCCTGCGCGGGGCCTTGCTCTACGTGGCGGAAGGGGGGAGGAACGCGATCCACTCGTATCGAGACGGCGAGTTCCTCACTTCCTTCGTCATCCCCTGTCGCGGGGGGCGATTCGAACCCCAGGCGGTCGCCCCGCTCGACGACGGCCGGATGGTGATCGCTTGCGGAGGGGGCGCGAGCGCGATCGTGCTCGTCGACGGGGCGGGCCGCCTGCTGCGAGTCCTGGCCGAGGCGGGGGACGATGTCGGTCGCGTCCGTCATCCCACCGACGTGGTCGTCGAGGAGCGCGAGAGCGACGGCAAGTCCCAGGTCATCGCGCTCGATCAGGACGGGGAGCGAGTCCAGCTCTTCACCCTGGAAGGACGCTGCTCCGGGGCTCTGGCCGAGCGGGCCTAGGCTCTATCCCTCAAAGAAAGGGGGCCGGTGATCCTTGCCAACCACCGGCCCGAGGGAGAGAGGAGGGTTTGTCGGGCTTCCCGGACACCTGCGCTGCTCGCATAGCACAGGCACCTCCCGACAAACTCAATGGAAAGGTCTTGCCTTTCCATGGGCAATGATATGGCACGGGGACGACCCTGCCAGCACTTTTTCCTGGAATCTCCCTCGGGGGCGGAGCGGATGGCCGGGGGCTTTGGGGCGGGTCGATCCTGGTAGTTTGAGTCCATGCGGATCGAGGGCCTGAGCTTCCAGGAGGAAGGACTTCCCTGGCGCGCAACGCGGGTCGAGGGCGTTTCCTGGCTCCCCCTGTGGCAGGAGGAAGGAGCGCAGGGGAGGGCGGGAGGCCGTGCCCGGGGAGGTGCCGCGGTCCTGATCCGCATGGCCGCGGGTTGCGGGTACGCGCCTCACCGGCACATCGGGACGGAGGACGTGCTCGTCCTACAGGGCGGATACGAGGACCAGTTCGGCGTCCATCGGGCCGGAGAGTTCGTGCACTACGCCGCCGGGACCGAGCACGCACCCCGCGCCCTGGGAGACCCGCGGGCCACCGGCAGGGATTCCCTTGCCTGCGTGCTGTACGCGATCGTGCCCCAGGGGATCGAGCTCCTGGAGCGGTGAGACCCGGTCCGGAGGCGAGTATCCGCCGTTCACCGTATACTCGGCCTCTGCCTGGAACCCCGGCTGCCTCGCCGATGGAACTCCCGCCCCTCGACCAGCTCGTGCGAGACCTCGAGGAAGAATTCCGGGGGGGGGCCCGCGGGAAGCGGGTGGCGGAACTCCTGTCCGCCTATTCTCGGTCGAGCGAGGACTGGCGCCCCTACTGCTTCTTCGATGGAGCGAAATACACCCGCAACCTCGTCGAGCGGAACGATCGGTTCGAGCTCCTGATCCTCGGCTGGGGGGCCGGCCAGGAGAGTCCAATCCACAACCACGAAGGTCAGGACTGCTGGATGGGCGTACTCTCCGGCGAGGTCGAGGAGGTCCGGTATCCCGCGCCCTCGCAGGTCCGTCCTGGACCCCTCCGGCCCAGCGAGCGGAAGGTGTTCGAACGGGGAGACGTGGCTTTCATCCGCGACGAGATCGCGCTGCACCTCGTTCGCTCGGGCCGTCCCGCGAACCATGCGGTTTCCCTGCACCTCTATGCCTCGCCCTACGACGAGTGCGATTGCTACTGCCCCGACACGGGGGCGGTGACCCGCCGCAAGCTCATCTACTTCTCTGTCCGGGGGCGGATCCTCGTTCCCGAGGTCTCTTCCTGATCCTCCGGACCGAGGCGCAGAGAGGGGGAGAGGTGGGGTGCGCCCTTTCGAGCGCACCCGATTCTCTCCTCAGGTTTCCCCCTGAGAAGCACCGCCTGACCGGTGCCCGGAAGGAACGGCTCCCGCCCCCTGACTACCCTCTCCCGGAACGGGAGGCCGCTCCCGGTCTCCACAACACAGAGAATCCGAGCCCTGTCGGGTAATTCTCGAAGAAGGATGCTCAGCACAGGCCGAGCCCGCCCCGCGGCTTGAAAGACTCAGGGCTGCCCGGCTAGATTCCGCCCCCCTTCTGGGGCGGTGTAGCTCAGTTGGTAGAGCAGCGGAATCATAATCCGCGTGTCGTGGGTTCGAGTCCCTCCACCGCTACCCCGTTCCCGGCGGATCCAGGGCGGGTTCAGCGCTACGACAGGAGAGCGTCCATGTCGTAGAGCCCGGGACCACGCACGGTGAGCCACTTCGCGGCGCGCAGGGCTCCCCGGGCGAAGGCATCGCGGGAGAGGGCGCGGTGCGAGAGGACGAGTTCTTCCTCGTCCGAGGCGAAGTGGACGGAGTGCTCACCCACGACGGCTCCGATTCGCAGGCTGTGGATCGGCGGGCGAGGTCGGTCGGCCCCTTCGACGGCTCGCGCGAGATCGATCGAGGTCCCGCTCGGCCGGTCCCGCTTGCCGCGGTGATGCGCTTCGACGATCTCCACGCCGAAGCCGGCCCCCAGCGTCCGTGCAAGATCCCGCGCCATCCGCCGCAGGAGGTTCGCACCGACTCCCAGGTTGCTCGCCTTGAGGACCGGGATCGTGCGCGAGCAGCGCTCGATCTCCGCGAGTTCCCGCGCGTCGTGTCCCGTCGTGGCGATCACGATGGGGACGTGCCGTTCCGAGCAGGTCTCGAGCCAGCGCTCCGTCCCCGCGGGGGTCGACGCGTCGACGAGCACGTCGAAGGCGGCGCGCGGGGAGGCCTCGATGGCGACTCCGAGGGGCGGGATGCCAGCACATTCTCCCGCGTCTCGCCCGACGAACGCGTGTCCTTCACGCGTCAGGGCCGCGACGAGCACGATCTCAGCGTCGCTCGCCCCCAGGGCGATGATCCTGCGGCCCAGGCGTCCGGTGGCGCCCGCCACGGCCAATCGGAGTCTCGCACTCATTCCGGGTGGGATCCCCGGTCCTCGAGGTCAGTCCTTCGGTCGCCGTCCCCGAGGCATGCGCGCCTTGGGCATCGGCAGGCCCTGGTTCTCGAAGTAGCCTGCGAGCGCCTTGCGCGCGTCGGCCAGCGAGTGCTGCAAGGACGTCTCGCCTTCGTCGGCCGCCACGCCCAGGGCCTTGTCGAGGGCTTTGAGCCCGGTCAGGGCCGCCTTGTGCGCGGGAGACTTCTTCAGTTCCTTCGCTTGGGCGCGGGTCTTGACGCGATCGATCTCTCGCTCCAGGGCAGCGATGATCTCCTCGGGCGAGCGGCGCTTGCGACGCTTCTTCGTGTTCTCGGCCTGCATGGTCGTCGTCCTGGATCCCTTGTTCATGGGTTTCTTCTGGGTCAAGATCCTCCCGGGCACGTCCATCGTCAAGAGCGGCCCAGGAGTCCGAGTTCGGCCGCGTGGGGTTTCAGGGCCTCGATCACGAAAGTGACCTGCTCGCCGAGCTGCACTCCGAGGAGTTGGGCCCCCGCGTGGACCTCGTGACGCTCTACCTTGGCCGCGAAGCCCTTGTCCTTGAGCTTCTTGAGCACGCTCTCCGCCGTGAGGTCGAGGATTCCCTCGGGCCGGACCCGAGCGCAGGCCCCGACGAAGCCCGTGAGCTCGTCGCAGGCGAGGAGCGCCTTGTCCAGGGCCGATTCGTGGGCCACGCCCCACTGCGTGTAGTGGGCCGAGATGGCGTGCGCGACCGCGGGCTCGCCGTGCTCCAGGACCCAGGCGACCACGCGTCGGGGGTGCTCGTCCGGCCAGCGATCGTAGTCGGCGTCGTGGAGCATCCCCGCGATGCCCCAGCGCTCCACGTCGCCCGCGCCGGATCCGTAGCGCAAAGCGGCCGCGCGCATCACGACCTCGACCGCACGCGCGTGACGGCGCAACGCCTCGCTCTGCGTCCAGTCCGTCAGGAGCGTCCAGGCTTCTTCGCGGGTGAGCGCCACGCGCTGAGCTAGTGCACGAACAGGAGTTCGCGGTACTTCGGCAGCGGCCACAGGTGGTCTTCGACCTGGAGCTCGAGCTCGTCGGCTCTCGACCGCACCTCCTGCATGGCCGGGATCACCTGGTCGCGCAGGAAGGTCGCCTTCGCCACCGGGTCCTCGCCGTTTTCCTCGGCGCGATGGTGGACGTCCGCCAGGCGCGCGGTCGCGTTCTTGAGCCGCCCGATCGTGCTGGCCACGCTGCGCAGGAGATCCTCCTGCTCGGACAGATCGACCTTCGGCGCCGCGGCGCGCGCGGCGTTGATCGACTCGGCCAGGTTCTTCTGGTGGGCCAGCGCCGCCGGCAGGATCGACGAGCTGGCGAGCTGCTGGGCGCACAGGGCCTCGACGGCGACGCGGTGCACGTAGGCCTGGTAGAAGATGGTCGAGCGCGAGAGCGTCTCGCGCCGGTTCATGACGCCGTAGCGCTCGAAGAGCTCCAGGTTCTTCTCGGAGGCGAAGTGGACCAGGGCGTCGGGGGTGTTCTTCAGGTTCAGGAGCCCGCGCCGCTCGGCTTCCTGAGTCCATTCGCGGCTGTAGTTGTCGCCGCTGAAGAGGATGCGCTGGTGCTGGGTCAGGGTCTCGCGCACGAGCTCCTGCAACACGCTCTTGATGTCGCCCGAGCCGCGGCGCTTCTCGATCTGCGTTGCCAGGTAGTCGCAGGACTCCGCCACGATCGTGTTCATGATCATGTTCGGGTAGGCGATCGCCTGGCTCGATCCCACGGCGCGGAACTCGAACTTGTTCCCCGTGAAGGCGAAGGGCGAGGTGCGGTTGCGGTCGCTCGTGTCCTTGGGCAGCGGCGGGAGCGTGTTCACGCCCAGCTTGAGCTGGCCGCGCTGGTGCGACTTCTGCGGCGTCCCGCGCACGAGCGCCTCGACGATCGCCTCCAGCTCGGAGCCGAGCGAGATCGAGATGATCGCGGGCGGTGCCTCGTTCGCGCCCAGGCGGTGGTCGTTCGCCGCGTAGGCGATCGAGGCCCGCATCAGGTCCTGGTGCGTGTCGACGGCGCGGACGATGGCCGTCAGGCACAGGATGAAGCGCATGTTGTCGTGGGGCGTGTGACCCGGCTCGAGCAGGTTGTTGCCGTGGTTGTCGGCCATCGACCAGTTGTTGTGCTTGCCGCTGCCGTTCACCCCGGCGAAGGGCTTCTCGTGCAGCAGGCACTGGAAGCCGTGGTGCGGGGCGACGGTCTGCATCATCTCCATCATGAGCATGTTGTGGTCGGCGGCCACGGAGGCGTGCTCGTAGAGCGGCGCCATCTCGAACTGGTGCGGAGCGACCTCGTTGTGGCGCGTCTTGACCGGCACGCCGAGCTGCCACAGCTCGTGCTCGACGTCCATCATGAAGTTGAGCACGCGCTCGGGCGTGGTGGCGAAGTAGTGGTCCTCGAGCTCCTGGCCCTTGGGAGGCCTCGCGCCGAAGAGCGTGCGGCCGCACAGCATGAGGTCGGGGCGCAGGTCGTAGAGGCGCTTGTCGACCAGGAAGTACTCCTGCTCGGGACCGAGCGTGGGGTAGACGCGCTCGACCTTCTCGTCGATCGAGGCGAGCAGCCGGCGCGCGTTCTTGTCGAGCGCCTCGCAGGAACGGAGCAGCGGCGTCTTCGTGTCGAGCGCCTCCCCGGTCCACGAGCAGAAGGCGGTCGGGATGGAGAGCGTGACGCCGTAGGGCGTCTCGCGCAGGAAGGCGGGCGAGGTCGGGTCCCAGGCGGTGTAACCGCGCGCCTCGAAGGTCGCGCGGATGCCGCCCGAGGGGAAGGACGAGGCGTCGGGCTCGCCCTTGATCAGCTCCTTGCCGGTGAAGGAGTGGATCGCTCCGCCCTCGACCACGGGCGAGAGGAAGGAGTCGTGCTTCTCCGCGGTCCAGCCGGTCATGGGCTGGAACCAGTGCGTGAAGTGCGTCGCACCGTGCTCGACCGCCCAGTCCTTCATCGCGTCCGCCACCGCGTCGGCGATCTTGGGATCGAGTTCCTCGCCGCGGTCGATCGTGCGCCGCAGGGCCTGGTACACCGGCGGGGTCAGGCGGCGGCGCTGCACGGCGTCGTTGAACACCTTGCAACCGAAGATCTCCGTCAAGAGCGAGCTGCGCGGGGTGGGCGAGGAGGAGGAGGCGGTGCCGTTCGAGATGTTCTCGAGAGCCTGGAGGCGGGCGGTGGCGGTCATGGTTGGGAAGGTTCGGGCGGGTCTCGGGGAGTGCGATTTAAGGCGCGGAGGCTAGCTCTTGCGGGGGCGGGTTCCAACGGGGAGCCCGCCTCTCCGCGAAGCGCGCCCGGGGCGCGGCCACGCCGGGGGAAGCGAAGTCCCCCCCCGCAGAGCCCCTCCATGGCTCGCGGGCAGGCGAGGGTGAGGAGCGCCCGGGGTGACTCTACAATGGTCGCTCGCGTCGTCGTTCGCTGGGGGCGGCGCTCCCGCGGAGCCCCGCGGGGGACGCCTGAGATGCACCCCTGGAACCTGATCCGGGTCATGCCGGCGTAGGAAAGCGATCCATGCAAGAAAAGGCTGCGCAGAACCTCCCGCCGAGCGGCGGGCTCCCTCCGTCCTTCCCGAACTCCCACAAGGTCCAGCGCTCGATCGAGCACGGGGAGTTCCGCCTCGAGGTCCCCGCGCGGCGTATCCACCTCTCGAGCGGGAGCCCGGCGCTCGACGTGTACGACACCTCGGGCCCGCAGGGCCGTTCGACCCAGGAAGGCCTGCCCAGGCTGCGCGAGCCGTGGCTCCGTGCGCGGCTCGGCGGACCGGTGGACGACGGCAACCGCTCCCAGATGCACTACGCGCGCAAGGGAGTCGTGACGCCCGAGATGGCCTTCGCGGCCGAGCGCGAGGGCGTCAGCCCGGAATTCGTGCGCTCCGAGATCGCGCGCGGCCGAGCGATCCTGCCCGCCAACGTGCGCCACCCGGAGCTCGAGCCGATGGTCGTCGGGCGAAACTTCCTGGTGAAGATCAACGCGAACATCGGGAACTCGGCCATCCGTTCCTCGATCGACGACGAGGTGGAGAAGCTGCGCTGGGCCGTGCGCTGGGGCGCGGACACGGTCATGGACCTGTCGACGGGAGAGAGCATCCACGAGACGCGCGAGTGGATCCTGCGCAACTCGCCGGTGCCCATCGGCACCGTGCCGATCTACCAGGCGCTCGAGAAGGTCAAGGGCAGACCCGAGGACCTTGACTTCGAGGTGTTCCTCGAGACCGTGGAGGAGCAGTGCGAGCAGGGGGTCGACTACTTCACGATCCACGCCGGCGTGCTCCTGCGCTACATCCCGCTCACCGCGCGGCGCGTCACCGGCATCGTCTCGCGCGGCGGCTCGATCCTCGCCAAGTGGTGCCTCGCGCACCACGAGGAGAACTTCCTCTACACGAACTTCGAGCGGCTGTGCGAGGTCATGAAGCGCTACGACGTCTCCTTCAGCCTGGGCGATGGCCTCCGGCCGGGTTCGATCGCCGACGCGAACGACGAGGCGCAGTTCGCCGAGCTCGAGACGCTGGGCGAGCTGACCCGGATCGCCTGGAAGCACGACGTGCAGGTCATGATCGAGGGTCCGGGCCACGTGCCCATGCACCTGATCCGCGAGAACGTCGAGCGGCAGATGCGCGTCTGCCGCGAGGCGCCCTTCTACACCCTGGGACCGCTCGTGACCGACATCGCCCCCGGCTACGACCACATCACCTCCGCCATCGGGGCCGCCATGATCGGTTGGTACGGGACGGCGCTCCTGTGCTACGTCACGCCCAAGGAGCACCTCGGGCTGCCCGACAAGGAGGACGTGAAGGACGGGGTGATCGCCTACAAGATCGCGGCCCACGCGGCCGACCTCGCCAAGGGACACCCCGGGGCGCGCGCCTGGGACGACGCGCTCTCCCGCGCGCGCTTCGAGTTCCGCTGGAAGGACCAGTTCGCGCTGGCGCTCGATCCCGAGCGCGCCCGGGAGTTCCATGACGAGACCCTGCCGGCGGAGGGCGCGAAGTCGGCCCACTTCTGCTCCATGTGCGGGCCGAAGTTCTGCTCGATGAAGATCACCGAGGACGTGCGCGCCTACGCCGCGGCCCACGGGCTCTCGGGCGAGGAAGCCCTCGAGCGTGGGCTCGAGGAGAAGAAGACCGAGTTCGCGCGCAGCGGCGGCGAGCTCTACGTCGCCGCGACCGAGGGAGCCGAGTAGGCCGAGTGCAGTGGAGCCCTACGGGCTCTCGAGCGCCTGCGTCTCGCCGAGCGGGTTCGACGAGGTGGGGAAGGTTCCCACCGCGATGGCGCCCGAGTGGAGGGGCGTCTGGTTCGTGGCCGCGATCTCCAGGCTCTCGACGACGTTCGGCACGTCGCGCTCGCGGTCGCTCGCGTTTCGCGCTCCGGGGTCCGAGTGAACCACAGAGCCGAGAACCTCAGCTCCTGTCGAGCCGCGTCACGACCTCGACGTCGACCTGGACGGTCGTGGCGAGCGACACGTCGAAGGTCGTGAGGTTGCAGCAGACCAGGACCCATTCCATGAGTTCGGGAATCCAGATCCAGGCGTACTTGGTCATCGAGGAACGCACGCTGACGGAGCCCGCGTAGGCCTTGTTCAGCTCCTCCTGGACCCTCATGCGGACCCTGTCCGGATCCATGCTCTCGAGGAGCGCCGGTTCGAGGACCTCTGCGACTGCGAGTACGTCAGGATTCGCGAGGCTCGACAACTGACCGCGCTGATTCGCGCTCGAGACCTTGACGTCGAAGCGCTTGGTGTCCGCCGCGGTTCGGCTCGGGCCCGGCAACGGAGCGCGGGCGAGCCCGGTCGGTGCGGCGGCCAGCGCGGACAAGATGATCCCGTATCCCCATGTCGATCTCATTGGTGTTCCCCCTCGATGTCCTCGGTGGGGGAGAGATCGAGACGGGGTGCCTCGCCTCGCCCCTCTTGGACAGGTGAGAAAGAAAGGTGAAGGCACGCGAAAGTCGGAGAATCCGGCGCATCCCCCTATTCCTTCGGGAGAGGCTGCAAGTAGGCCTCGGGGGCGTCGCCGGAGAACGCGACGCGGAAGCTCACACCGGTCCGGGTGCCTCCTCTTCCTTCGTAGAACATGTCCGTTCGCACACCCGGATTGAAAGCGAGCGTCTCGACCGGAGGACGTCCTTCGATCAGGCGAGCGTGGCCAGCCAAGCACCCGTCGAAGGAAGCCCGGTTCAAGTTGTACACCCATTCACTGGTGTAGGGCTTGGAGTCCGAGGACGGTGCCCAATCCAGCTCGAGAGCACCTCGGGCGAACGCGGCCCAGATCTCCTCGTTCGAGGGGAGCCGTCCTCCGACCCAGCTCGCGTAGCGCGTCGCGGACTCGAGGTCGACCCAAGCGGGTCGATCGTCACCCTCTCGCGGATCGAACCGGCCTGGAGTCCAGGAGGTTTCTTCCAGGAAACGCCGGAATTCCCCGACCGTGACTAGTCCGGGAAGGACTCGAAAGCCCCGGATCCTCGAAGTTCTCGGTTCCACGGGAGTGCCGTGCGGGACCTCCGATCGTGAGATCGCGACGGCGCGTTGGAGGAGCACGGGATCGGGACGCCTCCGTGCGATCACGCGTTTCTCGTCCCACTCCTTGGCGACGACGAAGGAGGCCTCCGCCTCGAGCCGCGTCGCGCCTTCCTTCCAGTAGAGAGCCTGGTAGGACCCCGGCGAGGGTTTCTCGACCACGCTCACCTCCTCGAAGGCGACGATCTCGCCCGGGTTCCTGGCGGGGATCATGCGCAGCAGGGCTCTCCGTTCGCCCGGCTCCGCCGCCGGCAGCACGACCTTGCCGCGATCGCGGAGCGCCTGGTTCAGCGTGAACTCGGGGCACAGGCTCTCGTCGAGCTCGAAGAGCAGCCGCCACGCCCCGTCCTGCTCCTCGTGGTTCGATGCGGCGTAGGCCTCTCCCAGGTGCTCCGACCAGGCGTGGATCGTCTCACGGACGTCTTGCGAGAGCGGGCTCGCGAACCAGCGGCAGTAGAGATGCCCGTCGCAGGTGCGGGCCGTGTCGCGCAGCGTGATCAGCTTCTGCGCCGCGGCCGAGAACTCCGAGGGCGTGCGGCAGGCCGCGACGTCGAGCGCGGCGAGATCGCTCTCGATGTGCATGCGCTCGCCGATGGCCCCCATGGCCCAGAAGCCGGTCCCGACCGCCAGGAGCGAGGCGAGCGCGACCGCGCCGAGTGCGACCTGGGCACGATGCCGGCGCGCGAAGAGCCGAGCGCGACGCGCGAGCGTCGGGGGAGCCACCGACACGGGCCGGTCCTCGAGGATCGCCGCGAGATCGTCCGCCAGGGCCTGGACGTTGGGATAGCGAACGTCCGGGAGGCGCTCGAGGCCGCGGTGGATCACGAGCTCGAGCTCGCGCGACACGCGCGGGTTCGCTCGTCGCAGGCGCTCGGGTTCCGCGCGGGCGACCGCGGCCTCGGTCTCCGCGTCGCTCGCGCCGGCGAAGGGATGGGCGAGCGACAGGAACTCGTAGGCCAGCGTGGCGAGGGAGAACTGGTCGCTGCGCGGGTCGGCGCCGGTGCGCTTGCCCGCGACCTGCTCGGGCGCGAGGTAAGCGCGCGTGCCGATGAAGGCCTCGGTGATCGCCGGCCGCTCCTGCGCGCCCTCGGATTCCTGGTGCGCCAGCCCGAAGTCGACCAGCTTCGGCGTTCCATCCCGATCGAGCAGGACGTTGTCGGGCTTGACGTCGCGGTGGATCACGCCGCGGTCGTGGCAGTAGGCGAGGGCCGAGGCGAGCCGATGCAGCAAGCGCACGCGCGCCTCGAGGTCCAGGAGCGTTCGCGCGACCGCGAAGACCTCGGGCGAGGGCGAGCTCGATGCGGGTGCGTCGTTCCTCTGGCTGCGCAGCGCTCGGAGGACCTGCCCCAGCGTCGGGCCCGTCAGGTGCTCCATCTCGACGAAGTCGAAGCCGTCCGCCTCGCCGACGTCGAACACCTGGACGACGCCCGGATGAGCGAGGCGCGCGAGCGAGCGGGCTTCGTTCAGGATCCACAGCCGCTCGGCCGCGTCGCGCAGGAAGCTCCGGTCGAGCACCTTGAGCGCCACCGTGCGGCCGAGCTTGGGGTCGAGGGCGAGGTACACGCGCGAGAGCCCGCCCTTGCCGAGCGCGCGCTGGATCTGGAAGCGACCGAGGACCGGCGGCTTCTTCCGTTCCTCGAGCTCCGCCCTGAGCTCCTTCGAGACGCTGGAGAGCTGTTCGAAGACCTGGATGCGCCCCTCCAGCTCTCGGCGGGCGCTCCCGGCCCGCTGGAGGAGACCCCCGACGTCGACCTCCCGTCCCTCGTCCCGGGCGCGGCGGTATTCGTCGAAGAGCTGCGTGACCGGACTCTCGTCGGCGGGGTTCATCGCCGGGCTCCGCCTGCGGTCATCGTAGCACCGGGGTCATCGCCGCAGCGGGCCGCGGGCGCGATTCTTCAGCCGACGAGTCGCACCAGGCGCGCGATGGCCCGGTCGAAGCGCTGGCTCGCCGTCTCGCGGCAGCAGTCGAGGACGGCCCCGATCTCCTCCCAGCTCAGGTCCTCGAAGAAGCGCATGCTGATCAGATCCTGATCCTCTTCCGAGAGGTCGCGCATCTTTTCCAGGGCGTGCACGTGCTCGTCGATCCGGACCAGGACTTGGCTCGGGGTGGGCCCCGCACCGGGCAGGTCCTCGAGCGCATGGCCGGCCGCCCGTCGCGCGCTCTCTCGTTCGACGCGCCAGCTCCGGATCTGGTTCTTCAACTCGTTCTGGGCGATGCGGCGCAGCCAGCGACGGAAGCTGCCCTCGCCCTCGTAGTGGAAGGAGTCGATCTTCTCGAAGGCCTTGAGGAACGCTTCCTGGAGCACGTCTTCCGGGGACAAGCATTGACGCAGGAAACCCGGCATCTCGAGCTCGAGCCGGACGAGCAGCATGACCTGGTACTTCTCCAGGATCGCCTGCCAGGCGAGTTCATCGCCCAGGCGGGCCCTCTCGAGCAGGGGTTCCGTCTTCGAGATCAGGATGGGTGCGGTCGTCGCCACGGTGCAGGGTCCTCGGGGAGGACTCCGCTCCCTATCCCGCCACGCCCCCTCGGAAACCGCAAACCCGCTGCGTCAGGAACCGAAACCCGCTGGGTCAGGAGCCAATCCAAGCCCCGACCAGCTTGCGCAGGGTCGGCAGCGTCACCGCACCGTTCTCCAGGATGCGGTCGTGGAACTCGGGGTAGGAGAAGCGGCTTCCGAGCTTCTGGCGGGCCTCGTCACGCAGGGCGAGGATCTCACGCTGGCCGATCTTGTAGGCGAGCGCCTGGCCGGGCCAGGCGATGTAGCGATCGACCTCGTTCTCGACGTTGTTCCGTGCGAGGAGCGTGTTCTCGTAGAGGTAGTCGATGGCTTGCTCGCGCGTCCAGCCGAGCGCGTGGATCCCGGTGTCGACCACGAGGCGACAGGCGCGCCAGGCGTCGTAGGAGAGCACGCCGAAGCGGTCGAGGTCGCTCGAGTAGAGCCCCATCTCGTCGCACAGGCGCTCGGTGTAGAGCGCCCAGCCCTCGACGAAGGCGGTGCACCCGCCGTGACGGCGGAAGAGCGGCAGCCCGGTGAGCTCCTGGGCGGTCGCGATCTGCAGGTGGTGGCCGGGGATCGCCTCGTGGAAGGCGAGCACCTCCGCCTCGTACTTCGGCCGCGTCTCGGGCTCCGAGGTGTTCACGAAGTACTGCCCCGGGCGGCTCCCGTCGGCGGCGGGTTGGCGGTAGTAGGCGATCGTCGTGGTGGCCTCTTCGTGGGGCGGGACCGGGACGACCTCGCAGGGGGCGATCGAACGCGGGTTGAAGAAGCGCGAGAGATTCGCGCGGGCGGAGAAGAGCGCCTCTTCGGCCTTCTTGCTGACCTCGTCGCGCGTCCGGAAGAACTGCTCGGGATCGCTGCGCAGCCGCTCCTGGATCTCGGCCACGTTGCGCGTACCGAAGGCCTTCTCTCCGAGCGCGGCGAGCTCGCCGCGGATGCGTGCGACCTCATCGAGCCCGAATCGATGGATGCGCTCGGGGTCGCACTCCTCGGGCGAGAGCGAGGTGAAGGCGTGGATCAACGTCCGGTAGGCCGCGTCGCCGCCCGGAACGTGCGAGAGCCCGGCTCGGTCGTCCGCGCGTGCCGAGGGCAGGATCTCGGTCGCCAGGATGTCCCGGTAGCCGGCGAGCGCCGGGTAGATCTCGTTCTCGACGGTCTCGAGCACGGCGTACAGGAAGTCGCCGCGCTCCTCGGGCGTGAGCCGGTCCTCCGCGGAGGGGATCAAGACGCGCGTCCCCACGGCCAGGCGCTCGCCGTCCTGGAGGTGGCGGTTGATCACCCGTAGGTCGGCCGCGCGTCGCGCGTCGCCCAGGATCTCGTGGGCCACCTCGGCCACGTTGCCTCCGGCGGGAAGCGGGACCCAGCGGCCGCCGCCCAAGGCGACCGAAACGAGCGGGCTCTCCATCGGGTCGGTCGAGAGGACCTGGTCGAGCTCGCCGACCGTTTTCACCACCCCGGTGCGCGAGGCGACCTTCCCCTGACGCTTCCCGGCGCGCAGGTTCGTCCCGGCCTCGCGGACGTAGGAGGCGAAGGCGCGCCAGCGCTCGACGAGGTCGTCGCGCTGGCGCTGGGTCGCGGTCGGTTGCACCGCCGCCACGTTCAGCATCCTCACGTGCGGGCCCCCGATCGGATCGACGGCCCAGTCGGCGAGCCCGAGGCGCAGGAGCGCGATCTGGTCCTGGATCTCCTGCGTCAGGAGGTCGTAGGTCACGCGGTCGGCCGGGACGAGACCGGCGGGGTCGATCCCGCCGCGGCGCTGGTCCAGCGCGCGCAGTCTCTCGAGGCGCGCCTCGCGGGCGCGCGCGCTCGAGCGCGGGACCTGGCCGAGGAAGCGCGGATCCCCGAGATAGGTCGCTTCGAAGGGATCGGCCGCCAGGCGCTCGTCCCAGTAGTTCGCACACAGGCTCCGCAGGGTGGTGTTCTCGACGCCGGCGGCGGCGTCCGTCCAGAGGTCGAGCTCGGAGGGCGGCGGCGGGACGACCGTTTCACAGGCCGGGGAGAGGAAGGCGGCGGAAAGGAGCGCGAGGAGGATCGAGCGGTGCGGTCGCATGGCGGGAAGGCGCGGTTCTCGGTGGGGGGACGCGGGATTCTAGCCCTCCACGAAACCCTCCCGAGAGCGAAAAGCCGGGCGCAAGTCGAAGATCCTGGCGAGCGCGCTGAGCACGAGGCTGTGTCGGATCTCGCCCGCGGCGATGCGCTCCATCACCTCGTCCTCGCTCAGGGCGTCCACGACGATGTCCTCGCCGGGATCGAGCTCGACCCCGTGGGTCGCTCGCGCGTCCTCGGCCAGGAAGTGATGGCACAGGTTGTCCTGGAAGGCCGGGTTGGGCTCGGTGGTGCCCAGGCTCGACCAGCGCCCCGAGGTGTAGCCCGTCTCCTCCCGGAGCTCGCGCCGGGCGGTCTCGGCCGGCTCCTCCCCGGGATCGACGACCCCGCCGGGGATCTCGGTCGTGACCCTGCGCGTCCCGAAGCGGAACTGGCGCACGACCACGAGCCGCCCCTCGGGCGTGAAGGCCACGACGTTGACCCAGATCGGGCAGACGAGGACCAGGCGCCGGTGCTCCTGGCCCGTGCGCGGGTTCTCCAGCGTGTCGAAGCGCGCCCGGGCGATCAGGAGATCGGGTCCCGGTTCCGAGGCTGACACCTTCCAGGGGTCGGGCGAGCGTGTTTCGCTCATCCGCCGAGTGTAGCGCCGCCCGGGAGTGGTTTCCGCCGCCGGCGCCGCACTCTACTCCCGCGACTCGGACTGGGTTCGGTCCTCGCTCCTGCTGTGCTCGCCGATCTTGCGACGCAGGGTCGTGCGGTCGATGCCGAGGGCTCGAGCGGCCTGGCTCTGGTTCCCGCGGCAAGCGTTCAGGGTGTTCCGGATCAGCTCGTACTCGGCCTCCTTGAGGGTCTTCGTGCCGGCGGCGGCCGCCGGCTGGGTCCCGGCCGCGGCCCCTTCACGGCGCTCGAACCCCAGGTGCTCGGGTTCGATCCGGGCTCCTCCCGACCGCGCTCGGGCGCTCTGGACGGCGCTGCGTAGCTCGCGCACGTTGCCGGGCCAGTCGTGGGCCGCGAGCAGCGCGAGCGCGGCCGGCGAGAATCCGGGATGACCCGGACCCAGGAAGTGCTCGGCGAGCAGCGGGACGTCCTCCATGCGTTCGCGCAGCGGTGGGAGGAGGATCTCGATCCCGCGCAGCCGGTAGTAGAAATCCTCGCGCAGCTCGCCCTCCTGGATCATCTGCGCGGGATCACGGTTCGTCGCCGCGACGAAGCGCACGGAGACGAAACGCGGGCTGGTCGCGCCCACCGGCAATACCTCGCCGTCGTCGAGGACCCGCAGGAGCTTGGCCTGGAAGTCGAGATGCATCGCCTCGACCTCGTCCAGGAAGAGGATGCCCCCGTCGGCCTTCTGCAGCAGGCCGTCGTGATCGCGGTCGGCGCCGGTGAAGGCGCCCCTGTGGTGGCCGAAGAGCGTGCTCTCGAAGAGCTCGCGCGGGATCAGGGCGCAGTTGTGCGCGACGAAGGCGGCGTTCGAGCGGTTCGATAGCTCGTGGATCGTGCGTGCGGCGATCTCCTTGCCCGTGCCGGTCCGGCCGGTCAGGAGGACGGGCACGTCGCTCTTCGCCGCGAGCAGGATCGCCTGCCGGACCTCGACGATGGCGCGGCTCCTCCCGACGATGCGCGAGAGCGCCTGCCCGTCGGCGGCGCCCGGCGGCGGGCGCTCGCGCAGCGCGCGCTCCACGGCGTCCCGGATGCGCTCGGGCGAGCAGGGCTTGAGGAGGTAGTTCACGGCGCCGTGCCGTACGGCCGAGACGACGATCTCGACGTCCTCCTGGATGGAGATGACGATCGCCGGGAGCTCGCTCCAACAGGCCCGGATGCGCCGCAGGAGCTCCTGACCGTCCATCTCCGGCATCTGCAGGTCGGAGATCACGAGGTCCGGGAGCTCGGCTTCGAGCGCCAGCAGGGCCTCGAGGCCGTTCGGCGCCGTGCGGACGCGGTGGCCGAGCTCCTCCAGGACCAAGGCCATGTAGCGCGCGCTCGTCGCGTCGTCCTCGGCGACGAGGATCGAGGCCATGGCTCTAGGATCCCTTTCCGATCGGGAACGCCACCTGGAACGCAGCGCCGCGCCCGCGGGGCTGCAAGAGCAAAATGTGCCCGCCGCACTTCTCGACCAGGCGCCGGCACAGATAGAGTCCGAACCCGCTGCCGTTGTCCTTGGTGGTGAAGCCGGGGCGGAACAGCGTGTCGCGCGCCCTCTCCGGAACGCCCTCGCCCTGGTCGCGTACCTCGATGCGCCATTCCCCGAGCTCGCAGCGGCTCTCGACGGCGATCTCCCCGCGTCCTTGCACGGCTTCGGCCGCGTTCCACAGGAGATTCGTCACGACCTCGCGCAGCACGCCGGTGGGGATGCGGAACTCCGGCGGCGGCGCCTGGAGACGAGCCTGGCAGCGGACCCCGGGAAACGCCTCCCCGAGGCGCCGCACGACGTCCTCGACGACCGGCTGCACTCCCTCCCCCTGGGCGGAATCGTCCTCGCCAGAGGCGCCGCGCCGGGCGAGCGTTTCGCGTGCCAGGCTCTCGAGCTCCTCGATCGCTCCGTCGAGGCTCGCGAGGATGCGCGCGTCCTCCGGGCGAGAGTTTCCGGCGCGCATGAGCTTGACCAGGCCACGCATCCCGTGGACCGCGTTCTTGAGGCCGTGTCCGAGCCTTCCCGCCTCCTCCCCCAGTCTCCCCACGTTGCGCGAGTCCTCGAGCTCGTGCGAGAGTGCGAGGAGCCGGCCTTCCTGCTCCGCCAGACTCCGTGCGAGATCGCGCTGCTCTCTCCGCCAGCGCCGCAGCGTCCACTCGACGACCCCGCCGAGCGCGAGCAGGAAGCCGCTCTGGAGCGCCAGCGCGAAGGTGGCCTGCGAGAGGCCGCGGGGAAGCTCCTGGAGCCACAAGCTCGAGATCGCGACGCCCGTGACGCCCGCGACGGTCCGCGTCGAGGAAGAGGTCAATGCACAGAGGACGATCTCGAGCCCGAGGCCGGCCACAAAGGGGGAGATCCGCGCACCGCCCGTGAGCCCGACGAGCGTCGTCCAGGCCGCGACGCCGAGGAGCGAGGACAGCGCGCGCGCCGGACGGCGCAGCCGCTCCGGCCCCGAGGTGAACCCGAGGTAGAGCAGGAAGTTCAGGAGCGCCGCCCCCCCCAGCAGCCAGGGCACGGCGTTCCGGGGCATTCCGGACGGGACCTCGAGCCTCTCCCTCAACAGGAAGGCGGTGATGGCGGCTAGGAGAACGGCAAGGTGTCGAACGAGGGCGCCGTGATCCGATCGGACGAAGGCAGGAAGCCCGTTCATCGGTGGCAGGCTCCGGGACAGAGGCCGATGACCGCTAGGTCATGGGGTGATAGCGACTCCTTCTTCCAAGCGATCCGGCCTCGATCGGAGCAGGGTTACGGGTCCTCAGGTGCAAGGCCATCCTCCCACCCCCCCCTCTCTCTTCCGGGGCCGGTGCGAACTGCGGGTTCAGATTCTAGACGAAAGTCCGAGGCTCCTGGTTCCCGATTCCTTCAATGGGCTTCCGGCTCAGCGTTTCTCCCTAGGGAAGGGCCCACTTCTTCACCGCCGCCATCCTGCTCCTCCAGGGCCCGATGGGCGAGGACGTGGAAGAGCTCCTCCAACTGGCCGGGATAGGCGGCCCCGCGCTTCACCCTCCCGTTCACCACGAGCGAAGGAGTGGCCGTGATCCCGAGCTCGGAACACAGAGCGATGTCCGCGCTGACGGCATCGCGCGTCCTTCCTGATTCGAGGGCGTTCCGAGCGAGTTCGGCATCGATGCCCGCCTGCACCAGTCGGGGGAACACCGTTTCCTCGGAGACTTTGGAGAAGCGTATGCCGTCGTAGACGAGATCGTGGTAGTCCCAGAAGCGTCCCTGCTCCGCCGCCGCCTCCCCCGCCTCCGCCAGCCAGCAGGCGTCTTCGTGGAACTCGGTGGGGACCTCTGGATTGCACTTGCAGCTCACCGGCAGGTTGACGAACGAGACCCGCAAGGACTCTGGGGCCTCGCGTTGGAGCCGGAGCAGTTGGTTGGCCAGCGAACGGCAGAAGTCGCACTGGAAGTCCGCCGCCACGGCCACCTGGATGGGCGCCTCCGCGGGACCGATCGAGGGTTGTCCCTCGAAGCGAGCCATGTCCACCTGAGGTTGGCCGAAAAGGACCAGCATGAGGAACTGGTTCAATTCCTCCCGCGAGCGGGCCTTCAATTCGTCGAAGGGGCGCGTGGTGAGGAAGAAGACCAGCGCGAGGACGCCAGCGAGGACCAGGAGGCTTCCGGCCTTCACGGCATTGCGATAGTAGTCCGCCAGGCTCCCCTGCCGGAGTGCGCGCCAGGAGGGGAGGAGATGCGACCAGCGCAGCGCCTCGACCGTTCTGCGGTCCAGGACGCGGTAGGACAGGACCAGCGCCAGATTGATCCCGTAGGTGACTAGGCAGTTCGGGCACAGGGCTCCGATCTGGGTCACCATCACGACCCCGAGGTACGCGTCGAACAAGAGGGCGATCGTGCTCGTGATGAAGCCCAGGGCCACGATCGCCTTGCGGTCCATGCCGCGATGGGCCACCGCCGCGATCCCCAGGCCGAGCATGGAGAAGTAGAAGAGTATTCCCCAGACCGGCAGCGGTCGTCCCAGGAGCGACGAGGCGGGGTGGAGCGGGAGATCGTTGCAGTCTAAGAGACCGGTGCCGCCGCAGAAGAGTTCTTCGCTCACGGCGCCTCCCAGGACCGTGAGGTGGCTCAGGATCAAGTAGTGACAGACCACCATCCCCGCGAGGGGCAGCAGTACGACGGCGGCGAGGAGCAGCTTCCTTCCCATGCGACTCGGACCCATGCGATTCGAGGACGTGCGCTAGCCCCTCCCTTCGATCAACGAGCTCACGATCGCCTCGAGCATCCACGGGAACATGCTGCCCGGCTTGACGTGACCGTTGACGATCGTCGTCGGCGTGGCGGTCAGCCCGAGTTCGATCTCGAGCGTGAGGTCCCTGGCGAGCGCTTCTTGCCCGCGCCCGTAGTCCAGGCAGGCGAGCAGCACGGGTTCGTCGAGGCCGGCGTCGCCGAAGTGCCCCGAGACGTGTTCCCGATCCACGTCTGCGAAGCGCATGCGCTCGTACAGGTAGGCGTGGAATGCCCAGAACTGGCCTTGTTCCTCGGCGCATTCGCCGACTTCCGCCAGCCAGCACGCGTCCGGGTGCACGTTCTCCGGAACGGAGGGGTTGCAATCGGTGCACAGGGGAGAGTTGACGAAGCGCAAGAGGATCCGATCGGGCCAGCGGCGGCGCAGCTTCTCGGCCGTGTTGGCGATGGAGCGGCACAGATCGCACTGGAAGTCTCCGAGGAGCACGAGTTCGACGGCGGGGACGGCGGCGCCCAGGGCGGGCTGGTCGCGGAAGCGCACCATGTCCACCTCCGGGGGCGAGCTCCGGATGCTCTCGAGGAGGGCCGCGACGGCTTCTTCTCCATAGGCGCGGACTGCGCGGATCGGCCGGAGGGTCCAGAAGAAGGCAGCCGCCGCGAGGGCGAGCGTGATCCCGGCGAGCCCCGTCTCGAGCAATCGCCGGTAGTAATCCACCTCGGAGCCCCGTGCCTTCGGCGAGGGCAGCAGGCACGCCCACGAGAAGCGTCCCGTCGCGCGCCGCAGGAGCAGGGCGAAACCCAGGGCGAGCCCCAGGTTCACGGCGTAGGTGGCGACGCAGTCGAGGCAGACGCTGCCGATCCGGGCCAGCATCACGTAGCCGAGGTAGAGGTCGAAGCCCAGGGCTCCCGCGCTCGCCACGGCCCCCACGGCGAGCATCGTCTTGCGATCCTCTCCCCGCAGGGCCGCAGCCGCCAGGGCGATGCCCAGGATCGCGCCATAGAACGCCAGGCCCCAGGTGGACAGCGGGACGCCGAGGAGCCAGCTCGATTCGTGCAGCGCGACGTCCGTGCAATCGAGGGACCCGCGCGGCTTTCCGCAGAAGAGCCCCTCGCTCACGCCGCCCGAGTACACGGCGAGGTGGTGCGTGGAGAGTCGATAGCTGAGGTACTCGCCCCCCAAGGCGAGTCCGGCGAGCAGGACGAGCAGAGGCGTCGCGCCTTTCGTCTCCGAGGCCGCTCCGGCTCCCGGCGATCGTTCCATGACCTCCCGCAGGCTATCCGAAAGCGCCGGCCCTCCATCGGCTCGAAGCCCGGAACGGAGGGCCGGCGAAGAACAGTTTCCGCCGCGCGACTACCTCATGCAGATGCGACCCTGGGCGTCTGACGGCGGACCATCCAGATGCCGCTCGCGACGAGCAACAGGACGAGGACTCCGAAGCCGATCGTCGAAACGGTCGGGACCGTCTGCAGCGGCTTGCCCTCCGGGCACCAGACACCGGGGTTATTACCGGGGCAAGGTACCCCGGGGCACACGTACGGGTACGCGAATGCCGCCACTTGAGCCCCCCACCCCGCCTTGATCTTGGTGCAGAATGGATCGCAGGCCACGTTGCAGACATACCCCGGAACCCAGATCTGAATTCCAGCAAGGGCGAGGCAGGCGGCCTTGTTGGGCTGCGGCACGCACCCGATCTTGTTGACGACCATCTTGCCCGTGTCGAAGCAACAGCTCTCTTGTGCCGACAGGGCCGGAGCCAGCCCGAGGGCGGCGACCGCGAGGGTCGCCTTCATCAGCCAGGATTTCATGATTCCTCCTAGAAGAGTGGGTCTTGGAACGGATCTCGGTGCTCTGGGCCGAGGCGCCGTCGTGTAGTCAAGCAACGTGCCCGATCCCTCCTTTCCTGCGATCGCCGGCTTCAAGGTGCTTGGGAAACGGGACTTGCAGGTCCATGGGAATGTGCCGGCCTCGGTCGCACGACTCGATCGGTTGGGGCGAGATGCTGATGCGATTCACATCACTTGATGCGATTCGCATCAATTCGTTGTGCGGCCGCATTCCGTAACGGTTGGCCAGCCGATTCGTCCAACGCTCCGCGCCGAGGTAGCGTTCCCGCGCATGGGAGCGGAAGAAGGGCGACACCGGACCCGCGAGGGCATCCTCGCCCTGGTCTTCGTCCAGCTCCTCTTCGGGCTCTTCCCGCTCTTCGTGCACCTGGCGACCCATCCCCACGGCGGGGACGATCCGAGCGGGGGCTTCTCGCCGCGAGCGATCGCCTTCTGGCGCATCCTCGTCGGCGCGGCCGTGCTGGCCGGCGTCGCTCGTGCGCGGCATCCGGGCGCCTTCCGCATCTCCCGCGCGGAGCTCCCGCGCCTGTTCGCCTGCTCGTTCCTGGGCATCACGGCGAACATGACGCTCGCCCTGGAAGGCACCGCGCGCACCTCGGTCCTGAACGCCGGGCTGCTGCTCACCCTGATCCCGGTCTTCACCTGTGGGATCGCGGTCGTCGCGGGGGTCGAGCCCTTTCGCGCTCGTTCTGCGGCCGGGATCGTGCTCTCGCTCGGCGGCGCCGCGTGGCTGATGCTGCTTCGACAAGAGACAGCGCATTCCCGATCCGATGGGATCGGGAATGCGATGATCCTCGCCAACTCCCTCTCGTACGCGGCCTACCTCGTACTCGCGCGGAACCTCCTCCGGCGCCTCCCGACGCTGGTCGTGATCGCCTGGGTCTTCCTGCTCGCCGTTCCGAGCGCCCCGTTCCTCGCCTGGGGGACGGAGCTCTTGCCGAGCGGCGCCGCACCGGATGCGCTCTTCGGGATCGCCTACCTCGTCCTCTTCGCCACGATCCTCGCCTACCTGCTGAACACCTTCGCCCTCGCGCGCGTCGGAGCCTCCACCACGGCGGCGTTCATCTACCTGCAGCCGCTCGTCGCCGGGGCCTCGGGCGTGATCGTGCTCGGCGAGCGTCCGGGTGCGGGCGCGCTCTGCGCGGCGCTGTGCCTGCTCGGCGGGCTCGGGCTGGTCGTGCGGGGCGCTCGCGCCGCGGACTGAACGGGTCAGTTCGGTTCGACGATCTCGAGCACCTGGTCGGCGGCGACGTCCGTGAGCCGGCTCGTCGCGCCGGACGGCCAGCGCACCTCCAGGTCGGGCACGAGAGAAGCCCTCCCCAGGCCGAAGTGCACGCGCATGTCGCTCTGGGAGAAGCAGGTCTGGCCCGAGTGCACCTCGCGCACGAGGTCGCGATCCCTGAGGTGCGCGATCAAGCGCGCGCCGATGCCGTTCCGGTTGCTCTTCCGGCCGATCGTCCGCACGAGGAGCCAGTGCTGCCCGGCGCGCGGCGAATCGTTGCGCAGGAGGTCCGGCCGCGCGTGCAGGTTCGATACGAGCGCGTCCAGGTCGCCGTCGCCGTCGATGTCCGCGGTCGCGAGTCCCCGGCTCACCCTCAGGATCCCGAGAGCCGGTCCCGCGCGCTCCCCGAGCTCCTCGAACATCCCGTGCCCGTCGTTCAGGTAGAACAGGTTAGGCTGTTCGTACCCGGCCAGGGCCTCGCGGAAGAGGTGCTCGTTGTCGATGAAGTGGCCGTTGACGAGCAGGCAGTCGAGGTCCGCGTCCAGGTCGGCGTCGAAGAACTCGATGCCCCAGCCGATGAAGGGCCGCGAAGGGGCGGCGGTGCCGTTCGAGTCCTCCCAGGCCGAGAACAGGTTCTTCCCGCGGTTGCGGTAGAAGCCGTTCACCTCGTCGGTGAAGTTCGTGATCGCCGCGTCGAGCCGACCGTCGCCGTCGAGGTCGCCGGTCGCGATGCCCATCCCGCCACGCGCGTCCCCGTCCTTGTCGACGCCCACTCCGGCTTCGGTCGCGATCTCCTGGAAGTGGAAGCCTCCCTGGTTCTCGAAGTAGAGGTTCGGGGTGTTGTCGCAGGCGACGAAGATGTCCTGGTCGCCGTCGTCGTCGTAGTCGGCGCAGGCGATGCCGAAGGAGCGGCCCGGGTGCCCGGCGATCCCGCTCTCCGCGCTCTTGTCCTCGAAGGTCCCGTCTCCGCGGCTCCGGTACAGGACGTCGTCGATCGGGTTGTAGCGCTCGACCGGGCAGTAGCGGCGCTCGATGCCCTGCCCGTCGCGGCGCTTCATCTTGCACGGGATGTTGTGCGCGCGGCTGTGGTCGTTGTAGTTCCCGACGTACAGGTCGAGGAACCCGTCGTTGTCGAGGTCGGCGAAGGCCGAGGGCGCGTCGAAGGCGGCCGTGCCCTCGACGCCCGCCGCGTGCGCGACATCGGTGAAGCGCAGGCCGCCGTCGTTGCGATAGAGCGCGTTTTGATCCTCGAAGTTCGTGACGTAGAGGTCCGGGTCGCCGTCGTTGTCGTAGTCGGCGCCCGAGACGCCGATCGAGAAGCGCGGATCGCCGAGCCCCGTTCCCTCGGTCGCCGCGCTGAAACGGCCGCGGCCGTCGTTCCGGTAGAGCGCGTCGAGCGGGGCCGGGTCGGGCGGCGGCGCGGCGACGTAGGCTCCGTTCAGCAGGTAGAGGTCGGGATCGCCGTCCAGGTCGGGGTCGAAGAAGATCGCCCCGGCCGGGATCGACTCGATCAGGAAGAGATCCTCGCTCTTGCCGTTGCAATGCACGAAGCGCAGGCCGGCTTCCTCGGTGGCGTCGACGAAGAGCACGGGGCCCTGCTCGCGATCGCCGCAGGAAGCGGCGCAGGAGAGCGCGGCGAGGAGCAGGGCCGGGAGCGATCGGCTCGAACCGTGGGGCTCGATCATCCCGCTCCCGTCATGGCGTGGCGCTGTCCCTGCACGACGATTCCGGGTCAGCTTACCATGCCCCCGACGGGCGATCTCGGCGGCAATCTCGGCCCTCGAGCTCGGCTCCGAGGTCGGCAGTGCGACGGAACTCAGCGCGACAGTTCGCCGTTCGCCTCGGCCGGGGGCGAGTCCGACGCCAGCCGCGGGGGAACGAGCGAGGGGATCCAGCGCTTCGTTTCCCGCGTGAGCCACGCGCTGCGCCAGGCGCGCTGCGCCGGGTCGTCGGGGAAGTGTTCCTCGGGTCCATACGGATAGCCGCTCATCCCGTGGAACGGGAAGGGCTCGACGTGCAGCGCCTCGAGGGTGTTCGGGTCGCGGTCCTTGGCCCAGCCGTCGAGGAACACGAGGAAGTCGCGCTTCCAGCCGGCGGCGAGCGCGGGGGCCGCGCTCGCGTCGAAGCGCACGGTGAGCGCGTCGCCCGCTCCCATCACGACGAAGAGGTCGTCGATCGCCGTGAGGAGCGGCAGCGACTCGCCGTAGCGCGTGTACAGCCCGGGATGCTGGTTCCAGCGCGGCTCGGAGGCGAGCGCGTCCCAGGCGAACCACTCGAGCTCGGGCTCGTGCTCCAGGCCCGGGAGCGGGATCGGCCGGCTGAAGCCGCGCTCCCACGTCACCGCCGATGCGGGCTCGATCGAGGTCGTGACGGTGGGCGCGTCGTCGTCGTCGACCGCGAGGCGGATCGAGTCCCAGTAGAGCCGCAGGGTCGAGAAGAGCCGCAGGCGCGGGTCGTCGCGGTTCAGGAGTTCCGTGACGTCGACGACCATGGTCTTGAGCTTGCCGGCCGGGAACCCGAGCGGCGGTCCGGCGTCGCGCCAGCCGCCGTTCCCGGCCGGCACCTGCAGGATCGGCGGGATGAACTCGGCTTCCGAGGAGCGCGCCGCGGCCAGGTTCACGCTGGCGTCGGTCCAGAAGAACCAACCGTTCATCACCAGGCGCAGCTCCTTCGCCGCTCGCACGCGCTCGGCCTCGAAGGCGAGCTCGATCGTGTAGGGCTCGGCGAGCCCCTGGAACTGGCCGCGCAACGGGCGGAACGGGAAGGCGAAGCTCCGATCGTTCGCCGCGAGCGCGGAGGTCCAGTCCGCTCCGTCGCCGTCGCGCGCTGAGAGCGGCACGAGCGGGTCTTTCACCGTGTACGTGTGGGGCTCGGGGAAGGGCGGGAAGGAGAAGCGCTCGTTGGGGAAGATCTCCACGTCCGCCGGGTGGTCGACGACGTCGAGCCGGATCCGGTCGAGGTAGGTGACCTCGCGCAGCTCCTCGGTGAGCTGGAGTTCGTAGAAACCGTCCTTGGGGACGAGCTGCTCGCCGTGGACCAGGACGTATTCGTCGTGGTCCGGCGGCACGAGTTCGCCCGGCGCCATCGGCAACCCGAGCGGCGTGATCCCGAGCACGTCGCTGACGAACTCGTAGGTCGTCCCGTTCCAGGTGTAGAGGAACGGACAGGACCCGGGGATGCCCGGGCGCTCCCAGAGGAGGTAGTGTGCGCCGCCGGGGACGCCGAGGTGATTCTGGATCACCGCGGTCGGCCAGGTGATGCGCAGGACGTCGAGCGGATCGCCGCCGCCCATTCCCAGGAGCTGCGGCTCTCCGCGCCAGAAGAGGCGGCGATAGCGATAGCCTTCGCGCAGCTCGACGGTCGCGCCGACGCCGCGCGCGTTGTCCTTGTAGCCGCGCAGGTCGAGCTCGAATCCTTTGCCCGCGCCAGGGCCCGCGCCCGGCTGGAAGGCGATGCGCACGCCATTCCCGTCGAGCACGAGGAGATCGGGATCGAAGTCAAGATCGAGGTCGGCGACCGCGATCCGTTCGGTGACCCCGCCCGCGCTCCGCGAGGGGAGGATCTCGATCGGGACGCCGCCCTCGGCGAAGCCCGGCGCGAGGATCCCCGCGGCGCCGCCGCCCGCGGTCGGCCACAGGAGGTCGGTCGTGCCGTCGAGATCCCAGTCGACGGCGAGCGGAGGTCCGGAGGGTTTCGCCGCGAGCGGCCACTCGAGGGTCGCGCTCGCGTAGCCGGCGAGGTCCCGAACGACGACGCGCAGGGCGTCGCCGAAGGCCGCGACGTCGGGGAACCCCGAGCCGTCGAGGTCCTCGAGCAGGACCGGGCTCCCGGAGACGGCCGGCAACGAGGCGGTCTCGTCGACGAAACGCCAGCCCCGGTCGCTCGAGAGGAGATGGAGCCTCCCGCTCCCTGCCTCGGCGAAGAGGAGATCGACGTCCCCGTCCCGGTCGAAGTCCTCTGGGATCGGCACGAACTCCCCTGCGGGGAGGGGGAGCTCGGAGGTGACCTCGACCATCCCCGTCGCGGAGACGTTGAAGTCGTCGTTGCGGAAGAGGCGCGGTCCGCCGTCCGTTCCCACGACGAGGTCGAGGTCGCCCTCGTGATCGAGGTCGATGAGCACGATCCGTTCCGGTTCGATCGTCCCGGGCGGGGAGAGGAGGGGATCGAGCAGCGTCCAGACCTCGCCGCGGTGATCGACCGCGCGGAGTTCCTGTCCTCCCGTGCCCTCCATGACGACCCAGAGGTCGAGGTCGGCGTTGAGATGGGGATCGTCCACGGACTTGGGATCGTTGGGTAGGGCCTGACCCTCTCGCCGCCAATTGAAGGCCTGGGGCTCGGTGCTCCGGTTGCCGCGGTCGAAGGGGATCACCGCGCGCACGGGTTTCTCGAGCAGCGCAGCGTCAACGCTCCAGGATCCGTCCGGATCCCGATGCAGGATCCTCACTCCCGTCGGGCCGCCGAGGACGAGTTGGGGGGGCCCGATCTTCCTGCGCCAGAGTTCCTCGGACCCCAATCCACCGAGGGCCGCCGTGATGTCGTCGCGCTCGCGCTCGGGCGCGAAGCGTCCCACGGCGAACGCGGTCGATCCTGCCGAGCCGGGGACCTCTTCGATCGCCGGCGTAGCGGGGGACACGGGACGCGGGATCCCGAAAGCGCTCCGCGAGTGAGGGCGCACCTCGCCCAGGGTGTTCGGCTGGTGCTCGGGTTCACCGGGCGACTCGATACCCTGGTCCTGGAAGCGCCGCTCCTCATCGAAGTACGGCTTCGCCTCCTCGGCGCGGTCGAGACGCTGAAGCAGTTGCGCGAGGCGGTGGACCGCCGTGAACCTCCATGTGCCGGTGTACTCCCCGGGCAGGGCGAGGAAAGCCTCGAGCTCGCGCTCGGCCTCTGCGGCGTAGGGTGCGGGATCCTGGCTGTCCTGCGCCAGGTCCGCGAGCACGCACCCGAGCGTCAACCCGACGAGGATGTCGTCCGGTACGAGCCGGCGCACCTCGCGCAGCTCGGCCATGGCCTTCTCGTTCTCGTAGCGGAGGCGTTCGATCCGGAAGCGGCACCAGCGCAGGAGCGGGTCGTCCGGGGGGAGGAGCTTCGCCGCGCGATCGACGAGGGGCACGGCCTCGTCGACCCAGTCCTTCTTGCCGAGCATCACGCAGGCCATGCGCAGGAGGTCCTCGGCCGCGGCGTCCTCTTCGGCCACGATCGGCTCGAGCACCCTCCGCGCGGCCGCCCATCCCTCCTTCTGGAAGATCGCGTGTTCCGCGGCCTCGTCACGCGCCTGGACGAGTTCGAGGGCCTTCTCGCCGCAACCCCCGCAAGAGGGGAGGAGCAGGGCGCAAACGAGGAGCGAGAGCTGTCTTCGAGGCGAGGATCGGTTCATGGCCTGCCTGGGAAGCGGGTGCGAGCCATGAATCTGACGAATCCCCGCGCCCCGCGCGAGGGCCTCCCGCCGGACGGTGGCATTTCCGGCGGTGGGCCGAATAATCCCTGACCATGAAGACGAACGAGGGAGGACATCCCGGCGCGATCGTGGTGGGCGCGAGCTCCGGCATCGGCGCGGCGATCGCGAAAGAGCTCGTGGGCCGGGGGTGGCGCGTCGCGGCGCTCGCGCGGCGCGGGGCCGAGCTCGCCGAGCTCGAGCGCGCCTGCTCGGAGGCCGCGCGGACGAGCGGGGGCGCGCTCGTCACCCGCGTGCACGACGTGGCGCGCACCGAGGAGGTCCCCGGACTCTTCGAGGACCTGGTGCGCGCGCTCGGGGGCCTCGAGCTCCTGGTCTACGCGGCCGGGATCATGCCCAAGATCGGCGAGCAGGAGTACGACACCCGGAAAGACCTCGAGATCCTCGCCGTCAACACCGGCGGGTGCATCGCCTGGTGCAACCCGGCGGCGGATCTCTTCCGCACCCAGCGCAAGGGCACGATCGTGGGGATCTCCTCGATCGCCGGCGACCGCGGCCGCAAGGGGAACCCGGTCTACTGCACCAGCAAGGCCGCGATGAACACCTACCTCGAGGCGCTGCGCAACCGGCTGGGCGAGTTCGGCGTGCACGTGTGCACGATCCGCCCCGGCTACGTCGACACGGCGATGGTGAAGGGCGTGCCGGAGCTCTTCTGGCTGATCAGCGCGGAGGACGCGGCTCGCCGCATCCTGCGCGCCGCCTTCTCCCGCGCGAACGTGCGCTACGTGGCCTTCCGGTGGATGTGGGTGGGTCTCGTCCTGCGCCTCATCCCCTCGTTCCTCTTCCGGCGGATGACGATCTAGGTGCCCGTGCTCGAGCAGAGCTACCGCTACGTCGAGTCCTGGGGCATGTCGAGCGGCGCGTACGCGCGCGTGCTCCTGCCGCGCTCGGTCGAAGAGATCCGCGCGGCCTTCGCCCTGGCGCGGCGCGAGGGGCGCGGAATCGCCCTGCGCGGCACGGGGAACAGCTACGGCGACGCGGCGACGAGCGAGGCCGGCCTGGTGCTCGATCTCTCGCGCATGGACCGCATCCTCGACTTCGATCCGGGGACCGGGATCGCGACCGTCGAACCGGGGGTCACCGTGCGCTCGCTGTGGCAGCACATCCTGCCCCGGGGCTGGTGGCCGTGCGTGGTCTCGGGCACGAGCTTCCCGACGATCGCCGGCGTGGCGGCGATGAACATCCACGGCAAGAACAACTTCGCGCTCGGCACCGTCGGCGACGCGATCCTCGAGTTCGACCTCGTGCTCGCGAGCGGGGAGATCAAGTCCTGCTCGCGCGAGCGCGAGCAGGACTTGTTCCACGCGGCGATCGGCGGATTCGGGATGCTGGGCGTGATGAGCCGCATCGTGCTCTCGACGAAGCGCATCCACTCGGGCGAGCTCGAGGTCTTCGCCTTCGCCAACAAAGATCTCGGCGAGATGATGGCCTTCATGGAGGCCCACAAGGGCACGGCCGACTACCTCGTGGGCTGGGTCGACTGCTTCGCGCGCGGCGACGCGCTGGGGCGCGGCCAGGTCCACCGCGCGCAGTACCTGCACGAGGGCGAGGACGCGCATCCGGAGGAAACGCTCACCGTCGCCCACCAGGAGGTGCCGACGTCGATCCTCGCCTTCCCCAAGAGCGAGCTCTGGCGCGTCCTGCGCCTCTTCAACAACGACCGCGGGATGCGCTTCGTCAACACGGCGAAGTACTGGGCGGGGCGGCTCGAAGCGCTCGCGCCCCCCAGACGCTGGACGCACGTCGAGTTCGCCTTCCTGCTCGACTACGTGCCGAACTGGAAGTGGTCCTATGGCAGGGAGCCCGGCCACGGCCTGATCCAGTTCCAGCCCTTCGTGCCCCACGAACACGCCCACGCGATCTTCGGCGAGATCCTGCGGGCGAACCAGGAGGCGGGGCACGTGCCCTATCTCGGCGTCTTCAAGCGCCACCGCCCGGACCCCTTCTGGCTGACGCACGCGGTCGACGGCTGGAGCTTCGCGATGGACTTCAAGGTGACGCCCGAGACGCGCGCGAGCCTGTGGGAGCACTGCGCGCGCATGACCGAGATCGTGCTCGCCTCGGGCGGCAAGTTCTACTTCGCCAAGGACTCGGTGCTCGGGCCCGACGTGGCCGAGCGCATGTACCCGCCCGACAAGCTCGCGGCCTTCCTGGCGCTCAAGCGCCAGCTCGACCCCGAGGAGCTGCTCCAGACCGACCTCTGGCGGCGCGTCTTCGCGGGGCTGCGCCAGGCCGCGCCGGCGCAGGGAGCGCCGCAGGCCTGAATTCGGAGGCGCCGGGCAGCGCTACCATGGCACGCGGCGGCACGCGGCTGCCTCCCTACCCCTTCCTCTCCTGACCCATGCCGAGATTCTTGCAACGAATAGGCTTCCTGGGCAGTCTGCTGGGCGCTCGTCGGATTCAGGCTCGCGCCGAGGAGCGTACCGGCGAGGAAGAGCGGGTCCAGGCGAGAGCAAGGCTTGTTCACGTGAGTCTCCGGGTCGATGGGGAGGGGGGCCGCCCGCGGAGGGAGGCGCCTCGAAGCTCCCAATCCAGGACTCGCGTCGCGTGTGGCGTACAGAGCGGCTTTTTTTCCGATGCCGGCGGCAGGGAGCTCGGACCGCGGCTACGAGCCGGCCCCGACCGGCCCCGGACGCGCTTCCCCTGGACGAGCCTTCATGGGCGAGTGAGCAGGGACCGAGTGGGATGAAGGGCGCCGCTGCTGAACGGACAACGTCAAGAACGGAGGCCGGCGAGGTGTGAAGCCCTCGCCGGCCTGATAGGGAGGACGCGCGGAGCTCGCTCAGCCGCCGACGCCGGTCTCGACCAGCTTGGGCGCGGGTTTCGCGCGAGCCGGCTCGGAGGTCGGCGCTGGACCTTGCGAATAGGATCGCTCGGGCGCGAGCTCGGACACGCTCTGCTCGCCCTCGATGGCGTCGTTCGGCGCCGTGAATTGCGGCGGAAGCACCGGATCGACGATCGCGGCCTGGCGCACGCTTTCCTCGACGAACGGGTCCAGGCGCAGCGATTCGAGGCCTTTTCGCTTGGCGACCACGCGCCAGTCGAAGGCGACCTCTCCGGTTCCTCCGGCCTGCTCGTGCACGACGAAGTGGTCGGGGCCCTTCTCGATCCACACGCCCGGGCTCGGGCCGTTCAAGGAGACGAAGACCTTGATCGGCTGCGCCTCGTTCACGCTGACCGACTCGAGGAAGATCGGGTCGAGCTGGATCCGGGCCGCTCCGCCGACGAGCCGCGCGCTCCCGAAGTCCTCGAACCAAACCTCCGGGGACTCCATGCAGTAGAGCAGCCGCTGTCCGTAGCTCGGCGTGTCGACGACGGCGCTCTTCGTGCCGGTGATACGGTCGAAGTTGATCGTGCTCACGCCGGCAGCACTGAAGAGATCGAGGTCGCTCCCGAGGAACCGGAACGCCGCCGAGCCGTCGGTCTCGTTGACCTGGATCTGGCCGGTGCTTCCGTTCTGGCCGTCGAAGTCGACGGTCACGATGCCGGAGCCGTTGGCGGAGGTGAGCTGGATCTCCGAGCCGGTGCCGGCGGAGTCGCGCGCGCTGATCATGACCGAGTTGTCCGTCAGCGCCCCGTTCCGGTTGTAGAGGTCGATCCGACCGGCGTCGTTGAAGGTCTCGCCGATCAACTGGATCGTGTTCTCGCTCTCGCTGTTCCAGAGCGCCAGCAATCCGCCCCCGCCGACGTCTTCGTTGTCGAGGGAGATCGTCGGGCTGCCATCGCTCGCGTACAAAGCGAGTTCCGCGCCGCCAACGGCTCCGCCGATGCCGTTGGCGCCCATCACCACCGTCGGAATGTCGCCGATGTCGGTGAGCGTGATGTTGCCGCCGAGAGTGGGATCGATGATGACGTGATCGTGAACCGCGTCGAGGAGCCGCAGGACGCCCTCGACCTGCACCTCGCCGAGAAACTCGCCGGCTAGAGTCGAGCCGCCGGCGCGCACACCGACGCCGTTCAGCGTGCCGAGCTCGCCGAAGGTGCCCGTCGGGTCGCCCGAGTACTCGCCGCGCACCCCGACGCCGTTCGAGTGTCCGCGGACGCCGTAGTTGTCGGTCGTCGATGCTCCGGTCGAGATGCCGGCGACGCCGATCTCCTGGCCGGCCCAGTCGGCGCTCGTTACCCCGTCGAAGTCCGGGGCACCCTCGACGCCGAGGTAGCCACGGGTCGGCCCCGCGGGGCCGTCGGCACGGATCACGGAGAGCTGCGCGGACGTGTCGCTCACGTCGAGCTGGGTCGAAGGTGTGACGTCGTTCATCCCGACGAACCCGGTCGCGGCATCGACATAGAGGTTCGACGAGATCGGGTAGAGCTCTCCGAGCGTGGGGACGGTGCCGGCGGCGATGCAGCCGGCGGCATCCTGGTCCTTGATCCGCATCGCGCAGGGAACGCTGGCCACGAGCTCCGTCGGATCTCCTACGGTGAGCCTGGGTGCGATCGGATCGCCGAGCTCGATCGGAGGAGCTGGAGCGCGCGCGGTTCTCGGCCCGCGGTCAGCGCCCGAATCAGGTGCGGTGGGCGAGGGCGTATCAGGAACTCCGGCAGCGGGCTTCTCGAGCACCGAGGCTCCTTTCGTCGGAGAGCTCCCCGACTCGGACTTGGGATCAGCCGAGGCGGCGGCAGTCGGGGCGAGCGCGATTCCAAGATCGAGCTCGACGCGCGCGAAGAGCCCCGTGCCCAGGTTCTTGTAGAGCAGGCTCTCTTCTTCCGTGCGCAGGTGGAGATCGGGGAGCCCGTCCCGGTCGTAGTCGAGGAAGCCGGCGTGGAGCGCGATGCCCTCGCGTGCGAGCCCGGCGCTGTCGGTCACGTCGTCAAAGCTCGCTCTGCCTTGATTGGCGAAGAGTCGAGCTCGCCCCGCGAGCGAGCCGACGAAGAGATCCTGGTCGCCGTCGCGATCGAAGTCCTCCCACACGGCGAAGCGCGGAAGCACGAGTCCGGCGAGGCCGGAGGAAGCGGTGACGTCCTCGAGGGTGCCGTCGCCGCGGTTCTTGAGCAGGCGTCCTTCTGCCGTGGGCGTCACGACGAAGGCGTCCGCGAATCCATCCCGATCGAAGTCGCCCCAGAAGAAGCTCGCCCGAGCGTTTTCCGACAGAGGCGCGAGCGTTTGGGATTGTGCGAGCGTCCCGACGGAGACGAGCGCCGAGGACGCGAGCGCGATACGCAGGAACATGATTCCTCCTTGATTGCGAGGTCCTTCTTCCCGCGAGCACACCTCGGTTGGGGGAAGAGAGGACGAGACCTTCCCCGGAGACCACTGCAGATTCCCGTGGGTCGAGTCAGGAGAGCAGGGCTTGTTCACGTGAGTCTCCGGGTCGTTGGGGAGCGGGGCCGCCCTGGTAGGGAGGCTCCTCGAGGCTCCCAATCCAGGATTCGCGCAGCGTGTGGCGCACAGAGCGGTTTTTTTCGATGCCGGCGGCCGGGCGTTCGGACCGCGGCTACGATCGCGCGTCCATGTCTGAGCCGATGGGTGAGCCGCTGGACCCCCCCGGAGCCGCGGGTGTGCCGAGCGGCACGCGCGACGCCGAGGCGATCGAGGCCGAGCTCGCGCAGCACCTGCCCGGCCTGCGCGCCTTCTTGCGGCTCCGCATGGGTCCGGAGCTGCGCGCGAACGAGTCCGCCTCGGACCTCGCCCAGTCGACCTGCCGTGAGCTGCTCGAGCACGCCGACCGATACCGGCACCGCGGGGAGGCGAACTTCCGCCAGTGGCTGTTCACGACCGCCGAGCGCAAGCTCGCGAACCGAGTGGCCTACCTGCGCGCCGCCAAGCGCGAAGGAGCGCGCGAGGCCTCCGGACCGCTGGGGAGAGCCTCGGACGACGACCTCGCGCGGCTGTATCAGACGCTGTCGACGCCCAGCCGAGTGGCCATGAGCCGCGAGCTGATCGAGGAGTTCGAGCGCGCCTTCGATCGGCTCGACGAAGCGCACCGCGAGGTCGTCCTGCTCTCGCGCGTGGTCGGTCTCGCGCACGCGGAGATCGCGGTCGAGATGGGCCGCAGCGAAGAAGCCACGCGCAGCCTGCTGCACCGGGCGCTGGCCGAGCTCAGCGGATACCTGCCCTGGACGCGGGCCGGAGGAAGCTAGAGACCGCGGCGCACGAGCACGCTTTCGCACATCGAGGGGATCAGCTCCAGATCGAGGTCCAGGCTAGAGCGGCGTCGACCGCGAGGATGCGGCCCTCCTCGGCGATCCAGACCGAGTTCCCCCCCAGACGCAGCCCGAGTCGAGCCCACGCAGCGGGCTGCCCTGGAGCAGGGGCCCGCCCCGGATAGCGAACCGGCGCCCGAGGGGGCCTCGACGGGATCGGCCTCGAGGGCGACACTCGGCGTGCAGCGCGGGCCGCTCGAGCGACAAGAGAAGCCGTCCAGGCCAGCATTCCAGGAGACCGACCATGTTCTCTCCCCGACTCCTAGCTCCCCTGATCGTCGCTTCCCTCGTCCAGGCCCAGGGCCAGGTGCTCGTCGTCGACGCCTCGGGCGGGCCGGGATCGAACTTCACGAGCCTCGGCCCCGCCGTTGCGAGCGCCCAGAGCGGAGACGTGCTCCTCGTCCGGTCCGGAGGCTACCTCGACTCCATCGTGCTGGACGGGAAGTCGCTCACGGTCATCGCCGACGCCGGCGCGAGCGTGCAGATAGCGGCGGCCGACGTGGAGGACATCGCCGCCGGAGGCGTGGTCCTGATCCGATGAATCACGTTCGCCTCCCTGCAGGCGCTCGGCGCGGCCCTGGACCGCAACGATGGATCCGTCTGGTTCGAGGAGACGACTTTCCTCGGCATTCCCCTGTTCCCGATGAACGCGTCGGGGGGCCTGGTGGTCGACTCGAGCCGGGCCCTGGTCCTTGCGCGGTGCGTGGGGGAGCGCCCCTTCATCGATGCGCCTCTCGCTACTTTCGAGATCCGCGCGGGTTCGCGCGTCCACGCCTACGAATCCCAGTTCACGGGCCAGCCCGGGATGGAGGCGATCTCGCTCTCGAGCTCGTTCCTCGAATGCTTCGGCTCGAGCGCCACGGGAGGCGACGGCCTGAACGCGGTGCCGCCCTTCCTTGCCTGCCAGAACGGAGGAGACGGGCTGGTCCTCGATGGCGCGTCGAGCCGCGCCGTGCTCCTCGATTCCGTCCTCGCGGGAGGGGCCGGAGGCCTTCCGAACTGCGCCAGCGGACAGGGGCTCGTGGTCCTCGCTGGAAGCGCGACGACGCTCACGGGAATCCACCATGCCTATCAGGTCTCCTCCCCGGCGCGCGAAGGAGAGACCGTCACGGGCACGATCCGTGGGAATCCGGGGAACCTGGCCTGGATCCATTATTCGTCGGCGCCTGGTCCGGGGCTGAGCTCGCCGCTCTTCGACGGAGAGCTGCTCCTCGCGGCTCCCGTGCAATCCTTCTTCGCCGGAGTGATCCCCGCCTCGGGCGTGCTCGCCGTCTCGGCCAGCGCGCCGGCGCTCGCTCCGGGCGCCGAGAGCGCGACGTTCTTCTCGCAAGCGGTCCTGCGCGACGCAGCCACGGGTCGCTTCCGCGTGGGATCGCCCTCGACGCTCGTGATCCTGGACGGCTCGTTCTAGCGGCAGGCAAGACCCGGACTCGCTAGCTCCCGATCGGCGCGTAGGCGCGCGCGGCGTCGGAGAAAGCGTGTCAGGGCCGGAACGGCGGCCCGGGATCGGCGTCGTCACGCCGCGCGAAACTCTCCGTGGGGTCGCAGCGGGCCTTGGCCGTCCAGAGAGCGCTCCTTCGATCGCTGGCCGACCTGCGGACAGCCCGCTACGGATCCCACTGGATCTCGAGCGCGTTCGAGAAGGCCTTGCCCATGCAGCCGCCGGGGTCGGCGACGATCCATTGGCCATACAGGGTTGCCGGGCCGCCGCCGCCCTTGTAGGTGAGCGTGATCTCGCCGAGCGCGTTGGTCGTTCCGATTCTCACCATGGGGATGGGGCCGGCAGGGCCCAGGAGCACCTTCCCGATCCCCGATGGGATGGGACGGAAGGCGCCCCCCCCCGGGAGGAACTGGGTCCCGCAGGTCGTGACGGGCTTTTTCGTCGGGGACAGGATCAGCATGGCGTTCGCGAAGGGGAGCGCGCGCCGCAGACGGAACTCGGCCTTCTCGCCGGTCCCCAGGCCTCCGCACACGGTGAACTCGGGTTTCAAGCCGCCCGTTCCGGCGAGCCAGTTTCCGAGGTCCTTCGTGGCGCCCTGGCAGATCTCGTGGGCATAGACGTCGATCTGACCGTTCGTGTCGGGCAGGACGGGATCGAGGTTGGTGGCGTTCGTGCGGTAGATCGCCCGCGAGCCGTCGCCCGAAAGCGCGACCTGGAAGTCGGCCGAGCTATTGGCGGCGCGGCCGTCGCTGTCGACGTGCACGTTCGTCGTCTGGCCGGTCGTGCGATCGTGCAGCCAGACCTGGAAGAAGCCGTTCGGGTTGGGCTCGAGGCCGTTGTAGCCGAGGCGGTGGAACAGGACCTGGTTGCCGTCGTCGGACAACTGCGTCGGCCAGTAGCCGAGGAAGCCGTTGTACACGGGGACGCCGAGCGAGCTCTTGCTCACGAGGGTCGTGACGCCGTTCGTGTTCGCGAGGTCGCCGTCCATGTCCATGTCTCGGTCGAGCACCCACAGGCTGTCGAACCCCGACTGCGCGCCCGTGCCGAGGTTGCCGGCGTTGCTGCGATAGAGCACGAAGCGGCCGTCCGCGGAGATCGAAGGCTGGATGGACCTGCCGTTCGCCTGCACGCCCATGTCGTTGCGGCTGACGAGCGTGAGCGTCTCGAGCAACTCGTCCCACACGAAGACGTCGGTGTTGCCGTTCGTATCGCCCGCGACGAGGTCGCTCGCGTCGCTCTGGAACGCGACGTAGCGGCCGTCGTCGGAGATGCGAGGGAAGTCGCTCCTGCTGTTGCCTCCCGTGCCGCCGGGCGTGATGCTGATCAGCCTCGTCGTTCCCCCGGGGAGCTGGCGGAAGTACACCTGCTGCGCGCTGTTCAACGGCACGGGGTCGGCGGTCATGTTCGACGGGGTTTGGCCGGCGGCCGCGTAGGAGCTCCAGGTGACCTCGTTGCCGTCCTCGGAGACGTCCGGATCCCAGCTCGGCACGTTCGGCGCGACACCGCCGGCGGTGATGCTGACCCAGGTCGGTGTGCCGTCCGCCGTCTGGAACGAGTAGATGTCGTTCGTCCCGTTGTTGTCGGCGGGAAACCCAGGAACGGGGGGGTTAGCGTAGCTCGCGACCACGGAGCTCCCGTCGCCCGACATCGCCAACCCGTACACGACTACGTTGTTCGCGCCGCCTGAATGGATCACCGTGGTCTCGTCCGCCTCGAGGTTGCGCGCGTAGAGCTTGACCGTGCCGCCGCTCGGAAGGGCCATGAAGCAGGCCAGACTCCCGTCGTCGGAGATGTCGATCGACTCCTTCCCGAACGCGGTCGTGAGCGTAACCTGGGCGCCGCTCGGGTCGAGGCTGACGCGCTCGGTGGTCTGGGCGAGGGCCGGGCCCGCGGCTAGGAGCGCGAAGAACGCGCGGGGAACGATTCCGAACTCGGGTGAGCGGGGATGAGGGTTCATGGGTCGGGACGGGGGCGGGACACGAGGCCCCGAGGTCATGGGGACGCCGGGCTCGAGGGGATCGCGGACGCTCCGCGCCGACGCCGGCATCTGGAAGGCGCAAACCGACCTCGAACTCCATCAGCGGGGCCCTGAATTGCCGCGCTCCTGGGCGCAACGGAGAATCGGGCCCTCCGGACGCCCCTCCCGAGCGATCCGGGACCCTGCATGTCCGTCCCCAACCTCGAGGCGACCCGACTCCTCTCCGCGGTGGAGGCCGGCGAGAGCGGTGCCGCCGAGAAGCTCCTGCCGCTCGTCTATGGAGAGCTGCGCTCCATCGCCGAGGGTCTGATGGGCGGGGAACGGCGCGACCATACCCTCCAACCCACGGCGCTCGTCCACGAGGCCTACGTGCGGCTGATCGAGGGCGCCGGGCGGGGTCCCTGGTCGAGTCGCTCGCACTTCGTGCGCGTCGCCGCGCGCGCCATGCGCAACGTGCTCGTGGACCATGCCCGGTCTCGGAGCGCGCAGAAGCGCGGCGGCGGGCGCAGGATCGAGCACGCGCTCGACCTGGCGCTCGGCGAGCTCGAGAAGAACGTGCCCGACCTCGTGGCGCTCGACGCGGCGCTGGAGAGGCTCGAGCGGCTCGACGAGCCCCTGGCGCGCATCGTCGAGCTGCGCTTCTTCGGCGGCCTCACGATCGAGGAGACCGCGAGCGTGCTCGGCGTCTCGACGCCGACCGTCGAGCGCGGCTGGCGCGTCGCGCGCATGTGGCTGCGTACGGAGCTCTCCGGGGGCACCTGAGGAGCGGCGCTCCGCCCGGCGCGCTCATTCGCCCGCGTCCCACAGCCGCAGATCCTTCATCGAAGCCGACGCGAACCAGCACCCGTCCGGGGAGAACGCGACCGAGGAGACGATCACGGAGTGGCCGTGCAGCGCGGCGACCTCGCGCAGTCGGACCGGATCCCACAGGCGCACCGTGTGGTCGTAGGAACCGGAGGCGAGGCGCGTTCCCCCGGGGCTGAAGGCGAGGCTCGTGACGCTGTCGGCGTGACCGCGGAGCTCGCCGATCCAGCGTCGCGCCACCGGGTCGGCGATGCGCAGGACTCCGTCGTTTCCGGCGACCACGAGCCGCTCCCCGTCCGGACTGAAGGCGAGCGCGCTCGCCGCGCTGGAGGCTCCCAGGGCGATCGGGTCGGCGATGCGCAGGACCCCGTCCTTCCCGGCAAGGGCGAGTCGATCTCCGTCCAGGCTGAAGGCGAGCGCGTCCGCGGCGGCCGCCTGCGTCAGGAGGCCGAGGGGTTCCCAGCTCGGGACCGACCAGAACCGGATCGCTCCGTCGGAGGATCCCGTGGCGAGGAATCTCCCGCGCGGGTCGAAGGCCGTGCTCTCGACGCGTCCGCCGGGGTCTTCGAGCACGGCCTTCGGCTCTCCGGAAGGGAGGCTCCAGATACGCGCCGTCCCGTCCCACGAACCCGAGGCGAGCCAGGATCCGTCCGGGCAGAAGGCGATCGAGTGGACCTGATTCGTGTGGCCGGTGAGCGTGAGCACCTCCGCCCCGGTGGAAACGTCCCACAGGTTGACCTCGCCGCTCGTTGCCCCGCTCGCGATCCGTTCGCCGTCCGGCGAGAAGGCCAGGGTCCTGGTATCGCCGCCGCCGGTGAGACGCGCGACTTCCCGCCCCGACGCGACCTCGAGCAGCCGCACGCCTTCCACGGTGCCCGTCGCGAGCAGGAGGCCGTCGGGACTGAAGGCGACCTCGGGGTCCCACTGTGTGCTCGGCAGGGTACGAACGTCCTCCGCGCCGGCGTCCCAAAGCTTGATCGTCCCGTCGCGCGACCCCGTGGCCAGGGTCCCCCCGTCATGTGAGAAGGCGACGGTGTGGATGTGCGTGACGTGCCCGCGCAGGACGGTGCGCTGGACGCCGCGCTCCGGATCCCAGAGCCGCAGGCTCCGGTCCCATCCCACCGAGGCCAGGCTGGCGCCATCGGGGCTGAACTCGACGTCTTCGACCAGGGCCTCGCTCCCGTAGAGCGAGTGGACGAGCGAACGATTCGAGAGGTCCCAGACGAAGACGACGCCGTCCGTGGAGGTCACGGCGAGACGAGCGCAGTCGGGAGAGAAGGCGAGCTCGCTGGCCGCGTGGCCGGGCATCTCGAGCGGGGGAGCGAGGGCGCGGCCGTCGGAAGCGTTCCACAGCCGCGTGGATCCGTCGCCCGAGCAGGTCGCCAAGACGTCGTCCCGGGGATGGAACGCGACGCCTCCGATCTCGGCCGTGTGTCCGACGAGCAGGGCGAGCTCGGCGCCCGAATCCGCGTCCCACACCCGTCCTGTTCGGGCCGAGTCGCCCGACGCCACGCGCCGGCCGTCCGGACTGAAGGCGACTCCGTTCACGCGCGCCTCGTGCCCGCGCAGGATCCACAGCTCGGAGCGCGCGCGAACGCTCCAGATCCTCACGCTGGCGTCGAGCGATCCGGAGACCAGGCGTTCCCCGGTCGGGTCGAAAGCGATCGAGGTGACCTGCTCGCCGTGTCCGGCGAGCACGCCGAGCTCGGCGCCGGTCGCCGGATCCCACAGGCGGATCGTGGCGTCGTCCGAGGACGAGGCGAGCAGCTTCCCGGACAGGGAGAAAGCCAGGCAGCGTACGGCGCCGGCGTGGCCGACGAGGGTGCGCCGGCTGCGATCGGTGCGCCGCATCAGGTGCGACCACTCGAAGTCGCGCAGGGCGGAGGGGGCGCCCTCGAGACGGCGCCGGGCATCGGCGACGTCGTTCGCCCCGATCGCCGCGTCCGCGGCGGCGACGTTGGCGACGTAGGCCTGCCACTCGGCGCGCTCGCGCGCCTCGCTCTCCCGGGCGGACGACCGCAGGCTCACGGCGAGGGCGGCCACGAGCATCAGACCGACCAGCATCGCGACCGAGAGCGCGAGGCGGTTGCGCCGCGCGAACTTCGCCGCGCGGTAACGGACCGTGTCCGCGCGCGCGCTGATCGGCAGGTGCGCCAGGTGCGCCCGCAGGTCGCCCGCGAGCTTCTCGACCGAGGCGTAGCGCCGTTCGGGTTCCTTCCTCAGCGCTGTCGCGGCGATCGTGTCGAGGTCGCCGCGCAGGATCCTGCCGAGCGCCTTCGTATCCGCGAGCGGCGCGGGGAAGCGGCTCGGATCCGGGCCTTCCCCGCTGCGGCGCAGCACGGCGGTGCTCGGGGCCCTGGGGACCTCCGCGCACAGGACGCGCAGGACGGCGCTCGGCTCGTCGCTCGGGGTGGCGTACGGCCGGAGCCCCGTGAGGAGCTCGTACAGGATCACGCCGAGCGAGTACACGTCGCTCGCCGTCGTTACGCGCTCCCCGCGCGCCTGCTCGGGACTCGCGTAGCGCGGCGTGAAGAGCCGCTGGCCTCGGACGGTCAGATCGGGCGCGCTCTCTGCGCCCGCGGGACAGAGGACGGCCGCGATGCCGAAGTCGAGCAGCTTGGGCGCGCCCGCGCTCGTCACAAGGATGTTCGTGGGCTTGAGGTCGCGGTGCACCACCAGGTGGCCGTGGGCGTACTGCACCGCGTCGCACACCCGGAGGAAGAGCTCGATGCGCTCGCGCAGGCCGCGCGAGCCCTCCGCGCACCAACGGTCGATCGAGAGGCCCTCGACGTACTCGAGCACGAGGTAGGGCTGGCCGTCGGCGGTCGAACCGCCGTCGAAGAGGCGCGCGATCCCGGGGTGCTCGAGATCCGCGAGCACCTGGCGCTCGCGCTGGAAGCGGCGCAGGATCTCGTCGGTCGCCATGCCGCGGCGGATGAGCTTGATCGCCACGCGCTTCTCGAAGTCGTCGACGCGTGCGGCGACGTAGACCTCGCCCATACCGCCCTCGCCGAGCTGGCGCTCGAGGCGATAGGGACCGATGCGACGGCCCAGCGCCGGGTCAGCGGGCCGCTCTGCGAGGGAGAGCTCGGCGAACGCCCCGTGCGGAGGCGCGTCCAGGAAGTCGTCCGCGCGCGAGTCCTGCTCGAGCATGCGCGCCGCCTGGGTCCGCAAGGACGGGTCGCCACGAGAAGCCTCTTCCAGGACGCGGTCGCGTCCCTCGCTCGGCAAGGCGAGCGCGAGCTCCACGATCTCCCGCAATCGTCGCCAGCGTTCCGGATCCATGCGCGTCGAGAGCTGTTCTCTCGCTCGGAGTCGAGTCTAGCGCCCGGGGGAGGCGCCGCGAGCACCTCCGGCGAGGTCCCGCTACGATGAGCGCCCATGCGGACCTCCGCGCAGCGCTTCGGCCTCATCCTCGTCCTCGGCTGCGCGGCCTGCCTCCGGCCAGAGCCCCGCGAACTGCCCGCCGGAGCCCAGGCCTTCTCGCTCTTCGGCGAGCCGCTCTTCCCGCCGCCGCTCGAGCCGGCGGAGCAGGCGAAGCGCGAGCAACTCCTCGCGGAAGCGCGCGGCGCGCTCGAAGCCGATCCCGCCAGCGTCGAGGCCGCGATCGGGTACGGCCGGCGCCTGGGCTACCTCGGTCGCTTCCGGGAAGCGATCGCCGCCTTCAGCCGGGCGATCGAGCTCCATCCCGACGATCCGCGCCTCTATCGCCATCGCGGCCACCGGTTCATCACGCTGCGCGATTTCGATGCTGCGATCCGCGACCTCTCGCACGCCGCCGGACTCGTCCAGGGCCTCTCCGACGAGGTCGAGCCCGACGGGCTGCCGAACGAGCGTGGCATCCCGCTCTCCACGCGCAACCAGGAGATCTTCTATCACCTGGCGCTCGCCCATTATCTAGCGGGGGATTTCGAACGCGCCCTGCCCTGCTGGCGCGAGTGCTTGCGTTTCTCGGCCAACCCCGACTCCGTGTGCTCCGCCACGTACTGGCTCACCATGACCCTGCGCCGGCTGGGTCGCGACGCGGAGGCCGACGAAGCCGTCTCCACGATCCGCGCCGACTTCGACATCGTCGAGTACCACGCCTACCACCGCCTGTGCCTGATGTACCGCGGCGAGCTCTCTCTCGAGGAACTCCTGGCCGACGCCCGCGCTGCGGGGACCGCCTCCGTCGACTTCGCCACCGTCGCCTACGGGGTCGCCAGCGCTCGCCTCGATCGCGGCGAGCGCGAGGAGGCGATGGAGCTCCTGCGCGAGATCCGCGCCTCTCCGCAGTGGCACGCCTTCGGCTTCATCGCGGCCGAGGCCGAGCTCGCTCGCCTGGGCTAGACGGCGCGCTTCCGTAGGGGCGGCGCTCGTGATCCTGGACGGCTCGCTCTCGCTTCGAGGATCGAGCGCGTCCCCGCTTCCGGCCGCCGAGTTCGTTTCCCACTCAGCTCCCGATCGGGGCCCAGGCGCGCTGCGCGTCGACTTGCAGGATGCGATCCTCCTCGGCGATCCAGGCCGAGAGCTTCCCGCCCCAGACGCAGCCCGTGTCGAGCCCGCGCAGCTTGTCGCGCACGAGGAGTCCCTGCGCGGCCCAGTGCCCGAAGACCACCATGCGATTCCCGTGTCGAGCGGGGTCGTAGAACTCGTGCCAGGGCCGGAAGGGCGGCCCGGGATCGGCGTCGTCGCGCCGGGGGAGATTCCCGGCGGCGTCGCAGTAGCGGACCTTGGCCGCGAAGAGCGCGCTCGCGCTCGGATGCAACGGGTCGGCGCCGGCCAGTTCCGCGCCCGGATCCTTCCAGCGCGGCGAGATCCCGGCATGGACCAGGAAGACGTCGGCGAAGACGCGCACGAAGGATTGCGCAGCGAGCCAGGCGAGGAGCTCCTCGCGATCGTGGCCGGAGAGACAATCGGAGAGCGTGTCCTCCGGGCGCAGCTCGCGCAGGCCGGCGGCGGCGTGGAGCAGGTGCAGGTCGTGATTGCCGAGCACGGACCGCGCTCCCAGCGAGCGCAAGAGCCGCAGGCAGCCGAGCGAGTCGGGCCCGCGGTTCACCAGGTCGCCGACGGGGAAGAGCTCGTCCGCCGCCGGATCGAAGCGCAGGCGCTCGAGCAGCCGCTCGAGCTCGACCCGGCAGCCCTGGACGTCCCCGAGGAAGATGCGGCGCATGGCGAGCGCGCAGCATAGCGACGCGCGTGGACAGGCGCGCTTTCCTGGCTCACACTGGGAGCATGCGGCGCGCCTCGGGGCTCCTCGTGCTCGGTTCGATCGTCTTGCTCGGCCTCGGTTCCGGCGCGGCCTACTTCCAGTACAAGGCGCCGCGGTTGAAGGCCGAGTTCGACGCCGAGATCGCTGCCCTTCCGACCAGCCCCGCGGGGCGCCTCGAGGCGTGGCACGTCTTCGGCGCGGCGCAGATCCATCATCGCCTGTCCACCTTCGCGCGCTTCTCCTCCGATCTCCCCTGGCTCGTGACCCACGCCCTCGACCGGCGCGACGGGGGAGAACCGGAGCTCTTCGGGATCGACTGCAGCACGCTGCCGCTCACGCTCTCGCACCTGGAGGGCATGCAGGTGATCGTCGAGCTGCCCGAGCCGCGCTCGCTCGGGCGCGTTCCCCTGCGGGGGGACCAGGCGAGCTTCGTGCCGATCTACGAGGCGGGACAGGAGGTCCCCGATCCCGATCGACGGCTGCGCTTCCTGGCCATCTACTTCCTCGACAAGCTGCCCGAGGCCCTGGCGAAGGAGGTCGAGGGCGCATCGCTCGAGATCCGCATCGTCCCCGCCTCGGGTTGAGGACCGACGACGTCCATGCTGCCGCTCCTCCGCGTGCTCCCGGTGCTCGCGCTCTTCCTGGCGGGGATCGAGTGCTGGCTCGTGCGGCGCGCGCTGCCCTGGCGAGCGTTCCGGCCTGAGCTCTTCCTGCACGCGGCGGCCCTGTGGGCCGCCCTCGGCCTGGTCGCTTGCGTCCCGGCCTTCCTATCGGGCCGCTGGCTCGCGCGTCGTAGCGCGCGGCGCGTGGACGCCGCCGAGCCGGCGCAGCCGAGCACCCCGGCGCCGCTCCTCCTCGGCTGGATGGCGCTCCCGGTCCTCCTGCACTCGACCCTCGATCGCCACGTAGGGCTCGACGCGGATCTCTCCGGCCTCGCGCATCTGCGGCCCTGGAGCGAGGTCTTCCTGGTCCTCGGCGCGGGCGGCCTCGTTCTCCTCGGGCTCGCGCGCGCCCTCGCGCGCTTGCGCCCGATCCTGGTGGCCGCTCCCGCGCTCGTCCTCGCCCTCGGACTCGGTTTCACCCCGCCGGGCCGTCCCACGCCGGGCGCAGCGGCGCCGCCCGCACGGGGACCGAACGTCCTCCTGCTCGTGTGGGACACGACGCGCTCGGATCGCCTGCAGCCCTACGGCTACGCGCGAACGACCACGCCCAACCTGGAACGCTTCGCGCGCGAGGCGCTGCTCTTCGAGGACTCGCTCTCGCCGGCGACCTTCACCCTGAGCTCGCACTTGAGCCTGCTCACCGGCGTGCTCCCCTCGACGCACGGATCGCGCCTGTGCCTGCCGGGCTTCGAGGCCGATCGCGCGACGAGCGTGGCCGAGGCGTTCCAGCGCGAGGGCTGGCGCACGGGGGCCTTCGTCGGGACGGACGTGCTCGCCGGCCGCACGGGGATCCGCCGCGGCTTCGAGGTCTACGACGACGAGGTCGACCCGCTCCTGTGCGAGACGCGCGCCTGGCGCTCCCTGCACGACCTGCAGTCGCTCCTCGCGCGTCTCGCCCCCGGGCTGCGGCGGAACGGGGAGCCCCACTGGATCCAGGATTTCCAGCGTCCTGCGGCGGAGGTGCTCGCGCGCGCCCGCGCCTGGATCGACGACGGGGACGCGCGTCCCTGGTTCTGCTTCGTGAACCTCTACGACGCCCACTGGCCCTATCTCCCGCGCGCGGAGGGACGCGCGCTCGTCTCCGCCTACGACGGTCCGGTCGACGGCTACTTCGACCGCAGCGACGCCTGGACGGAGGGGTACGCGATGAGCGCGGCGGACGCGCGCCACCTCTCCGAGCTCTACGAGGGCGAGCTCTTCGAACTCGACCGGGCCGTCGATGGGTTCCTGCGCGCCTTCGCGCTCGAACGCGGCGGCACGGCGGTGGTCCTCACCGCCGACCACGGCGAGGCCTTCGGGGAGCTCGGGCGTTTCAAGCACGAGGACGTGATCGAGCCGCAGGTGCGCGTGCCGCTCCTCGTGCGCCTCCCGGAGCCGCGGCCGCTCGGCCGGAGGGTCGAGGCGCCGGTCTCCGGGATCGACGTCGGCCCGACGCTGCTCGCCCTCGCCGGGCTCGCCCCGCTCACGGGCATGGAGGGTGCGAGTCTCCTCTCCGAGATCGATCCCGCGCGCGTGCGCTACGTCGAGGATCGCGACCATCTCGATCCGACCGACGTGCGCATCGCGCTCTATCGCGGGCCCTGGAAGCTCGTGCGCCGCGGACTCGGGGGCGAGGCGCGCTACGAACTCTTCGACCTCGCCGCCGATCCGGCGGCAGGGAAGGACGTCTCCGCCGAGCACTCCACGGTGCAGGCCGAGCTCGAGGAGCTGCTCGAACAGCGGCGCGAGAGGTTCGACGCAGAGGAGCGGAGCGCCGACGGCCCGGACGCGATCGGGGATGCGTTGCGCGGACTGGGCTACACGGAGTAGCGCGTCTCCTTCAGGGTTCGAGCACCTCGAGGATCCGATCGGCGGCCACGTTCTCGAGTTCGCTCTTCGCCCCCGACGGCCAGCGCACCTCGAGACGCGGCACGACGGCGTGCTCGCCGAGCCCGAAATGGGCGCGCAGGTCGCCCTGGGAGAGGTAGGACTGACCGGAGTGGATCTCGCGCACGAGTTTCTTGTCGGGAAGATGGGCGATCACGCGCGCCCCGATGCCGTCGCGGTTGCTCTTCGTGCCCACGGTGCGGACCGTGAGCCAGTGTCGGCCGGCGCGCGGGCTCTCGTTGCGCAGGAGATCGGGCCGGTCGTGGAGGTTCGCCACGAGCAAGTCGATGTCCCCGTCGTTGTCGATGTCGGCCGAAGCGAGTCCGCGGCTGACCTTCTCGATCGCGAGCGCCGGCCCCGCGGCGGTTCCGAGGCTCTCGAACTTCCCGCCGCCCGAGTTCAGGTAGAACAAGTTCGGCTGTTCGTACCCCGCTATGGGTTCGCGGAAGAGGTGGACGTTGTCCATGATGTGGCCGTTCGCCACGTAGCAGTCGAGGTCGGCGTCGAGATCCGCGTCGAAGAACTGGATCCCCCAGGCCAGGAGGTTGTAGGAGGTGCGCGCCGTGCCGTTCTGCTCGGCCACGTCGACGAACAGGTTGTGTCCCCTGTTGGCGTAGAAACCGTTCCACTCCTCCTCGAAGTAGGTGATGGCGACGTCGAGCCGTTCGTCGCCGTCGAAGTCGGCGGCGGTGATCCCCATCCCGGCCTGGGCCTTCCCGCTCCGGTCGAGGGCCGCACCGGTGCCCATCCCGATCTCGCGGAAGGTGCGCCCGTCGAGGTTCTCGTAGTACAGGTTCGCCGAGCGATCGCAGGACACGAAGATGTCCGGATCGCCGTCGTCGTCGTAGTCCCCGAAGGCGACCCCGAGCGAGCGTCCCAGGCCGGACGCGATGCCGCTCGAGACGCTCACGTCCTCGAACGTCCCGTCGCCGCGGTTCCGGTAGAGCACGTCGGGGAGCGGGTCGTAGGCTTCCACGGAACAGTAGCGCCGGGTCTTCTTGCCGTTGCGCGCCGGCGGGTCGCAGATCTTGTTGTGCGTGTAGGAATGCTCGAAGTAGTAGCACACGTAGAGATCGAGCCACCCGTCGCGGTCGACGTCGGCGAAGGCGCAGGAGGAGTCCATGCACGGTCCGCCCTCGACGCCCGCCTCCTTCGCCACGTCGACGAAGCGGCCCGTACCGTCGTTCCGGAAGAGGGCGTTCGGCTCGTCGAAGTTCGTGACGTGGAGGTCGACGTCGCCGTCGTTGTCGTAATCGCCGCCGCAGGCGCCTTCGGAGTAGCGCGCGTCGCCCAGCCCCGATTCCGTCGTCTCGTCGCTGAAGTGGCCCGTTCCGTCGTTCCGGTAGAAGGGATCGACGGCGGGAGGGTCGAGGGGCGGCCCCAGGAAACGCTTGCCGTTCAGCAGATAGAGGTCCTGGTCGCCGTCGCCGTCGGCATCGAAGAAGACCGCCCCGCCCGTCATGTACTCGATGCTGTAGAACTCGCCGCTCAGGCCGTTCTCGTGCACGAAGTCGATCCCGGCCTCCTCCGTCGCGTCCACGAACCGGACGGGGGAGGGGCCCGCCGGGGCGTCCGGCGCAGGGTCCGCGGACTCGTGCGAGCAAGACACCCCGAGCACGGCGATCCACGAGAGCCGCATCGCGGCAAGGCGGCCGGGCCGCAATCGATTCGTCATCGGATTCGAGCTCGTTCGTCCCGGCAAGGCAACCTGTTCGAGCTTACCACGCTGGAGCCGCGGATCTCCCGCGCCGGGCGCTCCATGCTTGCCCTTGTTCCATCGGATCGGAGCGGTTAGAACCTCGGCCCCTTTTCCACGAGGAATCGACATGGCCAGGTATCGCAACAAGGCGGGCACGGCGCTGCGCGGCAAGCTTCGCAACGTCCGGATCGGTATGGGCTCCGGAAGGAAGGTGGCGCGGCACAAGGCCGCGCTGAAGAAGGGCAAGCGCGGGTAGCGGACTAGGACCCGGGTTCGACCACCTCGACCACTTGGTCGGCGGATAGGTTCTCGAGCGAGCTCGTCCTCCCCGAGGGCCAGCGAACCTCGAGGAGCGGGAGCGCGCTCGACTCTCCCAGACCGAAGTGGACGCGCAGATCGCTCTGGGAGAGATAGGACTGACCCGAGCGGACCTCGCGCACCAGGTCCTTCCCGGGCAGGTGCGCGATCACGCGCGCTCCGATGCCGTCGCGGTTGCTCTGCGTTCCGACGGTCTCGACCAGGAGCCAGTGTCGGCCCGCGCGCGGCGAGTCGTTGCGCAGGAGGTCGGGTCGCTCGTCGAGGTTCGCCACCAGGGCGTCGAGGTCGCCGTCGGCGTCCACGTCCGCGAGCGCGAGCCCGCGGCTCACCTTGCGGATCGCGAGCCCCGGGCCGGCGCTCTCCCCCAAGCTCGCGAAGTTCCCGTGGCCGTCGTTCAGGTAGAAGAGGTTCGGCTGTTCGTAGCCGGCCGTCTCCTTGCGGAACAGCTGGATGTCGTCGACGACGTGGCCGTTCGCCACGAGGACGTCGAGGTCGGTGTCGAGGTCGGCATCGAAGAGCTCGACGCCCCAGCCGAGCAGCGGCAGCGAGGCCTGCGCCGTGCCGTTCCGCTCCGCCACGTCCTGGAAGCGGTTGCCGCCGAGGTTGCGGTAGAAGCCGTTCCATTCCTCCTCGAAGTAGGTGACCACGACGTCCAGCCTCCCGTCGCCGTCGTAGTCGCCGGTGGCGATCCCCATGCCGGCCTGATTCCGTCCGGCCGCGCTCACGGCGACGCCCGCCTCGAGGCCCTGCTCCTCGAACCGGCCCCCGCCCACGTTCTCGAAATAGAGGTTCGCGTTGCGATCGCAGGCGACGAAGAGGTCCGGGTCGAGGTCGTCGTCGAAGTCGGCGAAGGCGACGCCGAGCGTCCGCCCCACGTGGCGCGAGATGCCGCTCTCGGCGCTCACGTCCTCGAACGTGCCGTCCCCTCGATTGCGATACAGGCTGTCCGGCAGCGGTTCATAGGCCTCGACCGAGCAGTAGCGCCGGGTCACCACGCCCTGGCGATTGGGAGCCTTGCAGACGCGGTTGTTGGCCAGGGAGTGATCGACGTAGTAGCCGACGTAGAGGTCCAGCCAGCCGTCGAGGTCGATGTCGGCGAAGGCGGCCGAGGAATCGAGGCACGGTCCGCCCTCGACGCCCGCCTGGCGTGCCACGTCCTCGAAGCGGCCCGTCCCGTCGTTCCGGAAGAGGGCGTTGGGCCCGTCGAAGTTCGTGACGTAGAGATCGAGGTCACCGTCGTTGTCGTAGTCGGCCCCGCACACGCCCTCGGAGAAGCGCGGATCCCCGAGGCCCGAGGATTCCGTGGCGTCCCGGAAGCGTCCCGCGCCGTCGTTGAGATAGAAGGTGTCCACCGAGGGCGGATCCGCGGGCGGGCCCGAGAGGCGCCTGCCGTTCAAGAGATAGAGATCCGGATCCCCGTCGCCCTCGGCGTCGAAGAAGATCGCTCCCGCGCAGATCTGCTCGACGTAGAAGCGCTCCTCGCTCTTGCCCTTGTCGTGACGGAAGGTGATGCCGGCCTCGACCGTCCCGTCGACCAGGAACACCGGGGAAGGACGCGTGGAACGGCTCGGATCGGGATCCGCGGCCCCCTTCGAGCAGCCGACGGCGATCGCCGCCAGGCCCGGCACGACCTGGGCGAGGACGCGCACAGGAGTGCTCCGCCGTTCGTGGAGATGCCGTGTCCTCATGGGGTGGAATCTCTTCGCGCCCGGGCGTGGATCCCAGCGAGCTTACCACGCTCCCGTTCGACGTCGCGTCGTTCAAAGGACGGCCGCGTTCGATGAGAAAGCGACACGCGCGACGGAATGGGGACCGGTAGGGTCGGACGTCCACATGAAACGAAACGCACCCAGACTCCTATCGTCCCTGGCAGGGCTCTCCCTGTTCCTCCTTCCTTCCGTCGCGCGAGCGCAAGGGGAGACGGGCTTCCTCCGCGGGCGCGGCAAGCTCGACCTCGTGCTCGGATTCACCGAGGACCGCTAGTGTTCCTTCCCCGAAGTAGCGCCAACAAGGCGCCGTGATGGATCGTCGCTGGCAAGGCGCGCCGACGACGCGTATTCGCTGCAATACTCGGAGGAGGCGCAACGCCGCCAGCGGCGATTCAGTGCGGCGGATTGTTGGCGATACTTCGGGGAAGGGACACTAGGAGGTGAGGGGAGCAGTCGGGGAGCTCTGCCAGGAGCCGAAGTGATCCGCGCCGTCCTCGGTGACGACGACGATGTCCTCGAGTCGGACTCCGAAGCGGCCCGGAAGGTAGATCCCCGGTTCGTCGCTGAAGGTCATGCCCGGCTCGAGCCGGACCTCGCTGCCGCCGTCGAAATAGGGGTCCTCGTGGCCCTCGAGGCCGATCCCGTGACCCAGGCGATGGGCGAAGCTCGTGTACCCCGCTCCATAACCCGCCTTCTCGATCGTCTCCCGGGCAGCGCGATCGATCGCGCGGCAGGGGACGCCGGGACGCATCGCCTCGAAGGCGCAGATCTGGGCGGCGCGCACGGTGTCCCAGGCGGAGCGGATCTCGCTCGTGGGTTCCCCGCCGAAGATCCAGGTGCGCGAGATGTCGCTCTGGTAGTCGTAGAGCGACGCCCCTGTGTCGACGAGCAGGAGGTCGTCCGGAGCCAGGATCCGTCCTTCGGGTCCGCCATGGGGCGCCGCCGTGCTGGGGCCGATCAGGGGCAACACCCAGGCGTCCGAGAGCCCGAGCCGCTCCTGAGCGCGACGCAGCATGGCGCCGATCTCGTGATCGGTCGTGCCGGATCGCAGGCGTTCCGCGACCGCGGCGATCGCCTGCTGGGTGAGCTCGCTCGCGCCGCGCAGGAGCGCGATCTCGTGGGCGTCCTTGCGGCCGCGCAGGTCGCGGACCACGGTGAGGCCCGCGAGGACGCGCTCGTGACCGAGGACCTCGTCGAGGGCATGGACGACGAAGGCGCGCGCGGAGGGATCGATCGCGATGCGCTCGCAGCTCCGTTCCGCGAGGGCCAGCTCGAGGGGCTGCCAGGCGTATTCGTGCTCGTCCCAGGTGACGAGCGGGCCGCTCGGACCCGCGGCGTCGATCTCGCTCTCGGCGCGGGGCCCCTCGAAGGCGGGGACGATCCAGAAGCGGGAGCCGTCCGCGCACACGACCAGCGCGAAGAGACGCTCCGAGAGCCCCCAGGAGACCCCGGATAGGTAGCGCAGGGTGGCTCCGGGCTCGACCAGCAACGCGTCGATGCCCCGCGCGGCGAGGAGGTGCGCCAGCCGATCGCAACGCGCGCGCTTCTCCTGCGCGGAGATCGGCGCGTATTCCGCCGCTCGGTCGTGGAGGTCGGCGAAGAGCTCGTCGAGGCGGGCACGCTCCTCGGCCTCTCCTTCACGGGTGCCGCCCCGGCCGCGGCTCGAGCGGCATCCGGCCACGGCCGACACCGAGAGCGCGGTCGCGCCGGCGAGCAGGGAACGTCGATCCACGGGGGCCGGGCGGGGAGAGGGATCCGGAGTCATGGGGGCACAGGGTAAAGGAAGCTCCAGCCTCGAGCCGAAACCTTCGGCGTGGACGTCCTCGACGAAGCCCGGGACCCGGGGCGACCCGCGGGCGAGAGCGAGCCCTTCTTCGGGCTCGCGAGCTGGATCCGGAGCTCGCTCGTGATCCTCGCCTTCTACGCGGTCTTCTTCCACCTGTCGGTGGTTCGCGGGAGCTCCATGGCCC
>Ga0247727_10001315_pt1 | contig 59400 bp, 52 predicted proteins | sample WisWelCaveWW1625_FD_202498 | JGI IMG/M metagenome (GOLD analysis project Ga0247727, IMG submission 202498) | Biofilm microbial communities from Wishing Well Cave, Virginia, United States - WW16-25 | ecosystem: Environmental > Aquatic > Deep subsurface > Groundwater > Cave microbial mat | place...
TTCGCGGCGCGCGAGATGCGCGCCGAGCGCATGGTCACCCTCGAGCACGGCAAGCCGATCCTGTTCGGCAAGAACCGCGACCGCGGCATCCGCCTCAACGGCCTCGACGCCGAGATCGTCACCCTCAGTCATAACGGCGTCACCGAGAACGACATCCTGGTGCACGATGAGCGCACCAAGGAGCCGACCCTCGCATACCTGCTCACCAGCCTGCACTTCCCGGAGTTCCCGGTCCCGGTCGGCGTGTTCTACAGCGCCGAGCGGCCGACCCTCGAGAAGGTGCTCGACAAGCAGGCGACCCAGGCCACGGCCTCCCTCGGGGCCGGCAGCCTCGAGCGCCTGCTGTCGTCCGGCGCCAGCTGGACCGTGCAGGAATGACGGGAGGCCCGATGAAGTGCCCCGACTGCGGCCACGACAACATCGGCGGCGTCGACCAGTGCGAGAACTGCGGCTCGAGCCTGAGCTTCGAGAGCCTGCCGCATGCAAAGAAGGGGCTGCAGCGCGCCATCATGGAGACGCCGCTCAAGGCGCTCGCCCCGGCGCTGGCCATCACCGTCCCCCCGGGCGAGTCGGCGGCGAACGTCGTGCGCCTCATGCGCGAGCGCCGGCAGGGGAGCGTCCTGATCGTCGACGGCGGCCGCCTCGTCGGCATCTTCACCGAGCGCGACATCGTCAACCGCCTCACCGGCCAGAAGCGCGACCTCGCCCGCCTGCCGATCGCCGAGGTCATGACCCGCGACCCGAAGGCGTTGCGCGACGACGACACCCTCGCCTTCGCCATGCATCGCATGGCGGTCGGCAACTACCGGCACGTCCCCGTGCTCACCGAGGGCCAGCCGCCGCGCTTCGTCTCGGTGCGCGGGGTGCTGAAGTTCCTGCACGAGCGATCCCGGTAGCATCCCCGGACACCCGTTACCGACCTGGTCGTCCCACCGGGACGGCGTTCGAGTGCGCCCATCCCGGTTGTCCCCGAACGCAGACCGGCGGTTACGTGCGGAACCGGTCGATCAATGGGAGAGGGAGAAGAATGGTGTCGAAGACAGGCACATGAACCAGTCCCACTGCCCCTAGCCCCTGCGCTGTTCGCGCGGGGACCTGGACATTGACCCGACAGGGAGTTGGCTCTTTCAGGGAATCGTCGCGCGGCGCTATGTGCACGCACGCAGCCAAGCCTGGTCCAGGATGATCGTCCTGTTGCACGCCTGTCGGAGTATCGGGCCTACGATGCGACCCGCCGCGAAGACGCGTTTGCCGTAATGTCGCACGAGCTCCACCGCGGGGCGTAGGTCGCCGTCATTGGAGATGAGGTACGCGAGGTCATAGCGACCCTCCTGCGCGAAGCGGACCATGTCGCAGGCGAGAGCAACATCGACGCCCTTTTCCTTGTAGGTCATGACTTGTTTGTGCTTTTTCGCCAGCTCAACGAGAGTCTTGTAAACAGCCGTGTCGATGCGGATACGCAGCCCCGCGAGGTACTGCGATAGCTCATGAGCAAGCGGGTTGGATTCATGGAATCGCTGAATCCTGCCGAGCACAACCTGCTGTCGGGGGTGGGCGCGTATCGAATCGAGGAAGGCTTTCTGTTGGGTGTGGAGAGGTCCGCCGGCTGCGGCCACCTCGCCGACGTAGTAGCGTGTCTCAATCCACTCCCGACCCATCACCAGCCGCTCGGCGAGGCGAGGGTAATTCAAGGCTCCCGGCGTGATTCCGGCGTCCCTGATCTGATGGTAGAAGTTGCTGCCATCGATGAAGATGATGCAGCGACCTTGATTGGCTGGTGGCATCGCGGGGTTGTTCCGCCGAAAACGGCAAGCCACAAAAAAAGCCCCGGGAGGCTTTCGCTCCCCCGGGGTCCCTTAAGGTGGGTCTCCCGTGAGAGACCCATCGGAAACATACGATGCAACCCTGGGTTGCGTCAACGGTTTCTGTGTTCCACCTCACTATCTACAGCTATGTAATCCCATCCGAGTGCCTATATGGAGAAGGGACCCTCGGGCCCGGCAGGCCGGTGGTCGCCCCCAACAGCGTGGTGGCGGCGTGGTGCTTCGCGGCTGGTCGGGTGGACAGGTTCAGGCACGCCGCGGCTACTGAGCAAGTCCGGCCCCTCCAATCGGCGCCGATCACAGCGCCCGGTCCGTAGCCATCATTACGGGCGAGCAGCAGGGCACGGTGCCGAGGGTGCCCGTGTCGATTGCGTGCCCACCTAGCCTGTGAGGCCGCACAGAGGCGGGCCTGCTACTAATCCCGCCGGTCCGCTGCAAGCCTTGCTGCTGTGTGGTTTGAGGGTGGTGCCGAAGACAGGACTTGAACCTGCACGCCCCGGAGGGCACTAGACCCTGAATCTAGCGCGTCTGCCAATTCCGCCACTTCGGCACGCGGTTCGGGCGAAAGGGCCGGTAGGATAGCAGCAGGCGGCCCGGCATGCAAGCGCCCATGGGCGCCCATCGGGGCTCGCAAGAATCCCGGAGGCTCGGATGGTCACCCGTCGTGCCATGCTCGTCATCGCCTTCCTGCTTCCCCTCGGGTTCTCGACGTCCATGGCGGCGCGCCCCATGACGCTCGACGACGTCCTGCGGCTCAGGAGCATCGACGAGCTGCGGGTCTCACCGGACGGCCGCCGGGCGGTGCTGGTCGTCACCGGGGCCGACCTCGACGAAAACCGGTTCGAGTCGGACCTCCACCTGGTGTCGCTCTCCGGGGAGGTCCGGCCACGGAGACTGACGACGGTCACCGGCCGGGAGCGGATGCCGCGGTTCTCTCCCGATGGCGCGAGCCTGGGATTCCTCGCGGCGCGCGGCGGAGTCTCCCAGGCCTGGGTCATGGCGCTCACGGGCGGGGAGGCGCGGGCGCTGACGGCGCACCCGGCGGCCGTGGCGGGGTTCGATTGGGCGCCCGACGGGACACGGATCCTCTATGTCGCGGAGCCGGGCGAGACATCCGAGGAGAAGACCCGCCGCGAGCGGGGTGAGGATGCCTGGCTCCTCGGCCGGCAATGGCGGAACCAGCGCCTCTACCTCGCGCCGACGACAATCGCGGGTCCCCGCGCCGAACCGGCCGCCGTCACCGATGATCGTTGGCACGTGCGCGAGGACGCCGCCTGGTCGCCCGACGGGGCGCGCATCGCCTGGGTCGCGACGCCGACCGCCGAACTGGACGCCGTCGAGGAGGCGCGGCTGCAGATAATCGAGGTGGCCACCGGCGCGGTCATCGAGGTGCCGGGATCGGCGCGCGCCTCGTCGTTCGCCTGGATTCCAGAGGGTGGCGGGCTGCTCTTCGTGCGGCCGTTCGACGAGCGCGGCTGGTCGCGCGAAGACCTCTTCCTGTGGATGCCGGGTGACGCCGCGCCGCGCGACCTGAGCGCCGCGCTCGACCGCGATGTCGAGGCGATCCGGTTCGCTCCGGGAGACGGCGGCCTACGGGTGCTCTACAGCCGCGGGGTGGCGCACGAAGTCGCCGCCGTCGATCCGCCGCGGACGGTCTGGCGCCCGGGTCATCCGCTCGAGCACTTCGCGGTCGCTGCCGGAGGCTGGCTCTACGTACCGGGCGATCGACCGGACGATCTGTACCTGCTCGGCCCGACCGGGACGCCGAGCCGGCTGACGCGCCTCAACGCCGCGCTCGAGGCAGCCGTCGATCGACCGCACGTCGCGGTCCTGACATGGGACAGCGACGGGCGGCGCATCGAAGGGGTCGTGACGGAGCCGGCGGCCGCGGCCGGCGGGGCGCGGCCCGGGCCGCTTCTCGTCCGGCCGCACGGCGGGCCGCGGGCCCACAGCATGGCGCGGTTCGACCCGCTGAACGCCTGGCTGACGGCGCTGGGATATCGGATCCTCGAGCCCAACTTCCGCGGCAGCACCGGGTACGGCGACGTGCTCGCGAAGGCCAACGGCGGCGATTGGGGCGACGGGCCGTTTCGCGATGTCATGGCCGGTGTCGACCGGCTCATCGCCGACGGCGCCGCCGATCCCGACCGGTTGTTCCTCTACGGGTGGTCGTACGGCGGCATCATGGCGAACTGGGCGGCGACCCACTCCGACCGGTTCCGGGCGATCGTCAGCGGCGCCGGCGTGGCCGATCTCCGAATGCAGTACGTCCTCAGCGACGCGCGCCGCTGGCGGTTCGACTACTTCGGCGGCAGCCCGTTCGCCGGATACTGGCCGATGTACGCGAAGAACTCACCGGTGACGCGCGTCGGGGAGGGGCCCGCCCGCACGCCCGTGCTGTTCCTCCAGGGCGAGGCCGACGACCGCTGCCCGCTGCCGCAGGCGCTCATGATGCACCGGGCGCTTCTCGACGCCGGCCACGAGAGCGCGCTCGTGATCTACCCGCGCGAGGGGCACGGCTTCAGGGAGCCGCGGCACATCCTCGACCGGGCGCGACGGGTCGCTGACTGGCTCGCCGCCCACGACATCGCCTCGGCCGCACCCTGACCGGAGCCACCATGAGCGACGCCCGACGCCTGAAGCAGGCCATCCTCGACGAAATGCGCCGCCCCGGGTACGCGCCGGCGGGGTTTCCCGAGCTGCAGCACCGCCTGCGTGTCGGCAAGCCGCTGCGCGGCGCGTTCAAGCGGGCGCTGCGGGAGCTCATCGAAGAGAAGGAGGTCGTGCGGGTCGACCGGAAGCGGTATGGCCTTGCCGGCGGTGGCGTCAGCACCGGGCACGTCCCCGGCGGTCGCGCCGCCGGCGGTCGCGCCGCCGGCGGTCGCGGCGCAGCGGGCGCCCGTCCCGGCCGGGCGGCGACGGGCGCGTCGACAGCGCGCGCGGCGCCCTCGCCGACTCGCGGCGATCTGCGCCCGACGCCGGCGCGCGCGTCCGGTCCCGTCGTCGGCCGCGCCGTCACCGGTCTCCTGCAGGTCAACCCGCGCGGCTTCGGGTTTGTGGTCGCCGACCAGGGCGGGCGCGACCTGTTCATCCCGCCGTTCGGGATCGGCGACCGGCGCGACGGCGACCGGGTCGAGGCGGTCGTGGTGCGCGAAGCGCCGGACGGGCGACTCCAGGGGGAAATCAGCCGCGTCATCGAACGCACCCGGCGGCGCGTCGTCGGGCTGTTCCGCGCCGCGGGCGCGGGGCCGTGGAGCGGCGGGCGCGGCGCGGCCGGCGTGGTCGAGGCCTACGACCGCAAGTACGAAGGGGGGATCGTCATCCCGGAGGGGGAGCAGGGCGGGGCGGTGAACGGCCTGGTCGTCGGGGTCGAGCTCACGAGAGGACCTCAGGACGAGCAACGCGCCATCGGACGGGTCGTCGAGGTGCTCGGGCCGCCGGAGGCGCCCGAGACCGACCTGCGCGCGGTCATCCGCAAGTACGGTCTCAGGGAGGAGTTCCCGCCCGACACCCTCGCCGAGGCCGGCGCCGTTCCCGAGCAGGTGAGCGCCGCCGACGTCCGCGGGCGCGAGGATTTCCGCGGACTGCCGATCGTCACCATCGATGGCGAGACGGCGATGGACTTCGACGACGCCGTGCTCGTGCGGCGCAACGCCGACGGGACCTGGGACCTCCAGGTGCACATCGCCGATGTCGCCCATTACGTGCGAGCGGCGACGCCGCTCGACCGCGAGGCGTTCGAGCGCGCCACGAGTGTCTATTTCCCGGGCACCAGCCTGCCGATGCTGCCGCACCGCCTGAGCAACGGCATCTGCTCGCTCAACCCCGCCGTCGACCGCCTGGTGCTGTCGTGTCTCATGACCATTGACGCGCATGGCCAGGTGACCGCCTACCGCCTGGTCGAGGGGGTGATCCGCAGCGCGGCGCGCATGACCTACACCAGCGTCGCGAAGATCCTCGTCGAACGCGACCCGGTGGTGAGCGGGCACTACCGCGACCTGGTGCCGCACTTTCTCCTGATGGAGGAGCTGTGCGGCATCCTCAACGCCCGGCGCCGGCGGCGGGGGAGCATCGACTTCGATCTCCCGGAGCCCGAGGTGATCCTGGCGGCGACCGGCGAGATGACCGGCATCCTGGCGCTCGAGCGCAACATCGCTCACCGCATCATCGAGGAGTTCATGCTGACGGCCAACGAGACCGTGGCGCGGCACCTGTTCAAGGCGCGCACACCGTCGATCTACAGGGTGCACGAGCGCCCCGACCCGCGCCGCCTCGAGGATTTCGATGTCGTCGCCCGGGCCTTCGGCTACAGCCTGCCGCGCCCGTTCACGTCGATCCAGCCGGGGGCCTTCCAGGGGCTGCTCGACCGCGCCCGCGGCCGGCCGGAGGAGCCGTTCCTCGCGCGGCTGATGCTGCGGTCGATGAAACAGGCGCGCTACAGCGACCAGCGCGACATCCACTTCGGGCTGGCGTCGTCGTGCTACACCCACTTCACGTCGCCCATAAGGCGCTATCCCGACCTCGTCGTCCACCGGCTCGTCAAGCGGATGCTGCGCGGCGGGCCGCTGGCGCCGCGCGAGCGCTCGGATCTCGAAGCGTACCTGCCGGACGCCGCAGCGCGCTCGTCCTTCCGCGAGCGCGCCGCCGACGGCGCCGAGAACGAGCTGATCCAGCGCAAGAAGATGACCTTCATGGCGGCCCGTCTCGGCGAGGAGTTCGACGGCTTCATCGGCAGCGTCGAGTCGTTCGGCTTCTTCGTCGAGCTGCGGGACCTGTTCGTCGAGGGGATCGTTCCGCTGGCGTCGCTGCCGGGCGACCGCTACCGCTTCGTCGAGCGGCGCCGGACGCTGCAGGGCGAGCACAGCGGCCGGGTGTTCGCCATCGGCGACCCGGTGCGGGTGCGGATCGACAAGGTCGACACCTTCCGGCTGGAGATCGACTTCTCGCTGATCGAGGCGCGCACCGGTGCGCGTCCCGCGGGCCAGTTGCCGCCGCCGCGCCGGCCGGCGGCGGGCCGGCACGAGCGCAAGCGGACCGGGAGACGGGCCGGAACACGCGCCGGGAAGCGGGCAGGGGAGCAGGGCGAACGCCGGCGCCGGCGCAAAGGGCGCGGCCGGTGAGAACGGTGCGAGCCGGCCGTAGGAGGCGGCGTCCCGGCGTCGGGGCGACGCGGCGTCGTCGACCGCGACCCTGGCGTATCGTGCCGCATACGGCCGACATCGGTCTCGCGGTGCGCGGCCGGACGCTGCGCCGCCTGTTCGAAAACGCCGGCACGGCGCTGTGCGAACTCGTCGCCGGAGGACGCGTCCAGGTACGGCCGCGGCGGCGCGTGCGGATCGCCGTGCGCGGGTCGGCGCTCGACGATCTTCTCGTCCGCTGGCTCCAGGAGCTGCTGTTCCTGCAAGAGACGCGCGGCTGGCGGTTCCGCGGCTGCACGGTCGACGCGCTCGATCGCCGCCGCCTGACTCTGCGCGGCAGCGCGACCGGCGAGCCGTTCGACCCCGCCGTTCACCAACGCGGGCGGGAGATAAAGGCGGTCACGTACCACGATCTCCGGCTCGTCCGCCGTGCCGCGGCCTGGAGCGTCCGGATCATCCTCGACGTGTGAGGCCGGAGCCGAAGCCGCGCGCCGCCTCGCGGGCGCCGCGCACGGCCAGAACGGCGATGATTGCCGCGACGATCACGCCCGCCGGGTGCAGCGCCAGGCTGCGGGCGATGTCGCCGTGCATCATGTAAGAGACCGAGCGGGTCAGGCCGCAGCCGAGGCAGTCGAACCCCGTCAATCGGTGCCACAGGCACAGGTCGAAGGGGAACGGCCGGTCGGGCGGCAGGAGCGCACCCGCGACCAGGAGCAGCGCCGGCACGGCCGCTTCGAGCGGGCGTGTGGAGCCGCCGAGCCGCAGTCCACCGCCGCCGAGCGGCGGTCCGCCGCCACCGCACCCGCTATCGGGGTGGACGGGCGGCGCGCCGTGCCCGGCGGGAAGCGGGGCGGCATGGACCATCGGGCGTCTCAGGTCGCCGGGACGCCCGGCGTCCCTGGAGCGCCTGGTGCCGTCGGTGTGCTCGATGCGCCCGCCATGGCGCCGCCGTCGGGCGACATCCCCTTGCGCGCCACGAGCCAGCGGTACGCCAGGGCAAAGGCGGTCATGCAGACCGGCAGGGCCACGAAGATGCCGACGCACAGGGCCACCAGGCCGAGCATGAGCACGAGCCAGCAGGCCAGCGCCAGGAGGAACAGGCGCCAGCGGTACCCTTCGGTCAGCACGGCGCTGCGGTGCATCGCCTGCCAGAAGCCGAGCCGGGTCTCGGCGAGCACCGGGAAAGTGAAGGCCCACATCAGGGAGAGGATGATCCCCGGCACGATCAACAGGATGAAGCCCAGCGCCACGAGGATCGACCGCACGAGGTAGGCGAGGAAGGCGTCGCCGAACCGGTCGAAGCCGCCGAACATCATGCCGACCTCCGGCGCGCGGCCGTCGATCATCCCGAGGACGGCGCGCCATATCCCGACCAGGATGGCGCCGCCGATGATGAACTGGACGCACGCCCCGAGATAGGGGACGCAGCCGAGCGCGATCCAGATGAAGACCATCGCGGCCAGCGGCAGCCAGTGGACCTTCACCAGGTCCCAGGCCTGGCCGATGAAGAGCCAGACGCGGAACTCGGCGGGGAGCGCCGCGGCGCGCGCCGCGGCTCCGATCGCGGCGGATCCCGCCGCCCCCGGCGGTGACGTGGCGCCGCCGGCGAACAGCGCGGCGATCTCCGGCACCAGGCGCGCCTCGGTCCATCCCGAAGTCTCGGAGCGCACCTGGCTCGTGGCGACGAGCCGGTGTTCGGCGATCCAGCGGGTCAGGTCGGGCAGCGTGACCGGACCGTACTCGCGCCCATCGGCCCCCATCACCCAGTACGATCCGGCCATATGCGATCCTCCCCGGCGCGCGGGTGGCGCCTTGGGGCGGCATTATAATCACCTGCCTGTCTTCGTGCTGAAGCCGCGGCGTGCCGTCGCCCGGCCGCGCGGCAAACGGGCAACGCCACGGGACGACGATGCCGAAGCCGAACCCGGATCATGCGCCGGTGCCGATCGAACGCGCCGGAGAATGCCGCTGGATCATCCCCAGGCACGGCCGCATGAACGTGCCGGGGGTCGTCTTCGCCGACGACCGGCTGATGACGTCGATTCGCGCCGACGAGGCGCTGCGCCAGGTCGCCAACGTCGCCTGCCTCCCAGGGATTGTCCGCGCATCGCTGGCGATGCCGGACATCCACTGGGGGTACGGATTCCCGATCGGCGGCGTGGCGGCCTTCGATCCCGACCATGGCGTCGTTTCGCCCGGCGGCGTCGGCTACGACATCAACTGCGGCGTGCGCTTGCTCCGCACCGGGCTCACGGCGGGCGACGTCGGCGGGCGGATGCGCGACGTGGTCGAGGCGCTGTTCCGCAACATCCCGACCGGGGTCGGGTCGCACCGCGGCGATTTCCGGCTCACCGCCGCCAACGAGAAGCAGGTCCTGGCGCAGGGAGCGGCGTGGGCCGTCGCGAACGGCTTCGGCGAGGCCGGCGACCTGCGCCACATCGAGGAAGGCGGGTGCCTCGCCGGTGCCCGTCCCGAGTTCGTCTCGGAGCGCGCCCGCGAGCGCGGCCGCAACCAGCTCGGCACGCTCGGGTCGGGGAACCACTTCGTCGAGGTGCAGCGGGTCGCGGAGGTGCACGACGAGACCGCGGCGCGCGCCCTCGGGCTCGAGACCGACGGCATCACCGTGTCGATCCACACCGGGTCGCGGGGTCTCGGATACCAGGTCTGCGACGATTCCCTCCAGGTGATGCTGAAGGCGGCGCGGCGGCACGGCATCGACCTGCCCGATCCGCAGTTGTGCTGCGCGCCGCTGTCGTCCGAGGAGGGGAAGCACTACATCGGCGCCATGTACGCCGCCGCCAATTTCGCCTTCGGCAACCGCCAGGTCATCACGCACTTCGTGCGCCGGTCGTTCGAGGAGGTGTTCCGGCAGGGCCCGCGCGACCTCGGCATCGGCGTGATCTACGACGTCTGCCACAACATCGCCAAGTTCGAGACCCACACCGTCGACGGCCGCGAGCGGCGGCTGTGCGTGCATCGCAAGGGGGCGACGCGCGCCTTCCCGCCCGGGCATCCGCAGACCCCCGAGGCCTATCGCCACGTCGGCCAGCCGGTGCTGATCCCCGGCGACATGGGCCGCTGCTCGTGGGTGCTCGTGGGCGCCCAGGGCGCCATGGACGAGACATTCGGCTCGACCTGCCACGGCGCCGGCCGCCTGCTGAGCCGCCACGCGGCGAAGAAGGCGGCGCGGGGGCGCTCGATCGTGCGCGAGATGGAGGATCGCGGTGTCGTCGTGCGCTCCGACGGCTACGCCACGCTCGCCGAGGAGATCCCCGAGGCCTACAAGGACGTCTCCGAGGTGGTCGAGGTCGTGCACCGCGCCGGCCTGTCGCGCAAGGTGGCCCGGCTGGTCCCCGTAGGCGTCATCAAGGGATGAGTCGCTGTACCATGCGCGGGCCCGCGGGCGTTCGCACGGGCGGCGAGGAGACGCCGGGATGGGCGGAGCGATCGTGACGACCGGGAAAGCGATCCCGCCGCGAGCCACGATCGTCGAGCGGGTCGAACGGCTCGGCCGCCTCGGCCGGCGGCGGGCCTTCTTCTGGCGCGACGGCGTCCGTTGGAAGTCGCGGACCTACGGCGACCTCCATGCCCGCGTTCACGGCGCCGCCCGGGTGCTGCGCGCCGCCGGCCTGAAGCCGGGCGACCCGGTGCTGCTGCAGGGGCCCGATCACCCGGACGCCGTCGAGGCGATCCTCGGCGCCTTCCTCGCCGGCGGCGTCGTCGTTCCCCTCGAGGTGGCGACCGGGGCGCCGTTTCGCAAGACCGTGGCGCAGAAAGTCGGGGCGCGCCTGTTCGTCAGCGCTCCCGGAAACGAGCCGCCGCCCGGATGCGCCGTCGTCCCGCTCGGGTCATGGGGCGCCGCGGCCGCAGCGCCGGCCACACCCGTCGACATGGCGGAGATCGTCTTCACCTCGGGCACCACCGGCGAGCCGAAGGGGGTCGTGCTGACGCACGCGAACCTCGCCGCCGATTTCGCGCCGCTCGAGCACGGCTTCCGCAGGCACGAGCCCCTCGTGGCGCGGCTGGGGGAGCTGCCGGTGCTGTCGTCGCTCCCCCTGTCGCACATGTTCGGGCAGGCGATGAACATCTTCGTGCCGCTCTACATGGGGTTGACGGTCGCTCTCGTCCCGCCGCGGCCGCGCGACATCCTCGACGCGGCGCCCCGCCTGCGCGCCTGGGGGCTGTTCACGGTGCCGCGCCTCCTGGAGCTGATGGCCGCCGAGATGCGTCGCGCTTATCCCGACGCGGAGGGCCGCGCCCGCTTCGAGGCGCGGCTCGAGCGCCACGCCCGCCGGCCGTTCTGGATGCAGGCGCCGTTGTTCCCGTCGATCCGGCGCCAGCTCGGGTGGCGGTTCCTGTTCGTGGTCAGCGGCGGCGCCGCGCTCACCGACCCGGTGCGCGAGTTCTGGGAGCGCTGCGGCTACCTCATCATCCAGGGGTACGGCCTCACCGAGACGGCGCCGATCATCTCGATCTCGAACCCGTTCCGCCGCGGGCGCGGCAACGTCGGCAAGGCGCTCGCCGGGCAGGAGGTGCGCCTCGGTCCGGATGGGGAGATCCAGGTGCGCGGCGCGAACGTCACGCCGGGGTACTACGGCGCCGGTGCCGGCGGCGTGTCCGGTGCCGGTGGCGCGGCCGGGGCCGGCGGCGCGGGCGTGAGCACGGGCGGCGCCGCGGACGATGGCTGGCTGCGCACCGGCGACGTCGGCGAGCTGGACGAGCACGGGCAGATCGTCATCAAGGGCCGTCTCAAGGAGGTCATCGTCACCCCCGAGGGCGAGAACGTGTATGTCGCCGACGTCGAGACGGCATTCCACGCAGCGCCCGGGCTGCGGGACGTCGCGGTGTTCGGCTGGCCCTACGAGGGCGGGGAGCGGGTGCACGCGGCGCTCATCCTCCATCAGGGGGCGGCGGCGGACGACGTGGTCGCGCGGGCGAACGAGCGGCTGCTTCCGAAGCAGCGGGTGCGCGATTACACGGTCTGGCCCGAGGCCGATTTCCCGCGCACCTCGACCGGGAAGGTCCGGCGTGTCCTCCTGCGCGAGCGCGCCATGGCCCTGCGGGCGGGTGAGGCCGCGGGGGCGGCCCCGCCTCCGGCGGCCGGCGGGGTCCGCCGCCTGGTGGCGCAGGTCGCGCGCGTGCCCGCCGAGCGGCTGCACGCCGGCACGCGACTCGTCGAGGACCTCGGTCTCGCCAGTCTCGATCTCGTCGAGCTGGCGGCGGCGCTGGAGCAGGAATTCGGCGTGACGCTCCCCGAGGACCGGATGATGACGGCGACCGTCGGCGATCTGGAAGCCGCGGGGCGGGCCGCGCTCGACGGAGCGCCGGTGGGCGCGCCGGCGCCGGTCGCCGTCCCGGCGCCACCCGCCGCGGCGGAAGCGGGGCCGGCGGCGCCCGGAGCGCCCCAATCCCCCGGGGACAGGCCAGCCCCGCCGGTCTGCGCCGGCGCGCGGGGACCCCTGTTTCCGACCCCGCCGATGCCGCGCTGGGCCGTGTCGTGGCCCATGCGCCTCGTCCGCCGGGTCCTCGAAGAAGCGCTCTATCGTCCCTTCGTCTTCGCGCACGTCCGCATCGATCTCGAAGGGGTCGAGCACCTCGACGCCGCGTCCGGCCCGTTCCTGATCGTCGCCAACCATCATTCTTATATGGACACCGGGCTCCTCAAGACCGCCCTCCCGCGCCGGGTGCGCGGGAGAATCGCCCCGGGCATGACGACGAGGTACCACCGCGTCTATTTCGGCGAGGCCGCCGGCACGCGTTCCCGGCGCCTGCTCGAGGCGTTTCAGACGATGCTCGTGCAGTTCTTCTTCAACGCCTGGCCCCTGCCGGAGACCGCGGGGTTCCGCCGCAGTCTCGTCTACGCCGGCGAGCTCGCCGACCGTGGCTTCTCGATTCTCGTCTTCCCGGAAGGGCGCCACGTCCCCGACGGGACGATGGAGCCGTTCCGCGGCGGCGTCGGCATCGTGGCGCGCGAGCTGCGGGCGCCGGTGCTGCCAGTGCACATCGAGGGGTCCGGCCGCATCCTGCCCGACGAGCGCTACTGGCCGCACTTCGGCCGCGTGCGCGTCGCCATCGGCGCGCCCCTCCGGGTCGCCGCCGACGAGCTGCCGGAGGATGTCACACGCCGGCTTGAAGCAGCCGTCGAGGCGCTCCGCCCTCGGGGCGGCGACGGGATCCCCGGCCCCGATTCGCGGCCGGCGAAGCGCTGACGCGGTTCACGGCGCCACGGCCGCAGCGGCCCGCGCCGCTTCATACACGGCGCGCCGGGCGGTGTAGCGTCCGAAGTATCCCGGATCGATGCGCAGCGCCGCTTCGAAGCCCCGCATTGCCTCGCGCGGGCGGCCCGCGAACGCCAGGGCCGTGGCCAGGTTTCCGTGGGCCTCGGCCGACGCGGGGTCCGCGTCCAGCACCTTCCCGTAGGAAGAGATGGCCTGCGGCAGCCAGCCGATCTGCCGGGCATCCTCGGCCGGGAGCATCCAGAGAAAATCGGACCGGTAGATGAAGAGCGCGTGGCCGAGGACGGCGACCGGCCGCGTCTCCCGGAATCTCTTCATGAGCGGCCCGAACGCCGGGCGCAGATAGTCCGCCTGGAGATTCGTCGCGCTCACGGCCACCAGGTCCCCCGGCAGCACGAACAGCTCGAACTCCTGGGCGCCGAGCCGTGTCTCGCCCGGCAGGTAGGCGCATGGGATCCCGTAGTAGGCGGGGTCGGCGCTGCCGAAATAGGAGAGCCGGATGCGCGGCACGCGGTTCGCCTCGACGTAGGCCTTGAGCTCCTTCAGGGACTGTCCCCAGTCGAGGTTCGAGTCGACCAGATACCGGTAGCCGCCGGCGGGCCCGCCGGCGATCTCGTTGAAATGGGCCAGGTAGTGGGGATGGACGCGCGCGGTCCCGAACGCGTACCAGGCCGCGAGGACGGCCACGGCCACCGTGGCGAGGCGGCCGCCGGCGCACAGCGCCGCCGCCCCCCGGCCGGCGGCGACGAACAGGAACGGATAGATCGGCAGCAGGTGCCGGTGGCCGATGCTGAGCCGGAGGCTCATCGCCAGGGCCGCGTAAACCACGACCGGCACCCAGAGGAATGCCTGCGTGCGCCAGTCGCCGGCGCGCCGCCATCCGCCGATCACCGGAACGACGAGCAGGAGGATCAAGGGGATGGGCGTCTTCAGAAGAAACGTGACGGGAAGGTAGTACCACCAGCCCGCGGTCGAGATCTTCCCCATCAGGAAGCCCACGTGACCGTGCAGCGGGCGAAACAAATCGAGGAACCCGAACAGCCAGGCCTCCGGGAACAGATGCAGGTCCCGCGCCGCACTCATCGGGCCGAGCCGGCTCCAATCCAACACCGGCGCCGGCACGCCGGCGGGCGCAGGGGCGAAGCGGAAGCGATAGACGGACCAGATCACGATCCAGGCGATCGCGGCCATCGCGACGAGCGCGCCCACGTGGGCCACGAGCCGGCGTCGTCTCTCCGCCGTCGTCCCGGACCGCCTGCCGCGCGCCGGCGGCTGCGACGGGACGCCGGGCGCCCGCGCGTCGAGGCCGCCGGCGAGAGTCAGGCAGGCGAGTATCGGCAGCAGGGCGACGGCGGAGAACTTGGCCGCCAGGGCGCAGCCGAGGGCCGCGCCGGCCAGAACGAGTCGCCCCCAGGTGAAGCGCTGGGTCACCCGTTCAAAGCCCGCCACGGTGAGAAAGAAAAAGAGAGTCACCGCCAGGTCGGTGGTCGCGAGCCGGCCGTGGGCCAGGACGTCGGGGTTCAGGACGCAGAACAGCAGGGCGAACAGGGCGGCGGTCGCGCCCGAGAGCGCGCGCGCCCAGAGGAACACGGCGATGGCGAGCAGCACCCCGAGGAGCACGACCATCAGGCGTCCGAGCAGCAGCGTCCGATCCGCGTCGTTCCACTAGTACAGAAACTGGTGCGCGAAGCGCCAGACCTGGCCCTCGCGCCAGGTCGGGTCGGCCGGGTCCATGCGGACGTCGGTAAGCAGGAGCGGCGCCGCCGCGATCATGCGCGCCAGCGCGGGATTGTCCGTGTCGAGGCGGTAGTCGCCGAGCGCCAGGAAGGTGTAGCCGGCGGGCAGGTGCTTGGTCTCGTCGAACGTCGCCGACTCGAGCCGCAGGCTGCCGATCGCGAGGGCGGCGTAGAGGACGACCCCCGTGGCGAGGAGGAGCCGCTGCGTCCGGTCCCGGATCATCGTCCTATCCTACGCCGGCCATCGCGGCCGGGTCGAAGCCCCATTCCCCCTGTTGGGAAGCGCTCGCCGCGTCGTTTCCTTCCACAGGCAGGTAGTTTTTCGCGGCGCCCGAGGCGCGCGAGGGGAGTGCGGCAATGGGACTCACGATATGGGGGCGGTTCATTCTGGTCCTGGCGGCTTCCGCCTGCATCCTGCCGGGGGCGTCGGCCGGGGGGCGGGAACAGGGGTGTACCTGGGATCGGCATCCGGGGTCGCGACAGGCCCGGTCCGGAGCATGAGCGGCGACCTGGCGGGCGCCCAGTGCGGCTTCTCCGTCGCCTCCGCCGGCGACGTCGACGCCAACCGGACCTCCGACGTGATCGTCGGCTGCCCGTCGTACAGCCCGCCGGGTCTTACCGAGGCAGGTCACATCGAGGTGTTCCTCGGACTTGCCGGCACCGGGTTGCAGGCCTTACCCGTGAGTGTGATCACCGGAATCCAGAACAGCCTGCGTTACGGTCATGCCGTCGGAGGCGGCGGCGACTACGACGGCGACAGGTACTCCGACATCGTCGTTGGTGCGCCCAACGGGGATTCGGATGTTCAGGACGCCGGTGCGCTGTTCGCATATCGCGGATCCGCGACCGGTATCGTGCCCCCTCCCGATCGCCTCGGCGTGACCCTGAGTGGTCCGAACGCCACGAGCCTTCACTTCGGCAAGTCGGTGGCCCTGGCGGGCGACCTGACGGGGGTCGGGTTCGCCGACCCCATCGGCGGTGTTCCAGGTCCGGGCGTTGCGCCTGCCCTCTCCGGCGGGTGGTTCCTGAGCGTCTACGGCAACCACGGCGGCGGCCCGCCGCGGGCTATGCGCCAGATGCACCCGTCGTCCACGGCCCCGGTCGCGCACCTGGGTCGGTCCGGGTCGGCGACCTCGTCCGGCATGCAGTTCCGGATGCGCAGCCCTGCCGGCAGGGCGAGGGTGGCATGGGTCTTCGCCTACGGCAACGCCACCACCGGGTCGCTCCCCGATTCGGTCGGAACGGCTCCGGCCGACACCGGCGCACCACTGACTCCGGGTGGGAGTTACATGACCGCCTCTTACACGGCCGGATCGCTCTCGCCCGCCACGCCCTACATCTGGTCGGCGGGGTCGCGGACGACGTCGCCGTTCTTCCCGAGGACGCCGCTCCTGGCGCCTCCCGCGAACGGCTTTTTCCAGACCAAGCTGCGCACCGCCGGCTGCCAGGATCTCGACGGCGACGGCTACGGCGCCTGGGCGGACCCCGCGTGTCCGAATCCGGCCCTGGCCGACTGCAACGATGGACAGGCGGCCGACCACCCGGGCGGGACGGAGGTTTGCGACGGCCGCGACAACGACTGCGACGGGCCCGTGGATGAGGGCCTGGGCCAGACAACCTGCGGCATCGGCGCCTGTCACGTCACCGTGAACAACTGCTCGCTGGGCCAGGTGCAGACCTGCACGCCGCTGCCTCCGTCGGCCGAGATCTGCGACAGTCTGGACAACAACTGCGATGGCGTCGCGGACGAAGGCAATCCCGGCGGCGGCGGCGCCTGCGGCAGCGATGTCGGCGAGTGCGTCTTCGGGGTGGCGCAATGCGCCGGCGGCGTGTCCGTAGGGCCGGGGAGAAGCGCGAGGTCCTCGAGTACGCCGAGCAGCAGGACAAGGCGCAATGCGAAGGATCCGGCTCGCTTGCCGACATGCACCGCGTGGCGCTCCGGGCTGTTCATTCCGGTTTCCCGGAGGCCTTCCTCAATGGCTCGAGGAGCTCGGGGTCGATCCACTTCTTCGCCGCCCGCGCTCGTCGCACGACGTCCCAGCTCCTGTCGTACTGCTTCCTCCCGTAGTAGATCCAGGCGAGCGGGGCTTCGGGTTGGCAGTCGCAACCATCCGCGGAGGCTCCGAGTTCGATGGCTTTCTCGTAGTCGGAGATGGCCTGGTCGAGGTTCCCCGCCCTGTGATGGGAGGAACCCCGGCTGCAGTAGGCATCGGCGAGCCTCATCCTGCCCAGGCGCGGATCGATGGTCATCTCCCGGGCAAAATCGGCGATGGCCTGATCGAGGTCGCCGCTCGAGGTATTGACGAGGCCGCGCATGTCGAGAGCCCGCGCATTGCGGCCGTCCCTCCCGATCGCGCTGGTGAAATCGGCTCTGGCCGAGTCCAGCACGGCCTTCATATCCGGGTCGGCCGGGTCAACCAGGGTTGCCCTGTCAAAGTAGGTGAGGCCTCGGCGCCGCGCTCGGCATGCCGTGTGGCCCGCTCGCCGTCATCCCGGGCCGTTTCGATGGCCTTCGTCGCTTTCTCGATGTCGCGGTCGTACGCGGCCAGCCGCTGAGACTGGGTCATCAGGCCGCAGGCGCCGGCGAGGAGCAGGACCAGGGCGCCCAGCGGTTTCAGACTGCCCGGCATTCGCCCTCGCTCGCAGTGCGTGGAGTCACGGTCAGCGGCCGGCCACGATCCGGTGACCCGCCTCGCGCCAGCCGTCGGTGCCGCCGTCCATGCTGATCGCCCTGTCGAATCCCGTCCGCCGCAGGAACGCCGTGCACCTGGCCGAACGCGTGCCGCGCGCGCACACGACCAGCAGATCCCGGTCCTTCGGGACCTCGGCAAGCCGCGTCGCCAGGTCCGCCTGCGGGATCGACAGCGCCCCGGGAAGGTGACCGGCGGCATGTTCCTGCGGCTCGCGCACGTCGAGCACGACGGCGTCCCGGGTTTTGAGCCACGCCGGCGTCTCGGCGACGCTGATCGTCGGGACCTCGCCGGCGCGGCCGGGCTGCGCCCAGGTGCAGTCGGCGGCGCCCCGGTTCGTCTGGAGGATTGCCGTCATGTTCAGCGGCCGCGCGGGGACCTGCGATCCCAGCCTGATGAACTCGTCACGGCCGAGTTGCAGCACGGGATTGAAGCGGCGCTCGAAGCCGATCGTGGTGCTGGGGCGGCCGCACATGCCCCTGCCGCACGAGCCCTCGAAGTGCGCCGGGAACACTTCCACCCAGTCCGGCAGCCCGAGCAGCCGCTGGATGCTCTGGTACTCCTCGATGGCGCCCTCCGGGCCGCCGAAGTCCGGCCGGCCGACGTCGCCGACGAACAGACAGTCGCCACTGAGCACCATCGCCGGCTCCGGGCTGCGCAGAGGGTTGATCACGAGGAGCGAGATCATCTCGGGCCTATGGCCCGGCGTGTGCACGATGCGCAGGACCACCTGCCCGATCCGGATCTCATCCCGGTCCTCGAGCCTGTGAACGGGGAAGAGCACGTCGGCCGCCGCGTGCAGGTAGAGCGTCGCGCCGGTCGCGGCGGCCAGGGCGCGGTTCCCGGAGACGTGGTCGGCATGCAGGTGGGTATCGATCACGCCGGCGATCGCGTAGCCCCGCTCGGCCGCCAGGTCGAGGTAAGGCTGCGTCTCGAGCTGCGGGTCGACCACGACCGCCTGGCGTGATTGGCGCGACGCGATGAAGTAGGAGGAACACCCGAGATCGTCGTGAAGGAACTGCTTGAAGTACACGTTGTTGTCCCGCCCCGGCGCGGATCCTACCACCATCCGGCGCGAGGAGTGGCGACACCAATTTTAGAACGTGGCGCGGATCACGGCGCCGCCGGGCACCGGGGCGAGCCGCCAGGCGGCGCGCCGGCGGAGGGCCTCGACGGGCACCGACGTCGACGCCGAGTCTGACGACGACGCCGGCGCGGGGTGCCGGTGCGCGATCCCCTTGCCGATGGCCAGCCCGAGGCCGGCGCCCGCCAGAACGTCCGAGGCCCAGTGAGCGTCCTGCTGGATCGTCGCCAGGCCGATGAGGGCGGCGACCGGGTAGGCGATCCAGGACGCCCTCGCTCCGTAGCGGTCGGCCAGCACGGCCGCGATCGCGAACGAGCGTGACGTGTGGCCCGAGGGGAAGATGTCGCCCCCCGTGAAGAAGTCGTGCGCGTCGGCGTCGCCGGTCGGGTTGGCGCGGCCGAAGGCGGCCTTGGCGCCGGAAGTGATCACGAACGTCCAGAGCCAGGCCTCGAAGGCCGTGGCCGCGGCCGACATGGCCCGAGGATGACCGGTGCCGCGCGCCGCGGCGTAGGCGATGCCGAGCGCCGCGGCCTCGACGTAGGAGCGGCCGAGCGGCTCGAACAGGTCCGCCGCCTGGTCAGCGGCGCCGGTATCGGAATCGTCGAGCACGCGCGCCCGTATGGCGTCGTCCTGCTGCACCAGCAGCACGGTGCCGGCGACGACCCCGGCGGTGAGCCAGGCACCCTTCGGCGTCGTGCGCTTCGGGAACGTTAAGAGGTAGGCGCCGTCGTCGAAGAACGTCCGGCTGGCCTCACGGAACGTCCTGTGGGGGAGCGGTTCTTCCGAGGCCGCCGCGGCGGGGGCGAACAGCACCATCACGAGGGCGGCCAGCGACACTCCACCCGTGAACCGGCGGCGGCGCTCTCGGCGATCCCCTTGGTGCATGGGCGACCCCGGCTGCGCTCCCGCGCCTTTCGAGGCGCTCCTGCCGCCCTCAGTTGATCGCGGCCAGCTCGTACAGGTAATCGACGTACGACATGACCGCGCCATCCCAGCCCGCCACTTTCGGGTTGGACGGCTCGATGACGAAGTACTCGTCGGGCGCGTGCGCCCCGCCGCCGTGGCCGAGGCCGAAGTGGCCGGAGGGGAGCCGCAGCGGCTCGCCGGTGAAGACGTAGCCGGGATACGAGCCGGCGTTGCGCGGCCACAGGAACGGGTCGAGGCCGGCGCGCCGGTACACCTCGGTCTCGGCGCGGATGAGGGCGGCGTCCGCCGTGGTGCTACTCGGGTCGTAGCCGCCGCTAGGGTTCACCTCGATGTCGCCGAAGCCGCGCTTCGCGAGGTGCGCCTTGAGGGCGGCCACGGCGGCGTCGAACGTCATGTTCGGCACCAGCCGCAGGTCGAGCTTGGCGACGGCGCGGTGCGGCAGCACGGTCTTGCCGCCGGGACCGGTGTAGCCCGCGACCAGTCCCTCGATGTTTACCGTTGGCGCGAAGAGGAACTGCTCGAGCGCCGCGCGCCACGGCAGATCGTGCGCCCAGCGCTTGGCGGACAGCAGCTTCATGGCGGTGGCCTCCGACAGCCGCGCGGCGGCGGTGTCGAGCATGGCGCTCTCGGCGGCCGTCGGCGGGCGCGCCGCGTCGGCGAAGCCGTCGATGGCCGGGTCGCCGTCGGCCGTGACCAGGGTGGCGAGCGCCTGCACGAGGTGGAACGCCGGCGAGTCGAGGCGCGCCCGGTTGCTGGAGTGGACGTCCTTCCCCGGTCCCCGGCCCCACTTCTCACCGCTCGCCACCAGCTCCAGCTCGACGACCCCCTTGGCGCCGAGCGACACGGTCACGGTGCCGTCCGGGTCCTGCGACGCCGACGGCATGAAGACGCCGGTGCAGTTGCGGAGCGCCGCCAGCACCTCCGGCCGCCGCATCGCCTGGTGAAAGTGCGGCGAGCCGATCTCCTCCTCGCCCTCGGCCACGAGGACGAGATTCACGGGCAGCCTCTTTCCCGCGCCCCTTATGGCGCGCAGGGCGGACAGGAACGCCGCCTGCGGCCCCTTCTGGTTGACGGCGCCGCGCCCCATGATGACCTTGCCGAATCCCGATTTGTCCACGATCGCGGCGTCCCACGGCGGCGACGACCACTCGGACGGATCGACCTGCTTGACGTCGTACATGAAGTAGACGCCGACGGTGCGCGGCGCGCCGGCGTCGAGCGTGGCGAAGACGGCCGGCTGCCCGTCGGTGTCCACGCGGGCGACCTGCTGGAAGCCGGCCTCGCGGACCAGCCGCATCATGTGCTCGCACCCCTCGTTCATGCCGCGGTTCTCGGCGGCGATCGAGGGCTGCCGCACCCAGTCCTGCAGGCGCTTCACGTCCTCGGCGTGGTGTTTAACCACCTCGGCGCGGATGGCGCTGTTGGCGTCGGCGGAGAATGCGGTCGTCGGGAGCGCGAGCGCGGCGACCGTGAGGACGGCCGCGCCTGTGAGATGGCGTCGGGTTGTCGTCAGCATGGCGCGCAGTTTACCGCAGGTCGGGTGGGGGAGGTGAGCGGTGTGCAGGGCGGAGGGTGCTGGTCAGCGGCGGTGTCGCTTCCGGCAGCCAGCCGGCGCCGCCGCGTTGGTACCGTTCATCGCCTGTCCCCGCCATGAACGCCGGCGACGCGGCGACGGCGCCCGTGACTCAGTGCCCCGCCGACGCGGCCACCCGCTCGCGGCGCTTGCGCGCGGCATCGGCGGCGCGCGCGGCGCGCTTCCCGGTCGGCTTCCGGCCGCCCGACTCCGTGGAAGCCGCGGCCGGCTCGAGGGCGTGCTCGAGGACGTCCTCGACGTTCTTCGCGAAGCGGAAAGTCAGGTCGGCCAGGGCGTCCTTCGGGACGTCCTGCAAGTCCTTCTCGTTGTCGGCCGGCATGACGATCGTCCTGACGCCGGCGCGCCGGGCCGCCAGCACCTTCTCTTTGATGCCGCCGACCGGCAGGACCTTGCCGCGCAGCGTGAGTTCACCGGTCATCGCGGTCTCGGCGCGGCACCGGCACACGGTCAGGAGCGACGTCATCGCGGTGGCCATGGTGACGCCGGCGGAGGGCCCGTCCTTCGGGATCGCCCCCGCCGGGACGTGCACGTGGATGTCCGAGCGGCCGAAGAAATCGGCGGCGATACCGAGCGACGCGGCCCGGGTGCGGATCCATGACAATGCCGCGAGCGCCGATTCGCGCATCACGTCGCCAACCTGCCCGGTGATGGTGAGCGACTTCCCGCCGGGCATCCGGGTCGCCTCGACGAACAGGATCTCGCCGCCGAACGGGGTCCAGGCGAGGCCGACGGCGATGCCGGGCTGGCCGATGCGCTCGGCCAGCTCGCTCGTGAAGCGCTCGGGGCCGAGGTAGGTCGTGAGCTCCCCGGGAGGGACGGAGACCCGGCCGGTGTCGCCCTCGGCGCGCCGGCGGGCGACCTTGCGGCACAGCGTGCCGATGCTGCGCTCGAGGTTCCTGAGCCCGGCCTCCCGCGTGTAGCCGGCGATGACACGACGGACAGTCTCGTCGGGCAGGTCGACGTCGTCGGGCTTGAGGCCGTTCTCGGTGCACTGGCGCGGGATGAGATAGCGCCGGGCGATCGCGACCTTTTCGTCCTCGGTGTAGCCGGGCAGCTCGAGGACCTCCATGCGATCCCGCAGCGGCGGCGGCACGGCGTCGAGGACGTTGGCGGTCGTGATGAACAGCACCGACGACAGGTCGAACGGCAGGTCGAGGTAGTGGTCCTGGAAGAAGCGGTTCTGCTCCGGGTCGAGGACCTCGAGCAGGGCCGCCGACGGGTCGCCGCGGAAGTCGGCCCCGAGCTTGTCGATCTCATCGAGCATGATCACCGGGTTGCGGCTGCCGCACTTGCGCAGGCCTTCGATGATCCGGCCGGGCAGGGCGCCGACGTAAGTCCGCCGGTGGCCGCGGATCTCGGCCTCGTCGCGCACGCCGCCGAGCGACAGGCGGTGGAACTGCCGTCCCATGGCGCGGGCGATCGACCTGCCGAGCGAGGTCTTGCCGGTGCCGGGCGGTCCGGCGAAGCACAGGATCGGCCCGCGGGTGTCGTTGCGCAGCTTGCGCACGGCGAGGAACTCGACGATCCGGTCCTTCACCTTGTCGAGATCGAAGTGGTCCTCGTCGAGGATGCGGCGCGACTCGACGATGTCGAGCTTGTCCTTCGTCTCCTTCGACCACGGCAGGGCGATGAGCCAGTCGAGGTAGGTGCGCACGACGACGTGCTCGGCGGACGCCGGCGACATGGTCCGCAGGCGCTTGAGCTCGCGGTCGGCCGCCTCGCGGACCGCCTCGGGCATGCCCGCCTTCTCGATCGCCTCCTGAAGCCGCTGGATCTCGCCGTCGGTGTCGTCCTCCATCCCGAGTTCCTTCTGGATGGCCTTGAGCTGCTGGCGGAGGACGAACTCGCGCTGGCCCTTCTCCATCTCCCCCTGGACTTCCTCCTGGATCTTCGAGCCCAGCTCCATCACCTCGATCTCGCGGCTGATGTGCCGGGTGAGGCGCCGCAGCCGGTCCTTGACGACCAGGGTCTCGAGGAACCCCTGCTTGAGCGGGGTGTCGCGCACGAGAAGCGCCGCGCCCATGTCGGCGAGGCGGCCGGGGTTCTCGACGTTCAGGAGGGCGACGCCGATCTCGTCCGAGTCAATCGGCATGAGCGCCAGCATCTTCGAGATCTGGTTGAGCAGGTTTTTCGCCAGCGCCTCGACCTCGACCGTCTGCTCGACCGTCTCGTCGAGCACCTGGATGTCGGCGACCGGGTACGGCTCCAGGCGCACCCAACGCTTGATGCGGATGCGCTGCATGCCGGCAACGAGCACGCGCAGGGTGCCGTCCGGGAATTTCAGCAGGCGCTGGATGACGGCGGCGCAGCCGACTTCATAGAGGTCGCTCTCCTTGGGCTCCTCGATGTCGGGGTTCCGCTGGGCGACCAGGCCGATCAGGCGGTTGCGGACCATCGCCTCGTCGATCAGGCGCACCGAGGGCGGCCTGCCGACCACCAGCGGCACGGGGATCTGCGGGAACACGACCGTGTTCTTGAGCGACAGGATCGGCAGGCTCGGCGGGATCTCGGGTGGCGCCGTGCCTCCCGGTCGGCCCGGCGGGGTGGCGGCGGGAGGGGAAGGCGGCTCCGGCGGTTCGGACCCGCCGTTCGGCGGCCGGTCCGGTCGGTTCTCCGTCACGGCGGGCTCCCTATGGGGCGTCGACGGGCACCTGGCGCGCCTCGCCCGGGGGGCGGAGCGGCACGGTGATCTGCAGGAATCCGTCGCGATACGAGGCGCTGACGCGCTCGGCGTCGGCGTCCTCCGGGAGATGGAAGATCCGCTCGAACGAGCCGTAGGGGATCTCCATCTGGTGGTAGCGCAGGCAGTCGCTGACTTCGGGCTCCTGGCGGGAGCCCGCCACCCGCAGGAGGCGCCCCTCGATGACGATGTCGATGTCGTCCCGGGTCACGCCGGCCAGGTCGAGGATGATGCGGATGCCCGCGGCGGTCTCGTGGATGTCGGCGCGCGGCAGGAAGGCGCTTCCCGGGGCCACCGATCCGAAGCCGTGCAGCAGGCTCTCCATCACCTGCTCCATCCGCCGGTGCAGGTCGGAGACGTCAGGCGACGGTATCCTGGTGATCCGGATCATGCCGGTCTCGCTTAGGAGCGGCCCTTCTCCATGGCGTGCAGGTGCTTCATGATGCGCGACTTGCGGCGGGCGGCCGCGTTGCGGTGCAGGATTCCCTTGCGCACCGCCTTGTCGATCGCCGAGATGGTCTCGGTGACCGCGCCGCGGACCGCCGTGGCGTCCTTCTTCTCGATCAGGCGCCGCATCTTCTTTATACCCGTACGCAGATGGCTGCGGCGCGCGCGGTTGACGAGGTTGCGGCGGCGGCTCTTGCGCATGTTCTTGATCGCCGACTTGATGCGTCCCACTGAACCCTCCTTGAGCGCCGTCCCGGGTCCCGGGTTACTCGGCGATGAAGATGAACTCGGCCCGGCGGTTCTGCGCCCAAGCCGACTCGTTATGCCCCGGATCGACGGGTCGTTCCTTGCCGTATGAAATCGTCCGCAGCCGCGCCGCCGGGATGCCGAGGGAGACCAGCTGGTCCTTGGCCGCCCGCGCGCGCCGGTCGCCGAGCGCCAGGTTGTACTCGACCGTGCCGCGCTCGTCGCAGTGGCCCTCGATGCGCACCGCGAGCGAGCCGCTCTCGCGCATGCGGGCGGCGTTGGCGGTCAGCGTCTGGGTGGCGTCCTGGCGCAGGTCGGCCATGTCGAAGTCGAAGTAGATCGGCTTGAGGATGCCCTGCGCGTTCAGCTTGTCGGCGGCGATCGAAGGGGTCTCGCTGAACGATTCCGCCGTGGGGGCGGCCTCCTTGAAGCCGGACGACTCGTCGACCTTCTCGGCCGGCTTGGTCGAGGGGTCGAACGCCGGCGCCGCGGGCGCCGGGGTCTCCTTGGCCGGCGGGACGGTCTTGCAGGCCGCGCCGGACGCGGCGATGGCGGCAACGACGAACGCGAGCGACAGCGTGCGCAACAGACCACGGATCATCACGTCACCTCCACGTAGGATGGTTGGGCCGGTCGCGACCGGGCGGCCGGCTGCCGGGAGCGGGGCGTGGCCCGGGTCCCGCGGCCCCCTCGGGAACTTCGAAAGCGGCGGATTATAGCACGCGCTCAATTCGACCATGAGGGGGACTCGTTGCTGCCGCCGCGCGTCAGCCGGCGGACATGGTCGCCGTTGGCGTCCATCGTGTAGATGTCGAACCCGCCGGAACGGTTCGACGCGAACGCCAGGTGGCGCCCGTCCGGCGACCAGCGCGGCGACTCGTTGATCCCGCCGCCGTCGGTCAGGCGTCCCAGGGTGCCGGCCTTGAGGTCGTAGGCGAAGATGTCGAACCCGCCGGGCACGCGCGCGGTGAAGGCGATGGTCTCGGACGGTCCCGGCGACCAGGAGGGGGAATCGCAGTACGACAACTCGGAGGTCAGGCGGCGGACGCTCCCGCCGCCGGCATCCATGACGTAGATCTGCGGCGACCCGCCCCGATCGGAGGTGAAGGCGATGGAGCGGCCGTCCGGCGCCCAGGTGGGTGAGGTGTCGATGGCGTCGTGGCGCGTGAGCCGGCTCAGCTGCCGGTCGGCGATCCGCAGGGTGTAGATCTCGGCATTGCCGTCGCGGCCGCTCGAGAACGCCAGGAGCCGGCCGTCGGGCGACCAGGCCGGGGCGCTGGTGAGCTCCCCCTTCTGCGGAAACGCCGGGGCGGTGGGATCGCCGGCGGCGTTGAGGATCGTGAGCTGCGGCTGCCCCGACTTGAGGGTGACGAAGGCGATGAGGCTGCCGTCGGGGGACCAGGCCGGCGAGCGGTTGATCGACCCGTTGGCCGTGATTCGCTTTGGCCGCGCCCCGTCGTAGTCCATGACGAAGATCTCCTTCGCCCTGCCGATCTGCGACACGAAGGCGATGCGCGTCGTGGCGATGCCGCGCCTGCCGGTGGAGCGCAGGACCATCTCGTCGCTCATCCGGTGCGCCAGCAGGCGCACCTGCGCGGCATCGGCGCGGTAGCGCTTGCCGAGCACCAGACGCTGCTCGGACGTGTCGTAGGCGCGCCCCTCGAAGATCACGTCGCTCCCCTGGTCGGGGCGCGCCTGCCCCATGAGCACCACCTCGGCGCCGATCCCCTGCCATTCCTTGTAGGCGGCGGCGCGGTCGCTGAACGGGGCCACCATCCTCAGGTACTCCTCGGGGACGAGCTGGAAGTAGTTCGAGTACAGCAGGTCGTCGCGGACGACCTCGTGCAGGGTGCCGGCGGCCTCGCGGCCGGCGGCCGCGGCGCCGCCGTCGAACGGCGGCATGGCGATCGGGATCTTCGGCCGGCCCGCGCCGGTGATGTAGATGGTCGGCGTGTCGGGCGGTTTCTCCTCCTGCGCCGGCGCCGGCGGCGGGAAAAGCGCGGACAGCGCGGCCATGAGCAGGGCGAGCGGCGCCGGGCGGCGTGTCGTCGAGGGCACGGGTGTCAGTCTCCGGGGTTCTCCGGCTCGGACCCCTCCGGCGTCAGATCGAAGACGATCTGCACGCCGAGGCTGTCCATCGCCAGGGCGACGGGGAAGGGCGGAAAGGGCTCGGCGGCGCGCACCGCGACCATGAGCGAGCGGTCGAGCGGCTCGAAGCCGCTCCGCCGGCTGAGCTCGAGCTTCTGGACGCGCCCGGCGCGGCTCAACCTCAGGTTGACGGTCGCGGTGAGGGTGGCGTCGCCGGTGTAGACCGGGCGCTTCCAGGCGTTCTCGATGTTGCGCTTGAGGAGCGCGAGATAGAAGGTGTAGGCGTCGCCGCCGCCCCCGGTCCCGTCGCCCTCGCCGCCGCCGGCGACCGCCGGTGTGCCGGCGGGTATCGCGGCGCCGGCGGGCGTCGGGGCGGGCGCGGTCGTTGTGGGCGTGGTCGTGGCGGGCTCGGGCGCGGCCGCCTCGGCGGCGGCCGTGGCGGCGTCCGCGGCCGCGCCGGCCTCCGCGGCGGGCGGCTCCTCCCTCGGCTTCGCCGGTGCCGGTTTCTCGGGCTGCGCTTTCGCCGGGGGCTTCTGCGCGCCGCGATCGGGCAGGACGATCGCTTTCTCGACCGGCTTCTTCGCCGGCGGCGGCTTCGGCGCGGCCGCGGTCTTCGGCGCGGCGGCGCCCGCGGCCGGCGGCCTTGGGGCCGCCGGTCCCGGCCCGGCGGGGCCGGGAAGGGTTACGAGATCAACGACGTAAACCTTCCTCATGTCGGGGCCGGAGGCGAGCAGTCGCGGCACGCCGACGATCACGAAGAAGCCGACGACGTGCACCACGATCGACAGGACGACGGCCGGCCGTCCCAGCCCCATCCCCGGTCGCGGCGTCATGGGCCGGCGCCGGGCCTTGCGGCCGGGCGGCCGGCGGGCGGCTTCGCGGGCTTCCGGGAGCCGCCGCGCGAGGCGCCGCCGGCGCGCGGCGGGGCGGCGGCTCCGGCCTGCGCGTGGCGCGTCACCATCCCGACCTTGTCGGCCCCGGCCTTCTTGATCTGATCCATGACCGCCATGACCCGCCCGTAGGGGACATCCTGGTCGGCGCGCAGGAAGACGAAATCGGATCCGGTGCGCTGCATCTCGCCCTTCAGGCGATCGGTCAGGAGGGCGAGGTTCACCGGGCGATCGTTCAGGTAGATGGTGCTGTCGCGATCGACGGCGACGATGAGGCGATCCTCGGTGGTGTCGGAGCCGGCCTCGGTCTTCGGCAGGCGCACGTCGATGCCACGGCTCATCATCGGCGCGGTCACCATGAAGATGATGAGCAGCACCAGCACGACGTCCACGAGGGGCGTGACGTTGATGTCCGACAGGGTCGGTCCGTAGCGCCCGTGCCCGCGCCCGGGAAGGCTCATCGCCACGGCACGCCCTCCGGCCGGCACCAGGCTCCTAGGGGCGGAACGCGGGTCGGCGGCGTCAAGGGATCAGGAGCGGAACGTGCCCGCTTCGAGCGGCGCTGCGGCGGGACGACCGGCCTCGATCTGGGTCTCGGCCAGCGTCATGAACTGCGGCACGAAGCGCTCGATGCGCGCGCCGAGACGGCGGGCGCGCGCCAGGAGGAGGTTGTAGCCGACCACCGCCGGGATGGCCGCCGCCAGCCCCGCCGCGGTCGCGACCAGCGCCTCCGAGATCCCCGGGGCCACCGCGGCCAGGCTCGCGGATCCGGCGATGCCGATTCCCTGGAAGGCGTCCATGATCCCCCACACCGTGCCGAAGAGGCCGATGAACGGGGTCACGGTGCCGGTGGTGGCAAGGAGGCCGAGGTTGCGGTCGAGGCCGTCGGCCTGCAGCGAGGCGGCCTCCTCGGCGCGCCGCCGGACCCGCAGCAAGATACGATCGCGCGCCTGCTCGCCGGTCACCGCGCCCGAGCGCTGCGGCCCGAGGGTCTCGTTGACCGCGGCGATCGTCTCGCGGAAGCCGGCGAGGAGGATCGCCGCCAGCGGGCTCGCGGGGTAGCGGCCGGCGATCTCGTGCAACTGGCTGAGACGGCGGTCGCCGGTGATCTCGCGCTGCATGAGATCGGAATCGGACTCGGCGCGCCGCAGGGCGCGGTAGCGCTCGAAGATGACCGCCCACGAGAGCACCGAGAAGCCGAGGAGTATCAGGAGGACCAGCTGCGCCAGCGGCCCCGAATCGGCGATGAGGCGGAGCGGGTCGGCGTGCAGGCCGGTCGACGCGGCCAGGAGCATCGGCGAAGGGGTCGGGGACATCATCGGGGTGAGGGTTCGTTTCCTCCCGGCCGGGACGCGCGCCGGATCGACGCAAGCGGTTCGCGGGCCGTAACTTAGCACACGGTCCGTTCGTTGACAACACGAAGATCGCTCTGCTAGCATCCCGCGCCGACCGTCCCCGATCGGCCCGGGGTCAAATGATCCGCTGCCTGCACGTCCGGAACCTCGCGATCATCAAGGACGCCACCCTCGATCTCGGTCCCGGTCTCAATCTCCTGACCGGCGAAACCGGCGCCGGCAAATCGATCCTCGTCGATGCGCTGCTCATCGGTCTCGGCGCGCGTGCCGATACGGAAATGTTGCGAACCGGCGAGGAGCGCGGTTCGGTGCAGATCGAGTTCGAGGTCGGCGGCAACGCCGCCGCGCTCGAGTTCCTGGCGGCGAAGGGGTACGAGAGCGACGGCGGCGCCCTCGTGGTCCGCCGCGAGATCGTCCCTCCGGGCCGCAGCCGCGCCTTCATCGGCGGCGTGCTGGCGCCGCTCGCCGACCTCCGGACGCTCGCCGCGCTGCTGCTCGCCATCCACGGGCAGCACCATCACCAGGTCCTCCTCGACCCGGCGCGGCACCGCGATCTGCTCGACCGGCAGGCGGGCCTGGGGCCGCTCCTGGCCCGCATGGCGGAGGCGGCCGCGGCGCTCTCCGAAGCGTCGGCGCGCCTCGTCTCGATGCGCGACGGCGCGCAGCGGCTGGCGCAGCGCGTCGACATGCTGCGCTGGCAGGTGCAGGAGATCGAGGCCGCGAGTCCGCGTCCCGATGAAAGGGTGGCGCTGCGGACCGAACGCGACATGCTGCGCAACGCCGAAGCGCTTCTCAGCCACGGCCGCGGCGCCCTCGACGCCCTGTACGACGGCGAGGGGTCGGCGCTGGCGCGCCTCGCGGAGGGGGTGCGGGCGGCGCGCGAGGTGGCGCGTTACGACGCCGCGCTCGGCGAGGACCTGACGCGGGTCGAGTCGGCGCGGGCCGAGATCGAGGAGGTGGCCTACCGGCTGCGCGACCTGGTCGAGCGCCTGAGCCCCGACCCCGAGAGGCTGCAGGCCGTCGACGATCGCGTGCAGCTCCTCGAGGCGCTGCAGCGCAAGTACGCCCCCGGCGGGGACGAGAGCTCGATCCTCGCGTACCGCGACGCCGCGGCCGCCGAGTTGCAGCAGATCACCGGCGGCGGGGAGTCGGTCGCCGACCTCGAGCGCCGCGTCGAGGCGCTGCGCGCGGCGGCGCTCGAGGCGGCTCTCGATCTGTCGCGGCGGCGGCGCGCCGCCGCGGCCGGGCTCGAGCGCGCGATCGAGGCGGGGCTCGGCGAGATGGCGATGCCGGGGACGCGCTTCGCGGTCGATTTCCGGCACCGGCCGTCACCGGGCAGCGGTCTGTGGGTCGAAGGCGAGGAGGTGGCCGTTGACGGCGCGGGATGCGACGTGGTGGAATTCCTCCTGTCGGCGAACCGCGGCGAGGCGTTGCGGCCGCTCGCCGCGGTGGCCTCGGGCGGCGAGTTGTCGCGCATCATGCTCGCGCTCGAGGTGGTCCTGCTGGGAAGCGCGGCGCCGCGCAGCCTGGTCTTCGACGAGGTGGACGCCGGCATCGGCGGGGCCGTGGCCGAGGTGGTCGGGCGCAAGCTCAAGGCGCTCGCGAGGACGCACCAGGTGCTGTGTGTCACCCACCTGGCGCCGATCGCGACCCTCGCGGATCGCCACGTGCGCGTCGCCAAGAAGGTGGCCCGCGGGCGCACCGAGGTCGTGATCGAGCCCCTCGACGGGGCGGGCCGGGTGCGCGAGGTGGCGCGCATGCTGGCGGGGGAGACCGTCACTCCCACGGCCCTGAAGCACGCCGCCGACATGCTCGAGCGCGCCGGCGGCCGCCCGGCGCCGCCGGCCGGACCGAGGGGATAGCGATGCAGGTCACGGCGGTCTACCCGGGGACCTTCGACCCGATCACCAACGGCCACCTCGACATCATCGAGCGCGGCGTGCGGCTTTTCGATCGCATCATCGTCGCCCTTCTCAGGAACGCCGACAAGGAGCCGCTCCTGCCGCTCGACGAGCGCGTCGAGATCGTGCGCGCCGTGGTCGGCGGCTTCCCCAGCGTCACGGTCGAGTCGTTCGACGGGCTCCTGGTCGACTACGCCCGCGCGCGCGGGGCGCAGGCGATCGTCCGCGGGCTGCGGGCGCTGTCGGACTTCGAGTACGAGTTCCAGATGGCGCTCATGAACCGCCGGCTGGAGGCCGGGGTCGAGACCGTCTTCATGATGCCGAGCGAGGCCTACTCCTACGTCAGCAGCCGGCTGGTCAAGGAGGTGGCGCTCCTGGGCGGCGACGTCACCGGCCTCGTGCCGCCCGAGGTGGTGCGGCGGCTCAAGGCGCGCTACGCGGCCGGGGCCGGCCGATGAGCGGGCCGGTGGTGCGTCCGGCGAAGCGCCTCGACGTCGTGAGCCTGTCGCCGACCCTGGCGGTGATGATGGAGGCGAAGGCCCTGCGGGCGAAGGGGGTCGATGTCGTCGACTTCGGCCCCGGCGAGCCGGACTTCAACACGCCGGAGAACGTCAAGCAGGCCGGGCGGCAGGCCATCACCGACGACTTCAGCCACTACACCGACACCGCCGGCATCGTCGAGCTGCGGCGCGCCATCGTCGAGCGCTATCGCCGGCTGTACGACGCCTCGTGGGATGAGGGCGAGGTGATCACCGGGGTCGGCGGCAAGAACGTCCTGTTCCTGCTCGCCATGTCGCTCTTCGATCCCGGCGACCGGGTGGCCCTGTATGCCCCCTACTGGGTGTCGTTCCCGGAGCAGGTGCGGATGTGCGGCGCCGAGGCGGTCATCCTCCCCTGCGAGGAGACGCCGGGCGGGCCGGTGCCGCGCACCCGCGCCCTCGAGCCGCACGCCGGAAGCGTCAAGGCCGTGATCCTGAACTCGCCCGGCAACCCGAGCGGCGCCGTGATCCCGCCCGACGAGGTGGCCCGCTTCGCCGATTTCGCCGCGCGCACCGGCGCCCTGATCATCTCGGACGAGACCTACGATGCGTTCCACTACGGGCCGGGCGCCTTCGCCTCGTTCGCGGCCCACCGCGCGCGGCTCGGCGATCGCCTGATTCTCGTCAACTCGCTGTCCAAGTCCTACGCGATGACCGGCTGGCGGGTGGGATACGCCCTCGGGCCGCGGGTCGTAGTCGAGGCGATGAAGAAGGTGCAGTCGCACGACGCCACCCACACCGCCGCAGTGGCGCAGGCGGCGGCGCTCGAGGCGATCCGCGGGCCGCAGGAGTCGGTGACGGCGATGCGCGAGGAGTACCGCCGCCGCCGCGACGCCCTGGTCCCGGCCCTCAACCGGATCCGGGGGATCGCCTGCCCGCTGCCCGGCGGCGCCTTCTACGTCTTCCCCGACGTCACCGGGGCGATGCGGACTCTCGGCTGCGCCACCTCGATCGAGTTCGCGCAGCGGCTGATGACCGGGATCGCGGTGGCCACGGTGCCGGGCGAGGCGTTCGGCGTCCCGGGCCGCCTGCGCCTGTCCTACGCGCTCGCCCCGGAGCGGATGCGCGAGGGCGTCGCCCGGATGAGCCGCCTGCTCGGCGAAGGGGCCGCGTGAGACCGGCGCTGCGGGTCGCGATCCCGGCGCTGGCGATGCTCGCCCTCGCTGCCGGCGGATCCGCGGCCGCCGTCGCGCCGGCGCCGGCGCCTACGCCGGAGGCGGCGCCGGTGGCCGCCGCCGTGGCCGTCTACACGGTCACGCTCGACGACGCGATCCATCCGATCACCGCCCGCTACCTGGCGCACGCCATCGACGCCGCCAACCGGCACGACGCGGCGCTGCTCATCGTCAGGCTCGACACGCCGGGCGGCCTGCAGACTTCGATGGAGGAGATGGTCACCGCGATCACCCACTCGCGCGTCCCGGTGGTGGTGTTCGTGCACGGGTCGAAGGCGGCGTCGGCCGGGTTCTTCCTGACGCTCGCGGCCGACGTCGCCGTGATGGCGCCGGGCACCCGGATCGGCGCGGCCCACCCGGTGGCGGCGATCGGCGAGGTCCCCAAGGACTCGCCGATGCTGGCCAAGATCGAGAACGACGCCGCCGCCTACATCCGCTCGATCGCCGCCAACCGCGGGCGCAATCCCGGCGAGGCCGAGAAGGCGGTGCGCGAGAGCCGGGCGTTCACCGAGCAGGAGGCCCTGGAGCTGGGTCTCATCGACATGGTGTGCAACGACGAGGCGGAGATCCTCGCGCGGCTCGACGGGCGGACGATCCGCCGCTTCCAGGGCGGCAGCGAGACGCTCCGCCTGGCGCCGGCGCGCATCGAGTCGCTCGACATGACCGGGTCGGAGCGCTTCCTGAGCCTGCTCGCCAACCCGGCGCTGGCGGCTTTCCTCCTGTTCATCGGGATGCTCGGACTGTACGTCGAGATCACCCACCCGGGTCTCGTGGCGCCCGGCCTCATCGGCGGCGTCTGCCTGCTTCTCTTCATGCTCTCGACCCAGATACTGCCGGTGAACTGGGTGGGTCTGGGCCTCATCGTTCTCGGGGTCCTGATGTTCCTGCTCGAGATCAAGATCGTCAGCTACGGCGCGCTGACCGCGGGCGGCATCGCCTGCCTGCTGGTCGGCGGCATGCTCCTCCACCGCGGGATGCCCGGGATGCCCGGTCTGGGGGCGGCGCGCGCGATCGTCCTCGCGGTGGCGGCGTCGGCCGCGATCATCATGGGCGCGCTGACCTTCCTGATCAGCCGCGACCGGCGCCGCCGGCCGACGACCGGCGCCAGCGGCCTGATCTCCGAGGAGGGGACCGCGCTGACCGACCTCGAGCCGGAGGGGCGCGTGTTCGTCCACGGGGAATACTGGAACGCCCGGGCGCGATCGCCGGTGCGCAAGGGGGCCCGGGTGCGGGTCGCCGCCGTCGCCGGTCTCCTCCTCGAGGTCGAGGAGATCCGGTAATGCCAACGCTCTGTTCGGGATCGAGGGCGATCCCGCCAAGGAGGCCGTGAACATGCCGTTCCTCTCGGTGCCGCTTCTGGTGTTCGGTATCATCATCTTCTGGCTGGTCACCAGCATCAAGATCCTCAACGAGTACGAGCGCGCGGTGGTCTTCCGCCTCGGGCGGCTGCTGCACGAGGCCAAGGGGCCGGGCCTCATCATCGTCCTGGCGCCGATCTACAAGATGGTCCGGGTGTCGCTGCGGACGGTGGTGCACGACGTGCCCCCTCAGGATGTGATCACGCGCGACAACGTCTCGGTGAAGGTCAACGCGGTGGTGTACTACCGCGTCATCGACCCGCGCCGGGCGGTCGTCGAGGTGGAGCAGTACCACTACGCCACCTCGCAGCTGGCGCAGACGACGCTGCGGTCTGTCCTCGGCCAGGTCGAGCTCGACGGTCTTCTCAGCCAGCGCGAGAAGCTCAACGCCGAGCTGCAGCTCATCCTCGACCGCCACACCGATCCCTGGGGGATCAAGGTGTCGGCGGTCGAGGTGAAGCACGTCGATCTGCCGCCCGAGATGCAGCGCGCCATGGCCAAGCAGGCGGAGGCCGAGCGCGAGAAGCGCGCCAAGATCATCCACGCCTCCGGCGAGTACGAGGCGGCGACCCAGCTGGTGATGGCGGCCGACAAGATCGCGACCAATCCGACCACGCTGCAGCTGCGCTATCTGCAGACCCTCACCGAGATCGCCACCGAGAAGAACTCGACGATCATCTTCCCGGTGCCGATCGACCTGCTGGCCGGCCTGTTCCGGCCCCAGCCGGGACCGAAGGGCGCCGCGTGACCGAACCGCACGACCCGGCCGAGGACCTGGCGATCGCGCGCCACGCCCTCGAGGTCGCGCGCCGGATCGAGCTCCCGGGCGCCGCCGCCGCGTTCGCGCGCGCCGCCGCCGGGCACGCGCCGTGCGGGACCGGGCTGCTCTACCTGTACGACGCCGAGGCCGATGTCTTCCGCCTGGCGGGGTCGACCCTCGATTCCGCCGACCCGCGCTTCGAGGAGATCGGCACCCTCGAGCTGGCCGGCCTGCGCGCCGCCGGGGCGACCGTGCCGTTCCTCGCCGGGGCGCCGGCGGCGCTGCGACGGGTCGCGGCGGGGACCGTGCTCGCCGCCCCGGTCCTCGACGGCGCCCGCCTCGTCGGCTACCTGGTCCTCGCCGATCCGGCCGGGGCGTGGGGCGATGCGGCGCTGGCGCGCACCGGCCGACTGCTGCCGGAGATGGTGACCGGCCTCCTCAACGCGCATCTGGTCGAGACGTTCCGCGAGCTGGTCATCAAGGACGACCAGACCGAGTGCTTCAACCGCCGCTACTTCGACCGCTGCCTGAGCGAGGAGATCTACCGCGCGCAGCGCTACGGGCACCCGCTCGCGGTCGTCTTTCTCGACCTCGACAACCTGAAGGAGGTCAATGCCCGCTTCGGGCACGCGGTCGGCAGCCGCACGGTGCGCGAGGTCGCCCGCCGGATCGTCTGCGGGATCCGCGGCAGCGACCGGAGTTTCCGCTACGGCGGCGACGAGTTCTGCCTGGTGCTGCCGACGACCGGCGTGAGCGGCGCGCTCGAGCTGTGCGAGCGGCTCCGGCACGCCATCGCCGGCCGGCCGTTCGTCGCCGACGTCAGCACCCACGTGATGGTGACCGCGTCGTTCGGCATCGCCACGTACCCCGAGCATGCCCGCACCAGTCTCGGGCTCGTCAAGTGCGCCGACGAGGCCATGCAGCGCGCCAAGCGCGAGGGGAAGGACGCCGTGCGGGTCGCACCGGCGCCGGCGCCGGCCGCGGAGAGCGTCCCGCGGGCCGCGGGGGAGACCGCATGAGCGCCGGCCCGCGCGCCCGCTTCCTGCTCGTGGCGGTGCTGGGGACCAGTCTCGCCCTCGTCGGCCTGTCGCGCTGGGCGGGCCGCATCGCCGGCCGCGCCGCGGTCGGCGCCGCTCCGGCGCGATCGGGCGACCCGGCGCGCGCCGGCGCCGCCGCCGGGACGCCGGACCTCTCCTTCTACCGCGCCCTCGGCGGGGGCGGCGCGGCGCCGGGCCGGCGCGGTGCGGCGCCGCCGGCGGATGGCCGCTCGATGCGCCCGGCGCCGGGCGATGTCGTGGCGCCGGTGGGGGCCTACGTCGTACAGGTGATGGCCACGCGCGATCGGAAGCAGGCGGAGCGGCTGCACGATCGCCTGTCGCGCCGCGGCTACCCGGCGTCGATCGTCGAGGACGCCATGCCGGGCGGGGCGATCTATCGGGTTCGCATCGGACGCTGGAAGGAGCGCGGCCCGGCCGACGCGATGGCGCAGACGATCCGCGACAAGGAGGGTCTCGAGCCGTGGGTCCTGCAGGAGGGGGGAGCGTGAGCACGGCGGCGTTCGGCGGGGCGACGTCCGCATGGGCCGGCCGGGGTCGGGCGGGAGAGGATCGCCGCCTGCTGGGCGAGCTGCTGCTCGAGGCGGGGCTCGTGACGCCGCGCGGCCTGTCGCTGGCGCTCGCGGCCCAGCGGCTCGGCGGCGGGCGGCTCGGCATGCATCTCATGCGCGGCGGTCACGTCGTCCCTGCCGCGTTCCATCTCTTCCTCGGCGAGCATCTCGAGGCGCTGCGACCCGACCTGCTGGAGGATCTGCTCGCCGGCGCCGCGGCCGGCCGGCTGCCGGCGCGCCTGGCGCACCACTACGGCATCGTGCCGGTGCGCGAGCAGGACGGCGTGCTCGATCTCGCGGTCGCCACCTTCGATCAGCCGGGGCTGCGGCCGGCGGTCGAGGCGCTCACCGGCCTCAAGGTCGAGCCGATCATCGCCCCGCCCGCGCTTCTCGCCGAGGCCCTCGGGCGGCATTACCCGGAGGAGGTCGAGCCCGGCATCCTGTTCCGCCCGGCGGGCGACAACGTCCTGGTGCTCGGCGACGGCGCCCACGGCCTGCGTGCGGCCGCGGTCGAGAGCCTGACGGCCGGAGCGCCGGCGGGTGAATGGCTGCGCGCGATCGCCGCGCTGGCCGTGCGCGAGGGGGCCCGGCGCATCGAGATCGAGCCGCGCGCCGACACCGTCGCGGTCTCCTTCACGGCGCGCGCCGGGCGCCGGCCCGCCGTCGCTCTGCCGCGTGGCGCCTACCCGGGGGTCGCCGCGCTTCTCGAGGGCCTGGCGCGCATCCCGGCCCGCGGCCGCATCGTGCCGCGGGAGGGGCGCTTCACCGTGGCGTCGGGGGGAGAGCGCCTGTTCATGTCGGTCCTGGCGCTGCCGGGCCTGCCGGCCCGCAACTACCGGCTCGACCTGCGCTCGGAGCGGATCGCCGGCCCCGACGCCCATGCGATTGCCGCGTCTCTGCCGCCGCTGCGGGAGGCGGTGGACGACCTCGCGGCACGCGGCCGCGGCCTTCTCGGCCTGGCGGCGACGGCACCGGCGGAATGGGCCGCCGCCCTGGAGACCGTCCTGGAGCATCTGCGCGACCGGCTCGGCCGCCGGGCGGTGATCGGCTCGTGGGACGACCGCGGGACGGGGGCCATCCGCGACGCGATCGGCGCCGCCGCGGCGCGCCCGCCCGACGGGACCGACCTGCTGGTGATCGGCACCCCATGGCGCAGCGGGGTCGGCGCCTCGATCGGCGCGCTGGCCCGCGACCGCGTGATCCTCGCGGCCGTCGACGCGCCGGACGCCTGCGCCGGCGCCGAGGCCATGGCGCGCGCCACCGCCGGGTCGGAAGCCGACATCGGGCCGTCCGGGGTCCTCGCGGTGCGCCACCTGGAGACCCCCTGCACCTCGTGCCGGACGCCGTTCGACCTCGGCGAGCTGCTGGCGCTCCTGCCGGGGGGATCGTCGGCGCCGGCGCCGGCGTGGATGGCCCCGGGCTGTTCCGGGTGCCGCGGATCGGGGCGGATCGAGATGGCGCGGGTGTCCGAGTTCCTGCCGCTCGCGGCGGGGCGGCTGGCGCGGCCGGGGACGCGTGCCCGCCGCCTGCGCGAGGAGTCGCCGTGGCGGCCGACGATCGCGAGGTCCGCGGTGCGCGGCGCGCTCGCCGGATCGATCGATGCCCGGGAGGTCGTGCGCCTGCTCGTACATGAGCCGCGCTGAAAGCGGCGGCGCCGTCCGGGACCGCCGGGCCGGCCTCATGGCCGTCCTTTCTGGTCTCCTGCTCGCGGCGGCGTTCCCGCCCGCCGACCTTGGCTGGCTGGCCTTCGTCGCCCTCGTCCCGCTGATCCGCGCCGTTCGCGGCGGCGGGCCGCGCCGGGCGGCGCGCCTCGGCTTCGTGTCGGGGGCGGTCTTCTTCCCGGCCCTGCTCTACTGGCTCGTCGGGGTGATGACCCGCTACGGCGGCCTGCCGGCGTGGGCCGGCGCCGGGTTCCTTTTCCTGCTGGCGGCCTACCTCGCGTTGTACGTCGCCGCGTTCGCGGCGCTCGTCGCGGCGGTCGCGGGCCGCTGCGGGGCGCGCGGCCTGCTCGTGGCTCCCGTCGTCTGGGTCGGGCTCGAGTTCCTGCGCGGGCGCCTGCTCACCGGATTCCCCTGGGGGCTCGTCGGCTACACGCAGTGGCACAACACGCCGCTGGCGCAGGTCGCCGCCGCCGGCGGCGTGCATGCCGTGTCGTTCCTGGTGGTCCTGATCAACGCGGCGCTGGCGCTTCTCCTCGAACGCGGCGCGCCGCCGCGGGCGCGGCTGCTCGCGGCGGGGGCGTGCGCTCTCGTCGCGGCGGCGCACGCCGCCGGGGCGGCGGTCGTCCCGCCGCCGTCCGTCCTCCCCACGACCGCGATCGCGGCCGCGCCGGCGGCCGGTGCGCCGGGCGGGCCGGACGCGCCGCCCGCCGCCTTCGCCGTGGCCGCAATCCAGGCGAGCGTCGCCCAGGATCGCAAATGGAACCGCGCCGAGGAGGGGGCGATCGTCGCCGGGCTTTTCGACATGACCGCGCGCGCCGCCGCGGAGGGGGCCCGCCTGGTCGTGTGGCCCGAATCGTCGAGCCCGCTGTCCTTCCGCGTGCCGGTGAGCCGCGCCGCCGGCGACGCCGCCGGCGGCGGCGTCGATCGCCGCATCGAGCCGCGGCGCGACTATCTCGACGCCGTGGCGGCGCTCGTGCGCGACCGCCGCCTGACGCTCATCGCCGGCAGCGTCGACTACCGCTGGGACGGCGGGCGCCTGCTCGCCTTCAACAGCGCGCTGGTCGTGGACGAGCAGGGCGCCCTCGGCCCGTCGTACGACAAGATCCGCCTGGTGCCGTTCGGCGAGTACGTGCCGCTGCGCCGCATCCTGTTCTTCGTCGACCGGATGGTGCAGGGGGCGATCGCCGAGTTCGTCCCGGGGGTGCGACACGAGCCGCTGCCGACGCCGTTCGGCCGGGCCGCGACCTTCGTGTGCTACGAGGCGATCTTCCCCGGTCTCGTGCGCGACCTGGCGCGCGACGCGGCGTTCATGGTCAACATCACCAACGACGCCTGGTTCGGCAGGAGCGCCGCGCCGCGCCAGCACCTGGCGATGGCGGTCTTCCGCGCCGCCGAGAACCGCCGCTGGCTGGTGCGCGCCGCCAACACCGGCATCAGCGCCATCGTCGATCCGTGGGGACGGGTGCGCGCCGAGGCGCCTCTTGACGCGCGCACGGTGCTGCACGGGACGATCGAGGCGCGCACGCGGCGGTCGCCGTTCGCGCGCGCCGGCGATGTGACCGGGATCGCGTGTGCTATACTCACCGCCCTTTCGGCCGCCGCGCTCCGCGCGGCGTTTTTGCGAGGACGAACACCCCATGCCCCGCACCTATGACATCGCCGATCTCGTGCGCCGCGCCGGCGCGCTGCATGGACGTTACGACGAGCTCCGAGGGCATCTTTGAGAAAGTCGCCTCCCAGGCCCGCCTGCACGAGCTCGAGACCCTCGCCGCCGACCCCGATCTCTATCGCGACCAGGGGCGCGCCCAGCAGATCCTGAAGGAGCGCGCCCGCCTCTCCGAGGCGATCGAGGCGCGCAACGCCCTCAGGCACACCGCCGAGGAGGCGCAGGTGTGCGCCGAGCTGGCGCGCGAGGGCGAGCCGGTGGGGGAGGACCTCGATTCCGCCGTCACCCGGCTCGAGAAGGCGCTCGACGAGAGCGAGCTCGAGCTGATGCTCGTCGGCGAGCACGACCACGGTGACGCCATCCTGTCGATCCACCCCGGCGCCGGCGGCACCGAGTCGCAGGACTGGGCCGAGATGCTCTATCGGATGTACTTGCGCTGGGCGGAAGGGCACGGCTTCCGCGCCGAGGCGCTCGACTACCAGAAGGGCGAGGAGGCCGGCATCAAGAGCGCCACGCTCATGATCCGCGGCCACAACGCGTTCGGCTTCCTGCGCGCCGAGAGCGGCGTGCACCGCCTGGTGCGCATCTCGCCGTTCGACTCGTCGGGGCGCCGGCACACCTCGTTCGCGAGCGTGTCCGCCTATCCCGACCTCGACGAGTCGATCGAGGTGACCGTCGAGGAGAAGGACCTGCGCGTCGACACCTATCGCAGCAGCGGCGCCGGCGGGCAGCATGTCAACGTCACCGACTCGGCGGTCCGCATCACCCACCTGCCGAGCGGCATCGTGGTCTCGTGCCAGAACGAGCGCTCGCAGCACCGCAATCGCGACATGGCGATGCGCGTCCTCAAGGCGCGCCTCTACGAGCAGGAGCAGCGGAAACGGGACGAGAAGCGCCAGGCCGAGGAGGGGGAGAAGAAGGACATCGACTTCGGCAGCCAGATCCGCTCCTACGTCCTGCAGCCATACCGCCTGGTCAAGGATCACCGCACCGGCTTCGAAGTCGGCGACGTCGACGCGGTCCTCGACGGCCGCATCGACCCCTTCATCCGCACCTACCTTCTCAAAAAGCGCGTCGGAGATCCCGGTCCGGCGCGCGGCTGAACCGGGTTGATGCCTCCAACCCTTTGACATCGAAATACTTGCGACCTAAAATTGGCACTCGCCGGCACTGAGTGCCAGGAACGGAAGCAGACCATGTCAGCCGAACTCGCCACGCGCGCCCACGAGATCCTCAGGAAAGTGGTCGCCCACTACATCCTGACCGGGGAGCCGGTCGGGTCGCGGACGATCGCAAAGATGAGCGGCGAGGGACTCAGCCCGGCCACCATCCGCAACGTCATGTCGGACCTCGAGGAGATGGGGTATCTCACCCAGCCGCACACCTCCTCGGGGCGCATACCGACCGACAAGGGATACCGCTACTACGTCGATACGCTCCAGCCGGCGGCGCGCGTGGGGGCGCAGGACCGGGCGGTCATCGATTCGAGCCTGCGCGGCATGGGGGGCGAGCTGAACGAGGCGATGGAGGTGGTGCCGCGCCTGCTGTCGCGGCTGACGAGCCAGGTGGCCTATCTGCTGACGCCGCCATCCTCCGACGCCGTCCTGAGGCACATCGAGTTCGTCCGCCTGCACCCGAAGCGGGTGCTGGTCGTGTTCGTCGACAGCGCCGAGGTGGTCAGCCACCGGGTCCTCGACACCGAGGAGGACTACGACCCCAAGGAGCTCGAGCGCGCCGGCCGCTACCTCGTGGCCGAGTTCGGCGGCCGGGCGCTCGGCGAGATCCGGCGCTCCCTCGTGGCGTTGATGGCCGAGGAGAAGGCGCGCTTCGACAGCCTGCTGCACAGCGCCGTCACCCTCGGCACCCGCTACCTCGAGGCGGAGGCCGGCGAGCGGCGCCTCGTGGTCGAGGGCACCGCCAACATCATGAACCACCCCGAGCTCGCCGACCTCACGACGATGCGCAGCCTGTTCGCCACGTTCGAGGAGAAACACCGCCTGGTGACGCTCCTCGATCGCTATCTCGATCGCAGCGGGACGCGCGTGGTCATCGGCTCCGAGGCCGCCGACCTGGCGCTCGGCCGTCTGTCGCTCGTGGCGTCACCGTACCGGCTCGGGGACGGGGGCACCGGCTGGCTCGGGATCATGGGCCCGACCCGCATGGAGTACGAGCGCGCCGTGGCACTGGTCGACTACATCTCGCGCCTCTTCTCGACTCTGTTGCACCACCCCGACCCCTAACCTATATTCGCGCGGGAGGCTCCATGTCCGCGCGCCACGCCCGGAAAAAGGATATCCGCGCCGCGCCCGCGCCCGACGCGGCGGGCCCGGGAGCCCCCGCCGGCGATGACGAGATCGAGATCCTCGAAGTCGTCGGCATCAACGAGACCGAGAGGCCGGCGGACCCGGTTCCCGAGCGGCCGGCCGCGCCGGAGCATCCGGCGCGCCCCGGCCACGACCCGGCCGAGATGGAGCGCGCCCTCGACGAGGCGCGCCGGCAGAAGGAGCACGCCCACGACCTCTACCTCCGCGCCAAGGCGGAGCTCGAGAACTTCCGCAAGCGCACCGAGCGCGACGCCGATCAGCGGCGCGACGCCGACGCCGCCCATCTCGTGCACCGGCTGCTGCCGGTCCTCGACAACCTCGAGCGCGCCCTGCGCGCCGCCGGCGCCGCCGCCGATCCGCTGATGAGCGGGGTCACCCTGGTGCACCAGCAGCTCATCGAGATACTCGGGCGCGAGGGGCTGGCGCCGATCGACACCGCCGGCGCCGCCTTCGATCCGCACCGCCACGAGGCCGTGGAGGTGGTGCGCGACAGCGGCCGCGAGGCGGGGACCATCCTGCAGGAAATGCAGAAGGGATACACGTTCAGGGACAGGCTGATCCGGCCGGCCCTGGTCCGCGTCGCGGGCGGGCCGGACGACGGCGGCGGGGGTCACGAGGGGGCGGGCGGCGAGCAGCGCCCGGGGGGGGACCGGCAATGAGCAGGGTCATCGGCATCGATCTCGGGACGACGAACTGCTGCGTGGCGGTGATGGACGGCGGCGCGCCGATGGTCATCCCCAGCAAGGAGGGCGCCCGCACCACGCCGTCGGTGGTCGCGTTCACCGAGAGAAGCGAACGCCTCGTCGGCCAGATCGCCCGGCGCCAGGCGGTGACCAACCCGAAGAACACCGTGTACGCCGTGAAGCGGCTCATCGGCCGCAAGTACGGCTCGCCCGAGGTCCAGCACGCGCGCCAGTTCGTGCCCTACCAGATCGTCGAGGCGACCAACGGCGACGTGCGCGTGCGGGTGCGCGACAAGGACTACAGTCCGCAGGAGATCTCGGCGATGATCCTCGGGCGCCTCAAGGAGATGTCCGAGGAGCACCTGCAGGCCGAAGTGAGCGAGGCGATCATCACGGTCCCGGCCTACTTCGACGACAGCCAGCGGCAGGCGACCAAGGACGCGGGCCGCATCGCCGGCCTCAAGGTGTTGCGCATCCTCAACGAGCCGACCGCGGCGTCGCTGGCCTACCGCATCAACGAGGCGGGCGAGAAGAAGATCGCCGTCTACGACCTCGGCGGCGGCACCTTCGACGTGTCGATCCTGCAGCTCGGCCAGGGGGTGTTCGAAGTGCGCGCCACGTCGGGCGACACCTTCCTGGGGGGCGAGGACTTCGACCAGCGGATCCTCGAGTGGCTCCTGCAGGAGTTCGAGAAGCGCGAGCGGATCTCGCTGCGCGAGGACCGGCTGGCGCTGCAGCGGCTGAAGGAGGCGTCGGAAAAGGCCAAGTGCGAGCTGTCGATCGAGATGCGCGCCGAGATCAACCTGCCGTTCATCTCGGCCGATTCCGCCGGCCCCAAGCACCTCAACGTGGCGCTGACGCGCGAGCGCTTCGACGAGATGACCGCCGACCTTGTCGAGCGCACCCGCAAGCCGTGCCTCGAGGCGCTGTCGCTCGCCGGTCTCAAGCCGGGCGACATCGACGACGTCCTGCTGGTCGGCGGCATGACCCGCGTCCCCAGGGTGATCGAGACGGTGCGGGCGATCTTCGGCCGCGAGCCGAGCCGCGACCGCAACCCCGAGGAGGTCGTCGGTGTGGGCGCCGCCATCCAGGCGGGGATCCTGCAGGGCGAGGTCAAGGACATGATCCTGCTCGATGTCACGCCCCTGTCGCTCGGCATCGAGACCCGCGGCGCCATGTTCACCAAGCTGATCGAGCGCAACACGACGATACCGACCCGCAAGTCGAAGATCTTCACGACCGTCGTCGACAACCAGTCCAAGGTCGAGATCAACGTGCTGCAGGGCGAGCGCGAAGTGGCCTCCTACAACAAGTCGCTCGGGCGCTTCGAGCTGGTCGGCATCGCCCCCGCCCCCAAGGGCGTCCCCCAGGTGGAGGTCACCTTCGACATCGACAGCAACGGCATCGTCAACGTCTCGGCCCGCGACCTGGCAACGAAGAAGGAGCAGAAGATCCTGGTCACCCCCTCCGGGGGCTTGACGGAGCGCGAGATCGCGGAGATCATCGACGACGCCGAGCGGCACGCCGAGGACGACCGGAAGAAGGCCGAGCTGTACCGGATCCAGGCGCGTCTCGAGGGGCTCCTCGAATCGAACATGCGGTCTTTCGCCGAGTTCGGGAGCCTCCTCGACGAGGAGAAGCGGGACACGGTCAAGAAGATCATCGACGGGGCGCGCAAGGCTCTCGCGTCGGCGAGCATCAGCGAGTGCACCGCATCGCTCGAGAAGCTCGCCGAAGCCTCCCAGATTCTGACCGAGGTCATCCTCTACCACCCGAACGCCGGGACCCCCGGCGGTTCCGGGTCGGACGACGCGCAGGGCTCCAGCACACCGGCCGCCGCCAACTCCTGACGCGCCCTGCTGACGGGACGCCCCGACGGGGCGGCGCCGCCGCGGCCTCATGGGGTGTGGCTCCTTGAAAAAGCGCGACTACTACGAGGTCCTCGGCGTCGGGCGCGCAGCGTCCGAGGCCGAGATCAAGAAGGCCTATCGCGGGCTGGCGTTGAAGCACCATCCCGACAGGAACCCCGGCGACAAGGACGCGGAGGAGAAGTTCAAGGAGGCCGCCGAGGCCTACGCGGTGCTCGCCGACGCCGACAAGCGGTCGCGCTACGACCGCTTCGGCCACGCCGGCGTCGGCGGGGCGGCGGGGGAGCCGTTCGGCGGGTTCAATGCCGACGTCTTCTCCGGGTTCGAGGACATCCTCGGCAACATCTTCGGCTTCTCGATGGGCGACATGTTCGGCGGCGGGCCCGGACGCGCCCGCGGCGGCACCCGGCGCGGCGCCGACCTGCGATACGAGTTGGAGGTTGACCTCGGTGAAGCGGCCCGCGGGCTCGACCGCGAGATCCACGTGCCGCGCCACGAGTCATGCGCCGACTGCCAGGGGACCGGCGCCAAGGGGGGCGCGCGCACCACCTGCCGGCAGTGCGGCGGCCGCGGCCAGATCCTCCGCCGGCAGGGGTTCTTCACCCTCAGCCAGACGTGCGGCGCCTGCCGGGGCACCGGCCAGATCGTCAAGGAGCCGTGCCCGACCTGTCACGGCGAGGGCCGGCGCCGCACCACCCGCCACATCAAGGTGCGCGTCCCTCCCGGGGTCGACACCGGCGTCCGCCTGCGCATCACGGGCGAAGGCGAGGCCGGCCGATCGGGCGGCCGGGCGGGCGACCTCTACGTCGTCATCAGCGTGCGCGAGCACGCCGATTTCCGGCGCGAAGGGCCGCACCTGTTCACCTCGGCGGCGCTGACCGTCACCCAGGTGGTGCTCGGCAGCGACATCGAAGTCCCGACCCTCGACGGCAAGGCCCGCCTGACCATTCCGCCCGGTACGCAGCCATCGACCACTTTCGCGCTCAAGGGGAAGGGGCTGCCGTCGCTCGACGGCGGGCCGCGCGGCGACCTCTACGTGAGCGTCGTGGTGCGCGTCCCGTCACGGCTGTCGCGCAAAGAGCGCGAGTTGTACGAGAGCCTGAAATCGGTCGAGGAGCCGGCCGAGGCGGCGCCGCGCGACCTGTTCGGCCGGGTCAAGGACATCTTTTCCTGAACCGCTCCGGCTGGATCGCGGTCGAGGTCGATCTGCCGGCCCGCCTCGAGGACCAGGCGATCGCCGCCTTCTGGGAGGCCGGCTGCCTCGGCGTGGAAGGGCGGTCGGCGGTGCGCCGGCCGAAGGGGCCGGGGGTGGCGCTCGAGGCCTGGTTCCCGGGCCACGCCGCCGTCGCGGCGGTCGGGCGCCGCGTGATCGCGGGCCTGGCCGCGGCCGGCGTTCTGCCTGTGCCGCGGCCGCGACTGCGGCGCGTGGCCGACGGCCGCTGGGTCGAGGCCTGGCAGAAGACGCTCAAGCCGATGCCCATTGGCCGGCGCTTCCTGGCCCTCCCCGAGGGCTGCCGGCCGCCGGCCGCGTCCGACCGGATCGCCCTCCGCATCCCCTTCGGCCAGGCCTTCGGGACCGGCGAGCATGCCTCGACGCGGCTCAGCCTGCGGCTCCTCGAGCGCTGCCTGCGCCCCGGCGATCGGGTCGCGGATCTCGGCACCGGCACGGCAATCCTCGCGGTCGCCGCGGCGCGGCTCGGAGCCGGGCCGGTGCTCGCGGTCGATGCGGACCCGGTCGCCGTGCGCGTGGCGCGCGACACCCTGCGCCGCAACCGGCCCGCGCCGAACATCCGGCTGCGCACGGCGGACGCGGCTGACGCCCTGCGCGGCGGGCGCTTCGACCTCGCCCTGGTGAACATCGGCGCCACGGTTATCCTGAGGCTCCTCCCCGGCCTGGGGCGGGCGCTCGCGCCGGGTGGACGCGCCATCCTCGCCGGCATCCTCGTCGAGGACGAGGCGCCGATCGAGCGCGCGGCGCGGGCGGCGGGGTTGAGACCCACGGCGCGTCTGCGCACCACACCGTGGTCGGCCCTCCTGCTGCGGCGCGATCCGCGTCCTTGATCGCCCTCGCTCGGGCGGCTATACTTCGGTCCCTTTTTGCCGCCACCCGGGAGTGAACACGTGGCCCGCGCCGCCGGGACGAGGTGATCATGCCGTTCTCGAGAACCGGGAAAGTCTGGATGAACGGGAAGATGGTGGCGTGGGACGACGCCACCATTCACATCTGCTCGCACGCCATCCACTACGGCTCGTGCATCTTCGAAGGGATCCGCTGCTACAAGACCCCCAGGGGCCCGGCTCTGTTCCGCCTGCGGGAGCACATCGAGCGGCTGTTCGACGGCTGCCGCATCTACCGCATGGAGGTCCCGTACACGGTCGATCAGATGGTCGCGGCGGCCGTCGAAACGGTGCGCGCCAACGCGCTCGAGGCCTGCTACGTCCGGCCGCTGGCCTACCGCGGCTACGAGTCGCTCGGCGTCGATCCCTTCCCGTGCCCGATCGACGTCGCCATCGCCGTCTGGCCGTGGGGCGCCTATCTCGGCAAGGATGCCCTCGAGAAAGGGGTCGACGTGCAGGTGTCGTCGTGGCGGCGCGAGGCCCCCGACACGCTGCCGGCGATGGCCAAGGCGAGCGCCAATTACATGAACTCCCAGCTCATCAAGATGGAGGCGCTGGTCAACGGCTACGCCGAGGGGATCGCCCTCGACGCCTACGGCTTCGTCAGCGAGGGGAGCGGCGAGAACCTCTTCCTGGCGAAGAAGGGGACGCTCTACACGCCACCCCTGACCGCCTCGATCCTCCCCGGGATCACGCGGCAGAGCGTCATCGCGCTGGCGGCCGATCTCAAGATCCCGGTCGTCGAGCGCAGCATCCCGCGCGAGATGCTCTACATCGCCGACGAGGTCTTCTTCGTCGGCACCGCGACGGAAGTGACGCCGATCCGCAGCATCGACCGGCAGACGGTCGGCCGGGGGATGCGCGGCGAGATCACCGGCCGCCTGCAGACCGAGTACCTGGCCGTGGTCACCGGCCAGAAGGACGACCCGCACCACTGGCTGACCCACGTCTAACACCAGGGAAACAAAGCCCCTTCCTTGACTCGCCCGGAGCCGGGCCCTAGATTCCATCGCGGCTCGGTGCGGCAATCCGTCCGCCCGCGGGGGAAAGAGCATGCACATCAATGACTTGCTGAAGATCGCCACGGAACGGAAGGCGTCCGACCTGCACCTCAAGGTCGGCAGCTACCCCGTGATCCGCGTCAGCGGGCACCTGATGGCCCTGTCGGAGCTGAGCCGGCTCACGCAGGAAGACACCATCGCCATGGCGTTCAGCATCATGAGCGGGCGCCAGAAGCAGAAGTTCAAGGATCACTTCGAGATCGACCTGGCGTACTCGGTCCCCGGGCTCGGGCGCTTCCGGGTCAACATCTTCCAGCAGCGCGGCACCGTCGGCCTGGTGCTGCGCGTCATCCCGTCGAAGATCCTGACGACCGAGGAGCTGATGCTGCCGCCGGTGCTCAAGACGATCGCCGACGAGCGCCGCGGCCTGATTCTCGTCACCGGCACGACCGGCTCCGGCAAGTCGACCAGTCTCGCGGCCATGATCGACTACATCAACACCACCCGGACCGAGCACATCATGACCATCGAGGACCCGATCGAGTTCCTGCACCGGGACAAGAAGAGCCTGGTGAACCAGCGCGAGGTCGAGGTCGACACCAAGGGATTCGCGACCGCGCTGCGCTCCGCCCTGCGCCAGGACCCGGACGTCATCCTCGTCGGCGAGATGCGCGATTACGAGACCATCGAGACGGCGCTCAACGCCGCCGAGACCGGGCACCTCGTCCTGTCCACCCTGCACACCCTGGACGCCACCGAGACCATCAACCGCATCATCTCGGTCTTCCCGCCGCACCAGCAGAAGCAGATCAGGCTGCAGATGGCGGCGGTGCTCAAGGCGGCCGTGTCGATGCGCCTGCTGCCGCGCGCCGACGGCACCGGCCGCGTGCCGGCGGTCGAGGTCATGCGCGCGACCAACTTCATCCGCGACTGCATCGAGAACAAGGACAAGACCAAGCTGATCCACGATGCCATCACGCAGGGGACGTCGCAGTACGGCATGCAGACCTTCGACCAGTCGATCTACCAGCTCTACAAGCGCGACCTCATCACCATGGAGGAGGCGCTGCGGCGCGCCACGAACCCGGACGAGTTCAAGCTGAAGCTGGCCGGGATCGAATCGACCGCCGAGATGGCCCACCGCGAGATGGAGGGGACGCTGCGGAGCGGCGTGCACGACGGGGCCGCGGCGGGCGGCCAGGGTGCGCCGGTCATCGAGTTGTCGAAGGCGCACGCGGCCGGCGGCAGGAAGAAGTAGCCGCCCGCCCGCGGTCCGGGTCGGGGGCGGTGGTCATGTATACTTCCCGGCCGCCCCGGCGGGGCTTCCCTGCCGGGGACCGCCGGACCGCCGCCGGCGCCATCCGGGTTCGCGGGCCGCGGAGGCCCGCGGCCCTGTCGGGAGCGATCCGATGACGTCGGCCGCCAGCGTCCGCAGCCGCTTCCTCGAGTTCTTCGAGGCCCGGGGCCACCAGGTGGTCCCCTCGTCGTCCCTCATCCCCGCCGAGGATCCGACCCTGCTGTTCACCAACGCGGGGATGAACCAGTTCAAGGACGTCTTCACCGGCCGCGAGACGCGCCCGTACGCGCGCGCCGCCACGTCGCAGAAGTGCATGCGGGTCTCGGGGAAGCACAACGACCTCGAGCAGGTCGGGCGCACGCCGCGGCACCACACCTTCTTCGAGATGCTCGGCAACTTCTCCTTCGGCGACTACTTCAAGAAGGACGCCATCGCCCACGCCTGGGACCTGCTCACCGCGCCGTCGGAGTACGGCCTCCCCAGGGAGCGGCTCTTCGTCACGGTCTTCCGCGACGACGACGAGGCGTACGACCTGTGGCGCAAGGGGATCGGCATCCCGGGCGATCGCCTGTCGCGGCTCGACGAGAAGGACAACTTCTGGTCGATGGGGGACACCGGGCCGTGCGGTCCCTGCTCGGAGATCCACGTCGACCGCGGCCGCGAGCGCGCCACCGGCCCCTGCACCCTGTCGCCGTGCGCGCCGGGCTGCGACTGCGGCCGCTTCATGGAGATCTGGAACCTGGTCTTCATGCAGTTCGACCGGGATCGGTCGGGGGCCCTCAACCCGCTCGGGAAGACCGGTGTCGACACCGGCATGGGGCTGGAGCGCCTGACCGCGGTCGTGCAGGGGGTCGACAGCAACTACGACACCGACCTGTTCACCCCGATAGTCGAGGCCGCGGCGCGCATCGCCAGGACCGCCGGCGGGCGCGCCCCGGACCGCCGCGAGGACAAGGACCGCGTCGCCCTGCATGTCATCGCCGACCACGTCCGCGCCATGACCTTCCTGATGAGCGACGGGGCCGTCCCCGCGAACGAGGGGCGCGGCTACGTCCTGCGCCGCATCATGCGGCGGGCCATCCGCTTCGGCCGCGCCCTCGGCGTCGATCGCCCGTTCCTGTGCGATCTCTCCGCCACCGTGGTCGAGACCATGGAGACGGCCTACCCGGAACTGGTGGCGCACAGCAAGGCAATCGCCGAAACCGCCCGGCGGGAGGAGGAACGCTTCGCCGCCACTCTCCTCATCGGCCTGCAGAAGGTCGAGACGCTGGCGCAGGGCCTCGGCCTCGAAGGCAAGCGGGTCATCCCGGGGCCGGAGGCGTTCCGCCTGTACGACACCTTCGGGGTGCCGCCCGACCTCATCCGCGACGTGGCCCAGGCCTGGTCGATGACGGTGGACGAGGCCGGTTTCGAGAAGGAGATGGCGGAGCAGCGCGCCCGATCGCGCCGCGGCATGAAAGAGACGCCCGCGGCCACGACCGGGGTGCTGGCCGCCCTGCCTTTGCCATCGGCCGAATTCCGCGGCTACACCTCGACCCTGGTCGTGGACGCCCGCATCACCGCGCTGGTGCGCGGCGAGACCCTGGTGGACGCGCTCGCGGCCGGCGAGGAGGGCGGCGCGATCCTCGACCGCACACCCTTCTACGCCGAGTCCGGCGGGCAGGTCGGCGACAGCGGCTTTCTCACGGGACCGGGCGGAGTGGCAGAGGTGCGCGACACGCGCGCCCCCATCCGCGGCCTGCCGGTGCACGAGGTGCGGGTGCGCGAGGGCCGCCTGCGTGTGGGCGACATGGTGCGCGCCGAGGTCGACAGGGACCGCCGCCTGGCGATCACAAGAGGTCACGACGCCACCCACCTGGTGCACGCCGCGCTGCGCGATCTTGTCGGCACCCACGTCAAGCAGGCCGGGTCGCTGGTCGGCCCCGATCGCCTGCGTTTCGATTTCACCCACCACGCCGGCCTGGGGGAGGCGATCCTCCGGGACATCGAGGACCTGGTGAACGACGTCGTCCGCCAGGACCTGCCGATCACGTCGGCGGTCATGCCGATCGAGGAGGCCCTGCGGCGCGGCGCGCTCGCCTTCTTCGGCGACAAGTACGGCGACGAGGTGCGGGTCATCGAGATACCGGGCTTCAGCATGGAGCTGTGCGGCGGCACCCACGCCGCTACGACCGGGTCGATCGGCGTCGTCCGCCTGGCCCAGGAGCGCGGCATCGCCGCGGGCACGCGGCGGATCGAGGCGCTCACCGGCTCGGGGGCGCTGGACGACGCTCGCGAGGAGCGCCGCTCGCTCGCGGCGGCCCAGTCGGCCCTCAACGCCGATCGCCGGTCGGTGCCCGAGGCGGTGGCCCGCATGGTCGAGCAGAACCGGGCGCTGGCGCGCGAGATCGAGCGGCTCAAGGTGCAGGTGGCCGCGGGCGCCGGCTCCGCCGCCGCGGAGATCCGCGAGATCAGCGGCGTGCGCCTGCTGGTGGCGCGCGTGCAGACCGGGCTGGACAAGAGCGCCGTGCGCGCGCTCGTCGATCGCACGCGCGAAACGATGCCGTCCGGTGTGATCGTCCAGTGGGTCCTTCAGGAAGACAGGGTCAACGTCACGACCTCCGTGAGCAAGGACCTGATCCCGCCGCTGCACGCCGGCGAGATCGTCCGCGCCCTGGCGCCTCTGGTCGAGGGGCGCGGGGGCGGCCGGGCCGACATGGCCGAGGCCGGCGGCCGGAGTGCCGGCGACGTCGAGGAGATCCGGCGCCGGAGCGTCGCCATCCTCGAGAGCCTCATCCGCGGGGCGCGGGCCGGGCAATGAGACGCCTGGCGCTGGCGGCGGCGATCGCCCTCGTGGCGGCGGCATCCGCGTCCGCCGGCGACACCATCTACTACCGCCGCAACGCCGACGGCACGCTCGAGCTGACCAACGTGCCGGGCGACAAGGACCTGCGGCCCGTGCGCCCCGAATTGCGGCGCGTCAACCCCGGGTCCGGCTCGAAGTACCGCGAGATGATCTTTCGCACGGCGCGCGAGCACGGCGTGCACCCCGACCTGGCGTACGCGGTCGCCGCGGTCGAGTCGAGCTTCGACCCGCAGGCGCGATCACCGAAGGGGGCCCTGGGGCTGATGCAACTGATGCCCGAGACCGCGCTGCGCTTCGGCGTCGGGGACGCGCTGGATCCGGCCGACAACGTCCGCGGCGGCGTGCGCTTCCTGCGCTACCTGCTCGACCTGTTCGGCGGCGACCTGCGCCTGGCGCTGGCGGCCTACAACGCGGGCGAGAACGCCGTGCTGGCGATCGGCCGGGTGCCGCCCTACCAGGAGACCCGCGTCTACGTCGCCAAGGTGATGCGCCGATTCGGCCCCGGCCGGGCGCCGTGGGCCGACGGCCGCGCCCCGGCGAACGACAGCGCGCCGCCGCGTCCCGCGGAGCGCCGCGCCGGCCGGTGAGCGCCCTGCCGGGCGGCGGCGACGCGGCCGACGCGGGCCGCGTCGACGCGCTGCCGAAGGCCGAGATCCACCTGCATCTCGAGGGATCGGTCGACCTCGAGACCCTCATGGCCCTGCGCGCCCGCCGCGGCGACGACCACGGCCCCGCGGCCCGCCGCCGGCTCGCCGCCCTGTACCACCACCGCGACTTCCCCGATTTCCTCGCCCACTTCCGCGATCTCTGCTCGGAGCTGCGCGCGCCGGACGATTTCGCCGTGGCGATCTCGCGGCTCGCGGCGCGCCTCGCGCGTGATAACGTCCGGCATGCCGAGGTGATGTGCTCGGTCGGCATCTTCGCGCGCCGCGGCCTGCCGCCGGTGGAGATCCTCGACGCCGTCGGCGCCGCCGCCGCCGCGGCCGAGGAGGGCGGCGGACCGCGGCTGCGCTTCCTGCTCGACGGCGTGCGCCAGTGGGGGCCGCAGGGTCTGGAGGAGCTCGTCGAGATCGCCGCCGCAGCGCGTGGCGCCCGGGTGATAGGGATCGGCATGGGCGGCGACGAGAGCGCCTGGCCGGCCGCCGCCTTCGCCGAGGGCTTCCGCGAAGCACGCCGCCTCGGGCTGCGCACCACCGTTCATGCGGGGGAGTTCGACGGTCCGCGCTCGGTCTGGCAGGCCATCGAGGTGCTCGAGGTGGATCGGATCGGCCACGGGATCCGCGCCCTGGAGGACGCCGAGCTCGTGCGCACCCTCGTGCGCCGCCGGCTGCCCCTCGAATGCTGCCCGACGAGCAACATGCGCACGCACGTCGCCCCGTCCTGGCGGTCCCATCCGGTCGCGGCGCTGCACCGGGCCGGCGCCTTCGTGACCGTGAACAGCGACGACCCGGCGCTCTTCGACACGACACTCGGCGACGAGTGGCGGGCGCTCGGCGGGCCGATGGACCTGGCGTGGGACGATGTCCGGCGCATCGGCCGCAATACCATCGAGGCGGCGTTCCTCGACGCAGCCGATCGCACGGCGCTGCTCGACGCCTACGACGCGGTGGCCTCCCGGGTCGCCGCGCCGGAGGGGCGGGCGTGAGCGGCGCCGCGCCGCGGCGGCTCGCATGGGCGGCGGCGGCGTTCGCGGCGGCCTGGGTGCTGGCGGCCGGGAGCCTCGTCGACACGCGCGGCGGGCTCATGGGCGCCTATTCCTTCGTCGGCGCGGACGGGCGCGAGGTCGAGGTGCTGCGCCGCCTCGACGCGGCGATCGACTTCCCGGTGCCGCAGCGGCTCGACGCGGCCTACATCTACAACTGGGACTACCGGCGTTTCGGTTTCCCGGGCGACAAGCCGCCCTACGTCATCCGCTGGCGCGGCGTGCTGGCGGCGCCCGTTGCGGGCACCTACCGGTTCGCCCTCGACGTCGCGGGCGAAGCCGCAGTCGCGATCGACGGCGAGCCGCTGGCGATTCCGCAGGACGCCGCCGCCGCCCGCCCGCTCAAGGCCGGGCTGCACGATCTCGCCCTCGAATACCGCCTGGCGACCGGGGAGGCGCGCCTCGTCCTGTCGTGGCAGCCGCCGGGCCGGCGTCTCGAGCCGATCCCCTCGGCGCGCCTGGCCGCCGACCGGGAGGCCCATGCGATCGCCGGCGCGCGGCGCGCGCGCGGCTGGCTGCTGGCCGCCGCCGGCCTGCTGGCCGCGGCGGGGGTCGTGGCGCTCGGGCGGCGCGCCCCCGCGGGTCCCGCCGGCCGGCTTCTCGAGGCGGTCGCGGCCGAGCGGCCGCGCCTGGCCCTCGCCGGCATCGTCGTGCTCGCGGCTCTCTTGAGGTTCCACGACTACGCCCTGGTGCCGTTCCATCACGAGACCGCCGACGAGTATCAGCATGCGTGGGAGGGGTGGCACCTGCTGCACGAGGGGGTCCCCGCCGCCTGGAGCACCTTCCCGGATCGTTATCCCGACGGGCAGACCCGCGATTTCCGCTGGTTCGGCGATCGCTACGTCCTCGTGCGCCCCTACTTCGATCACCCGCCGCTGTTCTCGATCCCGGTGGGCCTGGTCTGCGCGCTCGCGGGGGCACGCACCTTTCTCGACTGCACGCTCCCCGTCATGCGCCTCGTGCCGATCCTCCTGAGCCTCATCGGGGTGGTGCTCCTGCGTCGCCTGGCTCTCGCCTACGGCGCGGGGGAGCGCGCCGCGCTCCTCGCCTGCCTGGTGTACGCCACGTTGCCGGTGATCGTCCTGGGCCACCGGCTGGTGAAGGCCGAGAGCCTGCTGGCGGTGCTCTTCATGGGGGCGATGATCGCCGTGCGCGAGGAGGCCGGCGGCGCGCCGGAAGCGGGCGGCGCGCCCGTTGCGGGCGGCGGGACGTCGCGTCGCGGCGCGCTGTGGGCCGGCATCCTCGGGCTCCTGGCGATCTGGACCAAGGCGACCGGTCTCGTGGTGCCGGCCACGGTCGCCATCGTGCTCGCCGGCCGCCGGCGCTGGCGCGCGGCCGGGCTGGTCGCGGCGCTCGCGTTCGCCGCCGTGGCGCTGTACGCAGCCTACGGGGCCGCCTACGACGCCGGTATCCTGATCGAGATCGTGCAGGCGCAGTCGACCACCAAGTGGGTTTCGATGGACGCCTTTCACGATCTACTGTCGGGGAAGGTGGTGGTGAAGTGGTTCGGCCGCGGCACCTACCTCTGGTTGCTGCTCGCGGCGGTGGTGGCGGCGCGCGGACGGGCCCGCGCCCTGCTGCTGCCCGTGGTCCTGTACGGGGCGGTCCTGGCGCTGACCGCCGATCACCGGGTGATCTACGGCTGGTACCGCCTGCCTCTCTATCCTTTCCTGTGCGCCGCCGCCGGCCTGTACCTCGACCGCATGCTGGACGAGGCCGACCTCGCGACCACCTTCGCGTTCGCCGCCACCGCTGTCCTGAGCGCGCTGCTATACGCCCTGCCCGCCCCGATCGGGCAGTCCCGGCCGGTCGCATGGCTGTTTGCGGCGGCCGCGATCGTGCCGTTCCTGCCGCGCTTCGTGAGCGAACGCCCCTGGACCGCTTGGCTGGCGCGCGCCGGCGCGCTGGCGCTCCTGGTCGTCTTCCTGCTGGCGAACATCGCGACGGTGCGCAATCTGCTGCCGATCTACGCCGTCACCCGCGGCCTGCAGTAGGCGGGGATCAGCGGGCCAGGGCGCGGATGCGGGCCACGCCGGCGCGCAGCAGGGCGTCGACCAGTCGCGCCGACGCGGCCTCGCAGTAAACCCTGAGGACCGGCTCGGTGCCCGAGGCGCGGAAGAGGATCCACCCGGCATCGCCGAGCAGGAGCTTGACGCCGTCGAGGGTGGCGACGCCGGCGACCGCCTGGCCCGCAAGGCGGCGCGGCGGATCCTGGCGCAGCCGCCCGATCGCGCGGCGGCCGCCCGCGGTCGGGATCGCCAGGTCGATCCGGCGGTAGTCGTAGGCGCCGTACTCGCGCTGCATCGCGGCGATCCGCCGGCTGAGGCGGCGATCCCCGGTGGCGAGCATCTCCGCGAGCAGGAGGCCGATGAGGATGCCGTCGCGCTCGGGCAGGTAGCGCTTGACGCCGATGCCGCCGCTCTCCTCGCCGCCGATCAGGACATCCTCCTCGAGCATCAGCCGGGCGATGTGCTTGAAGCCGACGGGCAGGTCGTGGAACGGGACGCCGTGGCGGCGGGCGATCTTCTCGGCGACCAGCGTGTTGGCGAAGGTGCGGGCGATCGCCCCCTTCCACCCCTTGCCCTCGAGCAGGTGCAGGGCGAGGAGCGCGAACACCTGGAGCGGGGGAACTATGCGTCCGGTCTCGTCGCACACCCCGATGCGGTCGGCGTCGCCGTCGGTGGCGATGCCGATGTGCGCCTGATGCCGCACCACCGCCGCGGACAGCGCTCCGAGGTTTTCCGGCCGCGGCTCGGGGGGCGTGCCGCCGAACAGCACGTCGGCGTCGGCGCGGATCGTGTGGACCCGGGCGCGGGCGCCGCGCACCAGGCCCTCGAGGATGCGGCCGCCGGCGCCGTGCATGCTGTCGACCACGACCCTGAGCGGCGCGCGCCGGATCGCGCCGATGTCGGCGACGGCGGCGAGGCGCGGGACGTAGGCAGGGAGGAACGGGTGCCGGCGCGCCGGCGGGCGCCCGTGGCGCGGCGCGCGCCGGCCGAGCAGCGCCTCGAGGCGCGCGGTCAGCTCGGGCGGGGCGCTGCCGCCGAACGCCGCCTTGACCTTGAGGCCGTTCCACTCGGGCGGATTGTGACTGGCGGTGATCACCAGTCCGACCGGGGCCGCGGCCGAGACCACCTGGCAGGAGACCATCGGCGTCGTCGTGGGCCCGTCGGGGAGCACGGTCGGAACGCCGTTACCCTCGAGCACGGCCGCCGCCGCTTCGGCGAACCGCCGGCTCAGGAACCGGACGTCGTGCCCGACCGGCACCGGCGACCCGACCCGGCCTTCCTCGTGGACGAGATCGGCCACGGCCTGGGCGACGATGCGCACGTTCTCGAAGGTGAAATCGTCGCCGATGACGCCGCGCCAGCCGTCGGTCCCGAAGCGAATCGGCACGCCCTCTCCCGTTGACCGTCCCCGGGCCCTGTGCTATGTTCCGCGCGGCCCGCGCTCTGCGGCGCGCCGCGTCCGGCGCTGCGGACCGTCGTCGGCGCCGCGTCGGGGCATTCTAGCGGGCGCGCCTTCCCGCAGCAACCGAGCGATGATCAACCTGCCGACCTGGATCACGATCATCCGCATGCTCCTCGCGCCGGTGCTGGTCGTCGTCCTGATGTCGCGCACGACGGGGCTCGAGCACTTCGGCGGGTCGTGGCAGATGATCGGCGTCGCGGTGTTCCTGCTGGCGTCCCTGACCGACTGGCTCGACGGCTGGCTGGCGCGCCGCCGCGACCAGGTCACCACCCTCGGCATCCTGCTCGACCCCATCGCCGACAAGCTGCTGACCTCGGCGGCCTTCATCTCGCTGGTCCAGGTCGGCGTCGTGCGCGCCTGGATGGTCTGGGTCATCATCGCCCGCGAATTCGCCGTCGACGGGCTGCGGATGATCGCCGCCTCCCGGGGGATCACCATCGGCGCCAGCGTCTGGGGCAAGTACAAGACCGCCAGCCAGGTGGTCGCGATCGTCCTGCTCATCTTCGGCAACGAGTACCTCGGACGCTGGGACCTGGCGGGTGACGTCGCCCTGCTGGTCGTGCTGGCGCTGGCGATCCTGTCGGCGGCCGACTACTTCGCGAAGTTCTCGACCCGACTGCGCCTCGTGGGCGCCGGCAGCGACGGCGGGCCGCGCGCATGACCGGGCGCCCGTCGCCGTGGCGATGACCGGCTCCACCGCGGCCCGGCGCGGCGCGATGGCCCGGCTGCGACACGCCTTCGTCACCGGGCTGTTCATCACCCTGCCGCTGATCATCACCGTCTGGCTTCTCGGCATCCTGCTGCGCATGGTCGAGTCGATCTCGACCCCGCTGATGCTCGGCATCCTCCGCCTGGCGCTCCCGGACCTGGACGCAGAACCGGCGATCACGCGCTGGGCGCTGCCCGTGGCCGGCGTGCTGGCGACGGCCGGCGTGATCCTCGGGGTCGGGGCGCTGGCGAGCAACTTCATCGGCCGCCGCCTGGTCGCCGCCTTCGACCGGCTCATGATGCGCGTCCCGGTGGTCAAGGGGATCTACGGGGCGGCGCGCCAGCTGCTCGACGCCTTCGGGCGCAAGACCTCGTCGTTCCGGCGCGTGGTGGCGATCGAGTACCCGCGCCCCGGCCTGTGGACGATCGGGTTCCTGACCCACAGCACGACCGACCTGGCGCGCGAGGACGGGCCGCCGATCAGGGGGGTGTCGCTGGTCTTCCTGCCCACGACGCCGAACCCGACCTCGGGATGGCTGGCGGTGGTTCCCGACGCGCAGGTCGTCGCGCTCGACATGTCGATCGAGGAAGGGGTCAAGCTGATCGTCAGCGGCGGGCTCGTCGTCCCGCCCGGCGCCGCCCCGGGGCCGGGGGCCTGATGTTCTACTGGTTCGTGAAGGGGGTCTTCTACCCGTTCGTGACCCTCTACCTGGGGCTGAGCCGCGACGGCCTGCAGCACCTGCCGCGCACGGGGCCGGCGATCGTCGTCTCCAACCACGCCTCCTACATGGACGCGATCCTGCTCGGGTCGGCGTCGCCGCGGCCGATCCACTTCATCGTCCTGCAGTGGATGTACGACCTGATCGCCATCCGCTGGTTCTACTGGGGCATGGCGACGATCCCGGTGAGCGCCGGCGGCGACGCCCGCGGCATCCGCCGGGCACTGCGGACGCTGTCCTCGGGCAGGGTGGTCGGCGTCTTCCCCGAGGGGAGCAGGAGCGCCGACGGTCGGCTGGGCGAGGCGCAGCCGGGAGCGGCGCTTCTGGCGGCCCTGAGCGGCGCGCCGGTGGTGCCGGCCTTCATCGACGGGGCGCGCGATTCGATGCCGGTCGGCACCCGCTTCCCGCGGCCGGCGCGCATCCACGTGCGCTTCGGCGCGCCGCTGCGGTTCCCGGCGGGGAGCGGGGCGCGCGACCGCGAGGCGCTGCTCGAATTCGCCCAGCGCATGGAGACCGCCATCCGCGCGCTCGAGCCCGTGGCGAGCGCCGCGTGAGCCGGCGCGCCGAGCTGATCGCCATCGGCAGCGAATTGTTGGGGTGGTCGCGGGTCGACACCAACGGGTCGTATCTGGCGCGGCGCCTGGGCGAGCGCGGCATCCCGGTGCGCTTCCGGACCATCGTGGGGGACGATCCGGCCGATCTGCGCGCGGCCTTCGCGGTCGCCCTCGGGCGCGCCGAGGTGGTGATCGCCACCGGCGGCCTCGGACCGACGGTGGACGATCTGACCCGCGAGGCAGTGGCGGAACTGCTCGGCCTGCCGCTCGACGAGGATGCCGCTCTCCTGGGCGGCATCGAGGAGCGCTTTCGCCGCCACGGCCTGGCGATGCCGCCGAGCAACCGGCGCCAGGCGCAGGTGCCGCGCGGCGCCGAGGTGCTGCCGAACAGCGTCGGAACCGCCCCGGGTCTCGTGCTGCGCCGGGGCGCGCGGCTCGTGGCGCTCCTGCCGGGCGTCCCGGGGGAGATGGAGCGCATGGTCGAGGACGCCCTCCTGCCGCGGCTGGAAG
>Ga0247727_10001316_pt1 | contig 59348 bp, 39 predicted proteins | sample WisWelCaveWW1625_FD_202498 | JGI IMG/M metagenome (GOLD analysis project Ga0247727, IMG submission 202498) | Biofilm microbial communities from Wishing Well Cave, Virginia, United States - WW16-25 | ecosystem: Environmental > Aquatic > Deep subsurface > Groundwater > Cave microbial mat | place...
CTGAAACCGCAGTTGGAATCTGGCGGGCGCCCACCATCCCTGGCCGGTATGGCCGTGGCCTCAGCTACAGGCCGCCTGGGTCATTTTTGGAAAGCAGAGGCGGGTCAGTTCTGGCGCGCCCCGAAGAATAAGCGACTGTCCTGCTTGCCTGATTAGGCCCCGGACCAGGCGCTGCGCCGATTGTTTCACAGCTCCTTCAGCGTGCAGCGGCGAGCTTCAGCTCGCCGAAGGGCGGCGGTGAAACCACTTTGGGGAAGCCGACGTGGCGCACGCTTCAGCGTGCAGCGGCGAGCTTCAGCTCGCCGAAGGGCGGCGGTGAAACCACGCGGCGGTGAAACCACGCAGCGTGGGCTGAAGCCCACGCCAGCACGCTGAAGCGTGCGCCACGACGGCTCCCCAAAACGGTTATCAGTCTTCCCGAAAGTAAGGACATCGCTCATGGCATCCCATGGGCTTGGGCTCTCGCTCCAGCCTCAGCCGAATAGCACCTACTTATGGGAAGACTGATAAGCACCCGCCGTGTTACCCCGGCACAATCAGGGGCGCCTGGGCCTGGGGCCGGGCGGGCGGGAAGTGATCGTACAGATTGTGGAGGAAGCGTTTGCCGAGCTTGCGGCCGTTGTCGTCATCCAGGGCCATGCGGAGCAGGAAGACCAGGACGCCGAGCACGTCGGCGTCGCGGGTGCGGGTGCGCCCGGTGGCGCGGGTTTCCTCCGCGCGGAACCGCTGTAGTTGCTCCTGCACCTGGACGACGATGGCCTGGGACACCGGCGACGGAGGCATGCTTTGATAATAGACGCCGCTCGCCAGGCTCTTATAAGTGCGGACCAGCGCGTCCAGGGCCTCGCGTACGTCGCGGTCCACGGCCCCGGGGGTGTTCAAGCCCGCCACCAGCACGAACTGGCCGGTGGCGTTGAGCAGCTCTTTGCGGTCCTCGAGAAAGCTCTGGGAGATGCGGACTTCCTTGTGCGGAAAGCGCTCGGGGTGGAGGCCTGCGGTCTTCTCGTGCTCCCGGGACTCGGCCAGAAAAATGCAATCCAACGGGCAGTCCAGGGTCTGCTCGCGCTCCTGGCCGCAGCACTGGGGGCAGATCTCAGAGCGGGCGGCGGGGCAAAAACGCTTGGCCTTGCGGCCGTCGCAGAGCGAGCAGGTCATTCCGTTATTATAGGGTTTGCGAACCTCTCCGCAGGCGCGCCGGATCGCCCTGGCGGCGCTGCTGGCTGTCTTTCTGCTCCGGATCGGCCTCACCTGGCCGGTGTTCAACGACACCTTCGACGAATCCGGGCACATCCGCAACGGGCTGGAGATCCTGCAAAGACATAGCTTCACGCTGGAGGCGGAGCAGCCGCCCCTGGGAGCGTTGGTGGTGGCGGCGCTGCCCTATTTCGTGGCCGGCCTGCGGCTGAACCACGCCAACGAGCTGTGGGGGCAAGGCGCCTGGGCCACCCGCGAGGTCGCTTACTTCTGGAGGACGCTGGCGCTGGCTCGGGCGGGAAACCTGCTGTTTGCGGTGTTGCTCTTCAGTTTCGTCTACCTGTGGGCCCAGCGGCTTTACGGACCGACGGCGGGGCTGGCGGCCTGCGCGGTGGCGACCTGCTGTCCCAACCTGATCGCCCACGCCGGGCTGGCGACGCTCGACATCGGCGGGGCGGCCACCGTCCTGATGGGAGCGTTTTTTCTCTGGCGCTGGGTGGAGCAGCCGGCCTGGAGGAGTGGGCTGGCGGCCGGCGCCGCCTGCGGCGTGGCGGTGGCGACCAAGATCTCGGCGGCGTTTTTTCTTCCGGTCCTGGCGGTCCTTTTCTGCCTAGTGGCGCGGCGGGGGCCGCGACTGGAGGGGGAAATGGCAGCGCGGTGGCCTCCGTGGCGCCAGGCGGCATGGCTGGCCGGGGTGATGGCGGTGGTGGTCTGGGCCGGCTACGGCTTTCAGGTGGGGGCCATGGCGCCGCCGGGACACCGCTATATCAGCCCCTTCTACATGGGGGAGCCGCCGGGGCTGCCGGGCGCCGCGGTGAGGACCATGGGGACCTGGCCGCTCCCGGCCCACAAGGTCGTGCAAGGCGTGATTGAGGTGTTCAGCCACAACCAGGTCGGCCACCCGGCGTACCTATTGGGGCGCGTCTCCTCCCACGGCTGGTGGTATTACTTTCCCCTGGCGGTGGCCTTCAAGGGCACTCTTCCAATGCTGGGGCTGGCGGCGATGGGCGTCTGGTTGGGCTGGCGGCGATCCAAGTTTCCGCTGCTGGCCGGCGGCGTAATTCTGGCCCTGGCGATGTCGTCCAACCTGAACATCGGGGTCCGCCACGTGCTGTCGCTGTTTCCCTTCCTGGCGATCCTGGGGTCGCCGGTGTTCCTCGCCGCCGGGCGCCGGACGCGGCTGGCCGGAACGGCGCTGCTGCTGTGGCACGCCGGCGAGTCGGTGGCGGCGCACCCCGACTACCTGGCCTATTTCAATGAGCTCGGGCGCGGGCGCGAGGAGCGCCTGCTGGCGGACAGCAACCTCGACTGGGGCCAGGACCTGGCGCGGCTGGGGCGCTGGATGGAGCAGAACCGGGTGGAGAGCCTCCGGTTGCACTATTTCGGGCGCAGCAGTCCGGAAAAGCTAGGCGTGCGGAGGCGGCCGCTCGGCGCCAGCCAGCCGGAGCGGGGCTGGATCGCCATCAGCCTGACCCACCTCGCAGGCGCCAGCGGCGAACCGGCCGATCCGGCATGGCTGCGGGACCGGAAGCCGGAGGCCCGCGCCGGCAAGTCGATCTGGATCTACCGGGTGGAGTGACCATGCCGGACGCCGGACAGCGGCTGCGGGTGGTAGCGTCCGGTGGCTGGATCGTAAGCGAAGATCCGCAGGCGTTGGTGGTCTGGTGGGACCAGCCGTTCGGAGCTGTCGGGCCGGGAGAGGATCCAGTCGCCGCGCTCATCGATCCAGACGTCGCGCCCACCGCGCATGTTTTTCCGGCCGGTGCGCAGCTCCAGCATGCTTTTCAGCGACCAGCTCGATCCGGTGATGAAGTTGGGGGCCGAGCCGATGCCGAAAGGGCCGCCGGCGAAGACGGCGATGTCGCCGTCGCGCCAGGGAGCCGCTTGGTCGACGCTCTGGAGAGCCGCCCGCGCCAGGCGGCTTTGGGGAATCCAGCAGGCCTGCATCTCGAACCAGCCGAGGGCGGCGGTGGCAGCCACGGCCAGCGCCACCAGGGCTCGCCTCTGGGGGGCCGGCAGCGTGGTGAGAGTGGCGGCCAGGCCGGCCGCCACGAAGGTCGATGGAACATATAGATATCGATACTCCATAGCCAGGCCGGCCACCGGGAGCCAGGCCAGCGCGGTGGCCGCGGCGGCCCAGGCGATCAGCTTCAGGCTCGAAGCCGCGTCGGGTGAGGGGCGGCTGTAGCGCCGCAGCCCCCACAGGACCGCCGCCGCGGCCGGGGCCGCCAGCAGGCCGGGCGTGGCATCGAAGGTCCAGGAGATCTCCCACTCGGCCAGGCCGGGGACGTGGAGGGCGCCGAGCATTCGCGAGACGAAGCGCCAGGGGTGCCAGTCCACCGCTCCGTAGCGGCCGCGGGCGCTGGCCAGAATGGGCCTCATGTTAATTACCAATGCATAGAAACCGGCCAGGGCGGCCAGCGTCGCCAGGTGCGCCGCCCAGCGCCGCAGGAATTGGCCGCCCTCCTGGCGGCGGCCGAACAGCAGCCAGGTGATGCCCGGCAGCAGCGCCAGGACGGGAATGATCTGCTCGCCTAGAAAGGCCACCAGGCTCAGGCGGCCGGCCGCCGCCAGACTCCAGCGGAACCGGTCCCTCCACGCCCCGTGAAGCCACCACAGCAGGCCCAGCGGCTGCGCCAGGTAGTAGATGGTGCTGAAGGACCGGAACAGGGCGTCGTTGCAGGCTGGAAACACGACGTAGATGGCGCCGGCGGCGAAGGCAGTCTCGGGATGGCCGGTCAGCGTCGCCACCAGGCGGTTTAGAGCCAGCGCTGTGGCCAGGTGCAGAACCCAGAACAGGAGCGTATAGGGCCACGCGGAGGTTCCGGCGGGAAACGCCAGCGCCAGGGCAGGGAGGAAGCCCGCCCAGTTCAGGCGGAACTGGCCGGTGTCGGTGTTGTCGATGAGGCGTCGCAGACAGTCCAGAAAGGGGCCGGGGCCGGCGGCTCGGGCTTCGGAAAACTGCTGGAGATAGGTCCAGTCGTCCAGGACCGGCAAGGCATGGGGCAGGTACAGCAGATAGACCGCGCTGATACAGGCGTAGAGGATGAGGAGCCGGCCGGGCCGCTGCGCTAGAATTGCTGGTTCCATGCTTTCGCGGTCCGCCACGGCCTGGGGCGCGCACCTGCTGGCTGCCGCCGCCTCGCTGGCCCTCACCCCGCACCTGCACTGGGCCGGCCAGCTCGGCTTTTACGACAGCGATTATAACCAGATCGTCAATTTCCTTCACGCCGAGAGGTCGGTGGAGCGCTCGACGGCCAACCTGGCCTGGTGGTTCTTCTCCGACGAACCGCTGTTCAACGTCTATCACGGCCTGAGGTACCTGGTGCTGGGCACGGAGCCCCGGATTCATCATCTGCTGCACGGGGCCATGGTGGCGGCCAACGCGCTGCTGGCTTTCTCGCTGGTGTTGCGGCTGTCAGGCCGGCTGCTGTTCTCGTTCCTGTTCCTGGTTCTGTTTCTGACCTTCCCCGGGCGGGGCGAAGCGCACTACTGGCCGGGGGCAGTCTATCCGCTGATGCTGCTGGCGCTGCTGGGGGCGGCGCACTGGGCGCTGAGCTGGGGCCAGAGTGGGCGGCGCTGGACCTATGCCGCCTGCTGGGCCTGCTATTCGATCGCCATCTTCACGCACGAAGCGGCCTTTGGCTTTTTGGGCGTGTTTGCGGCGCTGTGGTGGGTGCGGCGGCTACCGCTCGGGGGGCTGGCGCCGCTGGCGGTCTCCAACGCCGCCTACCTGTTGGCGCGACAGACCCAGTGGCTCGGCTTCGGCGATCCCGGCTATTTCTTCATGCGCCCGCTCCAACCGGGCAGCTTCTTTCGAAACCTGTCGGACAGCGTGGCCATGACCATGGGCGGCACGTTCCTGGAGCAGGCGTCGCAATTGCTCCAGCGGGGCGGCCGGGAGGGCAGCGTCTGGCCGGCGCTGGCGGGCATTCTGGCAATGCTGGTGGCGGCGGCGCTCCCTGGCGGGTGGCGTCGATACCTCGCTGAGGGGATGCTGCTGTTTCCGGCCCTGGTGGCTTCGGCCGGTTTCTATTTTGGAGGCTGGCGGGCGCCGGACTGGATCGTCATCCTGCCGATGGGGCTGGCAGCGGCGGCGTTTCTGGCGCTGGCGGGCGTGGTGGAGTGGCGTTTGGCGCCCCAGGCGGCCGATCGCGAGCTGCTGCGCCTGGCGGGCTTCGGGGCGGCCTGGTTCTTCTGCGCCTACTCGCCTACCTATCTGCTGTATATCGCGAACCGGCACAGCTATCTGCCTTCGGTGGGAGGCTGCCTGGCGCTGGCGGCGGCGATGGCCTGGCCGGCGGCCTGCGCCCGCGACCCCCGGCGTCGCCGGCTTCTGGAAGGCGTGGCCGTGTCCCTGGTGGCGTTCCTGGGCGCTGCTTTCCACACCGCCTGCGTGGGAGAGGCGGCCCGCTGGGCGCGGGCGGGCCAGTTCACCGCCAGCCTGCAAGCGCAGATGCGCCGGCTGGCGCCCCGCATGGCTCAGGATACGCGCGTGGTCGTGCTGGACGTACCCGACAGCCTGGAGGGGATCCCGCTGCTGCCTGCCTACGCCATGCAGGCCGCTCTCAGGCATTGGTACGACAACATGCAGATCCTGGCCGCCAACCAGTTCGTCCCCGACAAGACCGGCTTCCGGCTGCCGGCGGTGCAGGAGATTCAGCACTACCAGTTGCTGCGGCTGTTCACTTTTTCGCACCAGAAGCTGGAGCCGGTCGGGGAGCTGGTGTTCGAGGACGGCGAGCGGGTGCGGCTGGGCGAAGGCGTGCCCCTGGCGGTCACGGCCGGGCGGGAGCGGCGGTGAGATCCGGGTGGTCGAGGGCCGCGCCGGCGTGGGGCGCGCACCTGCTGGCGGTGGCGTTGGCGCTGGCGCTCAGTCCGCAACTGCGCTGGGCCGGTCAGCTCGGCTTTTACGAGGGCGATTACAACCACGTTCAGCAGTTCCTGGAGGGCGATGGCTCGTTGCGGGCATCGCCCAAGAACGTGGTTCGCTGGCTGCTGACGGACGAGCCGCTGTTCAACGTCTATCACGGGCTGCGGTACCATCTGTTGGGCGCCGAGCCGAAGGCGCATCAGCTGCTGCAAGGGGTCCTGATAGCGGCCAACGCCGTGCTGGCGTTCTCGCTGGTGTGGCGGCTCTCAGGCCGGCTGCTGTTCTCGTTTCTGTTTCTGGTTCTGTTCCTGACCTGGCCCGGGCGGGGCGAGGCGTATTACTGGCCGGCGGCCATCTATGCGCCGCTGCTGCTGGCGCTTCTGGCCGCCGCTCACCTGGCGTTGACGTGGGGCCTGACGCGGGGCCGGGCGGCCTACGGCGCCTCCTGGATCTGCTATTCGGCGGCCATCTTCACCCACGAGGCGGCGTTCGGCTTTCTGGGGGTGTTTGCGGGACTGTGGTGTTTGCGGCGGTTGCCGGTGTGGGGGCTGGCGCCGCTGGCGGCCTCCAACGCCGCCTACCTCTTGATGCGGCAGACCCAATGGCTCGGCTTCGGCGCCCCCGGGTTGCGGTTCGAGCGGTCGCCGGGCCCCGGCGTCTTGGTGAGCAACCTCCTGGAGAGCCTGGCAGCGCATTTCGGCACCGGTTTCCTGGAGCGGGCGTCGGTGTTGCTACAGGAGGGCGCCCGCGTCGAGAGCCTGCGGCCGGCGCTGGCCGGAATTCTGGCGGTGTTGCTGGCGGCGGCGCTGCCCGGGGGGCGGCGGCGGTGGCTCCTGGAGGGGACGCTGCTGTTTCCGGCCATGGTGGCGGCGGCCGGCATCCAACCCGGCGGGTGGCGGATGCCGGACTGGGTCGTGATCCTGCCTATGGCCCTGGCCGCGCTGGCGTGTCTGGGGCTGGCGGGAGCGGTGGAGTGCCGCCTGACGCCGGGGGCCGCGGACCGGGATCTGGCTCGGTGGGGGGCCTTCGGCGTCGCCTGGTTCTTCTGCGCCTATGCCCCAGCCTATTTCTTATACATTGCAGCCCGCCACGGCTACCTGCCTTCGGTGGGAGCCTGCCTGGCGCTGGCGGCGGTGCTGGCGTGGCCGGCGGCCTGCGCCCGCGACGAGCGGCGGCGCCGGCTGCTGGAAGGGGCGGTGGTCTCGCTGGCGGCGTTCCTCGGCGCCGCTTTCTGGGCGGGATCCATCGGCGAAACGGCCCGCTGGGTGCGAGCCGGCCAAGTCACCGCCAGCCTGCGAGACCAGTTGCGCCAGGCCCACCCCCGCCTGGTTGCCGACGCCCGCGTCGTCATCCTCGATGTTCCCGACACACTGGAGGGCGCCCCGCACCTGCCAAGCTACGCCTTGGAGGCCGCCATCCGGCATTGGTACGGCACCGGGCAGATCCTGGCCAGCAAGCAGTTTGTTCCGAAAGTAACCGGTTTCTGGCTGCCGCACGTGCAGCAACGGCAGGACTACAGCCGCCTGTTGCTGTTCCGGTTCGCTCACCAGAAACTCGAGCCGGTCGGCGAGCTGGTGTTCGAGAACGGAGTCCGGGTACGGCTGGGAGAGGGAGCCCCGCTGGCGGTCGTCAGCGGGCGGGAGCGGCGGTGAGCGGCAGCGTCACGGGCGGGACGGCGGCGGCCTCCAGGCCCGGCGGAATCAGGCGAAACCGCGCCTCGGTGGCCTCTTCAGTTCCCAGGTAGAAAGTGCGGGTTTCGCGAATGATCTCGCCGGGGGACCACTCCGGAAGAGGGTAACGGCCCCCGGCGATGGAGTATTCGCTTTCGGCGATAACCTTTCCGGCGCGCACCAACTCAATCCGGACCCGGGCGTCTTCCGGGGCGCGCTCCGGCAGGGTCCAGTAGCAGGTCATCTCCCAGAGCCAGCGGTCGCGGCGGCGCCAGTCGTAGCCCAGCAGGCGGAGGCCGCCCGGAAAGTCGGCCGCGACTGGGTGCGCCGGCGCCGGCGCTGCGGCTGCAAGCTTCTGCCAGGGGGCGGCCCGCTCGTAGACCAGCGCCTTCGCGGGTGCAGCCAGCGGAACCGTGGTGCGCAACACAAAGGGCAGCTCGCTGCGGTCGAGCCGCGCCCGGATCTGGTGGTTGACGCGATTGAGGAACTCCGGCAGCGCCCGCAGGCCTTCCTCCAGGATCAGAAAGCGGGCGTCGAAGCGGTAGATGCGCTCCACGGCGGCGTCGGCGGAGGTCTCGGCGTAGCCCAGGGAGGTGAAGCGGAGAGGATACTGTCGATAGGCGTTGAGGTAATTGAGCAAGTTGGCGTTCAGGTAGACGTGCTCCACCCCGACGATGACGTACTGGGGCCGCGCGGCGTCGAGCGCCAGGCGCCGGAGGGTCTCGAGCAGCCTGCCGTGCTCGGCGGGGTCTTCCCACACCGGCGGGTGGGCCCAGCCCAGGTCAGGGCTGAACAGATCAAAGGGACCGAGGCGCGCGGCGTGCGGGGCCGGCCCGTGGAGCGGGTAGCTCAGGGCTGCGAACTGCCGCTGCGGAAATGCGGCCAGGGCCAGGGCCAGAGCGGCTTGCGGGATCCACCAGCGTCCGAGGTGGAAGACCGCCACGGCCAGCAGGATGGCCGGGACCGGCAGCAACGGCAGCGCGAAGCGGAGGAGCTGGTTGCGGCCGGCCACCAGCGCCGCCAGCGGCAGCAGCAGCCAGGCCGCCAGGGCCAGCGCCCGCTCGTCGCCCAGCGAGATCCGGCGCCAGTTCAGCGCCAGGGCGGCAGCGCCGAGAACCGCCAGCGCCGCAGCATACTGGAACGACATTCCCTGGTTGACCAGCAGCAACAGCCAGGGCGCCAGGCCGCCGGCGGTGTAGTCTCCGGCGACCTCTCCGTAAGCGCTGTGCCAGGCGAAGGGAAGCAGGGCGCTGAGGTTGCGCGCGTACCAGGGGCCGGCCAGCAGGGCCGCCGGAACAGCAATGGCCACCAGGGGCTGGAGCAACCCGCGGCGGCGCTTCCAAAGCATCACCGCCAGGGGTCCGGCGATGAAAGCCGGGAACAGGACTTTCATCAGCAGGCCCAGGCCGAGCACGACGCCGAGCGCCAGGTTCACGCCGGTTCGCTCCAGCCGTTGGGAGGCCGCCAGCAGGCACATCCACGCCAGCACCAGGGCCGCCAGGCCGTACTCGGCCATGAAGGCGCGCGACAGCCCGTAGGCCAGCGGCATGGTCTGGTAGAACACCACCGCCGCCAGGGCGGCGCTGGGGGAGAACCAGCGCCGGACCATCCAGAAAAGACATAGGTTCGACAACGCCACCAGCAGGCTGTTCACCAGCATGGCGGACTCGCGGGCGGCGCCCAGCAGCAGGTAGAAAGGCAGCGGCAGCACCGCGATGAGCGGGGCTTTGGCGCCGAAAGCGCCCCGGTAGGCTTCCCAGAACTGGCTCCAGCCGCCCTGCGTGAGCCGATGGTAGAGGTCCAGGCTGGTCTCCAGGTACCAGGCCTCGTCATAGGTGGGTACCTGGGTATCAGAGATGTAGTAGCCGCGATTCACCACCAGCAGGTAGAGGGTGAAGAGCACCAGTCCGGCGCGGCACAGCGGATCGATCCACCTTTGGTTCACTCTTCGAGCCTCAGGGGGACCGCGCTCTCGTGGACCATGGGGGCGGGGGCCAGCACCTGGAGGCGGTCGCCGGCGCCCCAGGCGCGCAGCCAGAGCCGGGCTTGGTAAGGGCCGGGCTGCGGCAGGTACACCGTGGCGGTCTGGCTGCGGATCTCACCGGCTTGCCAGGGCGAGAAGCGGCGGCCAGCGACCCAGTCATCCTGGCGAAGCAAGGTGGCGGCGCCGCGCTCGAAGGCGACGTAGACGCGATAGTCCTCTTCCACCGGGTGCGGCGCCGTCCAGTAGTACGAGATTTCGGCCAGGCGGGGGTCCTTTCGCTTCCAATCGTACCCCAGCAGGCGGAGACCGCCGTAGAACTCGACCGGGAGGGGCCGGGAGGGGGCGGCCGCCGGCAGCCGCGACCAGAGGGTCTCCCGCTCATAGATCCGGGCGCCGATGTCGCCGCTCAGCGTGACCCGGGCCCGGAACCGGAAGGGCAGATCCCCGCGGTCCAGGCGGGCCTGAACCTCGCCGTTGATGCGGTTCAGGAAGGCCGGCAGGTCGGTGGAGTGAAAGCCTTCGGCCATGATCAGGAAGCGGGCGTCCAGACGATCCAGGCGCTCGATGGCGCGGGGGGCGTCGGCCTCCGCGTAACCCAGGGAGGTGAACCGCCAGTTGCGGCGCCGCCAGGTATTGAAAAAGCTCAGCAGGTTGGCGTTCAGATAGGGATGCTCGACCCCCACGACTACGTAGCGCGGATACTCGCCGGGCGGGTTCAGGGTTTCGAGCGCCGCCAGGAGACGCTCCTGCTGCCAGCGGCCCTCGGCGTCCGGGGGCCGGGCGACGCCCAGGGCGGGCATCGCCAGCCGCGGGAAGGTGAGGCCGGCGTAAACCCGCAGCGGGAGAGCCGCCACCAGCGCCGCCAGAACCGCACGGCCCCAGGGCCGGCGGCCCAGCGCATGCGTGGCCAACGCCAGCAGGATCGCCATCCCCGGCAGGATCGGTAGAAGGAAGCGAATCTCCAGGTTGCGCCCGGCCAGGATTAGCGCCAGCGGCGGGAGCATCCAGGCGGCCAGCAGCCAGGCGCGCTGGTCCAGGCGATGGTCCAGGCGCAGGCGGCGGGCCCCCATCGCCAGCGCCGCGGCGCCCAGGACGGCCAGTGTCACTGTGTAGTAGAGGGATGGTCCCTCCCGGATGGCCCGGGCCATCCGTTGCCCCAGGGTGGCGGCGCCGTAGCCGGCCGCAATATCCCCGTAGGCGTTGCTCCAGGCGAACTCCAGGACGGAGCCAAGGTTGAAGGCGTACCAGGTGCCGGCGAGGAGGGTCGCCGGCAGGACCATCGCCGCCAGCGGCCTCCAACGCCGGCGCCGCAGCCAAACGACCAACAGGGGCCCCGCCAGGAACGCCGGATACAGGACCTTCATCAGCAGACCAAGGCCCATCACGACCCCGAGCGCCAGGTTGGCCCCGGTGCGGTCGAGATCCTCGGAGGCCACCAGAAAGTAGAGGCCTGCGATTACCAGCGCCGACAGGCCGTACTCGGTCATGACCAGGCGCGAGAGACCGAAGGCCAGCGGCATGGTCTGATAGAAGACCACGGTCGCCAGGGCCACCCCAGCCGAGAACAGCCGCCGTGTCATCAAGAACAGGAAGACATTCGACGCCGCCAGCAGCAGGCTGTTGGCCAGCAGCGCCGCCTTGGGGCCGGGGCCGAACAGCAGGTAGAAGGGAAGCGGCAGGACCGAGACCAGGGGGGCCTTGGTCAGGAAGGCTGTGCGGTAGTGATACACAAAGCGGCCCCAGTCGCCGTCCACGGCGGCGTAGTAGAGCTGCAAGCTGGTCTCCAGGTACCAGGCTTCGTCGTGGGCCGGCGGGCGCTGGTCGGCCCGGTAGTAAGATTGGTTCGCCAGCAGCAGGCCCAGCGTGAAGATGGCGAGCGCCGGCCAGCACCACCGGTTCATGGCTCGAGCCTCAGCGGGACCACGCCTTCCCCGAAGCCGGCCGGCGAGAGAATGGGCTGGGGATCGCCGATGCCCCAGGCGGCCAGCCAGAGGCGCGCCTCCACGGGATCGGATCCCGGCAGATACAACAGCAGGCTCTGGCGGATCACCTCGCCGGGCTGCCAGTCGAAGGGCGGGCGCTCCCCGCCGGTGAGGAAGTGGTCCTGGGCGAACAGCAGGGCGCCGGCGCGGTGAAACTCGATGTGGACGCGAAAGTCCTCGGCGACGCCGCGGGGCGCGGTCCAGTAGCACGCCAGCTCGGTCAGGTGGCGATCCCTGCGGACCAGGTCGTAGCCGAGCAGGCGCAGGCCGCCGTCGAAGTCGACCTCCAGGGGCCGGGAAGGGGCCGTGGAGACTCTGGTCCAGGGCGCCTCGCGCTCATAGATAGCAGCGCGGATGCGATGTCCCAGCGCCACCCGGGCCCGCAGGCGGAAAGGCAGCTGGCCGCGGTCGAGCCGCGCCTGAACCTCCTGGTTCACGCGGTTGAAGGTCTCGACCAGGTCGGGGCTGTGAAAGCCCTCGGCCATGACCAGAAAGCGGGCGTCCAGGGCGTAGATGCGCTCGACGGCGCGGTCGGCGGAGGCCTCGGCGTAGCCCAGGGAGTTGAAAAGCAAAGGATACCGGGTGTAGCCGTTGAGGTACTGAAAGAGATTGGCGTTAAAGAAGGGGTGCTCCGCTCCCACGACGACATAGCGGGCGCGCAGAGAAGGGCGCCCGAGGCGCTGGAGCGCCTCCAGCACCCGGTGCTGCTCCCAGCGGCCGGCGTTGTCGGGCGGCCGGGCCCAGCCAAGGTCGCGGGAAAAGACCACGAACGGTCCCAGCGTCACCGGATGGTCGTGGCCGCCCTGGAAATTCGAGGCCGCGTAGAGCCGCAGGGGAGCCAGCGCCGCCAGGGCGCACAGCGCCGCCTGGATCCTCGGCCGCCGGGCGGCGGCAAACAGGGAGGCGGCCAGCAGCAGCGCCACGCCGGGCAGCGCCGGCAGCAGCAGGCGGATCTCGCGATTGCGCCCTAGCGCCAGCGCCAGCACCGGCAGCGCCACCCAGCCGGCCAGCAGCCACGCCCGCTCGTTCCACTCGATCCGGAAGCGGCCTGCCGCCAAGGCGCCCAGGCAGGCACCCAGGCAACCCAGGACGGCCGCCGCCGCATACCAGAACGATATACCTTGATTGATGACCTGGTAGAACCAGGCGGCGAAGCCCGGACCGGAGTACAACTCCCCGATCCCGCCGTAGCCGGCCTGCCAGGCGTAGCGGAAAATCACCGGCAGGTGGAAGGGATACCAGGTGGCGGCCAGCGCCAGGGCCGGCGCCGCCATCACCAGCAGCGGCCGCAGCGAGCGCCGGGCCAACAGGGCCGCCGCCAGCGGGCCGCCGATGTAGAGTGGAAACAGGACTTTCATCAGCAGCCCGAGACCCAGCAGGATCCCGAGCAGGACCACGATGCGGCCATCCTGGAACCGCTCGCTGGCCGTCAGGTAGTAGAGCCACACCACCACCAGGGCCGCCAGCCCGTAGTCGGGAAGGAACACCCGCGAGACCCCGTAGGCCAGCGGCATAGTCTGGTAGAAGACCACCGCCGCCAGGCCGACCCCGGCTGAGAACAACCGCCGCCCCAGGAGGAATAGATAGATATTAGTGATGATTAAGAAGACGAAGTTCACCAGGATGGCGGATTGTGGCCGCACCCCAAGCAGCAGGTAGAAGGGCAGCGGCAGGGCCGACATCAGCGGCGCCTTGGTGCGGAACGAACTGGCCCAGGCGGAGAGGAAGTCGACGATCCCCCCGGCGGTCAGGCTGCGGTGGAAGTGGAGGCTGGTTTCGAGAAACCAGGCGTCGTCGAAGGTTGGGGGCCGCTGGTCGGCGGCGTGCCAGGACCGGGCCACCGCGAGCAGCGCCAGGGTGAAGACCGCCAGCAGGATCTTCATGGCTCGATGGGAACTGCGGCGCGGCCCAGCAGCGCCGGTGGCGCGTCGGGGCTGGCCTGGTAGAAGCGCGCTTCCAGGCGGTCGCTCGGGGGAAACCGGGCCAGGCGGACGACCAGTTCCAGGCGGCCTCCGGAGCTGGCCAGCAGCAGTGGAAAGACCCGGTCGGAATGGCCCCAGTCCGGCCGCAGGACCAGCGCCAGGTGGGCGCCGGGGCGGAGCGGGGCGTCCAGATCCAGCGACAGCAGGACCTCCGCAGCCCGGCGGGCGGCCGAAACGCGGTGGAGCCTGAATGTTTCCGAGCCCGGGCCGGCGCGGGCACTGAGGATGTCGTAGGGCAGCGGCTCGACGGGGTTCTGCTGGTAGCGCAAGCTGCCATTTTCCCACGAGGTGAATCGCGCCACCAGGAAGTTGCCGGTGCGGTGGTAGCGGAAGCCCTCCGGGCTGTCGGTCTCGACGAAGATGCCGCCCGGGGCCGGGGCGCTGGCGACAGTCCCGACGAAACCGTGGGCCGGCAGCCGCCGCTCCAAGAGCTGCGGGGCGTAGTGGGCGTCATGGGGCGAGACCAACAGGGCCGGGCCGTGGGAGGCCGGAAAGTTTTCGAGCGCCAGGATCTGCTTGCCGGCCAGTTGGGGGCTCAACTCGGCGAAAAGCTGTCGCCTGGCGACGAAGCTTTCCTCCCAGAAGCGGCTCTCGCCGCGACAGGCGGCGGCCATGACGAAGACCATCCCGCCGGCGAGCGTGACCGCGGCCAGCCGGGGCAGCAGGCTCAGGACCACGGCGGCGGCGGCAAACAAACCCGCCGACGGCAGGTAGTGGTGCCGGGGAGAGGGATACCACAGCCAAATAGGCAGATAGGCCGCCGCCCAGAAGGCGGCCGCCAACGCCAGCAGCAGGCCCCGGCGCGCCGGCGGACCAGCCGCCGGGGCCCGCCACGCCGCCGCCGCCACGGCCGCCGCGGCCAGCAGCGCCAGCAGCCAGTCGGCGGCCGAGGTTCGGGAGTACAGCGGCGCCACGTGGATCCAGCCCGCCCGGCCGGCCGTAATGCTCAAGGCGTGCAGGGCGTTGCCGGCCACGAGCGCCGCCAGGTTGGCGCTGGCCGGCGCCTCCGGCCCGCCTCCCAGCGTCAGGCGCAGCCAGATGTGAAAGCCCGCCAGCGCGACGTAGACGGCCTCCAGGGCCCGGAAGCGGCCCCCGGCCGCCACCACCACCAGCAACGCCACTAGAACCTGGTCGTAGGTAAAGAGCGCGCCGGCGAAGGCCGCAGCCTCCAGCGCCGCCAGCCGCCAGCCGCTTTGACCTCGCGCCCGCAGCAATCGAGTCACCGCAAAGAGGATGGTGAAGAGCGTCGAGATCTGGTTGGCGGCCAGCGAATCCGGGAGGAAGTGAGTCTGGCCGTGCAGCGGCCAGAAGGCGAAGCCCGCGGAGGCGAGCAGAGCGGCCCGGCCGGGCAGGTTCAGCAGGCGTAGCAGGACATAAAAAGCCGCCACCACCAGGCCGTCGATCCCGGACTGGACCAGGTGCAGAGCCGGCAGGTGCGCCATCGGGTTCCCGGCGGCCTTGTAAAGAGAGTACAGCCACACCACGTGCAGGTTGCGCCCTGGCATGCGGTTCCTGACGGCTTCCCAAAGACCCGACAGGGGCAGGGAAGGCAGCTCCGCCAGCCAGAAGCCGTCATCGACGTAGAAGCCCAGACGCGCGGCGCCGGCGCCGAAGATCACCACGGTCGCGAGCCACAGCAGTGCGGCGGCGATCCCATCGCTGCGGCTGAGGCGGCCGGCGGTCATGGCTCCACAGGGACCTCCGCAGCGCCCAGCGGAACGGAGCGTTCCGGGCCGGTCTGGAAGAACTCCAGCAGCACGCGCGGAGCCGGGGGAAAGGACTCCAGCAGCAACGCCTGTTCCCATTGACCGGTGGCCGCAGGCCCCAGCAACAACGGCATAGCTCTCGGCGACCGGTCCCGGCGGAGCAGCCCCCAGCGGTGGAAAATACCGTTCTCGGCCAGGAAGCTGACCATCAATGCGACATAGGTATCGGGAGACGCTTCAGTCTGGAAGCGGAGCGAGAGCAGCAGGTCGTTGCCCTGGCGGCGGGCTTGAGCATGGCGGATGGCGAAAGGCCCGCCGCCGGGCGCTGCGCCTGAGTCCAGGACCCGGTAAGGGAGCGGCTGCCGCGGCTCTACATCGTACACCAGCCTGCCCTGCTCCAGGCCCGCAAAACGGACCACCAGGAAGCGCTCGGTCGGAAAGTAGCGGAAGCGGGCAAGGTCGTGGGCCGGGAGAAACACACCGCGCGGGGCCGGCGAGCTGCTGAGGTCCCCGGCAAAACCGGGCGGAGAGTTGGTGCCGCCGGCGCCCGCCGGCGGGGCGCCGTACAGCAGTCTCGGCCCGTATTGGGCGTCCTGCGGCGCGATCAGGTAGGCCGGGCCGTGATGCAGGGGGAAATCCTCCAGCGCCAGCACCGGCCGCGATTCGATCTGGGGCCGCAGCTCGGTGAAGAGACGTCGCTTGAGGGCGAAGGATTCTTCCCAAAAGCGGCTCTCGCCGCGGCCGGCCGCCGCCAGAGGCAGCAACAGCAGCGCTGCCGCCGGAATCAGAACCGGCCGCCAGGCCAGCACCAGCGCGACAGCGCCGCATATACCTAGGGAAGGGAGATAGTGGTGGCGCTGGGAGAGGTGCCAGAGCCAGCCCGGCAGGTAGGCGGCGGCGCAAAATCCCGCGGCCAGCAGCAGCGGCGCACGCTGGAGCGTGCCGGCGCGGACTTCGGTCCGCCCCCACAGCCAGAACAGCATCGCCCCCAGGGCCGCCGTCACTGCCAGGGCCAGCGCCCAGTCGCCAGCGCTGGCCTTTTCCAGCAGCGGCAGCAGGTTCCGGGGCCGCAAGCGGCCGGCGTTGTAAGCGACAGTCCCCCAGATGTTCCACGGCAGCCGCTCGAAGGCCTCCCAGCGCAGCACCGGCGCGGCGCCCTCCGGGATCCTGAGCTTGAGCCAGGCGAAGACCAGGAACGCCGCCAGGTGCGGCAGATGCTTCAGCGGCGCGCGGCGCGCGCGGTAGGCGGCCAGCGCCAGCAGCACCACCACGGTCTGGTCGTAGGTGAACAGCGCTCCCAGGAAGGCCGCCAAGCCCAGCGCCCGCCGCTTGCCGGCGGCGACGAACAGCGCCAGGCACAGGGTTGAGACCAGGTTCTGCGGGGCGGCATAGGACCAGAAGTGGGTCTCGCCGTGGCCGGGCCAGAAGCTGAACAGGCCGGCGGCCGCCAGGGCCGCGGGGCCGGGAATGGAGAAGCGTCTCAGCAACAGGAAGAAGGTCGCGACCACCAGACCGTCGAGGGCCGACTGGAGCAGGTGCAGGGTCGGCAGGTGAGCGGCCGGATCGCCCGCCAGGCGGAAGAAAAGGTATTGCCACAACACATGAAGGTTCCTGCCGGGAACGTAGCCGCTCATCTCGCCCCACAGCGCACTCCAGCCGAGCGCCGGCAGGTTGGCCATGGCGGCGCCGTCGTCGTAGTAGAAGCCCAGCCGGCCGGCGCCGGCTCCGAACACCGCGAAGGTGGCGGCCCAAAGCGCGGCCGCCGGGATGGCGTCGGTCCGGTTCATGCCGGCTGGCGCTGCCGGGCCAGGGCCTCGCCGATCGCCTGGGAGTAGATCCGCACCATGGCCACCAGGTCGAAACGCTCCAGGATGGTGCGGCGGGCGCGGTCGCGCATGGCGGCCTCGCGGGCCGGGTCGGCCAGCAGCTCCGCGATCCGCGCGGCGAAGGCGGCCGGATCCCGGGAGGCGACGATGCAGCCGTTGACGCCGTCCTCGATGACCTCGCGGGCGTTGCCGGTATCGGTAGTGAGTACGGCCTGGCGCATGGCCATGGCCTCCAGCAGCGTCACCGAGCTGCCCTCGAATCGGGAGGTCAGCAACGCGAACCGGGCCGCCGCCAGCAGCTCCGGCACCCAGTCGCAGAACCCCAGGATCTCGACCACGCCCTGCAACCCCTGGGCCCGGATCTCGCGCTCCACGCGCGGGCGGTCCGGGCCGTCGCCGGCGATGAAGGCCTGAAAGCGCCGGCCGCGGCCGCGGCGAACCAGCTCGCCCACTACCTGCACGAACAGGGGCACGTCCTTCTCGACGGCCAGCCGGCCGGTGTAGACCACCACCACCTCGTCGCCCGTCAGGCGCAGCCGCCGGCGGATCTCGCCCAGGCGCCCCTGGCAGGCGGCCGGGTCGAAGCGACCGGAGGCGTCGGCGGCGGTGGGCGCCATCTGAATCTTCTCCGGCGCCACGCCGCCCCTCCGGATCAGGGCCTGACGCTGATGCTGACCGAGCGCGAAGTGGGTGTCTAAGTATTGATCGAATCTGAGGGAGGTCTGAAGATAACCCTCCGGGACGGTGTTGTGCACGATGTCGGCGGTCCAGACCCCGGTTTCCGGCTTGACGACCGGCAGGGCCTGGTAAGCCAGGGCGGAGCTGGAGATGATCAGGCCGCTGATGCGGTGGGCGCGCACCAGGTCGCGCAGGCACCCGGCGGCGTCCTCCAGCGGCAGGCGCGAGAGGTGATAGATCCAGGGCGTGACGCGCCGGAACTCCTCTTCCCAGTTGTGGCGGGCCTCCAGGGTGGTGACGGCGGCCAGATTGTACTGGGACGACAAACCCTGCATCACCTGCAAGACCACTTGCTCGGCGCCGCCCACGTCCATCCACGGGACGGCGAACAGCAGGCCGGGACGGCCGTCGCCGAAATGCAGGTGGGGCCGCTCGGCCAGCGGTTGCCGCTCTTCCGGGACCGCCTTGGGGTTGTCCAGCGCCGTGCGCACCACCGGGTCCTGGGGCGGGTTGAAGAGCTCGGCCGCCCGGCTGTCGCCGGTCCCGGTCAGGTAGCGATGGAGCGAGCGGACGGTCTCGGCGGTGCGTTCCCGCTTCTCCAACTCCAGGCCCGCCCACATGCTGGCGGCGTGCTTGCGGTATTCAAACAGCGGCTCCTCGATCAGAAAACCGTCCCAGCCTTTGGCCCCCAGGGTGATCCAGAAGTTCCAGTCGTCCTGGCCCCAGAGCTCGTCCCGGAAGCCGCCGGCCTCGATCCAGACCTCCCGGCGGAACATGGCGCCGGTGGGGACGTGGTTCTGGCGCAGCAGCCTGTCGAGGTTGAACGGCTCGGTCTTCCAGATGCACTCCTCGGCGCCGAAGGTGCGGACCAGCGAGTAGCAGAAGGCGTACTCGGGGTGGTGCTCGAGCACCCAGGCGGCTTTCTCGAGGTAGGTGGGGGTCAGGCGGTCGTCGGCGTCGAGCGAGACCACGTACTTGCCTAGCCCCAGCGCGGCGCCCTTGTTGCGGGCCGCCGCCAGACCCTGGTTTGGCTGGTGAACCACGCGCACGCGCGGGTCCGGAGGCCGCCGCTCCAGCTCCTCCAGGACTTCCAGGGTCTCGGGGTCGGTGGAACCGTCGTTGATGATCAGGATCTCGAAATCCTGGAGCGTGGAGGCCAGAGCGCTGGCGACCGCCTCCCGGAGGTAGATCCCATAGTTGTAACAGGGGATACCTATGGTGACCAGGGGCCGGTCCGGGGGCCAGTCTGTGAGATTGGACCGCCGGTGAGGGAAATACTGGGGCAGCAGAGCGGAGGCCGCCGCCAGTTTCTCGCCGGAAGGGACCGGCGCGACCGGCTGATCGATCAGGATGCGCAGCACCCGCAAGGGCAGAGCCGCCAGCTTGCGAAAGGACCCCAGGGCCTCGCGGCAGGCCAGCATGAGCTGCCAGGTCCGCGAATAAAACATGGCGTCGAGGCTTTGTTGCAACTCGAGGGTGTAGTGCTTCTGGTCCTCGAGGGCGCGCGTGGCGGCGGCCAGCTGCCGGGAGAGACGCTCCTGGGCCTGGCGCGCCTGGTCCAGCTCGGCGGCCCGGCGGTCCGGCATGCCTTCGTCAGTGTTATGATGGGCCAGAAAGTCATTCTATCGAAGTCTCTTGGAGATGCCTACCGGAACCGCCACGGCCGGCCCGGCCACCTACGCGCACCGGGACCTCACCGCCTACTACGACCAGTTGGCTCCGGTGTGGGCCGCCCGGAAGAACCAGTATTACTTCCGGAACCTTGTTGCCCTGATGCGGTTTCTGGCGCCGCCCGGCGCGCGGGGGCTCGAGATCGGCTGCGCCAACGGCGACCTGCTGGCGGCCCTGGAACCGTCTTACGGCGTGGGCGTGGACCTGAGCGGCCGCATGGTGGAGGTGGCCCGCCGGCGGCATCCCCATCTTCATTTTCTCCAGATGGACGCCCACGGCCTGCAGCCCGATCCGGCGCTGGCGGGGCCCTTCGACTACGTGATCCTGTCGGACCTGGTGGGCGATCTCTACGACGTGCAGAGGGCCTTCGAACAGCTTCGCAAGGTCTGCCACCAGCGAACCCGCGTGCTGGTCGGCTTCTACAACTACCTGTGGGAGCCGGTGCTGAAGGCCGCCGAGCGGGTGGGGCTGAAGACCCGGCAAAACCTGCAAAACTGGCTGACGTATCAGGACCTGGAGAACCTGCTGGAGCTGGCCGGCTTCGAGGTGATAAAACGGGGCCGGAGGCTGCCCTTCCCGCTCGGCATCCCGCTGGTCGCTGGGTTGCTGAACCGTCTGTTGGAGGTGACGCCGGGGCTGCGGCGTCTGGGACTGCAGCAATACCTGGTGGCGCGGCTGCGGCCGGCCGGGCCGGAGCGGCGTTACTCGGCGACCGTGGTGGCGCCCTGCCGGAACGAGCGGGGCAACATCGCCTCGGCGGTGGAGCGCATTCCCGTGATGGGCTCCCGCACCGAAGTGATTTTCGTGGAGGGGAACTCGGCCGACGGGACGCTGGAGGAGATCCGCGCCGTGATGGACCGCTACCGGGGGCCGCTGGAGCTGCGCCTGATCCAGCAGGGCCAGGGCCGAGGGAAGGGGGACGCCGTGCGCCGGGGCTTCGCCGCCGCCACCGGCGACGTGCTGCTGATCCTGGACGCCGACCTGACGGTCGCCCCGGAGGACCTGCCGCGCTTTTTCGACGCCGTCCAGTCGGGCGCCGGCGAGTTCATCAACGGCTGCCGGCTGGTGTATCCCATGGAGCGCGAGGCCATGCGCTACCTCAACCTGCTCGGCAACAAGTCCTTCGGGAAGCTGTTCACCTGGATCCTGGGACAGCCCATCAAGGATACCCTGTGCGGCGCCAAGGTCCTGCTGCGATCCGATTACGAGAAGATCGCCGCCGGGCGCGCTTATTTCGGCGATTTTGACCCCTTCGGGGATTTCGACCTGCTATTCGGCGCCGCCCGCCAGAATCTCAAGATCGTCGAGATCCCGGTGCGGTACCGCGAGCGCGTCTACGGGGCCACCAACATCGACCGCTTCCGCCACGGGTGGCTGCTGCTGCGGATGTCGATCTTCGCCGCGCGCAAGTTCAAGTTCTTCTGATGCGCCGGGGCGCCGCGCTGCTCTGCCTGCTGCTGGCCTCCGTTCACCTGGTCTACCTGCCTCACGCCGAGTTCCTGCTGGACGACTGGGGGGTTCTGGCGCGTTACGAGAAGGCGGGGCAGGAGGGGCCGGCGGCCCAGGCCCAGGTGGCCGTGGATCTGCTGCGGAACAGGTTTCACGGCCAGTTCCGCTTCCAGTGGATCAGCTTTCAGCTCGGGTATCTGCTCTATCTGCTGTTCGGCTGGGCGCCGGCGCCGATCTTTGCGGCCAGCGTGTTGGTGCACGCCGCCTGCGCCCTGGCCCTGGCCCGCGCCGTCCGAAAGCTCGGGATCGGCGAGGCGCCGGCGCTGCTTTCCGGGACCCTGTTTGTGTTGCTGCCCACCACCCACGGGCCGCTGCTGTGGAGTCACAACTGCGGCTTCTTCTTGTGGTCCACGTTGTGGTTCCTGCTCTACCTGGGTTCGCTGGCGGCGAGCTTGAGAGAAGGGCGGCTCGACGGCCGCGCCGCGCTGCGGCAAGCGGCGCTGCTGCTGGCGGCCCTGTTCTCGGGCGACCCGGTGTTCGTTCTGCTGCTGGCCGCAGCTCCGGCGGTGGGCCTGTACCTGCGCTCGAAACTCGCCTGGCGGGCCACCCTGCTGGCCTGGGGCACGGTGGCGGCAGCGGCGGCATTCTATGCCCTGGTGATCAACCAGACGCCGCTGCTGCGGGCCGGCGTGGGGCTGCGGTACGACTTCGACTGGGAGAACCTGCGGGGCAACCTGCTGTTCATACTCGCTACCTACAGGCGCCTGAGCGGCCTCGGCCGGGAGGCCTTTTTCGAGCTGCGGCTGACGCCGGCGGCGGCCGCGGCCGGCCTGGCGGCCCTCGGCGTCGCCCTGGCGGCCTGCCGGCGCCCGGAGGCGGCCGGGCGTCGCCGGGAGGTGGGGCGGCCGATGGGCGTCCCCTGGCGGCCTATGTCCTTGGCGGCGGCGCTGTGGACGGCCGCTTACGGGCCCATCTGGTTCATCCGAGGACATGAGTATCGATACGATTATGTCCCGAGTCCCTACCTGGCCCTGGGGCTCAGCCTGGCGGTCCTGGCCCTGCCGGCCGGCCGGCTGCTGGGCCCGGCGCTGGCGGCCTGGATGGCGGTGGCCACGGTCGCCAACATCCAGCAGGGCTGGATCCCGCAGTCGCGCAACCTGCGGGCGGTGGGCGCCGCCCTGCGAGGGCTGGGTTCGCTCGAGCCCGGCGACCTGATCATCGTCTCGGGGACCCGGCTGTGGATCGGCGCCGCACCGCACTTCGCCTTTCTGGCGGGCTGGGCATCTTCCGCATTCGCCCAGCGCGCCACCGGTGTTCCCGGTTTGGAGGCGGCCCGCGAGATCGCCAGCGAGGCCGGCCGCCTGCGCATCTACCACCGCAACTACATGCGGGACCTCAACCCCGGCGAGACCTCCCGCACCCGCGTGCTGGTGGCCGGCCGCGGCGACCGGATCCGCGAGCGGCGCCTGCTGGCCCAGCAGGTGGCCCCCGGGGCGTTTCGGGTGTATCCTCTGAAGGGCTACTCGGGGCCACCGCCTTCTACTGAGACCTATACGCGGGAGCAGCTCGGGCTGATGCGGGGGACGATCTATTTCGCGCCCCAGGCCGAGGACCACCGCGCCCTCGACTGGTGATCGGCAAGGTACAAACGCCGATTCCACCGCAGAGGCGCGGAGACGCTGAGATTGAAAGCCAAAAGTTCTCTGCGTCTCCGCTCAGGGATCCACGGCCGCCTCCGCCTCCCCCAGGCGCTGCGGGGCCTCGGCTGGCCCGGCCTGGTAGAACTCCAGGCGCAGCCGGTCGGCGGCGGGGAAGTCCAGCAGTCTCGCCACCAGCCGCCACTCGAAGGCGCCCGGCCCGGGACCGCCCAGCAGCACCGGCACGAAGCCGGCCTGGTGCTCCCCAACCCGGTAACTCCAGCGATGGAACTCCTGGGGATCCGGGTAATTCGGTATTGCCGTAAGGTATAGACCGGGGCCGAGCGCCGCCCGGACCTCCAGCGTCACTACCAGGTCGGCGCCGTCGCGGCGGGCCGCCAGGCTCGTCACCTGGAAGGGACCCTCGGGCGCGCCGACCCTGGTGGCCGCCACCCGGTAGGGCGCCGGTCGCGGCGGATTCTTCTCGAAGCGCAGCCGCCCCTCCTCCCAGCCGGCGAACCGGGCCACCAGCACTTTCTGCGTGGCCAGATAACGGAAATCCGCCGGGCCATGAAAGTAGGTGTAGGTATGGAGGAACAGCCCGCCCGGCGCCGGCACGGCGCTGATATCTCCCTGCAGGCGCTTGCCGAAGAAGCGTCCGGCCGCCCGGGCGGCGTCCTGGGGATAGATCAGGTAGGCGGGGCCCAGGTGGTTCGGAAAGTTCTCGAGGATCAGGACTTCGGCTGCCTCCAGATCCGGCTTCAGTGCTTCGAACAGCTGCTTTTTGGCTGCGAAGGCCGCTTCCCAGTAGCGTCCCTCGCCGCGGCTGGCGGCGGCGAAGACCAGCGCCGCCATTCCGGCCCCAAGCATCAGCACGACACGTGCAGTCCGCCGGCGGGTCTGGTCCTCGAACCACCCCAGCCACAGGCCCACGGCTGCAAACAGACCCGCCGACGGAAAATAATGGTGGCGCGGCGAGGGATACCACAGCCACGCTGACAGATAAGCTGCCGCCCAGAAGGCGCAGGCCAGGGCGAAGGCCGGCCGGCGGGCCAGCGGTCCGGAGGCCGGATGGCGCGCCGCCCGCCACGCCAGCCAGGTGAGCGCCGCGGCCACCGCCGCCGCTGCCAGCCAGTCCACAGGCCGGGCTCTCGCGAGCAGCGGGCCGACCGAGCGCAGCCACTCCCCGCCCACCGTGGCCGACACGGTGGTGAAGAAGTTGCCGATCAGCATCCCGCCGGTCCCGGAGTGCAGGGCCGGGCCGCTCCAGGGCGCGGCGCGCTGCTTGAGCCACCAGAACAGCGCCACGGCCGCCAGGTGCGGCGCGTGAGCCAGCCATTGCCGGGTCAGCCGCAGGCGCAGCAACACCAGTCCCGCCAGGATGAAGAATGCCTGGTCGTAAGTGAACAGAGCGCCCAGAAAGACCCCCAGGTCGAGCAGCCGCCAGCTCCCGCGCCGCGGCCGGGGCTCCACCGCCGCCAGGCTCGTGCCGCAGAACCCCAGCACCAGCAGCAGGACGATCAGGTTGCCCACCACCGAGGTGTTCCAGTAATGGGTCTCGCCGTGAATGGGCCAGAAGGCGAACAGGCCGGCCGAGAGCAGCGCCAGGTGAGCGGACAGGCCGATCCGGCGCAGCAGCAGGAAGAAGCCCGCCACCGCCAGGCCGTCCAGCGCCGTCTGGATCAGGTGCAGGGCTGTCCAGTTGGTCGCCGGGTCGCCCGCCAGCCGAAACACAAGGTATTGCCACAGCACAAACAGGGGCCGCGCCGGCACGTAGGTCATCATGACCCGCGGCAGGTCGCTCCAGCCGACCCCGGCCAGGATCCCCACCCAGCCGCTGTCGTCGTAATGAAAACCCAGCCGCCCGGCGAAGGAGCCGAACACCGTCATCACCGCAAGCCACAGCGCGGCGGCCAGTATCCAGTCGGAGCGGGTGCGCGACATGAGAGTGGTGGCAACCGCCGGTCCCCCAATTGTCATCCCGAGCGCAGCGAGGGATCTCCTGTTACGGCGGGGCGAGAAGCAGATCCCTCGCTACGCTCGGGATGACAGACGCTACGCTCGGGATGACACAGGCGCCGGGTCCGCCTCCGAGCGTAGCAGTACGCTCCCAAGCGTAAGCCTTGTGTTAGGCTAGAGAAATCCATTCTAGCCAAGCCATGCGCCGCCGCTTCCCGCTTCTGTTCTGGCTGATGGTGGCGGCCGCGATCGCCCTGACCCTGGCCTGGGGAAGCCGTGAAATCGGCCCCACCCGTTGGGACGACAGCTGGTACCTGGCGGCCTCCGTCCGGCTCTACGATCGCTTCGCAGAGCAGGGACTAGCCGGGCTGTGGCGCGGCTTCCAGGGAGCTCTCGAAGACAAGGCGCCCCTCATCACGCTGCTGCCGCTGCCGTTCTTCTGGCTGATCGGACGCTCGGTGTTCGTCGTGTACCTGGTCAACAGCGCGCTGTGCGCGCTACTGGCCGTTTCGCTGTTCCGTTTCTGCCGCAGGTTTTTCGAGGAAAGAACGGCGCTGGTAGCGGTGCTGTTCACCCTGACGGCGCCGCTGATGGCCGGCTTGTCGCGCCTGTTCCTGGTCGAGTATGGCCTGACCGTGCTGGTGGTGGCCTGCTGCGCCGCACTGGCCGAATGGGAAGCCACGCGCCGCTATCGGCACCTGGCGTGGTTCGGGGTCCTGTGCGGCCTGGGGCTGCTGATGAAGGTCACCTTTCCCCTCTTTGTGGGGCCGGTGGCGGCGGTGGTGCTGTGGCGCGTGGACGGCAGGCGCGCCCGCCAGTTGCTGGCCGATATCGTTCTGGTCGCCGCCCCGGCGGTCCTGCTGGCCGGCAACTGGTACTGGCACAACTGGGAGACGGTCACGCATCGCTCCTTCCAGGAAACCTATTTCGTCCCCACCCACGCGGTCGAGAGGACCTCCCCGGTCCGGATGGCAGGTGAGTATCTGCTGGTAATCCTTACTCAGGGCCTGTCGCCCCTCCACGCCCTGGCGGCCGGAGCCGGCCTGGCGGCGTGGGCGGCCCGGCGCCGCGGCAACTTCCTGGGTCCTGCCGTGTATTACCTGGTCCCCTGGGTCGCCGCCCTGCCCCTGTTCGCGCTGTCGGAGAACCGCGACACGCGGCTCATCGCGCCCGCCATCCCGGCGCTGGCGATCGCCGCCGCGGTGTTGGTGGACCCCCTGCTTCGGGGGCGCCGCCGGGCGACCGGCGTCCTGGCGGCTGGACTGATTGCGGTGACGCTGGCGCAGTCTTTCGCCTTGCTGCCCCACCAGGGCCTGCGCCTGGGACCGGTGACCATGCTGGCCTACGAAACCGATTACTCGTTCGCGCCCAACCCCCACCACTGGCCCCTGGCCGAGACGCTGGAAAGGATGGCGCAGCGCGAGCGCCTGGGACCGCGGTCGAAACTCATCGTCGGTCTGGGCGCCGACACCTGGTCGTTCAACTCCAACAATCTGGACCTGGAGGCCGCCCTGCTGAGGCTGCCCTTTGAATTTCACACCACCGCCTACACCTCCGACCGCCACCGCGTCCGGCGCATCATGAGCGGGGTCCAGTATTTCCTCCACAAGGAAGGAGGCACCCAGCAGTTTCGCGGGCGGTTCGAGGGGGGGCCGATGACGGTGGAGTTCCTGACCGAGGGGCCGCTGTTCCGGGAGATCGATGCCGGCATGGCGGCGCCCGACGGCGGGCGCATCCGCATCTTCGCCAACGACCGAGCCGGCCCGGACGTTTTCTCGGCGGCGCGCAGCCCGGCGCCGCTGCCGCAGTTGCCGCCCGTGGAACTGAACTTCGGCAACCAACTGGAGATCACCGGCCTGCGCGCCAGCGAGAAGGACGGTATCTTCACCGTCGCCGCGCGATGGCGCTGCCGCAACCGGCCGGAGGCGCCCTACCGCGCGTTTGTCCACGTGGTCGACGCCCAGAACCGGCTGCTAGGATCGCTGGACCACGAGATCCTGCACGGCAGTCCGCGGGTCGACGAATGGGAGCCCGGCGACGAGGGCTACGAAGCCCGCCACCTGGCGCTGCCGGCGGCGGCCGCCCGCGGGGCGACCCTTCGCTTAGGTATTTATGATCCTCAGACAGGGACGCGCCCGGTCGCCTGGACCTCCACCTTCCCGCTGAAGGACGACTACACCGCGGCCGTCATGGCCCCCGTCACCTCGCCCGAGCAGGAGCCGCCCACCGGCCGCGCCTTTCACATGGAGCCGGCGCCGCTGGAGGCTTGCGTCGCCAGCTTCGAGGGCGGCGTGCTGCTCAGCGGCTGCTCCGTCCGCCGCGCTGGCGACACCGTCTGGCTGCGGCTGCGCTGGTCGGCGCCCCGACAGCTCGACTCCAAACTCCGGTTCTTCGGACACGCCGTAGCGAGCCGTGATCGCGAGGCCCGTATTCTCCTCTCCTTCGACCAGGACCTGGAGCTGGACCGGCGGCCACGCCCCCGCCGGCCGGGGCGCCTGGAGTTCATCCAGGATATCGTGCGCGACGTCTCCAAGCTCACGCCGGAGGCGAAATGGATCCGCGCCGGGGTGTTCGATGTCGAGCAGCCGCTGGATCGCCTGGCGGTCGAGCACAGCAGCCTGCCCGCCAGCCCGGAGCAGAAAGCCATCTACCTGCCGCTGCCGTGAAGCCGACTCCGCAGGTCTCGGTCGTCATTCCCTGTTACAACCCCACGGCCTGGCTGGAGGAGGCGCTGGCCGGCGTCCGGGCGCAGACCCATCCGAACGTCGAGATCATTCTCGTCAACGACGGCACCGACGATCCCGCCGGCCTGGAACGATTGCGCTCGGCGGCGGAGCGGGTGGGGCAATACCTGGAACAGCCCAACCGGGGCCTGGGGGCGGCGCGCAACACCGGCTTTCGGGCGGCCTCCTCGCCCTACGTGCTGCCGCTCGACGCCGACGACCGCATCGCCCCGACCTCGATCGCCGAGTGCGTGGCGGTGCTGGAGACCGATCCGGAGGCGGCCTTTGTCTACCCGGACTACCGCGTCTTCGGCGACACCCGCTACATCGAGCGGACCCCGGAGTACAACCTCCACTACCTGCTGGAGCGCAATACCCTCATCTACGCCTCGCTGATCCGCCGGCAGGACTGGGAGCTGGCGGGCGGCTACGACGAATCCATGCGGCTGGGCTACGAGGACTGGGAGTTCTGGCTGCGGCTGGCCGAGCGGGGGCGCTTCGGGCGCCACCTGGGGAGCGTTCTGTTCGAGTACCGCAAGCATGGCCGCAGCCTGCTGACAACGGCAAGAGAACATCACGACCAGATCGTGGCGCACCTCCGTTCGCGCCACCCGGGAATGTATTCGCCTGAGGGTCGAGCGCGAATCAAGACCCGCTGGGCGCCGGCGGTGTGCGTGGTGGGCGCTGAGCCGGCCGTCGAGCAGACCATTCAGGATTGGTCCCAGGCGCCTGCACGCGCTGGAGCGTTTCTGCTTTCCCAAGCCGGCGCGCCGTCGGATCCCCAAAGCGCCGAGCTGGCGGCCCTGGCGGTCTGGGGAGGCCACGCCTCGCTGCGGCTGCCGGACGGATCGGTGGCTTGCTCCCGCCGGGCGTTTGAGCAAGGCCGCCGTCCCGCCGCGCCCCGGCCCCCGCCGCGGGCGCTGGAGCGGATCTCCCGTCACCTGGTCAATGCCGAGCTCAGCTGGCGGCGGCCGGGGCAGTCGGCGGGGCGGCTGATTCCGCTGCGCCTCCAGGAGTGGATCAACCGCGCCGCCGGCCGTCCGGTCTTCGATCTGAGCTTTTACCTGCGATTCCAGCCGCAGTCGGTGCTGGCCGGCGAGACCGTGATCGAGCCGCTGCGCTATCTGCCCCGGCCGGCGCCAGGCCGCCGGCGTATCGCGCTGCTGACGCCGCACCTGGGACCTGGCGGCGCCGAAGCGGTGCTGCTGGAGGCCGCCACCGCCATCGACCGCGCCCGCTCGGAGGTCTTCCTGATCGCTACCCAGTCTCAAGACGATCGCTGGCGCGCTCGCTGGACCGCGGCCGCCGATCATGTCTACGACCTGGCGGCGGTCGTGAAACCCCAGCGCTGGATCGCGGCGCTGTATTCGATGGCCGTCAACTGGGAGTTCGACGCCCTGGTGGTGCAGAACTCCCTGGCGGGCTACAGCGCCCTGCCCCACCTGCGCCGCGCCCTACCCGGGATCAAGACCGCCGACTGGATCCACGCCGTCGATCCGGCCTGGGATTTTGCCGGGGCGTCGGCGCCGGTGGAATCGTCGCTCGACCTGCGGGTGGTGATCTCCCAGGCCGGGCGGCAGCGCCTGGTGGGGGCCGGCGTGGCCGCCGAGAAGATCCGGCTGATGCCCAACGGGATCGACTGCCAGCGCTTCCGCCCGGCGCCGCCCAGGCCGGAGGCGGCCGTCAGGAACATCCTGTTTGCCGGCCGGCTCGATGCCGTCAAGCGCCCGTTGCTGCTGATCGAGATCGCCCGGCAGCTCGAGCGCCTGCGGCCAGCGCGCGATTTCCGCTTCCTTGTCGCCGGCGACGGCCCCCAGCAGGACGCCCTTCGCCGCCGGTCGGGCGATGCCTTCCGGTTGCTGGGCCACGTCGAGGACGTCGCGTCTCTGCTGGCAGACGCCGAGGTGGTGATCATCCCGTCGGCGGCCGAGGGCGTTCCCTTGATCGCGCTCGAAGCCATGGCCTGCGCCAGACCGGTGGTGTGCGCCCGGGCCGGGGCCTCCGCCGAGGCCGTCGACGCTGAAACGGGTGTGCTGATCGAGCCGGGGGCCGGGGAAGCGGCCCGCTTCGCCCGAGCACTCCACTCGCTGCTCGAGGATCACGAACGCCGCGCCGCCATGGGCCTCGCCGGGCGCCGCCGCGTCGAGGAACGGTTCAACCTGGAGCGGGCCCGGCAGGCTTATCGGGGGCTCTTCGCGGAGCTTTGCGGGTAACGCGGTGCACACCCCCGACAGGCAGGAATGCCTGTCCTACGACCGGGGCCGGAAGCGGGCGGTGAAGTGACGCAGGAAGCTGGCCTGGTAGGTCATCTCCAGGCCCCGGATCCGCTCCCGGTCGGCGTCGACCTCCAGGATCGCCTCCACCACGTAGTCGATGTGGCTCTGGGTATAGACGCGGCGTGGGATGGCCAGCCGCACCAGCTCTTGCCGGGCGTTCTCGCCGAACATCACCGAGCCGATCTCGACGGCGCGGATGCCGGCATGGCGGTAGAGCTGGGCCACCAGGGCCTGGGCCGGAAAATGCTCCCGCGGAATGTGGGGCAGCATTCTGGCGGCATCGATGTAGATGGCGTGGGCGCCGGGCGGCTCGACGATCGGCACGCCGTGGTCGGCGATGTGCCGGCCCAGGTACCCGGTCGAGGCGATCCGGTATTGCAGGTAGTCCTCCTGCAGCACCTCCTCGAGGCCCACGGCGATGGCCTCCAGGTCCCGCCCGGCCAGGCCCCCGTAAGTCGGAAACCCTTCCGTGAGAATCAGCAGGTTCTTCTCCTGCTCCGCCAGCGTGTCGTTGTTGGTGGCCAGGAAGCCTCCGATGTTGGCGAAGGCGTCCTTCTTGGCGGAGAAGGTGCAGCCATCGGCCAGAGAAAACATTTCCTGGGCGATCTGTTTCGCAGGGCGTCCGGCGTACCCGGGCTCCCGCAGCTTGATGAAATAGGCGTTCTCGGCGAAGCGGCAAGCGTCCAGGTAGAGGGGGATGCCGTGCTCCCGGGCGACGGCCCGGGCGGCCCGCAGGTTCCCCATCGAGACCGGCTGGCCCCCGGCCGAGTTGTTGGTCACCGTCACCAGGACGAGCGGGATGCGGGCCGGGGTCACCTCGCGGATCAGGCGCCGCAGGGCCTCGATGTCCAGGTTGCCCTTGAAGGGCAGGCGGGCCTGGGTGTCGGAGGCTTCCGGAACGGGCAGGTCCAGCGCCTGGGCCCCGACGAACTCGATGTTGGCGCGGGTGGTGTCGAAATGGGTGTTCGATGGCACCACGTCGCCGGGCCGGCACATCACCGAAAACAGGATCCGCTCGGCGGCCCGCCCCTGGTGCGTGGGAATCACGTGACGGAACCCGAAGACTTCCTGCACCGCCCGGCGCATCCGGTAGAAGCTCTGGCTGCCGGCGTAGCTCTCATCGCCGCGCATCAGCGCCGCCCACTGCTCGGTGCTCATGGCGCTGGTTCCGGAGTCCGTCAGCAGGTCGATCAGGATATTCTGCGCCTGGATGAGGAAGGGGTTGTAGCCGGCCTCCTCCAGGTACTTCTCGCGTTCCGCAACCGTCGTCTGGCGGATCAGCTCGACGGCCTTGATCCGAAAAGGTTCGATGATGGTTTTCATGGCGGCCGATTCTGGGTTATGATCGGGCTTCTATTATGAATCCCCTCATCGCCGAAGTTCTTCTCGAAACCAGCATCCCCGGCGCCCAGTTGGTGGGGCGCGGCAAGGTGCGCGACGTCTACCTTGCCGGCGGCCGCCTGGTGTTCGTGGCCACCGACCGCATTTCCGCCTTTGACTACATCCTCCCGACGGGCATCCCGCGCAAGGGCGAGGTGCTGACCCAGCTCTCGATCTTCTGGTTCGGGTTCCTGCGCGGCGTTGTGCCCACGCATTATCTCACCGCCGATGTGGCCAGCTACCCGCCGCCCTTCCCGGCCCACCGCGACCAGCTGGAGGGCCGCTCCATGCTGGTGGTCGAAGCCGGGATGGTTCCGGTCGAGTGCGTGGCCCGCGGATACCTCTCCGGTTCGGGCTGGAAGGAGTACCGGGAGCAGGGAACCCTCTGCGGCATCCCATTGCCGGCCGGCCTGAGAGAAAGCGACCGGCTACCGGAGCCGATCTTCACGCCTGCCACCAAGGCGCAGTCGGGCCACGACGAGAACATCTCGTTCGAGCGAATGGCGGGCGTGGTGGGTCCCGAGCTGGCGGCCAGACTCCGGGACCTGACCCTGGAGATCTACTCGAAGGCCGCCGCCTACGCCCTGGAGCGCGGCATCATCATCGCTGACACCAAGTTCGAGTTCGGCCACTCGGAGGGCCGGCTGCTGCTGGGTGACGAGGTCCTGACGCCGGACTCCTCTCGGTTCTGGCCGCTCGAGACCTACCGGCCCGGCGGCCCCCAGCTCTCCTACGACAAGCAATACGTGCGGGACTACCTGGAGTCCATCCGCTGGGAGAAGCAGCCGCCGGCCCCGCCCCTGCCGCCGGAGGTGGCCGAAAAGACCAGCGAGAAATACCTGGAAGCCTATCGGGTCCTGACCGGGAGATCCCTGTGAACTGGCTGGACATAGCAATCGCCGCCATCCTGTTGTTTTCGGTGATCCCGGCGGTAATCAATGGCCTGGTGCGGGAGATCGTCACCCTGGCCGCGGTGGTGATTGGCATCCTGGCGGCCCTGTGGTATTACCCGGGGCCGGCCCGGTGGCTGGAACCCTACACCAGCAGCCCGACGGTGGCGGGGTTTGTAGGTTTCTTCCTCATCTTCCTCTCCTTTCTGGTGGTTGGGCTGGTGGTTTCGAAACTGCTGGGGGCGCTGTTGAAGGCAGGCGGCCTGCGGTGGTTCGACCGCCTGCTGGGGGCCGCCTTCGGGCTGCTGCGCGGGGCCCTGGTGGCGGGCGCGCTGGTGATGGCTCTGGTCGCGTTTCTGCCAGGCAAAGGCGGTGACGAGGCGGTGGCGCGCTCGCGGCTGGCTCCCGGTGTTCTGTACTGCGCCCGCACCATCGCGGCCCTGGCGCCGCAGCAGCTCAAGCAGGGTTTCCAGGAAGGACTCGATCGCGTTCGCGCCCTGTGGCGCGGCATGCCGGCCGATACGGTGTAGGACCTTTGTCATTCCGAGCGCAGCGAGGAATCTGCTGTACTTGTCGCGAACAGCAGAGCCCTCGCTTCGCTCGGGATGACAGAGAACCAGCGCCCACTGGTCCGTCGCCCCGGTACGGTTTCATACCGTGCCGAGATGAGGTTTCGTGATATACTGATTCTTCCGCGTCAATTCCTCTCCTGGACCTTCATCAATGCCCTTTCGCCATTGGGTTGCAGGCTTTACCGTACTTCTATGCAGCGCAGCCGCCTGGGCGGCTCCCACGCTGCGGCTGTCAGGCTCGGATCTTCGGCCGGTGTGGATTCAGCAGGGCACCAACGGGCCGGCCAACGTTTCTTTTGAGGCTTACAACATCGCTGACGGCGCGCTGAATCCGCAGGCGCGAGGTTCGCACAGCTGGCTGACGCCGCAGATGGACGCGGCGCGCCCCTGTTCCTTCGACGCTTCGAAGACCTGCCGGCCGGTGCGGGTGCTGTTCAACGCCACCAGTCTTGCCGCCGGAACCTACAACGGCCTGGTGACGGTCAGCGATGGCAACGCCCTCGACGCCCCGCAGTCGGTGAAGGTCACGGTCTACGTGAACGGAAACACTCCGGCTCGCCTCGACTTTTATCTCCCGGCCAACCCCGGGGCCACCGATGAGGTGAGCTTCCAGACCCCGGCCGGGCCCTCGCCCAGCCTGCGGGCGGCGACCCAGACCGGCGGCAACTGGCTGGCGGTGTCCAGCTCCGGAATGGGCTCGTTCCAGTACGTTTACACCCACAAGGTGCAGGCCACGGTGCGGACCGGAGCGGGGGATTACAACGGGTCGGTGACGGTGGCCAACTCCAGTTTTGCTCCCGACAACAAGACCATCCCGGTGGTGCTGCATGTGACGGGGCAGCCGATCGCGCGGTCTCCGGCGCTGGTGCGGGTGCGCGGCGTGCAGGGCGGAGCGGCCGTCGAGGTGCCCCTAGGTATCGGCAACGGAGGGAGCGGCGCCCTGGCCGTCAGCGGGGCCACCGCCTCGGGCGGCGCCTGGCTGACAGCCTCGGTCGCGAGCGGGGCCGCGCGGCTCAGGGCCGATCCGGCGTCGCTGGCGCCGGGCTTCTACGGCGGGTCGGTGTCGGTCTCGAGCAACGCCGCCAACAACCCAGTTGCCGTCCCGGTGGAGTTCGAGGTGCAAGCGGCCTCCGCCCCCATCACCGACTTTGGGGGGGTGGTCGATGCCGCTTCCTTCGACTCCCCAGTCGGCGGCGGGGCGCTGGTTTCTCTGTTCGGTTCCCAACTGGCGCCGGAGGTGGCTGTGGCCGGATCCATTCCGCTGCCCACGACGCTGGCCAACACCAGCGTCTTGGTCAACAACGTCGCCGCGCCGCTGATCTTCGTTTCCCCGGGCCAGATCAATTTCCAAATGCCGTTCGAGGCCTCCAGGGTGACGGAAGTTCGGGTGGAGCGGCAGGGACAGCGGGGCAACACCATCAGCGTGGCCACGGCCAGCCGCGGCCCGGGCTTGTACGGGTTCCCGGGGACTCCCTACGGGATCGTGATCAACGCCTCGCGCAGCGAAGCCGGGCTGGCGTTCGCCTGGCCCGACATTCCCGCCCTGGCGGGGGTCAACAAAGCCCCGGCCCGCAGTGGCGATGTGCTGGTGCTTTATGGCAGCGGCTTCGGTCCCGTAAACCCGGCGGCGCCCACCGGCACGGCGGCCGGCACTGATCCGCTTTCGAGCGTGACCACCATGCCGCGCGTCAGCTTCGGCCGCAACTTTTTCGGTCCCTTCGCCGACCCGCTGTTCGTCGGTCTGACACCCGGCTTTGTGGGGCTGTTCCAGGTCAACGTGCAGGTGCCTCGTAATTTGCCGGCCAACCCTCGCACCCCGCTGAAACTGGACTGGCCTGACGGCACCGCCAGCAACATCGTCGAGATCGCGGTGGAGCGTTGACCGAGCGGCTCTACTACACCGACTCCTATCTCACACGCTTCGACGCCCGCATCCTGGAGGCCCGGTCGGCTCCAGCCGGCTGGCAGGTCTACCTCGACCGCACGGCATTCTATCCCGCCTCGGGCGGCCAGCCGTTCGACCTCGGACAAATCAACGGCCAGCCGGTCGTCGACGTCATCGACGAGGACGATCGCATCGCGCACCTAGCGGGCGGCGAGCTGGGCGCCGGACCAGCGGCCTGCGAAATCGACTGGGTCCGCCGCTTCGACCACATGCAACAGCACAGCGGCCAGCATCTGCTCTCGGCCGTGATGGTGGAGCTGTTCAAAATCTCCACCGTGAGCTTCCACCTGGGGGCGGAGTCTTCCACCATCGACGTGGCCGCGGCCTCGGTCCGCCCCGCCCAGGTGGAGGCCATCGAGGATCGCGTCAACGCCCTGGTCTTCGAGAACCGCCCCATCCAGGTGCGCTTCTACTCGCCCGAGGAGGCGGTCTCCGCCGGCTTGCGCAAGCCGAGCGAGCGCCAGGGAGAGGTTCGGGTAGTCGAGATCGCGGGCTGCGACCGCAGCGCTTGCGGCGGCACGCACGTGCGCTCGACCGCCGAGATAGGGCCAATCGTTCTCCGGGGTCTGGACCGGGTCCGCCAGACGGCGCGGATCGAGTTTCTGTGCGGCCGCCGGGCCCTGCGCCGCACTCGCGCCGATTACCGGGCGCTGGCCGGCATCGCGCAGCTTTTCTCCGCTCCGCTCGATCAGGCGCCGGCCTTGGTTGTCTCGCAGCTCGACACCGCCAAAGCGACCGCCAAGGCGTTACAGAAAGCCGAGACCGAGCTGGCGGACTACAAGGGCCGCGAGCTTTACGCTTCCACCGCCGGCGGCGAGCAAGGCCTCCGGCTGTGCCGCCGCGACGAGCGTACCGGCCCGGTCGATCCCTGGCGCCGGCTCGCCCAAAGCTTCACAGACGCGGGGCCCGGCGCCGTGTTTCTCCTCACGATGGAAGAGCCACCGCTGGTGCTGCTGGCCTGCTCGCCGGATCTCGACCTGAACGCCGGCGCCTTGGTGAAGTCCGCTGCCGAAGCCCTGGGCGGCCGCGGTGGCGGCAGCGTCCGCCTGGCCCAGGCCACCTTCCCCGACGCTGCCCGGGCTCACCAAGCCGCCGGCCGGCTGCTCCAGCAGGTCCAGCAGGGGCGCGCGACATAGAACCCGATTCTCTCGGGCCGACCGACGTACTGCTACGTGTCATCCCGAGCGCAGCCGGTGTCATCCCGAGCGCAGCCGGTGTCATCCCGAGCGTAGCGAGGGATCTGCTTTTGGCCCGGGCGCAACAGCAGATCCCTCGCTACGCTCGGGATGACACCGGCTGCGCTCGGGATGACGATTGCGCGGGCACCCGCGCCGCGTTGACAAGCGCCTGCTGTCGTGCATTCTGCTATACTGTACCGCTCATCCGTTGGAGGAACGCCATGAAACCCCTGGCATTGCGCCTCGCCGCCTGCGCCCTGCTATCTGCCTGCTCCTTTTTCGGGCAGGTCAACCCCGGTGTGACGCGCGATTATCCCGGCGCTTTCGACATTCGCGAGGTCCCAGGCGCCGGCGCGCCCGACCAGCAGGCTCTGGCGCAGCGGCTGGCGGAAGCTGAGGAGTTCCTCGCCGCCCCCGCCCCGCCTATCCCGGCCGGCCTGCGCGTCGTCTGGAGCCAATTCGGACTACCCAAGTCCCTGTTCCACGAGCGGGCGGCCCTGACGGCGCCGTCGCGGGACAATCCGGAGCGGATCGCCAAGGATTTTCTCTGGACCTACCGGCGGGTTTTCCGCTTCAGCCGCGCGGAGATCGAGAACCTGCGGCTGCTCGTGAACAAGAATGACGACGGCGCGGTGTACCTGGGTTTCAATCAGACGGTTGGCGGCCTCCCGGTGTTCCGCGGGCAGGTGAAGGTGGCGCTGAACGCAGCCGGCGAGGTGGTCCACGCCGGGGTGGGCGACGTGGCGCCGTCGGTGAGCGTCCCGAGCAGCCCGCGCCTGAGCGCCCAGGAGGCGGTTCGCGCGGCGATGGAGCTGGTGGGTCTGGATCCGGCGGCGCCCCGTGACGAGAGCCTGAGCCCCATCACGTCGGAGCTCTACATCTTCCCAATGACGGCGAGCTCGGCCAGGCTGGCCTGGCGCATCTTCCTGGAAGTCGACAGCGCGCGGTGGTACGAGATGCTGATCGACGCCGAAGACGGCCGCCTGCTGTTCCGGCACAACCTTTGGGTGAACGCCCGCGGCCGGGTGTGGCGCGAATCGCCGCTGAAGGGCCCCCGCGAGCTGGTGACCTTTCCCGATGGCTGGCTACCGGCCGGCGGCGCCGTCACCACTGGCAACAATGTCGACGCTTACGTAGACGTTGACGCCAACAACGCCCCCGACTCCGAAGCCGGGCCCAACACCCTCAACGGGCGCGGCACCAGCGCCACCCAGGATTTCGACTTTCCGGCCCCGGATGGCCCCAATCCCCAGGATCCCCTGGGCTACAAGGCAGCTTCCACGACGAACCTTTTCTACTTCGTCAACACCGCCCACGACTACTTCTACGGCCTGGGCTTCGACGAAGCTTCCGGCAATTTCCAGAACGACAACTTCGGCCGGGGCGGAGCCGGCAACGACGCCATTATCGGGCAGGCGCTGTTCGGCGCCACGGCCGGCTTCACCAACAACGCCAGCTTTGCTCCCACCCCTGACGGGACGCGACCCCGCCTGCGGATGTTCCTGTGGACCGTGGGCAGCACCGGGACTCAAACCCATCGGGACAGTGACTACGACGGCGGGGTGGTCCTGCACGAGTACGCTCACGGGGTTTCGACCCGTCTGGTGGGAAACCGCACGGACGTCAGTTGTCTGTTTGGGACCCAGGGGGGCGCCCTGGGCGAGGGCTGGTCGGACTATTTCGCTGCCAGCTTCTTCAACAACCCGGTACTCGCGGCCTACCTGGTCCGGGAGGAGGTCAACGGCATCCGGCGGCGCGCCTTCGACACCTACCGGTTCACCTTCGAGGACATCGGCAACGATGGCTTCGAGATCCACAGCGACGGCGAGATCTGGGCGGCCACCCTGTGGGACCTGCGCCAGACCCTCGGGCAGGCGCTGGCCGACCGGCTGGTGGTGAGCGGCCTGCGGATGACCCCCTGCCGGCCGAGCATGATTGACGCCCGCGATGGCATTCTGGCCGCGGACCGTGCTGCCAGCGGCGGCGCCAACCGCCGGCGCACCTGGGAGGTCTTCGCGCGCCATGGCCTGGGTTCCTCGGCCGCCGGTTTCGACGGCAGTTTTACCAACGGCACCGTTTACACGGCGGCGTTCGACCTGCCGCCGGACTTGCAGGCCGGCAATCGGTTCCCCAGCATCACCAGCCAGCCTCCGGCGGCGCCGGGCGCCTCGGAACGCTACACCTACCGGATCATCGCCGCCGATCCCGATGGCGGCGCCCTGACGTACGAGTTGACGCAAAGACCGGCCGGTATGGAGATTGACGCCAACGGAGTCATTACCTGGACGGCGACCTTCGTCAGCCAGCGTGTCAAGGTAACCATCACCGACGCCCAAGGCGGCCGGGTAGTGCACGGGTTTCGCCTGATCGTGAACACCCCGCTGCAAGCCGGCACTCCGGTCAGCGTGTCCGGCCCGGCCGGATCTGTGGCCTTGGCCAACCTCATTGTGCCGGAGGGCATACGGGCGCTGCAGGTGAGTCTGCGAGAAGGCGCCGGCGACGCCAATCTGATCCTGCTCGACCCCAACGGGAACATAGCGGCAGAATCCTACCGCGGCAGCTTCTTTCCGACCGGAGGTGTCCCTTCTCCGAATACCGAGACCCTCTCGATCGACGCCCCGCGCGCCGGCCGCTGGACGGCCGTGGTGCTTTCCAACTGTGACCGCCCGCCTGGGCCGCCGTGTCGAATCTTCAGCGATGTGGTCCTCACGGCCGCGTTGCTGACCCCGACTCCTCTGACGGGGAACTCGACGGTAACCGGTCTCAACGGGGGGGTGAGCAGTGAGACCTTCTTCCGAATCACAGTCCCTGCCGGGGCGACCTCGCTGCGAGTCTCCAGTACCGGGGGTGTGGGCGACGTCAGCCTGATGCTTCGCCGAAACGGGATCCCGACCTGCGCCTTCTGGATCTGGACCCTGGGCCTGAACTGCCGTTTCGACAGTGCCTCCCTGAATCGCGGCAACAACGAAACGGTGGCCGTCGCCGGCCCCCAAGCCGGCGAATGGTTCGTGAATTTGACGGGCTTTACGGGCTCCTTTAACGGCGTGACCCTGACGACGGAGCTGATGGCTTCTCCTACCCTGGCCCTCAGCTCCAACTCCTTGACCTTCAACTCCAGCGAGGGCGCCGCGCCCCCCGCCCAGACCCTCTCGATCTCCGATCCCACCGGCACGGTGTTCAACTGGACGGCGGTGGCAACCACCCAGACCGGCGGCCCCTGGCTGCAACTGAGCCTCCCCAGCGGCAGCGGAAACGCCAGCATTGCCGTCTCGGCGAATCCTGCGGGGCTGACGCCGGGAACCTATCGCGGCACGATCACGGTCACGGGTACGGGCCTGTCGCGCTCGCCCCAGACCGTGGAGGTCACGCTCAACGTCACCACGGCCTCCACCCTGACGGTCGGCGCCAGCAACGTGTCGTTCACCACGCCGCGCGGCCAGAACCCGGCGTCGCGGGCCGTCCCTCTCTCCTTCAGCGGCGGAGGACCATCCTGGACGGCGGCGGCCACCACCCGCAACGGCGGCAACTGGCTGACCGTGAATCCGCCGAGCGGCGCCGGCAACGCTACCCTCACGATCGGGGCCCGCGTGGAGGCCCTGGCGGACGGCGCCTACGAGGGAACCATCACCATCACGGCGGCCGGGGCCCGCAACTCCCCGGTAAGTATTTCTGTGACTCTAACAGTCGGAGGCCTGGCGGTGGTGCTCTCGAGCGAGGGCGTTGTAAACGCCGGCAGCTTCGCCAACCGGCCCATCACGGTCAACGAGATCCTCACCTTGTTCGGGCAGAACTTCACCGACCCCTGCTCGCTGGAGGCCTTCGCGCAGAATCCCTGCCCGCGGGCGACCGGGTTCCCCCTGCCCACCCAACTGGGCCAGACCCAGGTGACCATGAACGGCGTACTGGCGCCGCTGCTGGTGGTGACCCCGACCCAGATCAACCTGCTGGCGCCCTTCGGCCTCACTGGCGGCACGGTCACCATCGTGGTGACGCGAGGCTCGGTTTCCAGCTCCGGGGTCTCGCTCGCCCGGGCGGATCAGTCCATCGGCATCTTCACGGCGCTCGCCAACGGCGCCGGCGCCGGAATCATTCTGCACGCCGACAACCGGCTGGTGACCCGCGACTCTGCGATCGCGCCCGACGAGGTGCTGATCATTTACCTGACGGGTCTGGGCGACGTGACGCCGCCGATCCAGACCGGCCAGCCGGCGCCCTTCTCCCCGCTGTCAACCGCCAGGATTTCGGTGCGGGTCTTCTTCGACGGGGGCGAGGGACGGGTGCTGTTCGCCGGCCCCACGCCGGGCTTCGCCGGCCTGTATCAGATCAACGTGAGCGCGCCGTCCTCTCTGGCGCGGCGTTATCCCCTGGTGCGGGTGCAGAGCTCCGTATCGGTCTCCAACGAGGTCTCGGCCGGCGGACCCAGCGTGCTCGACATCACGCCCAACACCGCCCGGGCAAACGCCGACGTCACGGTGCAGGTCCGCGGGGTGAACTTTGGGCCGGGCAGCGTGCTGCTGATCGGCGGGGAACAGATCCCGGCGCTCCGGGCCGACGGGGCCATCCAGACCCTGACGGCGGTGATCCCGGCGCGCCTGCTCCGCGGCGCCGGCCCGGTGAACGTCGCGGTGGCCGACTCCTCAGCGCCCGCCGAAGCGCCCAGCAACCCGGTGACCCTGACGGTGCAGTGACACAGGCATTCCTGCCTGTCCTGGGGCCGGGGTGGCCTGCGGCCACTCCGGCCCGGGTTGTGGATCGTGGGCTCCGTCGGGGTCAAATGTCCAAACTCCAGAGACAGGCATTCCTGCCTGTCCGGGAAGATCGTAGGTCGACCTTGTCATCCCGAGCGTAGCGAGGGATCTGCTGTTCGCGACCGCACAAGAACAGCAGATTCCTCGCTGCGCTCGGAATGACAGGGGCCGGCTTGGGGCCGGCCAGGTTAGGGAATCAACAGGATCTTCCCGGTCGTCCGGCGGCCCTCCAGGTCCTGCTGGGCCCGGGCGGCCTCCGCCAGCGGGTAGACGTGCTCGATGCGGAGCTTCAGCATCCCGGAGACGATCCAGTCGAAGACCTCCCCGGCGCGCTGGAGCAGTTCCTGGCGGGTGGCGACATAGTCGCCGAGCTTGGGTCGGGTGAGGAAAACGGACCCGCGCTGGCTGAGCAGCAGCGGGTCGATGGGTGGCGCCGCGCCGCTGGCGTTGCCGTAGAGCACCAGCATGCCGCGGGGCTTGAGCGAGTGCAGGCTCTTCTCCCAAGTGGTGCGGGCCACCGAGTCGTAGGCCACCTCCAGGCCGGCGCCGCCGGTGAGGCGCATCACCTCGGCCTGGAAATCCTGGGAGCTGTAGAGGATCACCTGGTCGGCCCCGGCCTGGCGCGCCAACTGAGCCTTTTCTTCGGTCGAAACGGTGCCGAAGACGCGCGCCCCGCGCATCTTGGCGATCTGCACCAGCAGCAGCCCGACGCCGCCGGCGGCGGCGTGCACCAGGGCGGTGTGGCCTTTCTGAAGCGGCCAGGTGCTGGTGGCCAGGTAGTGGGCGGTCATTCCCTGCACCATGGCGGCGGCCGCCTGGCGGAAATCGAGGGCCGCCGGGACGGGAACCAGCCGGTCGGCCGGAACCACCGCATACTCGGCATAGGCGCCAAGCAGGCCGCACCAGGCCACCCGGTCGCCGGGCTGCACGCCGGCGGCCTCGGGGCCGGCGGCTTCCACGATGCCGGCCCCTTCCTGGCCGTCGATAAACGGCAACTGGGTCTTGTAAAGACCCTCGCGGAAATAGATGTCGATGTAGTTGACGCCGATGGCCTGGATCTTCACCAGGGCCTCGGCGGGCTGGGGCGAAGGAACCGGGACATCCTCGAGGCGGAGCACATCAGCGCCGCCGTGATGGGGGACACGAATCGCCTTCATAGCAGGCCTATTGTGACACAGCGTGGGGCGGCCCCCCTGGGCCGCAGCCGGGGGCGCCCCTGGGCCCTGGTCGGCTTGGCTGGCTCACGGAAAAGCCCGAAAAAGGCTGGCCAGGGGGCCAGCCGCGGCGCGGGGGCGCCGCCCCACATCGTGGCCACCATTCGACCGCGATCACGCGCACATCCCTTGGTAGTGTCGATACCACTCGCTCTGGAACTTCTCCTGCGGATCGTGCTGCTTTTTCAGCCCCAGGAACTCGCCGAACTGCGGGTAGCAGGCCTCCACCTGGGCCCGGGCGGCCCAGCGGTGGTAGGTGAGGAAATAGCTGCCGCGGCGCCGGATGGCCATGTCGATGAGCCGCCGGAAGGCCGCCGCGGCGTGGTCGATGCCCTGCGGGGTGTGGACCACGTGCAGGTTGAAGATGACGCAGGCCCAGGCCTGCCGCGCCCAGGCCAGAAAGCTCTCGGCGTCGCGCTCGATCAGCCGGATGGTGCCGTAGATCACCTCCACCCGGTTCTGGCGGAAATCTTCAGCGGCCTCCTCCAGGAATCCCGCCAGCTCCGGCCGCGGCACGTAGATCTCGGTGATCATTTCGGTGGCCCGGTCTGGGGCGCGGAGCTTGCGGTCTAGGGCCCGGTGGTAATCGTCCGGGTAGAAGCTCAGCTGGTGAGTGTCCGACCAGTAGATCTGGCCGCTGGTCGCAAGGTAGAAGTCAGAATATCGCAGAAATGCCTGAGTCTTATCAGTGTGGCACAACTCCAGCAGCTCGATCCAAGCCTGGTCCGAAAGTTCTCTCTGGGCCGCCGGCATGGGCGAGGCCGGATCTACCGGGCGGTAGCAGGAGAAGATGCCGCGTCGCAGGAAATCGTCCGATTCCGGATCAATGGCGTACTGGAAATCGCCGTACAGGAAGCCGGCGGCGATGCGCTCCTCAAACCTGGCCATCAACTCGGCTGCGGGGAGGACCTCCACGACCCGCTCCAGCTTCTGACGCTGGCGCAGCCGCAGCGTGACGGTGGCGAACACCCCGAAGAGGCCGTAGCCGCCGATGGCCAGACGGAACAGCTCGGCGTTCTCGGAGCGGCTGGCCCGTATCAGGGCGCCTGGCGCGTCCACCAGGGTGAACGACTCCACGTCGTCGATGAAGGGCTTCATCTTCAGGCCGCGGCCGTGAGCGTTGGCCGCCAGGGCCCCGCCGATGGTGAGGCGATCGGCGCCGGTCTGCTTTTGCCGGATGCCCCATGGCCCATCCCCCAGGCGCTCGATGAGTTGGGGCCACTGGATGCCGGCCTCCACCTCCGCCAGGCCTCGCTCCTGGTCAACGCGCAGCACCCGGTTCATGCGGCGAGTGTCGACCAGGACGGCGCCGGAGGCGAACTGCTGGCCCCCCATGGCGTGCCGGCCGCCGCACACCGAAATCACGCCATGGCTGGCGACGGCCCGTTGCAGGTCCGCGACCGAGGCCGCCTCCACGACGCCGGCCACGCGCGCGCGGTTCAGCTGGGAATGGACATCATTGACTTCGATTTCGCTGCTCATGCCGTTCCAGCCTATGCTACACTGCGGCCAAGTCGCTGACAAGGAGCCGGCTATGCCCAGCGCGACACTGGAACGCCAGGAAATCGTCACCACCGCCCCGCCGGAGAAGCCCCCCCGGAAGCCGCCCGCCGGACGGCTGATTTCGCTCGACGCCTACCGCGGCTTCATCATGCTGGTGCTGGCCGCCAACGGTTTCGGCTGGCGGCACCTGAAGGACCACCCCACTTTCAGCGGCATCGCCCGCCAGTTCGAGCACGTTTCCTGGACCGGCATGGCCTTCTGGGACCTGATCCAGCCGGCCTTCATGTTCATGGTCGGGGTGGCGATGCCGTATGCCTTGGCGCGGCGCCTCGAAGAAGGGGGCCGGCGCGGGGAGATTTTCCGGCACGTGCTGTGGCGCTCGGCCATGCTCATCGTGCTCAGCCAGGTGCTGATGTCGATCTCGGCCAATCGCCTGCACTTCCAGCTCATCAACGTGCTCTCGCAGATCGCCTTCACCTACCTGCTGAGTTTTCTCATCATGCAGCTGCGGTTCAAGACCCAGGTGGCGGCGGTTCTGGGTCTGCTGGCCGGGCACTGGACGCTGTTCGCCCTGCTGCCGGGCTCCGAGGGCGCTTTCTCGAAAACCGACAACATCGGCGCGCTGATCGACCGGGCGCTGGGGTTGAGGTACGGCGGCTACTACGTGACCATCAACTTCCTCAGCAGCACGGTGACGACGCTGTTCGGAGTCTGGACCGGGCAGCTGCTGATCCGCAATGATGCTCACGCCCACCGCGTCAAGGTGCTGGCCGGCGGCGCGGCGGCCTGCTTCCTGCTGGGCTGGGCGCTGACGCCCTTCAACCCCATGGTGAAGCGCCTCTGGACGGCCTCCTTCACGTTGTTCTCCACTGGCTGGGTCCTGCTGATGCTGCTGTTCTTCTACTGGCTGGTCGAGATCCGCGAGCACCGCCGGGCGGTCTTCCCGCTGGTGGTGGTGGGGATGAACTCCATCTTCATCTACTCGATCTCGATCGTCCTCACCGGCTGGCTCGACCGGGCCGTGGGGGTCTTCACGGGGCGGTTCCGGTTCGTCGGGGACCTGGCCCCGGTGGCCCAGGCGACCGCGGTGGTACTGGTTATGTGGTATCTGTGTTACTGGCTCTACCAGCGGAGGATCTTCTTCAAGATCTGATCACCTGGCGGGCGGGGCCCCAGCCTGCGCTACAAGCCCTCAAAGAACCGCGAGGCCGGAACCGAGAAACCGGGAAGCAAATCGATCTCTACTTTCTCGTCGCCTCGAACCAGGCGGGCGTGGCCGGAGGGCTCGTAGATGCGGATGGCCCGAGCGTTCATGAATGCCACCAGGAAGGCGCGAGTGCCGCGCTCCAGGAACATCTCGATGCGGTCTTCCAGATGAGCGGCCGACTCGGAAGAGGCCACTTCGAAAACCAAAGCCGGGGCGAGTTCCAGCAGGTCGTTGGGGGCTTGAGCGGGGATCTGATCGTTCAGCAGGATGGAGAGGTCCGGCTCCAGAGCGTCGGTTTCGGAGAGCTGGTACATGGTCTCGTTGTAAACCCTGCCAATCCGATGTTGCGCCAGGTAGAGGACGAAGATCTCGTTGCCGTTGGATTTCACGTGCTCATGTCTGAACTTGGCATTTCCCATGGGTACGATCTCTCCGTGGATCAACTCGACCCGCTGGTCCTCCGGCACTTGGGCCAGGAATTCCTTGACGGTGAGTCCAGCAGTAGCAGTCGCCATGGCTACCAGGTTAACACGGATCAACAGGCAGGAATGCCCGTGTTACCCGGCGCAGCATGTGGTCATCGCCCTTGCGGATGAGGTTGCGGGCGGCGCCCAGGCCTGCTCTACAAGCCGTCAAAGAACCGCCAGGCCGGAACCGAGAAACCGGGAAGGAAATCGATCTCCACTTTTTCGTCGCCTCGAACCAGGCGGGCGTGGCCGGAGGGCTCGTAGATGCGAATGGCCCGAGCGTTCAGGAATGCCACCAGGACGGCGCGCGCGCCGCGCTCCAGGAGCAGCTCGATGCGATCCTCGAGGTTGGCGGCGGAATCCGAAGACACCACCTCGAAGACCAGGGCCGGAGCCAGCTCCAGCAAGCCGTCGGGGGCCCGGGCGGGCATCTGCTCGTTCAGCAGGATGGAGAGGTCGAACTGCATGGCGTCGGTTGCGGTGATCTGGTACATGGTCTCGCTATGCACCTTGCCGATCCGATGTTCCGCCAGGTGAACGGTGAACACCTCGATGCCGTTGGCCTTGACGCGCTCATGCGGGTACTTAGCATTGCCCATGGGTACGATCTCCCCGTGGATCAACTCGACCCGCTGGTCCTCCGGCACTTGGGCCAGGAATTCCTTGACGCTGAGTCCGGCAGTAGCGGTCGCCATGGCTACGAGGTTAACACACATCAACAGGCAGGAAGGCCTGTGTTACCCCTCCAGGTACCGCCGCAGGTCGTCCGGGCGGAAGCAATGCGCCTGCGCGGTCTCGCGCTGGATGCGGCCGGCACGGACCAGCTCGGCCAGCGACTGCTCCATGGTCATCATGCCTTCGGCGCGGCCGGTGGCCATCTGCTGGCGCAGCATGTGGTCGTCGCCCTTGCGGATGAGGTTGCGAGCGGCGTCGGTGGCGATGAGGATCTCGACGGCCGGGTAGCGCGAGGCGCCGCCGGCGGCCGGCACCAGCTGCTGGGCGATGATGGCCAGCAGGGCCAGCGAGAGCTGCTGGCGGACTTGCCCCACGTGCGACGCCGGGAAGGAATCCAGGATCCGGGAGACGGCTTGGGAAGCGTCGTTGGTGTGCAGCGTGGAGAGCACCAGGTGGCCGGTCTCGGCGGCGGTCAGGACCGTGGCCATGGTCTCGGGGTCGCGCATCTCGCCCACCAGGATCACGTCGGGCGTTTGGCGCAGGATGCTGCGCAGGGAGTTGACGAAGTCCGGCGTGTCGTGGCCCACCTCGATCTGCTCGACGATGGAGCTGCGGTTAGGGTGCTGATACTCGATGGGATCCTCGATGGTGACGATGTGGTCGCGGCGGCGGGCGTTGATGAGGTCAAGCAGGGCCGCCAGGGTGGAGGTTTTCCCGCAGCCGGTGGGACCGGTGACCAGCACCAGTCCCTGGCGGCGGTCGACCAGCCGGCCGAGGCTGGCGGGCAGGTTCAGGGACTCCAGCGTCGGGAGGCGCGCCGGCAGCAGCCGGATGCTGGCCGCCAGGGTGCCGCGCTGGTAGTGGAGGTTGGCCCGGAAGCGCCCCAGCGGCTCGCGGACAAAACAGAAATCGACTGATTTGTTCTTTTGGAGCTCCTCGTAGCGGTCGGGCTCCAGCAACGGCAGCAGCAGCTGGCGGATCTCGACGGGGCCGAGCGGAGGACTCGAAGCCGGCGCCAGCGACCCGCTGATCCGCAGCGCCACCGGGGCGCCGGCCACCAGGATCAGGTCGGAGGCGCTGCGCCTGGCCGCGAAGGCCAGCAACTGGTCGAGGGAGGCGGCCGTGGCAGCCGTGGCGGGACGCGCCGGGGCGCTCCCTGGGGCTGGGGCGACGCCGCCCGGGGCCGCCCGGTTCAGCTCTTCGACGATTTGCGCCAGCTCCGGATCGTAGGTGGCCATTACCGCGCCTCCCTCTGGCGTCCGGGGACCACCACCAATGCATACGCCAGGGCTGCGAAGACCGCCAGCGACAGCATCCCGCCGTAGCGGGTGTAGAGGGCTATTTCATCGGCCCCGGTCAGCAGGCGCGTCAGCGACGGGAGGCCGGCGACATACAGCACCGCCAGCAGGATTCCGACGATGGCCTCGCCGGCGATCAGGCCGGAGGCCACCAGGGTTCCGCGCTCCTCATCGACGCCACGGCGGGCAGCGATCCATTGCATGAGGCCGCCGGCGCAGATGGCCAGCGAGGTCTCGAACGGCAGATACATCCCGACCGCGATCAGCATCGGCGAAGGAGCCCCGATCATCACCAGGCCGATGCCGAAGCCGATGCCCATCAGGATCAGGCCCCAGGGCATCTGACCGCCGACGATCCCGGCGGCCAGTTGAGCCATGAGCCCCGCCTGGGGCGCCGGCAGGGTCCGGCCGCCGATGCCCCCGCTGGCGATCTCGGCCTCGTGCAGGGTCACGATCGGGAACATCAGAAAGAACGACAGCGCCACGACCGTGAGGATCTCCACCACCTGCATCTTCCAGGGTGTTCCCCCGAGCAGGTGGCCGGCCTTGAGGTCCTGGATGAGGGAGCCCGACAGGCAGCAGGCGCAGCAGACCACCGAGGCGACGCCGAGAACGGCCGCCACCCCGGCCGGTCCTTTGACCCCGATGGTGATCATCACCAGGGCGGCGACAACCAGGGCCGACAGGGTCAGGCCCGAGACGGGCTGGTTGGAGCTGCCCACCAGGCCCACCAGGTAGCCGCCCACCGCCGAGAGGATGAAGCCGGTGACGGTCATCAAGACGGCTGCCGCCAGGGCGGCCGCCACGCCGCCCGTAAAGTGGTAGTAGATCGCTGTGATGACTCCTACCAGGACCAGCGCGCCGCCGGCGACCCAGGGGAGGGGAATATCGATGTCGGTGGCATCGGCATTCCTGCCGGTCCTGCCCGCCGCAGCCACCGCTCCCCGCACCGACTTCCCCAGGGCCTCCCGCATCCTCCACAACGTGGAGCAGGCCCCCACCAGCATGGCCCCCACGGCCACCGGCCGCACAATGTTGTACCAGACCGAGTAGGAGACCACCTCCCAGCCGGCCTGGCCCATTCTTCGGGAGAGGTCCGGATCCAGGAACAGCGCCAGCGGAATGAGCACGCCCCAGGCCAGCACCCCGCCGGCGGCGTTGATGGCCGCCAGCCGCGGCCCGATGATATACCCGATACCCAGAAGGGCCGGCGAGGCCGCCGGGGTGGCGTAGGGGATCCCGCCAGTGTGGGTCACCTGGCCGATGGGCGCCCGGGTAAAGTCAAAATGACGGACCACCGAGGCCGGGAAGGCCAGGAATCCCTCGAGGTGCTCGCGAAACAGCAGCAGCCCCTTGTCGCTCTTCAGCAGTTGGACCACAGCCCCGAGTCCCATGGCGCCGAAGATGAACTTGGGCCGGTCGCCGCCCTGCTGGCCGGCCTTGACGATCTCGGCGCTGGCGGTCGATTCGGGGAAAGGAAGATCGGAATCCACGCACAGGGGCCGCCGCAACACGATGATAAACAGGATCCCGATCAGGCCCCCGGTCATGAGAATGAGCCCCGCCTCCCAGAAGTGCGAGCGCAGGTCGGTCCACAGCTTCTGGCCTCCGACATCGGCCAGCAGAAAGGCCGGGATGGTAAAGATAGCCCCGGCCACCAGGGCCTCGCCGACCGAGGCCGAGGTGCGCATGATGTTTTGCTCCAGCACCCCGCCGCGATAGAAGGGCAGTCGGAACAGGGCCAGGCCGATGACGGCCGCCGGGATGGTGGCGGCCACCGTCAGGCCGGCCTTCATCCCCAGGTAAGCGTTGGCGGCGCCGAAGACCGCCGCCAGCACCACCCCGGCCAGGACCGCCTTGACGGTCAGCTCGGGCGGGGGCTTCATTGGCCGAGCAGCTCCAGGTAACGCGCCACCGCTTCGATGCCGCGGAAGAAATTCGGCAGGTGGAACTTCTCGTTGGGGGCGTGGAGGTTGTCGTCCGGCAGCCCGAAGCCCATCATGACGCTGGGGATGCCCACATACTGGTCAAACACGCCGACGATCGGGATGGAGCCGCCGGAGCGGATATAGACGGTCTGGCGGCCAAAGATTTCGGTCATGGCGCGAGCGGCGGTCTGGAGATACCGGTTATCGGTCGAGACCAGGGAGGGGCCGGCGGCGTGGATCAGGGTCGCTTTCGACCGGCAGCCGCGCGGGGTCAGGCGGGCGACGGAATCCGCGAACTGCCGGAAGCTCTCCTGGGGGTCCATGTCGGCCACCAGGCGCATGCTGATCTTGGCGGTGGCGCGGGCCGGGATGACCGTTTTGGCGCCCTCGCCGGTGAAGCCGCCGCGGATGCCGTGAACTTCCAGCGTCGGCCGCGCCCAAGCGCGCTCGAAGACCGAGAAGCCCGGCTCGCCAACCAGCTCGGCGACCTCGACTTCTTTTTCCCGGTACTGCACTTCATCGAACGGGAGCCGGGACCAGGCCTCCAGCTCGGCCTGGTCCGGCGGCCGGACTTTGTCGTAGAAGCCCGGGATCAGGATCTTCCCATCCGCGCCCTTCAGCCCCCCCAGGATCTCGGCGACGGCCTGAATGGGATTCGGCGCCACCCCGCCGTAGACGCCGGAGTGCAGGTCGTGGCCGGCGCCGGTCACCTCCACCTCGGTATAAAGGATGCCGCGCAGGCCGATGCACAGGGTCGGCAGGCCCGGCGCGAACATTTCGGTATCGCAGATGACTACGGCATCCGCGCCGATCTGGCGGCCCCGGGCTCGCACGTAGCTCTCGATGTGGCGGCCGCCCACCTCCTCCTCGCCCTCGATGAGAAACCGCACATTCACCGGCAGGGATCCCCGCGAGGCCAGCAGCGACTCCACGGCCTTCATGAGGAGATAAGTCTGGCCCTTGTCGTCGGAGGCGCCGCGGGCGAAGATGTCGTCGCCGCGGATGGTGGGATCGAAGGGCGGCGACTTCCACTCCTCGAGCGGATCCGGCGGCTGCACGTCGTAGTGACCGTAGCAGAGCAGGGTGGGCTTGCCTGCCGCCTCCAGCCATTCGCCCGAGACCAGCGGGTTGCCCGCCCCTTCGATCAGCCCCACGTTGCGAAGGCCGGCCCGGCCGAGCTCGGCCGCCACAAACTCCGCCGCCCGCCGGATGTCGGGCTGGTGTTCCGGCAGGGTGCTGATGCTGGGGATGCGGAGGAACTGCTGGAGGCCGTCCAGGAGGTCCTGGCGGCGGGTTTCAACGTGCGGAGGCATGGGCAAGCGGCTAAGATAGCATAGGTGACCATCGATCCCATCCTGGAAGCCCGCCGGCGCCTGGCGCCTTACCTGCGGCCCACGCCGCTGGTCTGCTCCGAGCCGCTCTCTCGCGCCGCCGGCCGGCGTATTTGGCTGAAGCTCGAAACCCAGCAGCCCACCGGATCGTTCAAGGTGCGGCCGGCGCTAAATGGAGCGCTGGCTCACCTGGAGGCGGCGCGCCGGGCCGGAGTGCTGGCGTCGTCCTCGGGCAACTATGCCCAGGCGGTGGCCTACGCGGCGGGGGAGCTGGGGCTCAACGCCCAGATCGTCATGATGGGCAGTTCCTCGCCGTACAAGATTGCCCAGACCGAGGCCCTGGGCGCGCGGGTGGTGCTGTGCGGCGACAGCTTCGAGGAGCGCTGGGAGACCACCTACCGGCTGGAGCGCGAGACCGGCCGCCTGCTGCTGCACCCCTACGACTCGGAGGAGACCATCGCGGGCGACGGCACCGCGGGCCTGGAACTTCTCGAGCAGCTGGAGGGCGACTTCACCGTGGCGGTTCCGGTCAGCGGCGCCGGGCTTGTTTCCGGGATCGCCACCGCCGTGAAGCTCAGCCGGCCGGGCTGCCGGGTGATCGGGGTGCAACCGGAGGCCAACGGGTCGCTGGGCCGGTCGCTGGAGGCCGGCCGGCGGGTCAACGTGGGGCAGGTGCGGACGATCGCCGATGCCCTGGTGGCCTCCAGCCCCGGGGAGCGAACCTTCGAGATCTGCCGGCGCCTGGTCGAGCGGGTCGTGCTGGTGACGGAGGAGGAGATTGGCGGGGCGGTGCGAGAGCTGGCCTGCTGTCAGAAGATCGTGGCCGAGCCGGGCGGCGCCGTGGCGGTGGCGGCGCTGCTGGCCGGAAAGCTGGGCGAGAGCAGCGGCGACCTGGTTTGCGTCGTCAGCGGCGGCAACGTGCTGCCGGCCCTGCTGGCGGAGCTTATTCAGAGTCCGGCAGCCGGGTCCGGATCGTGACCAGGTCCTGCTCGGGCACCTGGAGAAATGTTTCCACCAGGCCAGGATCGAACTGGGATCCCCGGTTTTGCCCCAATTCGCGGCAGGCCACCGAGAAGGGTTGAGCGGCCCGGTAGGGGCGGTCGCAGGTGATGGCGTCGACGGTATCGACAATGCTGAAGAGGCGGGCGCCGAGGGGGATTTCCTCGCCTCGCAGACCCCGGGGATAGCCGGCGCCGTCGTAGCGCTCATGGTGGGAGTAGACGATCTGGGCGGCATCTTCCATGCCGGGCAGATCGGCCAGCAGCTGGTAGCCGATGCGCGGGTGAGAGCGCATGATCTCCCACTCGCGCTCATCGAGCGGCCCGGGTTTCATCAAGACGTTGCTGGGGATGGCGATCTTGCCGACGTCGTGCAGCAGGGCGCCCAGCTCCAGGTCGAGCATCTGGGCGCGCTCCAGACCGCAGGCCTGGCCGAACCGCACCGCGTAAGCGGCGACGCGCAGCGAGTGCTGCATGGTCTCGTAACGCTTGAACCCCAGCAACTGGAACAGCGGACCGGCATCGGCCGACCCCTGCCGAAAGCGGGTGATGAAATCGGCCAGGGCGGCCTGCAAGGCTTCCGGCGCCGCGCCGCTGCCGTGGTGCAGGTGCTTGGCCACCAGGGAGAGCACCTCGGCGGGCTTGGCGGGCTTGAGCAGGAAATCCGCTGCTCCTCCTCGAACGGCCTCCAGCGCGATGGCCAGCTCATAGAGGCCCGAGATCAGGATCACCGGCACGGTGGGGGCCTGGCTATGGACCTGTTTCAGCAACTCTAAGCCGTTCATGCCCGGCATCCGGATGTCGGTCATGACCAGATCCGGCGGGTTCTGGCTCATGTAGGCCAGCGCCGAAAGACCCTCCTGGAAACACCTGCACTCGTAGCCGTCGAGGCTTAGAACTTCCTCCAGGTAGTCCCGAATCTGGGACTCGTCGTCGATGACCACGATGGTCGGGGCCGCCATTCCTCTGGCTTATCGGCTGGGTATTGCTTTCGCATTAGCCTGGTGGGCGGCCGGAGTAGAGTGCCGGGGTGGCGGCAGCTTCGTAGCTGTCAACACAGAGCCACGTGGGGCGGGCGCCCTCGCCCGCGGCCGGGGGCGCCCTCCGGGCCCTGGTCGGCCTGCCTGAGGGGCGGACGAGGGCGTCGACACCACCACATTGGTGGGGAAAAAGCGAACTGTTCTGCTACCCTTGACGGGCTCATGCGCCCGCCCCATTTCCCGCCCTGGGAAGAAGCGGAACTGCCGCCCGCGCCCGCCTGGGGGTGGAATCGGTGGACCGCCCTGGTCGGCCCCGGTCTGCTGATGGCCGGCTCCAACATCGGCGGCGGCGAGTGGCTGTTCGGCCCCATCGTCACGGCCAAGTACGGCGGCGGAATCTTGTGGCTGGCCACCACCAGCATCCTCCTGCAAGCCTTCTTCAACCTGGAGGTGATGCGCTATGCCATGTATACCGGCGAGCCCATCCTGGTGGGGTTCTTCCGGACGCCGCCGGGGCCGAAGTTCTGGGCCGTCATCTACCTGCTGCTCGACATCGGGGCGGTGTGGCCCTACATGGCGTCGAACGCCGCGGTGCCGCTGGCGGCGGCGTGGCTGGGCCGGCTGCCGGGGCCGGCCGACGCGGCATTGGTGAAAGGGATCGGATACGCCGTCTTCCTGGGGGCGATTCTGCCGTTGCTGGTGGGCGGCAAGATCTACAACGCCATCGAGCGGATCATGGTGACCAAGATCGTGCTGGTGTTGAGCTACCTGGGGGTGATCGCGGTGGTGTGGGCGCCGGCCGCGACCTGGCGGGAGATTTTCTCCGGCCTGCTGCGGTTCGGGTACCTGCCGGAGGGGAACGTGGAGTGGGCCACCCTGGCGGCCTTCGCGGCCATCGCCGGGGCCGGCGGGCTGACCAATACCTATTTCTCGAACTTTGCTCGGGACAAGGGGTGGGCCATGGGGGCCCAGGTGGGCGCCATCCCGAGCGCCGTGGGCGGACGCAAGATCGCCCTGGCCCACGTGGGCAAGATCTTCCGGCTGACGCCCCAGAGCCTGGAGCGCTGGCGGGGCTGGCGGCGGCACGTGCTGCGGGACCAGCTGGCGGTGTGGGTGCCGGGCTGCCTGCTGGGCGTGGCGCTGCCATCCATGATGTCGCTCGAGTACCTGCGGGGCGTCGCCGTGGAGGGTCACGCCGCCGCGGCCATGACGGCCCGCGCCCTGGCCGACCACCACGGGCCCGTCTTCTGGCCCCTGACCCTGTTGTGCGGCTTCCTGGTGCTGGCCCCCAGCCAGATCTCGAACCTCGACGGCATTACCCGCCGCTGGACCGACGTGCTATGGGTTGGCTGGGGCCGGCTGCGACGCCTGGGTGGCCAGCAGGTGAAGCTGGTGTACTACACCATCCTGGCCGTCTACGCCGCCTGGGGGCTGCTAGCCCTGCGCCTGACCCCCAATCCCCTGGCCCTGGCCATTGCCACCGCGGTGCTGGCCAACGTCGGCCTGGCGTTCTCTTCGCTCCACACCCTGTACGTCAACCGCACGCTGCTGCCGGCCCCGTTACGGCCGCCTCTGTGGGTTCAGGCGGGCCTGGTGGCAGCTGCTATCTACTACTTCGGCATTTCAGCGGTGGCGTTGCGCCAGGCGATCGGCCGGTGGTGATCACCTCCGTGTGCTTAACCGTTTTGGGGGAAGCGGTCGTGGCGCACGTTCAAGCGTGCAGCGGCGAGCTTCAGCTCGCCGAAGGGTGCGGGTGAAACCACGCAGCGTGGGCTGAAGCCCACGCCGGCACGCTGAAGCGTGCGCCACGTCGCCTCGCAGCCTGGCAAACTCCCCAAAACGGTTAGGCACACATCACCTCCTCGCCCCCTCACCCCCTGCCGCTCTGTGCTACCCTAGTGCACTCCAGGAGGATACCGATGGCCCAGGCCAGTCACCAGCATGCCCAGCTCCTGCTCCAGCTCTATGATCTGCGCCGCGAGAAGGTGCTGCGCCGCGCCCGCGACTTCGTGCAGCGGGATCTGAAATTCAAGGACTTCAAGGATTACCGCAAGCGCTACCCGGAGGGATCCAAGGAAGCCCGATTCGTCGGCATGGTGCTTGGCTACTGGGACCTGGCCTGCACCCTGGTGGTCAAGGGCCTGATCGACGAAGACCTGTTCAACTCCACCAATTTCGAGCACGTGTCGGTGTGGTTCAAGGTGAAGCCGCTGGCGGATGCCTGGCGCAAGCAATACAAGTACCCCGAGATGATGACCGCGCTGGAGTCGGTAGCCTCCAGCCACGCGGCCGCCGCGATGTTTGGGGAGCAGCCCAAGGCCAAGCCCGTCAAGCAGGCCGAGGCCAAGAAGCCCAAGCCTCCGGAGCCCGACGAAGACGACGAAGACGAGGACGATGACTAGATGATCTCGCAGCGCCTGATCCGGCTGGTGGAACAGAACGCCGACCGGCTCAACAACGATCTGATCGCGGAGCTGAGGCGCGACCCGCGCTCGGCGGCCTATCACCGCTTGAGCGACGAAGACCTGCACGAGCGGGGTCAGGACCTGTTTCGCAACCTGGGCCAGTGGCTGAGCGCCCGCACCGAGTTCGCGGTCCAGAACCGCTACCAGGCCTTGGGGCGCAAGCGCTGTCAGGAAGGCCTCCCGCTTAGCCAGGTGGTCTTCGCCCTGACGCGGGCCAAAGGGCGGCTGCTGGATTTCATCCGGAGTTCCGTGGCCGGCGAGTCCTCGGCGGAGCTGCCGCTCGAATACGAGTTGGCCTGGGCCATCGCGGTGTTCTTCGACAAGGCCATCTACCACACGGTGGCCGGTTTCGAGGAGGCGGCGCGGGCGCCGGCGGTGCCCGCCCCGGTCGCGGCCACGGCCCAGCCGGCGCCGCCTCGCCAGCCTCCCAGCCGCGAGATCCTGCTCGACCGCGATGACCTGGATTTGGCGGTGAGCCGCTCCGGCGACATCGGCGAGTCGGGGGGCTGACTATTCCGCGCCCGGCCCGGCCGGCTCGATGACGGCTGACATGGACCCCTTGCTGCGCTCCAGCCGGGGGTCGGCCCCGTAGGCGTGGATCTGGTCCCGCTTCCGCTCGGCTTCCGCCACCGGCCCGGTGAACACGATGGTGCGTCCCTCGGTGTCGACCTCCACGGCGTGGCGAAAGGCCCGCACCTCGGTGATGCGGAAGATCTTCACCAGCATTTCCACGACATAGTCATAGGTGTGATCGTCGTCGTTGAGCAGCACGACGTGATAGAGCGCCTCCAGCCGGTCCAGGACGCCATCCTTGACCCCGGGCCGGACCACCGTGGTCATGGTTTCATGCTAGCAGGGCGCCGCCTGGTGGAGCCTGCTAGCGGGCTCCCTCGGCGCCCCATTTCCAGTTGACGCTGGTAGGCTGCACTGTCGAAGTGGCCCTGCGACTCGGCGATGAGCCCGTCGGCGCCGATAGGCCATGCTTCGAATCTGCTGATGGGAACTCGCTTCCCGGTCCCGCCCGGCCCGGTGTTAGTACCGGCGGGTGTCCAACGCGCTGCGCAAGTTCAAGTAGCTTGGCTGGCTCAGGCATATCGGCTTCTCTCCCGTGTCAACTTGATCCTGGCTACTTCCCCTGGGCCAGGGGGTTGCGCCAGCGCAGGCCCGGGAAGCGCGCGAAATCTCCGTCGCAAGAGCACAACTCGGCGCCGTGTTCGATGGCCAGCGCCGCCAAGTGAGCATCCGAGGTCAAGTTGCCTCCGGTTCCCAGCGGCGTGATCAGGTCTCGGAGGATGCGCAGGTGGCGATCGCCGGCTTCGACCACCAGGGAGCACGGCCGCTGAAGCCAGTGGTCAGCCAGGTCCAGGGCCTGCCGCGGCTCCAGCGGGTGCCGGAAGACCGCCGCCCGGGTGCTCAAGCGCAGGAAAGCCAGCAGAACGCTCCAGGCGAAGCCGACCGTTTCGCTGCCGGAAAGAGCCGCTTCCAGCCATGGCCGGGCCTGCTGGTGCAACGGAGCATCCTCGTTGACGGCATACAGCAGCAGGTTGGCGTCCAGGATTTTCACTTGCGCAACTCCAGTTTGCGCACCCGTTCCTCGTCCTCCATTGCCTCGGCGATGACCAGGGCCTTGTCCCACCGGAAATCGGGGCGAAAGCCCAGGCGATAGGTTTTCTGCCGGAATCGCTCCTGCGATTTGGATGGCGGCCCGCCGATGCCGAAACGCACCGCCTGGTTCAGGGCCTCTTTGAAAGAGATACCGCGCTCCCGCATGGCTCTTCGCACCAGTACTTCGACGTCGGGGTCGAGGGTGACGGTGGTGCGCATGCTGCAATCATAGCATCACTGTAAATGTTGTCAAGATGCGGCGGGCAACTGGGCTACACTGCTATCAGGAGCTCAATGCGGTCCAACTGGCTCACGATCTGGGTTGCCGGGTTGGCGGCGGCAGGCGCCATGCCGCTCGGCGCCCAGAGGCCCGCGGCTGCGCCCAGGGAGCCCAACGCCCTGTCGGTCGATCCCTTCACCGGCCAGCGCGGCTCCTCGTTTGTCGCCACCGTTCGCGGCAGCGCCCTGCGCGAGGCCAGGTCTGTGTACCTGGAGGAGGCTCCGCTCGATATCACCATCGAGGGGACGGCCGCCGAGCCCGCCGAGCAGACCGGCAGCAGAAGCCGGAATCCGCTGGATCTGGTGCGCCTGCGGGTCCGGATTGCCGCCGGCGCCAGACCCGGCCGCTACCTGTTTCGGCTGGTCACTGCCGGAGGCATCTCGAACGCTCTCCCCCTTCATGTCACCGACTATCCGGTGGTGGCCGAGCCAGGCGGTTCCCACGAGACGCCCGAGACGGCGGTTCCGGTGGAGGCGGCGCCGGTGGTCTTCACGGGCCGCCTGCTGCGGCGGGGAGAATCCGACTACTACTCGTTTCACGCCCAGGCCGGGCAGACCCTGACCTTCGAGGCCCTCTCCGGCCTGCCCTCCATCGGCGCAGCAGGCGGAAACGCCCGGGGGTTCGACCCCTCCCTCTCGGTTTTTGAGCCCTCCGGCAGTTGGTTCGATCCCAAGCGGGTCAATCGGATCGCCTTCAACGACGAGCCGTTATGGGTGATCGGGCGGGGCACCGACGCCCATCTGGCGCACCGGTTCCAGAAAGCTGGGCGCTACCTGATGCGGGTGGAGGCCTTCTCGGGCCAGGGCGGGCCGGACTACAGCTACCAGCTCAAGATCCTGCCGGGCGAGGCCCCCCAGGACTTGCCCGCTTCGACCGACGGCTGGCAGGAGCGCTCTTACACGCGCCGCCTCTCGGCCGATCGGTTGAATGAGCTGGCGGCGCGCGGCGGCAGGACCAGGGACCAGAAATCGATCGAAACCTGGCGCGCCGGAGGGTCTTTCCAACTGCCCGGAACCCTGGAAGGCGTCCTTACCGAGGCCGGCGAGGCCCACCGGGCGCGCTTCTCTCTGGATGGTCCCCGGGACATCGCCATTGAAGTCGAAACGCCGGCGGCCTCCCCGCCGATTTTCAACCCCATCGTCCGGCTGCTGAATGCATCCGGGGAAGAGGTAGCGACCAACGTTTTCGCCGGACGGGGCGCCTGCACCGGCGCCATGACCAAGTCTCTCCAGGCCAAGACCGTCGTGCCGCTGCGGGACCCCGGCGAATACAGCGTGGAGATCCGCGTTGCCACCGCCGACCTGGCAGGACCGGATTTTCAGTACCGGGTGCAGGTGCGCCCGCAGGCGCCCCACATCGGGCAGGTCAGCATCGACGTGGACCATCTGAACCTCCGGCCGGGCGATGCCAAGACCGTCCGGGTGAGCTTCGATCGGGAGGAGGATTACCGCGGCGCCATCGCCGTGGCCCTCGAGGGGCTGCCGCCGGGGGTGCAGGCTTTGGCGGGAGCGGATTTCGAGGCCGACAAAGATCCCCCGCGCTATCCCGGAAAGCGCGAGCGGTACACGGCGCGCGCCGAGCGCAGCGTGGTGATCCTTACGGCGTCCGACGACGCTCCGCCGACCGCCAAGCCCCAGATCGTCCGGCTGGTGGTGCGCCCGGTGGTGGACGGCAAGGCCGGGGAGGTTGTGACGTCGAAGCCGATTCCTGTTATGGTGATAGGCAGGCCGTGAGATCTCGTTGGGCAGTGGCGCTGGTCTGTGGCGCGGCGTGGGCCGCACCGAAGGTGGTGTCGCTCAAGACCGTGCCTGCCGAGGTGACGCTCGGCGGGGCCGGCGCCACCCAGCAGTTTGTGGCCATTGGCCGTCGCCTGCAGACGTTGGTTCACGACACGCCAGAACGTTCCTACTGCTTTGGACTTGTCCTCAAAAAAATCCTCGAAGAAATCCAGGATCGTTGAGCGGAGCCGGATAGGCGTACGGCTCACCATCTTCACCCAACTCCGTAACCCAGTCGCCAGGTTCGCGAGGGTCGAGCACCTTGAATAGCCCGGGAGGATAGAGGGTCGGGTCGACCCGCGTCATTAGCCTACTACAACTGCCTGCATGGCACAAAATAAAAGCGCATGAGCGCCTGAATCAGCCCCTCCGTCAAGGCGCCCCGCTTGCCCTTTGCAGGGGACTAACGATTTGGCGTTCACCGGCGCGCCGCCTTCGGCGCGCCCGGTGCAACGCCTCGTTGGCCATCATGTTCGGGACCTCCACTGCTTTGGATCGCGCTTGCCGTGCATGCATGCAACCACGACAATGACGTCCCTGTAAGCGCGATAGAAGATCCCATAGGGGAATCGATGGCAAGCGCCCGTCTGGTATCTCGATGAATCACCGGGTACACTGCCGGGTGGGTAGCAATACTCTCCCGCGTCGACTGCACCGCCGCCAAGAACTCCTCACCCAAGCCAGGACGCTGGCGCACGTACCAAAGGAATGCCTCCTCGATGTCCGCAGCGGCCGCAGGACGAACGATGATTTCGATCACGGGGCCCGGCTACGAATCCGCTGCATGACATCGTCCCAGGGGATGCCGGTTGGCCCTTCTCGGTCCAGTTCGTCAAGCCGCTGATCCAATTCCTCGCGCTGTGCAGTCGTTAACGGAATCGCCTCGGGTGTCTCGCGGAGACTTTCCCAGAGCTCTTCCAAGAACCGTAAGCGTTCGTCCCAGTTGAGGCTGCCAATATCTACGGTTCCCACGTAACGAGTATCCTCCGCTTCGCCTTCCCGGGCCGGAACTGGACAGCGGCTTACTGTGCGGCCCAACGCCTGGCGCTCACCCGCGGCGCAGGGCTTTCGATTGCGCCGTCGGGTGCAGCGTCTTGTTGGGCCGCAGGACCTCGCGTCCGACTTCTCTCTTGGATGTCTCTAGGCAGCCGCGTGCCAGCGGATCACGAAATCACCTGAGTCCATGACTAGAAAGTGCCTGCGTTTTGGCGCGGAGAACACCTTCTTTCCGCCCACGTAGGTCGCCAGCGGATGCAGCTGCCGGATCTGGTCCTCCGGCACGGTCATGAAGTCGCC
>Ga0247727_10001317_pt1 | contig 59316 bp, 53 predicted proteins | sample WisWelCaveWW1625_FD_202498 | JGI IMG/M metagenome (GOLD analysis project Ga0247727, IMG submission 202498) | Biofilm microbial communities from Wishing Well Cave, Virginia, United States - WW16-25 | ecosystem: Environmental > Aquatic > Deep subsurface > Groundwater > Cave microbial mat | place...
GACCAGGAGCTCAACCGCATCATCGAGTCGGGCACGTCGCACCCGCAGCTCGACGTGGACGTGGCCCGCATTCCGTGGGTGCTCGCCGGACCGCCGGGCAGCGAGGCCCTCGACCCACGCGCGCTCGGACGATCGACGGGGCTGGTGCGTGTGCTCGACGGGGTGGTCGCGCGCGAGGCGTGGCGCAGCTTGACCCAGCAGGGACAGGCCCCCGCGCGCGTCGTGCGCGTGCGTGACGCGCGCGCTCCGCTCCGGCTCGAGCCCGGCGAAGCCGCCGTCGTCCCACTGAGCCTCGCGGGCAAGGGTCCGGTTGCAAGCCTCGCCGTCCCTCCGCTCGCGGTGCGCGCGCTCGGCGTGCGGGCGAGCGCGCGAGCCGCCGACGCCCGGGATTTCCTCGATTTCCTCACGGGCGAGAAGGGCCACGCGGCATTTGGTGCTTGCGGCCGGCCCGAAACCCGTTGATGCGGCGGGCCGGGGCGCGGCTCGTTCCCCTGATGCTGTTGGTCGGCTGCGGACCGACGACGCCGTCTCCCTCGCCTTCCCCCTCGCCGAGCGCTTCTCCGACGCCCAACGCCTGCACGGGAACCGCGTTGACCTACGCCCAGGCGGTGAGCGACTGGTGGGTGCCTGCCTGCTCGCTGGCTCAGAACGTCTACAACGACCCGCGCGCGGCGCTCGGAGCCCCTGACGCGGCGGGCGACGCCGTCCAGGGCTTCACCGGCTTCATCAGCCTCGGCTTCGGCGGCCGCGTGACGGTCGACATGGGCGGCTGCCTGCAGGACCGCCCCGGGCCGGATCTGCGCGTGTTCCAGGCGGTGTCGAGCGAGCCGGTCACGGTCTACGCCTCGAGCTCGCCCGGCGGCCCGTTCACGCTCCTCGAGACGCGAAAGGCCTGCGGCGAGCGGATCGACCGCGTGAGGGGTTACTGCGACTTCGATCTCGCCACGGGCGGAGTGACGCAAGCCCGCTACGTCCGCGTCGAGGACGGCGAGCTCTTCCCCTGCCCCGGTGGCACCAGCAGCGAGGGCGCCGACCTCGACGCGGTGCAGGCGCTCGGCGTGGCCACGGCCGCCGCCGACGCGTCGTAGCGCTCCGCGGCGGAGCGCGGGCCTGATACGTTCGTCAGCGGCCGCGCCGGCTGGGCCCGGCTTCGAGCTCCCCGAGATCCCGCCACGCGGCCGCGTGGCTGGAGTCGGTCGAGAGCACGATGCGCAGCTGGAGGATGGCGCGCGCCGCCAGGCCCTCCTTGCGGTAGTAGGTGGCCAGCGCGTAGCGGAGCTCGTTATCGGGCCCCTCGGTCTCGAGCAGGTCGAGCAGCAGCCGCTCGATCGGGGCCTGGAAGCCGGGCTCGCGCACCAGCGTCAGCGCCAGCAGCCGGCGCGGGCCGCGGGCCGCTGGGTGCTCGACGACCGCCTCGCGCAAGATCGCGACCGCGCGCTCGCGATGGCCCCGCTCCAGGAAACCGCGCGCGAGGTTCTCCGCCTCCTCGGCCGAGCGCGGCAGGTCGGGGCTCTCCGGCTCCGACTCGGGCTCGGACTCGGCGGCGGCGTAGGACGGCGTAACATCGGCCGGCTGGGCACGAACCGCGACCTGTCGCGGAGCGGGTTCCGGCGCGTCCTCGATGAGCCCTCCGAACAAAAGCGCATGCACCGCGCGCACGAGCTGTGGCCGGGGATGCGGCAGCGACAGCAGGTCGGACAACGTCGCACTGCGCGCGCAGAGGGCGAGCGTGGCGCGCTCGGCGGGCGAGGCCTCGACCTGCTCGTAGTCGAAGGGTGCCGGTGCGACGCGGCGCAGCCGCCGCCGTGGCTCGCCGAGCGCCCGCTCGAGCCGCTCCGCGTCGGGGAACAGGCGCATCCCCAGCAACAGCAGGCGGTTCGTGTTGAGGTCGAGCGCCTGGTCCGCAGGGAGCGGCCGGTCCATCGGCTCGCGTCGCAGCGTGCCGCTCGTCCAGCGCAGCACCGACAGGACGATGCGCTCCACCTGAGCCGCGAGCGCGCCCGAAAGCTCGTGGCGGGTGAGCACGTGGGACTCGACGAGAACGTAGCCCAGTGGATAACCGGAGGCCTCGCACTCGCGCATCGCCGCGCGGAACTGGGCCTCGGAGAGTCGTCCGGCGCGGAACAGGCACGCCCCCAGGCGGTCTTCCTCGACCGTCGAAGCGGCGAAAACGATCTCGCCTTCGAGGAAATAGAGCCCCTTCGACACCTCGCCCTGGCTCAAGGCGAGTACCCCGGACCAGTGCTCGTTGCGCACGCGGCCGATCGCGTCGGCCACCATCACGTGCGACAGATCCGCTACAGCGGCACCGGGCTCCACGCTCCCCCTCCTGCCCCAGCGTCAGTCGCAGCCCTGCTGCACGTAGCCCATCGCCTTGAGCTTCTCGCACGCCTCCGCGCTCAGCCTCTCCGCTCCCGAGTGACCTTCCAGCTGCCGGCGGGTGCGTGCGAGCTGTGCGTCGATCCTCTCACGGAACAGCTCCAGCTCGCGCCTCTCTTCGCGCAGGACCTCGCTTTTCTTGGGCGCCTTGTCCCGTGTCTCTCCCGGGTCCAGGAGCCTGTCGAAGAGTGCGTAGTGGGTCCCGCCCTCGCTTGGCGTCGCCACGATCTTGAAGCGCTTGCCCCACTGCCCGAGCAGGTTGCGGTCGTTCATCCCGGGCAGCCGCTCGCGCCCGGCGAGTGGCTCGCCGCGCGTCGCCCCCAGCAGGCTCAGGCCCGCGAGGTCCGGCGGGTAGGAGACCTTGAGCGCGTCGAGCAGCGTCGGCACGATGTCCAGCGTGGTGGCGAGCTCGCCGCTGCGGCGTCCAGGCTCGATCCCCGGGCCGGCCAGGAGCAGCGGGATCCGCATCGAGGGGTCGAACAGGTTCTCCCCGTGGTCGAAGAAGTAGTCGTGCTCCCCCAGGCTCTCGCCGTGGTCGGAGCTCAGCACCACGAGGGTCCGGTCCTCGACCGAGGATGCGGCGAGCGCCGCCAGCACCCGGCCCAGCTCGGCATCGACCGCGGCGACCTCGCCGTCGTACTGGGCCACGTACCACCCGAGCGTCCGTCCCGCCTTCGCCCACTGGCGCGGAACGCCCCCGTGGAACCCGGCCGCCGGCTGGAGCACCGGCCCGCGTGCCGCGGCTTTGTCCTGGAAGGCTTCGTCGAAGGGCGGCGGCGGTTCGTAAGGAGCGTGCGGGTTGACGTAGTGGAGCCACAGCAGGAACGGGCGCTCGGGTGTCGCGGCGCCCAGGTAGGCGACCGCGTCCCCCGTGATCGCACGTGCGCGGTCCATCTCGCTGGCGAGGGCCGCTTCCTCCCAGGTTTCGCGGTAGCGGCGGAAGCCCTTGGAGTACCCCAGCGACGCGGCGACGTTGGGGTTGTCGACCAGGGCCAGCGTGTCGTACCCGGCCTCCTGGAGCACGCTCGCGAGCGTCGGGTTGAAATCGATCAGCAGCGGGTGCGTCTTGCTGTAGCCGCTCTGCGACGCGAGCCGCCCGGTCATGAAAGCGACGAAGCTGCCGCGCGTCTTAGGCCAGTAGGTGTAAGCCTCGTCGAACGCGACCCCGCGACGGGCGAGCGCGTCGATGTTCGGGCTCGTCTTTCGCCGGTAGCCGTAGGCACCCAGGTGGTCCGGTCGCAGCGTGTCGATCGTGACCAGCAGGATGTTGAGCCGGTTGTCGGCCGCGGCTCGCCCCCGGAAGCCGGCCGGCACATCCGCGGGGGCTTGCCCCCGGAAGCCAGCCGGCACATCCGCGGGGGTCACATCCGGCTTCGCGACGGGCGGTGGCTGGCGCGAGCCGGGCAGCGGGCAGGCCGCGCCCAGGGCCGCCGCGAGCAGCAGCAGCAAGCGCTTCAAGCAGCCTCCTCGATCCGGATCAGGCGATCGTCCTCCCCGGCGTGGCTCAGCCTGACGCGCAAGGCCGTCCGCCACGGCACGAGCTGGAGCCGCTCCGCCCACTCGACGGCCAGCACGCCTCTGGGCCCCGGCAGCTCCTCGAGTCCGAGCTCGCGCTCGTCGCCATCGCCCCGAAGCCGATACAGGTCGGCGTGGTGCAAGGTCAGGCGTCCCGGGTACGCCGTCAGCAGCACGAAGCTCGGGCTCGCCACCTCGTCGGGGTCGGCTCCCATGCCTAGGGCGAGCCCGCGGACGAAGGCGGTCTTGCCGGCGCCAAGCTCCCCCGTCAGCAGCACCACCTCGCCTCCCCGAAAATCGAGTGCGATCGTCCGGGCCACCTCGGCGGTCTCGGACTCGCTGTGGCTCACGAGCTCGCGGATGGGCCACCCCCAAGGGTGCGCAGGCGGCCTTTCGGGAGCGAGCCCCCCAGCTCCTCGATCGCCGAAGGCAACGCCTCGACGAGGTCGCCGGCCGTCATGCCTTCCTCGCCCCGGAGGCCGGCGGCGATGTCGCCGGCGCGCCCGTGCACGAAGGCCGCGGCGGTGGCCGCGAGCAGCGCGCCGTGCCGCGCGACGAGCGACCCGACCACACCCGAAAGGACGTCGCCGGTTCCCCCCGTGGCCATGCCGGGGTTCCCGCACGGCACGATCGCCGCCCGTCCGCCGGGCTCGGCGACCAGCGTGCGCTCGCCCTTCAGCACCACGATCGCACCCGTGTCACGCGCCAGCGCGGTGGCCGCGCCCGGCCGGTCTCGCTGCACCTCGACGGTGGGGCGCCCGACGAGCCGTGCCATCTCGCCGGGGTGCGGCGTGAGGATCGTGGAAGCTTCCCGCCGCAGGCTCGAGAGCGCCTCCGGCCCGAGCGGCGCCAGGGCGTTGAGGCCATCGGCGTCGATCACCAGAGGCACCGGACAGGCCCGCGCGAAGGCCCGGAGCAGCGCACGCGTCGCCGCGTCAACGCCCAGGCCCGGGCCCACGACGACCGCGTCGCGACCGCGCGCGAGCGCGACGAGCCGCGCCAACCCTTCCGGATCGAGCCCCCCGCTGCCCGTCACCGCCAGCGGCTCCGTCATGAGCTCGGGCCGTGCGGCCGCCACGAGCTCCAGGCAAGGCGAGGGCGTTGCCACCGTCACGAGGCCGGCACCGGACCGCAAGGCCCCGCTCGCGGCGAGCACCGCCGCGCCCGTCTTGCCGACCGAGCCCGCCACCACGAGCACGTGCCCGAAGTCTCCCTTGTGCGCGCCACGGTCGCGCCGAGGGAACGCCACGGCCGCGTCGCACTCCTCGATCAGGAACAAGGTCGGTCCGGCGGCTGCCAGGCTCGCGGCGGGGATGCCGATGTCGGCGATCACGAGCTCGCCGATCAGGTCGCAGGCCGGCGCCAGCACGTGCCCCCGCTTGGGCGCCGCGAACGTCACGGTGCAGCTCGCGCGCGCCACGGGCCAATCCAGCGTTCCGGCGTCGGCCGAGATTCCCGACGGCAGGTCGACGGCCACGACCGGGCAACCGGCGTCGCCGCGTGCCCGAATCGCGGCGATCGCGAGCGCCACGAGGCCGGATGGCGCCGCCTTCAACCCCGTCCCGAGCACCGCGTCCACCACCAGGTCGGCCTGCTCGACCCGGCTCACGGCCGCGCGCCAGGCGATTGCGTCGGGAATCTCCGTGACGCGTCCCTGCGAGCGCTCGCAGGCGACGAGGTGAGTGCGCGCGTCGCCAGCCACCTCGTCGCGGCGGCCGAGCAGCAGCGCTTCCGCCCTCGCAGCCAGCCGCCGCGTGACGACGAAACCGTCGCCCCCGTTCATCCCGCGGCCGCACAGGACCACGATCTCCCGGGCTCCCGGGAAACGCTCGACGATCAGCCGGGCCACGGCCGCGCCCGCGTTCTCCATCAGGACCGTCCCGGGAAGTCCGACGTGCTCGATCGCGTGCTGATCGGCCCGCCGCATCTCGTCGGCGGTCACAACGGGAATCACGCTCCCAAGTTAACTCAGATGCGCGCCGCGGAGAAGCAGCACGCCCCACACCACGAGCGCGAACGCAAAGCGGTACCAGGCGAAGGGCGCATAGCTGCGTGTCCGAACGTGGCGGAGCAGCACTCGGATGGCGGCAAAGCCGGAGACGGCGGCCGCGATCATCCCGAGGAGCACCGGCTGGAGATCGGTCCCGCTCGTGAGCAGGTCCGGCACCTTGACGACGGCGGCGCCGGCGGTGATCGGAAGCGCCAGCAGGAAGCTGAAGCGGGCCGCGGCCTCCCGCTGGTGGCCCAGGAAGAGAGCCATGCTGATCGTCGCGCCGGAGCGAGAAGTGCCGGGGACGATCGCCAGCGCCTGGGCGAGCCCGATCAGCAAGGCGTCGCGCAGCGACACCGCGTCGCCACCTGCCGTCGTTCCCGCCCGGCGGTCGGCCGCCCACAGCACCGCGCCCATCAGGGCCATCATCAGCGCCACGAGCGCCGGCGAGCGGAAGACGGTCTCGGCCCACTCGTCGAGCAGCAGCCCCGCGATGGCACCCGGCAGCGTGGCGAGCGCGAGGTAGACGAGCAGGCGCGCGTCCGGGTCGGCGAGCGAGCGCCTCGCGGAGAGGGCGCGCAACCCGCACCGCAGCAGGCGAAGCCAGTCGCGCCAGAAGGCGAACGCAACCGCCGCGAGTGTCCCCAGGTGGAGAGCCACGTCGAACGCCAGCCCGTTGTCCGGCCAGCCCATCAGGTAAGGCACCACGATCAGGTGCCCCGAGCTGCTGATCGGCAGGAATTCACCGAGCCCCTGCAGGATCCCGAGCGCGATGGCGCGCAGCGCGGTCATCCGCTCTCGCCACGTTGACGCCGCGCGAGGGCGGGTGCTAGCCTCGCTTGGTCTTCGCCCTTCCCTCGCCCGGGAGCTTCATCCACATGACCTTTGCCTCCGTGAACGGAACCATCGTGCCCGCCGAAGAGGCGCGCGTCTCGGTGCTCGACAACGGCTTCGCCTTCGGTGACAGCGTCTACGAGGTGATGCGCACGTACGGCGGCCTCGCTTTCGAGCCCGGCCGGCACTTCGGGAGGCTGCGTGCCTCGGCGGGCCGCCTCGGCATCGAGCTTTTGGCCAGCGACGGCGAGCTGATGCGGCAGGTGGACGCCCTGCTCGCTCGGGCCGAGAACGGCGAGTCCTACGTGCGGATCATCGTCACGCGCGGGGTCGGAGACTGCTCCTACGACTTCACCCGCGTGACGGGCCCGACCGTCGTGATGATCCTGAAGCCGCTCACGCCCTATCCCGCCCGTCACTACCAGGAGGGCATCCGTGTCGCGGCGGTGGGCGTGAGGCGCAACCACCCGCGCGCGCTCGACCCCGCGATCAAGTCGAGCAACCTGCTCAACAACATCCTGGCGGTGCGCGAGGCGCAGGCGCGGGGCTGCGACGAGCCGCTGCTGCTCAACCACGAGGGCCACCTGGCCGAGGGCGCGAGCACCAACCTGTTCATCGTCGTGGAGGGGACGTTCCTGACTCCCCCACTCTCCGCGGGCATCCTGCCGGGCATCACCCGCGCGGTCGTGCTCGAGCTCCTGGCCGGCCTCCGCATGCCCTGCCACGAGAAGCCGCTCCAGCTCGACACCCTGCTGGCTGCCGACGAGGCGTTCATGACGAGCACCACGCGCGAGGTGGTGCCGGTGCGGCAGGTGGACGACTCGCCGATCGGCGACGGCCGTCCGGGCCCCTACACGTGCCGCTTGATGGACGCCTTCCACGCCTACGCGCCTGCTCATTGCGGCCAGGCGGCGCTCACTGCCGCCGCCATCCCGTCCGCCCGAACCAGCGACTGAGCTCCTCGCGCGGCACGCGCACCATGGTGGGGCGGCCGTGCGGGCAGAGCGTGCGGTGGCTGGTGCGGAAGAGATCGCGAACGATCGCGCTCATCGGCTCGGCGCGCAATGGCTGCCCAGCCCGCACCGCGGAATGGCACGCAAGCGTCGCGGCCAGCCTGTCGCGCGTGCCCGCGACGGCCCACTCGGCCGCGTCGCGCTCGGCGAGGTCCCTGAGGATCGCGGCCAGCGCCGGCCCCGGATCCCGCGTCCCGAGCACGGCCGGGACGGCCCGCAGGCGCGTAGCGGAGCCCCCGAAGGGCTCGACGTCGAACCCCAGCTCCCGCAGCGCCTCCACGTGCGCCTCGAGCACGGGACGGAGCGCCGGCGCGAGCTCGACGACCGCGGGCGACAGCAGCCCTTGTGACTCCACGAGCCGCCGAGAGGCTCGCTCGACGAGATGCTCGAAGCGGACGCGCTCGTGGGCCGTGTGCTGATCGACGAGCACGAGCTCGTCCCCGTCGCTCGCGACGATGTAGGCGAGACGGTGCTGGCCGAGCACGACGGGAACCGGAGCATCGAGCGCTGGCGCGGTCGCTCCCTCGGCGACGAGCGACGCACCCCCTCCCGGCATCGACCAAAGGGGGCGGCACGCGAGCGCCTCCCCTCGTGCCACGAACGCCGTCGTGGCTGTGGCGGCGCGAGCATCCACGTCTTCCCGGGTCGATCCCCCGATCGCGACCGTGGGTGCTTCCAGGACTCCAATCGAGAGTCCCTCGCGCACCCCCCTCTCGACCGCGGCAAAGACGGTACGCGCCTCTGCGAAGCGCACCTCTGTCTTGGCAGGGTGCACGTTGACGTCGACGAGGTGAGCCGGAAGCTCCACGAACACGAACGCCTCGAAGCCGCGCTCGCCCGCTCCCGTCGATCGATACGCCTCCAGAACGGCCTTCGACAAGGCCCGGTCGCGGACCGCCCGCAGGTTGACGAAGAGGCGCAGGCTGGGCCGCGGCGGACGCGGGCGGTCGGGCCGCGAGACGAAGCCGCGCACGCTAGCCCATTCCGCGCCGCCCTCGACCGGCACCAGGTCCTGAAGCATCTGCGCACCGAACAGCTGGAACAGGCGCGCCGCCAGGCCGTCCACGGGAGGCGTCTCGATAACCGTGCGGCCGCCGGAGCGTAGCGAGAAACCCGTCCCCGGTCGCGCCAGGGCCAGGAGCGTCACCGCCTCGGCGACGTGCGACGCCTCGGTCGAGGCCGAGCGCAGGAACTTGCGCCGAGCGGGCAGCGCGCCGAAGAGATCGCGCACCTCGACGGTCGTCCCGCGCGGGTGCCCCACATCGCGCACGTGACGGCGCCGGCCGTGGACGATCTCGACCTCGCTCCCGGCCTCGTCGCCCTCGGCCCGCGTACGCAGCACGAGCTCCGACACCGCGGCGATCGAGGGCAGCGCCTCGCCACGGAAGCCGTGGGTCGAGATCCGCTGCAGGTCCTCGAGCACCCTTAGCTTCGAGGTCGCGTGGCGCTCGAGCGCGAGCTCGGCGTCGCCGCGGCTCATGCCGTGGCCGTCGTCGCGCACGCGCACGAGCGTCGTGCCGCCGTCCTCGATCTCGACGTGGACGCTGCGCGCGCCGGCGTCGAGCGCATTCTCGACCAGCTCCTTGACGACGGAAGCCGGCCGCTCCACCACCTCGCCGGCGGCGATCTTGTCGACGAGATCATCCGGAAGTCGTTGGACGTTGGCCAGCGAGCAACTCCTGCTCTTAGTCGCTGCTCGGCTTCTCGAGCTGCGCCTGCGCCGCCGCGAGCCGTGCGATCGGCACACGGTAGGGCGAGCACGACACGTAGTCGAGGCCTACCTCGTGGAAGAAGCGGATTGACGCCGGATCGCCACCATGCTCGCCGCACACTCCGATCTTGAGGTCTTTCTTGACGCTGCGGCCCTTCTGGACGCCCGTCCTGACGAGCAGCCCGACGCCCGCGGCGTCGATCGTGACGAACGGGTCCTTCTCGAGGAGGCCGTGCTCCTGGTAGTACAGCAGGAACTTCGAGGCGTCGTCGCGGCTGAGACCGAACCCCATCTGCGTGAGGTCGTTGGTCCCGAAGGAGAAGAAATCAGCCTCCTTCGCGATCTCGTCGGCGGTCACGGCCCCGCGCGGGACCTCGATCATGGTGCCGATCAGGTACTCGACGCCCGAGCCGTCCTTGCCGAGAACGTCCTGGGCGGCCTCGAGCACGATGGCCTTCTGCCGCCTCAGCTCCTCGACGTGGCCGACGAGCGGGATCATCACCTCGGGCTTGACGGGGATGCCCTTCTTCGCCACCTGGAGCGCCGCCTCGAAGATCGCGCGCGCCTGCATGCGCGTGATCTCGGGGTAGGTGATGCCGAGCCGGCAGCCGCGGTGCCCGAGCATCGGGTTGAACTCGTGTAGCTCCTCCACCGCCCGTAGCAGCTTCTCCTTCGCCGCGATCGCCTTCTTGTTCTTCGAGGCGCTCTTCGCCTGGAGCGTGGCGATCTCGACCATCAGCTCCTCGCGCTTGGGCAGGAACTCGTGCAGCGGCGGGTCGAGCGTGCGGATCGTGACCGGCGAGCCGTGCATCTCCTTGAAGAGGCCCGCGAAGTCGGCCTTCTGCATCGGCTCGAGCTTCTCGAGCGCGCTCGTGTAGTCCTTGACGTACCGGCCGTACTCCTTCTTGACCTTGGCGAGCTCCTTCTTGATCTCCGCCGCCTGGCCGCCCTTCGCTTCCTGCAACCGTTCCTTGAGGCGCTGCGTCAGGTCGATACCCCGCTGGCCGCGGGCCGCCGCGAGGATCATCTTCACGACGTGGGGCAGGCGCTTCTCGCCGAAAAACATGTGCTCGGTGCGGCAGAGGCCGATCCCGCGCGCGCCGAAGCCGAAGGCCACTCTGGCGTCCTTCGGCACGTCGGCGTTGGCCCGGATGCCGAGCCGCCGCACCTCGTCTGCCCAGCCCAAGAGCCTCTCGAACTTCTGGAAGGTCGCCGACTTCTCCGGCTTCAGGCGACCCTCGACGACCTGGATCACCTCGGAGGCGGTCGTGGGCACCGCCGCCAGCATCACCTCGCCAGTGGAGCCGTCGATCGAGATCGGGTCGCCTTCCCTGAGCGTCTTACCAGCGACCTTCAGCGTCCGGCCCTTGGCGTCGATCGCGAGCGCGCCGCAGCCCACGACCGAGGGCTTGCCCATCTGACGGCCCACGACGGCCGCGTGCGACGTCATGCCGCCGGTGGCGGTCAGGATGCCCTGAGCGACGCTCATGCCGTGGATGTCGTCCGGCACGGTCTCCATCCGGACGAGCAGGACCTTCTTGCCCTTCTGCGCCCAAGCCACCGCCTCGTCGGCCGTGAAGACGACCTGTCCCGTGGCCGCGCCCGGCGAGGCCGGGAGGCCCGTGGCCACTACCTCGACGTTCTTGCGCGCCTTCGGGTCGAAGATCGGGTGCAGCAGCTGGTCGAGCGCCTGGGGCTCGACCTTCATCAGGGCCTGCTGCTTCGTGATCAGCCCCTGATCGCACATGTCGACCGCGATCGTGATCGCGGCGAGCCCCGTCCGCTTACCGTTGCGGGTCTGGAGCATGTAGAGCGTGTTCTGCTGGATGGTGAACTCGAAGTCCTGCACGTCTTTGTAGTGCCGCTCCAGGCGGGTGGTGATGTCGCGTAGCTGCCTGTATGCGGCGGGCATCAGCCTCTCGAGATCGGCGATCGGCTGCGGCGTGCGCACGCCAGAGACGACGTCCTCGCCCTGCGCGTTCTGGAGGAACTCTCCGTAGAACTCCTTGGCGCCGTTCGACGGATTGCGGGTGAAGCCCACGCCGGTGGCCGACGTGTCGCCCATGTTGCCGAACACCATCGTCTGAACGTTGACCGCGGTGCCGAGGTCGTGCGGGATGTCGTTCAGCTTGCGGTAGGTGATCGCGCGTGGGTTCATCCAGGACTTGAAGACGGCGTCGCGGGCACCGACGAGCTGCGCGCGCGGGTCCTGCGGGAAGGGAGCGTGCGTCTCCCTCTCCACGACACCTTTGTAGCGCGCGATCACCTCGTCGAGCGCCTTCTCGTCGAGCTCCACGTCCGTCCTCGCCTTGTGCTTCTTCTTGGTGGCGGCGAGCTCGTGCTCGAAGCTGTCCTTGTCGATTCCGAGGACCACGTTACCGTACATCTGGATGAAGCGCCGGTAGCTGTCCCTGGCGAAGCGCGGATTGCCGGTCCTGGCCTTCAAGCCCTCGACCGAGCGGTCGTTCATGCCGAGATTGAGGATCGTGTCCATCATGCCCGGCATCGAGAACTTCGAGCCCGAGCGGACCGAGACGAGCAGGGGATCCCGGGGGTCGCCGAGCTTCTTGCCCTGGAGCGCCTCGAGCCTCGCGAGGGCGGCGTCCATCTGCTGGTCGACCGCGGCCGGAAGCGTGCCCCCGCTCGCGTAGTAGGCGTTACAGGCCTCCGTGGAGATCGTGAAGCCGGGCGGCACCGGCACGCCCGCGTTCGTCATCTCGGCGAGGCCGGCGCCCTTGCCGCCGAGGGTGTCCTTCATGTCCTTGTGTCCTTCGGCCTTGCCGCCCCCGAAGAAGAAGACGTACTGGGTCACGATGTCCCTCCGAGCCTGGAGATGTCCGCGACGCGGTAGAAGAGCGAGAGTGTCTGTGTGAGAAGGGCGAGCCGGTTGGCACGCACGTGCCCGTCCTCGGCCATCACGAGAACGTCGTCGAAGAAGCGCGCGATCGGGGCGCGGAGCGACGCGAGGCCGCGCAGGCGGTCCTCGTAGGCTCCCTGCGCCCGATCGAGGCGGCTCACGGCCTCGTGAAGCGCCCGCTCGGCGTCGGCGTCGAACAGCTTCGGGTCGACCGAGGCCGCTGCCCTGGCCTGCGCGACCATGTTCTTGGCCCGCTTGAAGGCCTCGGCGAGCGCGACGAAGTCCTCGGGCTTCTCGCGGCGCACGCGCTGCAGCGCTTCGACTCGGCGAAGAGCGTCGATCGGGTCCGCTAGCGCACGAGCCCGTTCCGGCCTCGCGGCGTCTTGCCGTGGAGGCGTCGTGTCTTGGACGTCGGCATGAAGCACCGCCCTGACCTCGTCTACCGCGAATCCACGCGCCGTGAGAACGTATTCCAGCCGATCGAGAAGGAATTCCGCCAGGTTGCTTGCCGTCACATCCGCCGGCAGCTTCAGCGCGCCGTAGCCTGCGATCGCGGCCGCGAGGAGCGCTTCGAGGTCGGGAGCCACTTCGCCCGGCTTCGGCCGCCAGAAATCGAGCACCGCGCGCACCGCGCCCTGCCCGGCGCGGCGCAGGCCGTAGGGATCGCGGCTGCCCGTCGGGCTTTCCCCGGTGCCGAAGTAGCCCGCCAGGGTGTCGAGCTTGTCGGCCAGCGCCACCGCTGCGAACACGCGCGCCGCGTCCTGCTTGCCCGCGAAGGCCGCGGCCGGCTCCGCTTCCGGCTCGACCGCGATCGGGTGGTAGTGCCAGCGCACGGCCTTGGCCACGCTCTCGGGCACGCCCTCGCCGGAGAGGTAGATCCCGCCCATCACGCCCTGCAGCTCCGGGAACTCGCGCACCATGAGCGTGACCAGGTCGGCCTTCGCGAGTTCCGCGGCCTTCTTCGCGGCCACGAGCGGCTCGCCGGAGAGCAGTCCCCGCGACCCCATCTGCTCGACGAGCGCCGCCATGCGCGCGGACTTGTCGCGATAGCTCCCAAGGCCGTGGTGGAAGCTGACCCCGCCCAGGTCGGAGATCCGCTCGGCAAGCGGCCGCTTGCGGTCTTCGCCCAGGAAGAACGAGGCGTCGCGCAGGCGTGCCACGACCACGCGCTCCATGCCCCGCGTGATCGCCGCGGCCGAAGCGCCGTCGGCGTTGGTGACGGCCGCGAAGCGATCGATGCGACCGCTCTCGTCGCGCAGCGCGATGTACTTCTGGTGGTGCACGAGCACGGTCTCGAGCACTTCGGGCGGCAGGGCGCGAAACTCCTGCGGCACCTGCCCCACCATCACGGTCGGGTACTCGACGAGGTCGCGCCACTCGGCGCGCAGGCCGTGGTCATCCCACGTGCCCCCGCTCGCGGCGGCACGCAGCTGGTCCTCGATCCTGAACGCACGCTCGTCAGGCGCGAGGATCACGAAGCTCTCGCGCAGGCTCCGGCCCAGCTCGTCGAACGAACGAACGACGAGCTGTTCGTGGGCCGCCCCTTTCGGGAGGAATCGATGTCCGCGCGTCACCGTCCCGCTCTCCACGATGACGCGGCCTTTGGCTCCTCCCTCGAGCGCGTGGATCGCGAGCGGCACGACAACGCCGTCGAAGAGAACCACCAGCCAACGGATCGGCCGCCCGAACGGAAAGGCGCCCCGGCCGTCCTCGAGCCAGGCGTCCCAGCTCATGCGTTTCGGGAACGCGAGCACGCGCAGGACGCCCGAAAGCAGCCCCGGCACGAGCTCGCTCGTCGCCCGGCCGGTCACCTTCTTGACGAACAGCAGGTTGAGCTCCCCGGGTTTCGCTTCGTCCTTGGCCCGCTGTTGCAGCTCCGTGACCGCGACAGCGTTCTTCTTCGCGAAGCCCTGGGCCGCAGGAGTCCAGGCTCCCGTGGCGTCCTTCGCCAGCTTCAGGGCTGGGCCCCAGACGGGCTCCTCGCGATCGGATTGCCGCGCGGGCAGATCGGCACACAGCACCAGCCGCCGCGGCGTCCAGGCGACGATGGCGGCCTTCGCCTCGACGAACTTGCGAGACGCCGCCTCCACGAAGCGCGCCTGCAGCTGCTCGCCGAGTCCGACGAGCCAGGGCGCCGGCATCTCCTCGAAGCCGATCTCGATCAGGAGCTCAGCCACGCTCAGGCTCCGCGGCCCTGCCCGGCGCCCCGCCGCCCCCGGCATCGACGTACGCAGCAGCCACCGCGCAGGCGAGCTTGCGGATCTTCAAGATCATCCCCGTACGCTCGCTGACCGAGATCGCGCCACGCGCATCGAGCACGTTGAAGGCATGCGAGCTCTTGAGTGTCCAGTCGTAGGCCGGCAGGTACGTCCGCCCGCCCGGCGTCTCGAGGAGACGAAAGCCCTCGGCGAGCGCGTTCTCGAAGAGGCGCCGGTAGAGCTCCACGTCGGCGAGCTCGAACGAGTAGCGCGAGAGCTGGAACTCCTCCTCGAGGCGCACGTCGCGATACAGGATGTCAGAGGACCAGCGCAGGTCGTAGACATCCTCGACGTCCTGCAGATACATCGCGATCCGCTCGAGGCCGTAAGTGATCTCGCCCGAGATCGGCGCGAGGTCCTGCCCTCCGGCCTGCTGGAAGTAGGTGAACTGGGTGATCTCCTGCCCGTCGAGCAGCACCTGCCAGCCGATGCCCCAGGCCCCGAGCGTCGGCGATTCCCAGTTGTCCTCCTCGAAGCGGACGTCGTGCTCCGAGGGATCGATGCCGATCGCGGTGAGCGAGGCGAGGTAGAGATCCTGAATGTCCAGAGGCGGCGGCTTCAGGATCACCTGGAACTGCTCGTGCTTGTAGAGGCGGTTCGGGTTCTCCCCGTAGCGTCCGTCGCCGGGCCGGCGCGACGGTTGCACGTAGCCCACGCGCCACGGCTTCGGGCCGAGAACGCGGAAGAACGTCTCCGGGTGCATCGTGCCGGCGCCGACCTCGGCGTCCCACGGCTGATGAATCAGCACGCGGCGCTCCGACCAGAAGCGCTCGATGGCGAAGATGATCTGCTGCAGCGTCACCGCGCGCCCTCCCCCGTGACCTCGCGGATCACGCGTGGCGCGCGCAGCTCGCGCTCGAGATGGGCGCCGATCCGGTCGCGATGAAAAGGCTCGAGCTCCCGGGCCGCCACCGCGAACTCGCCCGCCAGCGCGTCGGGCGGTTTCGAGAAGACGAGCTCGACGAGAGAGCGCGCCTCGGCGCTGAGCTCTGGGCCAGAGGCCGGCAGGCAGGAGCCGCAGACGAAGCCGTGGGCCGCGCGGTGATAGCTGAGCGTGCCCGCACGCTCGAGCACGCCGCCGCAAGCCGCGCAGCGGTCGAGCGGCGGATAGAGCCCGTGCAGCCTGAGCAGCCAGGCCTCGAGATAGCGGGCGAGCAGCGCCGGACTGGCACCGGCTTCGGCCGCGCGCACGACGGCGAGCGCGAGGCGGTAGACCTTGTCATCGGCCTCGCCCTCGGAGCAGAAGGCGTCGAGCAGCTCGGCGCAGCCCGACAGGAAGAGCGCGGCGTCGAGGCTCTGCTCGGTGGCACGGAACGCCGAGCGGACGAGCTCTGCCTCGCCGAGCCGAAAAAGCTCGGCCCCCTGGCGGCCGTAGAGCGTGACCCTCACCTGGGACAAAGGCTCGAGCGCGGAGCGGTAGCGTGGCCGGGCGCCGCGGGCGCCGCGGGCAACGGCCCGCAACTTGCCCCGCTCGCGCGTCAGCAGAACGACGATCCGGCTCGTTTCGCCCAGCTTGTGGCCCCGGAGCACCAGGGCCTCGGTGGAGAAGAGGGCCATGGGGAGCACGAGGTCGAATGACAAAACCGGGCTAAGTTAGCACACCGCTCCCGGCATTTCTTGATGCCACAGGTTCCCGCGTGCTACTTTTCCTCGATATGACGGTGGACTGGAAGCGATTCATGCTGATACTGGCTGCGGGCGCGTCTTGGGGCTTCGCCTGGAACGCGTTGAGCAGCCGTGGGATCGTGCTCGGCCAGAGCGTGCTGGTGCAGGCGGGCGACGAGCTCGTCGCGGCTCCCGAATGCAAGCGCCTGCTCGATCGAGGCGCCCTCTTCCTCGACGCGCGCCCGCGCGACTTCTGGCGCATGAGCCGCATCCCCGGGGCGCTGCCGCTGCCGGAGGAGGACTTCGATCGGGCCTTCCGCGAGGCGGAGCCTCGCCTGCGGCGCGCGAACGCCATCGTCGTCTACTGCGGCGGCTACGGCTGTGAGGCCAGCCACCTCGTCGCGCGCAAGCTCCGCGCGAAGGGGTTCGCCGCCGCGATCCTCGACGAGGGCATGCCGGCCTGGCAGGATGCGGCCTTGCCCTTGGACACGGAACCGCGCCCGTGAAGGCGCTCGTTTCCCATCCGCGGGTCCATCTCGTGCTTCGGCTCCTGCTCGGGGCCTTCTTCGTCTACGCGAGCCTCGACAAGATCGCGAATCCGGCGGCGTTCGCCAAGGTTGTCTACCAGTGGCAGGTCGTGGGGCCGGTGCCGTCGAACGTCGTCGCCGTCACCCTCCCCTGGATCGAGCTCCTGGCCGGTGGGCTCTTGATCGCCGGGGCGTGGCGACGCGAGGCGGCGCTCGTGGTCACGGTGCTCTTGGTCGTGTTCGTCGTCGCGGCCGGCTCCGTCATGGCGCGCGGCATCGACGTCCTGAATTGCGGCTGCGTGTCGCTGGCCAAGGACGCCGTGCCGTCGGCCTGGCCGCCGGCCTGGATGAAGGGCGTGGGCTGGTTCCTGGTTACGCGCAACCTGCTGATGCTCGCCGCGGCCGCGACCCTCGTAACCGCGGGGCGGGCCGGGCAGGGCGCAGGAGCCATTGAGCACCGCCAGCCATCCGGCGCGTTGCCGGAAGCCACGGGTAGCGGCGGAGCCGGAGGGCTCCCTTGAGGGGTCGCCGTTCAGGCCACTGGACCCCTCAAGGGATCCCGGTCCGCCGCGGAGACGAAGGCCACCGCCGCATCCTCCCTGGCGGAATGGCGCAGCCAGTCACCGCATGAGCGACACCACGACCCGCGGCGTGCGTGTGCAGGTGCGGAGCAGCTACTTGCCCGAGCGCAGCTCCCCGCGCGACTCGCACTACTTCTTCACCTACCGCATCCGGATCTCGAACATCGGCGAGGAGACCGTGCAGCTCAGGAGCCGCCACTGGATCATCACCGACGGCGACGGCCGCGTCGAGGAGGTGCAGGGGCCTGGCGTCATCGGGGAGCAACCGGTGCTCGAGCCGGGCGAGAGCTTCGAGTACTCGAGCTTCTGCCCGCTCCCGACACCGATCGGCTCGATGCACGGCACCTATCAGATGGTCACCTCGGGCGGCAGCCAGTTCGACGCCGAGATCGCGCCGTTCTCGCTCGCCGTGCCCACCGCCTTGAATTGACGGGCACGACGAACGACCACCACGAACGACAACCGGGAACAAAGGGTGAATGACTAGCCCGCTAGCCAATCACCCTCGTACACCAGCTCCACATCCCCGGTTTGCCTCACGGCCCCGCCCTCCGGCCAGTCGATCTCGAGCGTTCCCCCGTCGCAGACCGCCTTGACGCGGCGGCCCGTGCGGCCCGTGATGATCGAGGCCACGGCGGCGCTCGCCGAACCGGTGCCCGAGGCCATGGTGTAGCCGACACCCCGCTCCCAGAACCGCACGCGAATCTCGTCGCGCCCGAGGACCGTCACGAACTCGACGTTGGTCCGCTTCGGGAAGAAGGGGTGGCGCTCGAGGACGGGGCCGAGCTCGTGTAACAGGCCGTCAGCTGCCGTCTCGTCCAGGAACACCGCACAGTGCGGGTTGCCCATCGACGTCGCGGTCACGAGCACGCGGCGTCCAGCGGCTTCGAGCGGATGATCGATCACGGTGGCCGCGGGCGGCTCGAGCACGACCGGGACGTCAATGCTGCCGAGCGCCGGAGCCCCGAGGTCCGTCACGATGCTATAGCGGACCCCTCCGAGGGCCACGACCTCGACCGCCTTCGGCCCGACGACGGTGCTCACCACGTGGCGTGGCGGCGCCCAACCGCTCCGGACCGCGAGCGCGGCGAGACAACGCAGGCCGTTGCCCGAGATTTCGCCCCGGAGACCGTCGGCGTTGATCAGCCGGAAGGAGACGCCGTCCGCGGTCGGCGCGTGAAGGACGACACCGTCGCCCCCGATGCCACGATGGCGATCGCACAGTCGCACCGCCCAGCTCGACGCCTCCGCGGCGAACTCCCCGCTCGACTCTGCCGCAGGCGCCTCGGCGGCGGCCACCAGGATGAAGTCGTTGCCGAGGCCGTGGGCCTTGGCGAACTTCATCGTCGCTGCTTTTTCTTTAGCAACGGCTCTGGCGCCGGGAACGTCGCGACCGTCAGGACGTCCTGGCCCGCGAATCCGGCGGGCTCCCAGTGTTCTCCCGCGTCGCGCGTGCGGAAGAGTCCCTGGTCGGTGGCGAGGAACGCCTCGAGGCCGGCGGCCGGCGCGAGCGGGAACAGCAGCCGCCGCGGCCGGCCCGGGCTCGCGGAGAGCCGCGTCCAGCTCGCCCCCGCGTCCTGGCTGCGGAAGAAGCCGCCGTCCCCCGCTGCATACAGGAACGGCCCGAGCCAGATGAAATCACCGATCGTCTCGCCGGCGAGCCCCGAGGGCTTGAAGCTCGCGCCCCCGTCGGATGAGCGATAGACTCCACCCGAGTCCGGCCCGGCAAAGAGAACCGGATCGGCGGCGAAGAAGGACGACAGCGCCATCGCCCGCACGGGACCGGGCGGCAGCCCCGTGCCGGGCCCCTCGAAACGCACGCCTTCGTTGGTGCTCACGACGACGCCCCGGTCGCAGGCCACGACGAGCGCCGGTCCCGGCCATTCCGCGCGATGGACGGCCACGCCGTAGAGCGCCGTGGCCTCGAAGGTCTTCCCGCCATCGCGGGACCGCAGCAGCCCGAAGCTCGTGCCGGCGAACACGGTGGCGTCCGACTGGGGATAGCGCGAGGGCAGCAGCACCTGGATCCCGCGGGTGCTTCCGCGCCGCCCCCACGACTCGCCGAAGTCGTCCGAGACGTAGACCCCGTCGCCCCCGACCCAGACCTGGGTGGTGAGCAGCACGACGCTGCGCGCAGGGCCCAGCCCCTCGAGACCGACGCTGGTCGTGCGTCCCTCGACCCGGCTCCAGGTACGGCTCCAGTCGGTCGAGCGCCACAACCCTTCGGCCGTTCCCGCGAACAGCATCAGGCTGCTGACGACGGGGCCGCTGCCGGCCTGCTGAGGGGCGCTCCTCGCCGCGATCAGCAGCGCCGCGAGCCCGGCGAGCACGGCACCCCTGGTCCTCACCGCTCGAAATACGGCCGCAGGCGCCGGCACGATTGCTCCGGCTCCTCTGGAATCACCCGGGTGTCGGAGACGACCGTCATGAAGTTCGTGTCTCCGCTCCAGCGCGGGACGACGTGCAGGTGGATGTGGTCGGCGATGCCGGCGCCGGCTGCCCGACCCAGGTTCATCCCCAGGTTGATGCCGTCAGGCCGGTACACCTCTCGGTACACCTCCTCGAGCCGACGCGCGAGGCGCATCATCTCGGCGAGCTCCTCGGGGGTTGCCTCGCCGAGCGAGCCTATGTGGCGCTTCGGCGTCACCATGACGTGCCCGCCGGTGTAGGGGTACAGGTTCATCACCACGAAGCACAGCTCCCCGGAATGGACGACGAGCCGGTCCGCCCCGTTCCGCCCGTCGCGCGCGCGGCACAGCGCGCAGCCCGGTGCCTCGTCCTGCGTCGTCACGTAGGCCATCCTCCACGGCGTGATCAGCCGCTCCACCACGTTACGCGCGCTCCAGATAGCTCGCGTCGTAGACGGGGAGGCTCGCGCTCACACCCTTGAACCGGGCATCACCTGCGTAGCGGATCAGGATTCGCCGGCCGATCGCCTCATCCTCGTACTCCATCAAGCCACCCTCGTCGCGCATCAGCGCGAGGTGTGCCTCGAGCTGCGACACGGCGTCGCGGGAGAGTGCGATGCCCTCGTTGAACAGCGAGCCCTCCGCGTCGACGCTGACCGCGAGCGGGGTCTTGTGCCCGTTCGCCTGCTGCGGACCCTGCGCCTCGTCCTCCTCGATCCCGCGCTTGGCCGCGGAGGACAGGCGCCCCGCCAGGTTCACGTTGCGTCCGATCACCGTCGAATGCAAGTCGCCGCGGCTCGCAATGAAGCGCGCCAGGTAGACGCGCCCGTGGTGGATCGCGACGCCCATCTTGAAGGGCGTGCGTCCGGCTTCACGCTTCTGGCGCAGCGACTCCTGGCACAGCACGGCCGTGCGCAGCGCGTTCAGCGGGTCGAGCGGGTCGGCCCGCTTCGTGCCCCAGGTGACCATCATGCCGTCGCCCAGGTACTTGTCGACCGTGCCGCCGAAGCGCTCCACGATCGGGACGAAGTCGTCGAACACGGCGTAGAGCTCGCGCGTCAGGTCGCCTTCGGAGATGTGGCCCTCGGAAGTGTGGGTGAAGCCGCGCAAGTCGAGGAACAGCACGGTCGCTGCGACCGCGTTGTTCAGCACCTGCGCCGCCTCGCCGAACTCGTAGACGCGCAGGCCCTGCCGCGTCTTTTCCTCGAGCTCGAGCGAGCGCTCGGCCCCGAGCGACTCGATCCGCTCGCGCAGGTGCGAGACGAGCTCGAAGCGGCGCAGCGCAACCGACAGCTCGAGGAAGGCGTCGAGCATCTCCGCGCCCCGCCTGCGCTCGAGCTCCGCCTTGATCGCGGGCGAGGCGGCGAGGCGCTGGCCCGTGGTCCAGGCGTCGCCCAGCAGGTACGCCTGCACGGGCGGGCTCAGCACGATCCGGACCAGCGTGGCCGGCTTCAGGTAGTGCTCGCGGGGCACTAGCGGCAGGTGGCGCGCCACGCGCGTGAGCAGGCCCCTGTCGCCCTCGCGCAGCCGCCTCTCGGCCTCGCGAACCAGGATCTGCTGGATCTCGTAAAACGCCTCCGGTGCGATCCGGAAGCGCTTGTTGGAGGCCAGGAAGGGCCCGAGGTCGAGCTCGCTCGCCGAGGCCTCGGTGAAGGCGAAGCCGTCGTCGATGATTGCGGCCGCGAGCGCCGGGTTCTCGGAGAACGCGCTGCCGCCCTCGGCCTCGCGCGCGCGGCGGCAGTCCTGGTCGATGTGCCGGTAGAAGGACTGCAGCAGCGGGAACAGCGATTGTTTGCCTTTCTTCAGCGACTGGCTGCGCAGCTCGAGCGCCCGCAGGTGCTCGGCCGCGTCGAGGCTGTGCGCGAGCCAGAACAGGTTGAGCAGCCCCTGGCGGCGGTCGGCCTGCCGCACCGACGAGACCACCCGAACCAGCGCGGCCTCGTACTCCGCGAAATCGCGCCCAGGGTCGCCAGTGCGCAACGTGAGCGCCCCGATCTGGCCGAGCTGGCCCTCGAGAAAACGCTGCTGGAGCATCCGCAAGCGCGAGTGGACGTGGACCAGGAACACCTCGCGGCCCTCGTCGAGCTCCGGCGCGGGGAGGTCGGGCAGAGGTGAGCCGAACAGCTCCTCGGCTTCGGCGAGTCCGCCGGCCGCGTAGCGCGCCGAGGCCGGATCCTTGAGGAAGAGGGTCGCGGACATGACGCTCGCCTACCCCCGGTTCAGCAGCTCGCGAAGCTCCTTGCCCGGCTTGAAGTAGGGCACCTTCTTGGCAGGAACGACGACGCCCTGGCCGGTCTTGGGGTTGCGCCCGGTGCGGCTGCCACGGCGCCGCACGCGGAAGCTGCCGAAGCCTCTGAGCTCGATCTTGTCGCCGCGCTGCAGGGCTTCGACGATCGTCGAGAAGACGGCGTCGACGATGACCTCGGAGTGCTTGCGGGTGAGGGTGGCCTCGCGCCCGACCTCATCCACGAGCTCGGCCTTGGTCATCGGCTACTCCTCCTCCTGCGGCTCCTTCTGCGCCGCCTGGGCGGCCCGGAAGACGTCGCCGAGCGTCGAGCGGTCGCTGCCGGAGCTTTCGCGGTAGCTCTGGACGTCCTGCGCGTACTCGTCGCTCTTCACGGCCCGGATCGACAGCCCGATCTTCTTCTCGGCCTCCTGGATCTTGATGATCTTCATCGGGAACACGTCGCCAGGCTTGAAGGCCTCCTCGGGCTTGTCGACGCGCTTCTCGTCGAGCTCCGAGACGTGCACCAGGCCCTCGACGCCCTCCGCGAGCTCCACGAATGCGCCGAAGGTCGTGAGCCGCACGATCTTGCCCTCGACGATCTCGCCCGCCTTGTGGTGCGAGAAGTAGTCGTCCCAGACGTCGGTCGAGAGCTGCTTCAGCCCGAGCGACAGCCGCTGGTTCTCGGCGTCGATGTTCAGCACCACGGCGTCGACCGTGTCGCCCTTCTTGAGCACCTCGGAGGGGTGCTTGATGCGCTTGGTCCACGACATGTCGGAGATGTGGACGAGCCCGTCGATGCCTTCCTCAACCTCGACGAAGGCGCCGAACTCGGTCAGGTTGCGAACCTTGCCCTTGAGCCGCGAGCCGATCGGGTACTTCTCGGTGAGCTGCTCCCAGGGGTTGGACTCGACCTGCTTCAGTCCGAGGCTGATGCGGTGCGCCTCCTGGTCGAGGCCCAGCACCTGGCACTCGACCTCCTGCCCGACCGTCAGCAGCTTCGACGGGTGCTTGACCTTCTTCGACCAGGACATCTCGGAGACGTGGATCAGCCCCTCGACGCCCTGCTCGAGCTCGACGAAGGCGCCGTAGTCGGTGAGGCTCACGACCTTGCCCTTGACGCGCGCGCTCACCGGGTACTTGATGGTCGCGGTGGTCCAGGGGTCGGCCAAAAGCTGCTTCATGCCGAGCGAGACCCGCTCGGTGTCGCGGTCGAACTTCAGCACCACCACGCGCACGTCGTCGCCGACGGCGATCACCTCGCTCGGGTGGTTGATGCGGCCCCACGACATGTCGGTGATGTGCAGCAGGCCGTCGATGCCGCCGAGATCCACGAACGCGCCGTACTCGGTGATGTTCTTGACCGAGCCCGTCAGCACCTTGCCCTCCTCGAGCGTCTCGAGGGTCTGGGTCTTGCGCTCGGCGTTCTCCTCTTCGAGCACCGCCTTGCGCGAGAGCACGATGTTGCCGCGCTTCTTGTTCACCTTGATCACGCGCATGCGGAGCTCCTGCCCCTTGAGCGCGTCGAGGTTGCGGACGGGCCGTACGTCCACCTGGCTGCCGGGCAGAAAGGCGCGGACCCCGATGTCCACGGCGAGGCCGCCCTTCACCCGCTCGATCACCCGGCCCACGACGACGCGGCGCTCCTGGTAGGCGCGCTCGACGTCGTCCCAGACCTTCATCTTCTCGGCTTTTTCCTTGGAGAGGACCACATAGCCGTCGCGGTCTTCGGTCTTCTCGATCAACACGTCGACCGAGTCGCCGGTCTTCACCACGATCTGGCCGGTCTCGTCGCGGAACTCCTCGAGCGCGATCATGCCCTCGGACTTGTAGCCGACGTCGACGATCACCTCGGACTCGGAGACCCGCAGCACGACGCCTCGCACCACCTCGCCCTCGGCGAAGTTGCGGAAGCTGACGTCGTACATGTCGAGGAGCTTCTCGTACTCCTCGGGGTCGAACCCGGGCTCGGTGGGCAGCTCGTCTTCGAGCGGCGGGTCGGATGCGCCACGGGGTGCTTTGGCTGCGACGGTCTTGTGGGGCTTCTCGGTCTCCGGCATGAGTGGGACTTGTGTCCTCCAGCTTTCTCGAGATTTGTCCGGCGGGGGTGGGCGGCACGCCCCTGTAGGGCGGGTCCGACACCGTCCACGGCCAAACGTCGAATCGTAAGCGAGTCAGTGGGATGCTGTCAAGGACGCGGGCCGGCCAGGAGCCGTTCGGCCGTCGCCAGGAGGGCCTCGACCGTCGACGGCGACGCGACCGCGCGCACGTCCAGGCCGCTGGCGCGGGCGGTGGCCTCGGTGGTCGGGCCGATGACCGCGACCGGGAGGCCGGCCGCCCGCGGGCCGGCGGCCCGGGCGAAAGCCTCGACAGCCGAAGGAGATGCGAAGAGCACCAGGTCGAAGCCGTCCTCGAGGCAGCGCGCCACGGCGGCGTCCAGCCCCGCGGGCTCGATCGTCGTGTAGGCGGCGACCACGTCCACCCGGGCGCTCAGCCGGCGGAGCCCTTCAGCCAGCGCATCCCGGGCGGCCGTCGAGGTGGGCAGCAGCACCCGCTTGCCGCCCAGGCTACGCTCCGAAAAAGCTGCCAGCAGGCCTTCCGCGCTGTAGTCCTGCTTCGGCTCGAGCGCCACGCGGTCCTCCGGAAACGAGGAGCGCAGGGCGATGGTCGTGGCCGGACCCACGCTCGCGAGCTTCGCGCGCACCGAGAGCCGTGGATACAGGCCGAGCACGGTCAGCCGCGTGAGCAGGGCCGCGACCGCGTTCGGGCTCGTCAGCACGATCCAGTCGTAGTGGTCGAGCTCGCCCAACGCCGCGTCGAGCGGCCCGGGATCCTTGGGAGGCACGATCTCGATGGCCGGCACTTCCAGCACCGTCGCTCCAAGCTCCTGAAGCCGCTCCACCAGGCTCGCGGTCTGGCCCTGGCGCCGGGTCACGACGATGCGACGGCCTTCGAGCGACCCCACCCTCACCCCCCGATCAGCGACCGCGCTCCCTGGGTCATGAGCTCGTCCGCCACCGCGCGCCCGAGGGCGTCGCCATCCTCTCCGCGACGCTCGGCGCGCAGCATGGCGCCGCCGTCCCGCGCGGCCACGAATGCCACGAGCTCCAACCCCGGGCCCTCGGCGAAGGCGTGGGCCCCGAGCGGCACGTTGCAGCCGCCGCGGAGTGCCGCCAGGAACGTCCGCTCGGCCGATACGGCCCGGGCGGTGGCCGGGTGATCGAGCGGGGCCACCGCGTCGCGCACCACCTGGTCGTCCTCGCGACACTCGAGCGCGATCGCTCCCTGCCCCGGCGCCGGCACGAAGCGGCGAGGGTCGAGCGCCTCGGTCACCTCTTCGGCGCGCCCGAGACGCAAGAGCCCGGCCATCGCCAGCAGGATCGCGTCGAAGCGCCCCTCGCGAAGCCGGCGCAGTCGCGTGTCGACGTTGCCGCGCAGGTCCTGGAGCGTCAGGTCGGGGCGCAGCGACCCGATGAGCGCCCGCCGCCTGAGGCTCGTGGTCCCGACCGTAGCGCCCGCGCGCAGCTCGGCTAGCCGCGGCCCGGACGAAACGAGGGCGTCGCGCGCGTCGGCGCGCTCGAGGATCGCGCTCAACACCAGCCCGGCCGGCAGCGACGTGGGCACGTCCTTGAGCGAGTGCACGGCGAGGTCGATCTCGCCGGCAACGAGGGCCTCCTCGATCTCCTTCAGGAACGCGCCCTTGCCCCCGACCGACTCGAGGCGCCGGTCCTGCACGAGGTCGCCGGTCGTGGTGATCACGCGCAGCGTCACCTGGTACCCGTGCGACTCGAGACGCAGCTTCACGTGCTCGGCCTGCCACAGCGCGAGCGCGCTGCCCCGGGTCCCGATCCGAACCCGGCTCACAGGTCGAACAGCCGGCGCACGATGCCCACGTGGTCGATCTGCCCGTGGCCCGCCAGCTGCTTGAGGCGGACCGTCGGCGCGTGCAGCAGCTTGTTGACGATCGCCGTGGTCGCCGCGTCGAGCGCGCTTTCCTGCTCGGGCGTGAGCGGTCCCAGCCGGCGCCGGGCCTTCTCGAGCTCGGCCCTGCGGATCTCGTCCGCGCGCTTGCGCAGCTCGACGACGAGCGGCACCACCTCGAGCGAGCGGCGCCACTCGAGGAACTCCCGCACCTCCTCCTCGACGATGCTCTCGGCTGGCGCGGATTCCTTCTTGCGCTCGCGCAGGTTGGCGGTCGCGACCTGCTGCAGGTCGTCGATGTCGTAGAGGAACACGCCTTTGACCTTCCCCGCGTCCTCGGCTATGTCGCGCGGCACGGCAATGTCGATCAGGAACAGCGGCCGGCCATGGCGCGCGGCCTGCGCCGCCTCCACGTCCTCGCGCGCGACCACGACGCCCGGGGCGCCGGTGCCGCTGATCACGATGTCGGCCCGGCCGAGCTCCGAGCGCAGCGCCTCGAACTGCGCGGCACGCCCGCCAAGGCTCATGGCGAGCTGCTCGGCCTTCTCGAAGGTGCGCCCGCCGAGCACCGAGGCCCGGGCGCCGCGCCGCACCATCTGGCGCGCCGCGAGCTCGCTCATCTTGCCGGCGCCCACCAGCAGCACCGAGCGGCCGTGGAGCGCGCCGAAGATCTTGGTCGCGAGCTCGACCGCGACGTGCGACAGCGCGACCGCGTTCTTGCCGATCGCCGTCTCGCTGCGGACGCGCTTGGCCGCGCCGATCGAACGCGTTCGGAGGCCGTTCAGCACCGAGCCCAGGCTTCCGGCCTGCTCGGCCGCCTGGTAAGCGTCCTTCACCTGGCCGAGGATTTGCGGCTCCCCGAGCACCATCGAGTCGAGGCTGGCGGCCACGCGGAATGCATGCCGCACGGCCGGCTCGCCTTCGAGCAGGTAGAGGTGCTTCAGGGTTTCCTGCGGGTCCCGCCCGTGGTACCGCGCGAGGAAGTCCGCCACCGCGCGCACCGGGTTCTTGTCGGAGCGCCCGTAGACCTCGACACGGTTGCAGGTGGACAGGATCATGGCCTCGCCCAGACCGGCCTCCTGCTTCACGCGCTCGAGCGCCCGGCCGAGCTCGTGCTTCGGGAAGGCCAAGGCCTCGCGCACGGCCACCGGCGCCGTCTCGTGGTTCAGGCCGACGACGACGATCACCGGGACGCCACCGACACGGCCGGCACCAGCGTGGCCCAGCCGAAGGTGAACACCACGACCGCGAAACCCGCGATCGCGAGCCACGCGGCCCGGCGCCCGCCCCAGCCCCAGCGCCAGCGCGCCACCAGGATCGCCATGTAGATGAGCCACGCGACGAGGGCGGCCCACTCCTTCGGGTCGCCCGTCCAGTAGACTCCGTGCAGGCTGTGGTTCCAGAGGAAGCCGGTCAGGATCGCGAGCGTCAGGAAGCCGGAGCCGCCGAGGACACTCCTGCCGCCGATCGTGTCGGAGCGCTCGAGGCTCGGGAACAGGTAGTAGAAGCGCCGCGGCGAGCGGGTCAAGAGCTCACGCTCCTGGAACAGGTAGAGCAGCCCCATCGTGAAGGCGACGAAGAACGCGCCGTAGCCGAAGACCGCGAGCAACAGGTGGATCGGCAGATAGAGGCTGCGCAGCACCGGATCGGCGCGCCCGGAATCGGGCGTCAGGTTGGCGATGAACACGAGCCCGAACACGAAGGGATAGGCGAAGAGCGAGGCCGCCTCCAGGCGCGTCGTCACCTGCACTAGCAGGAACACGAGCACGATGGCCCAGGCCAGGAAGGAGGCGCCGTCGCGGAGGCCGATCGCCGGGAAGTGGCCGGCCTCGGTCCAGCGCTGCGCGAGCGCGGCGGTGTGGAACGCAAACCCGAGCAGCGTCGCGACCAGGCTGAGCGTCGTGAGCGTGCTGCGCCGAAACACCGCGTGCCGCAGCGCATGCAGCGCCCCCGCCGCATAAAAACCGAGCGTGATCAGCAGATAGACGCGCGAGCCCATCAGGCTGATAGCGAATCTATCACGGCAACACCGGCGGGCCTGGGGGGGCGGAGCCCCCCCAAAACATGAACGCCAGAAACAGCCTGTGAGCCTCGTTGCGTCCCTAGTCCCAGAGCTGCTGGATGACTGATGTTCGTTGCGCCGCTCTATCGTGCCTGCCACCGGCCCCCGCGCCAGAGCATCAGGCGCACGCGCGCGCTGCCGCCGCTGACGCGCACGGCGGCTTGAGCGGCGTCGCCGGCCAGGTAGAACGTGCCCGGCGTCGCGGTCCCGAATGGCGAGAAGGACAGGATGTCCGAGTGGCCGAAGCGAACGGGGTCTCCCGACAGCGGGCCGCTGTCCGGCGGCAGCCTTGGCACACCCGGGTTGATGCCGACGTGCACGCCGGGCGCTCCCCCAGTGAGCGGGTAGGGACCGGAGATGCGCCGATCCTCGCCGGAGGCGATGTCGACCGAGCGCACGCCATTGCCGTTTCCGTCGGCGTAGACCGAGTAGAAGACACGGCCGTCGTCCTCACGCTCGAAGCGGATCGCCGTGTAGACGCCCGAGCGCACGGCTTCGGACCAGGCGAGGCGGAACTGCGATCTGAACTGCTGCCCCGCCCCGACGATGTGCGCGTCCGCGAAGCGAGCCCGAAACGCCGGAGCGGCCACGGCCGCCATCACCAGGATGACGCCGATCGCCGTGGTCGCCTCGACGAGCGAGAAACCGCGGTTGCCCATGACGAGGCTCCAGAGTGAGAAGGGCGGCCCGCCGACGGCCGGAGCGCGAGGCTCCCGGCGGGCCGCCCGGCACACTCACTTCACCGCGGCCTTCGCGGCGTCGCCGACGGTGAGCCAAGCCTCGAGCTTGGCGAGGTTCTTCTCGCCGATGCCCTTCACGTTCATCAGCTCCTGCGTGGAGCGGAACGCGCCCGACTTCTGCCTCTGCTCGACGATGCGCGCGGCGAGCTTGGGCCCCACGCCACGCAGGGCCGTGAGCTGCTCGACGCTGGCGGTGTTGATGTTGATGCGCGCGGTCGGCTCGGGCTTGGAGGCGGCGTTGGCGAGGCCCGGCACGACGAGAACGGCGAGTGCCGTGGCGAGCACGGCGGCGACGAAGCGACGATAGGTCATGGAAATCTCCTTTTGGTTCAAGGTCGCCGCGCGGCGGACCCCGGCGGAAGTGGCGCGCGGCCTCGCGGACCGCCTTTCCGTCACGTTCGCTCGAGGACGTCACGGCGCCCGGAGTACCGTCTCTCCCAGCCGGCCTCCGGGCGCCGTGCCGCCGCACGACGGTTCCTGAAGAGGCAACGCGAGTGCCAGCGGAGGCCGTGGCGCGCAACTCACTCATCGTCAATGGCTTGGGACCGGCTGCGGTCTCTCAAGCCCGGCGGGCTTCGTCAAGCCGCGTTGACGCACGGCTCGCCGGTTCCTTGGCAAGCCACGCGAATCGTGCGCCTTGGCGTCATGTCATGCGGCGGTGACGCCGCACGCGCCTTGACGGCGCCGGGTGACCCGCTTCGGCTACTCGCGCGAGAAGCGCTTCAGCCAGCCCTCGACGTCGGTCTCGCGCTCCGGCTTCTCCCGAGGCGCGTCGCGGGCGCGACCGCGCGGCTTCGCCTCGCGCCCGAGCGCGTTCCACTCGTGCGCGCGCAGCACGCGAGCCCCACGGGTCCGGGCGTAGGAATAGACTGGCTTGTCGGAGGTGACGACGATCAGCTCACCGGGCCGCGGCGCGCCGTCGACGATCTCGCGAATCAGGGAGTCGGCGTCACGACCCGGGCCCGGGAAGCGCACCGTGACCGCGCCGAGGCTTTGGTCCGTGAGCTCGGGGCGGAAGGGTGCGCCGTCGAAGACGATCGTCGCCCGCGCTCCCTTCGCCCGGCAGAAGCCGGCGACGCGGCGCACCACCTCGTGTCGGCCGTCACCGGGCACCGCGGGGCCGCCCCACGAGCCGAGCAGGTTGTTCCCGTCGATGAGGTAGGGCACGGGCGCTTCGCGGGAGGTCGAGAGCCGCTAGATCCGCAGCAGGCCGCGGAGGAACCCCTGGCGTTGCGACTGCTTTTGCATCAGGAACAGCTGCTCGAGCTCCCCGGCGTCGACGAAGAAGCCCTCGCAGAACGTGCAGCGGTCGATCTCGATCCCCTGCAGCGCCTCCACCTTGAGGTCGTGCCCGCACTTCGGACACTTCATGTAGTGGAGCGCCTTCAGCCTCTCGCTCTCCGCGGCTGTCTGTGACGCCCGCCGTTCGGCCTCCCGGGCCTCGCGTGCCAGACGCGCCTCCTCGAGCAGCTTCTTTTCGTTCTCACGGAACCAGTCGTTCTCGCGCTGCCGGCCGTGTTCGTCCACGCCCACACCTCCCGGTCCGAACAGTGTAGCGGTTGTCTCGAAATCATGTCAACGAATGTAGGCGAACGTGCTATGATTTCTGGAGATTTTCGGGCCCAGGGCCTGTGCGGGTCTCCGGGTCACGCCGGCAGCGGAGGACGGGATGGCGGAAGCGTTCCCGGTGAGCGGGAACATCGACCCTTTGTCGTTCCCCCATCTCCTTGTGGACCTTCATCGCCACGGGGCCACGGGCTCGCTCAAGGTCACAGGTCCCCTTCACCCCAAGGCGCTGTATTTCCGCGGGGGGCGTGTCCTCTTCGGCTCTTCCAACGACCCGCGCGACCAGCTCGGCGCGATCCTGATCGACAGCGGCCGGATCACGCGCGACCAGCTCGACGAGGTCAACGCCAAGGTGGGTCCGGGCAACCCGCTCGCGAAGGTGCTGGCGGAGAGCGGCTTCGTCAACCAGCGCGAGCTCGGTGAAGCGGCGCGCATGAAGGTCGAGAGCATTCTGGCCGACGTGCTCTCGTGGGAATCGGGCACGTTCGAGTTCGAGGACGGCGTGCTGCCCAAGGGGGCCGTCGACCTCAAGCTGTCGACCGAGAAGCTGCTGCTCGCTTCGGTCCAGCGCATCACCGACCGGGCGTTCGCCCTGCGCCATGTCCAGCTCCAGACCGTGCTCGAGCCATTGCCCGACGGAGAGTCCGCGCTCTCCGAGGTACGAGCCGACGTTTGGCCACTCTACGAACGACTCGACGGCCGGCGCACGCTCAAGGACGCGATCGCTCTCACGCGGCTCGACGACTTCGATGCCGCAAAGACCGTCTGTGCGATGCTGTTCCTCGGCATCGTGCGGCGCAAGGCCGCAACCGACCCGGAGCTGGATCTCGCCGAGCAGGCGCAGAGCGGTTTCGGCGACGACGCCGGGGCGATGTACACAGCCCCGCTCACCTCCGTGGCGGTGGCCGACCTCGCGCCGTCGACCGGGTTCGCGTTCTCCGATGCCACGCCGGGCTACCCCGTGCCGGAGCTCGAGCCGGAGCCCGAGGGTGCGGCCCACAACTCCGAGGTCGCTACCCGACGCGCCGAGCCTTTCCCCGAGGTCGAGCCGGAGCCGGAGGCCGAGCCTCCGGTCTTCAGCGCGGACACCACGATGCTGCCGGGGGCGGCGTCCATCTTCACGATGGCCGACTACTTGAAGCGCGCCGAGGCCCCGCCGGAGCCGAGGCTGGCCTACGAGCCGAAGACCGAAGAGGCGTCGCCCGAGACCGTCTACGGCATGCCGGCACCGTCGTTCGAGTCGACACCACCCGCGCGGTCCGGCGAGCCATCGTACGACTCCCTCACGACGAGCCAGAAGGCGCCCGTCGTCGAACCGGTCGCTCCCGCGCCGCCCTGGACTCCCGAGCCGGCCGCCGAGACCGTATACGCCTCTTACGCCGCCAGCGAGCCGCCAGCGGTCCTGCCTGAGCCCGTTCCGCGGCTTCCACCGCACGCACCGGCGTCGCGCCTCAGTCAAGAAAACCTCGCGGCGCTCGATGCCCTGCTCAACCCAGCGAGCGCGGGCAGCCGGACGACCGGCGAGCGACCTCGCCAGGAGCGATTCGAGCCGCAGTTCCGCCCGCCGACGACGCCTCCGCGCAAGGCGCCACAGCGCCAGCCAGCCGCGAGGCGCTCGCGCATTCCCCTGATCGCGGCGGGCGTCGCGGGAGTCGCGTTCGCCACCGTCGCGGCTTGGTACGTCCTGCTGCGAGCGCCCGAGCCGAGCGCGACGCCACGGCCCGCCCCGCCCGCCACGGTGGCTGCCGCTGTCCCTGCGACGACGCTTCCGACACCCGCGCCGGCCGCGACCCCGCTGCCCTCCCCCGTGCCCGCGGCCACGGTGGCCGCGACCCCGACACCCGTGGCGACGCCGGCCGCGACTCCCCCGCCGCCCGCAGCTACCCCCGCGACGCCTTCGCCTGTGCCCGCTCCAACGGCACGGCCTGCAGCCACGTTAAGGCCCTCGGTGGCAACGCAAGCGTCCGGCGATGGGCGGGCCCTGCTGCGGCAGGGATCGTTCGCCGAAGCCGCCCAGTCGTTCGCAGCGTCGCTCGGTCCCGCGGCCCGCGGCCGCTTCAGCTACCAGCTCCTCACTGCATGCGCTCCGGAGACGATCGCCAAGGCCGTCCAGGCCGCGCCGGGGGACGAGCTCATCATCCTGCCGGTGACGTTCCAGGGCCGCAGCTGCTACCGCCTGCTCTGGGGCGTCTACGACAATCGCACGGCTGCGGAGGCCGCGCGTGAGAGCGTGCCTGCCTACTTCCGTCAGGGCGGCACATCGCCGCGCTTGTCCCCTCTTCCCGAGCTCTTGCCCTGATCGTGTGCGGCCGCACGCTCCTGGCTGTCGCGCTCGTCGCGGCAGTCCGCCCGGCCGGAGCCGACTCGATCGTGCTCACGAGCGGGCGCGTGATCGAGGCGGAGCACGCCTGGCTCGAGGGCGCGGATGTCCGTTACGTGATGAACGACACGATCTACTCGGTCCCCCGCGAGCTCGTGGTGCGGGTGGAAACGAGCGACGGCGGGCCCGGGCTCGAGGACCCGGACGTGCGCAAGAGCCGGGAGCGGCTGGCCGCGGGGCAGCCGCAGGAGGCGCTGCGCTACGCGCGGCTCGCCCTGTTTCGTCAACCTCAGTCCGTGACGGCGCTGCAGGCGCTGGCCGCCGCGCAGGTCGCGCTCGGCGACTCGACGCGCGCACGCGAGACGGCCGCGGAAGCGCTCGCGCTAGAGCCGGGAAGCCCGCTGTCGCTCGAGCTCCTCGGCGATGCTCTCGTGGAGGCCGGCGACTTTGCCGCGGCGCGCGCGCACTACCGGCTCGCCGCGGATGCGGCGCCGCAGCCGCGCGTCCACAAGAAGCTGGAAGCGCTCGGCCCGGTGGCCGCGTCGGTCTCGAGCGCGCGCTTCCGGATCCGCTTCGACGGCGCTGCCGACGAGCCGCTCGGTCTCGCGGTGCTGAGCGTGCTCGACCGGGCATGGGAGGATCACGAGCGCCGGCTCGGTTTCGCCCCGGACTTCCCCGTGACGGTCGTGCTCCAGACCGCCCGGGCCTTCCAGGACACGACGCGCGCACCGGGCTGGGCGGCCGCCTGGAACGACGGCACGATCCGCGTGCCCGTGATGGGCCTCGACCGGCCCACCACAAGCCTCGTGCGCGTGCTGCGTCACGAGGTAGCCCACTCGTTCGTGGCCTCGCGCACCGGGGCGAACTGCCCGACATGGTTGCAGGAGGGTCTAGCGCAATGGCTCGAGGGGGGCGACCCGGATCGGGAGGACGCGACCCTCGCGAGCCTCGCGCGCGGCGCGGCGCTGCCGCGCCTCGACTCGCTCGAGCAGGCCTTCCTGGGCCTGCCGGAAGCCCGGGCGCAGGTGGCGTACGCGGAGAGCCTCTCGGCCGTGGCCTACGTCCTGAAGCACCACGGAGAGGACGGGCTTCGGCGTCTGATCGCGGCGCTCGCCACCGGCTTGAACGCAGCCGAAGCCTTGCCTTCCGCCATCGGCCTCACTTACCCCGACCTCCAGCGCGCGTGGGAACAGCGCCTCGTGGCCGGTCAGCAGTAGACAACGGGCAACGAGCGCAACCGCATTCACTGCGGCGTAAGCGGGCGGGGGAGCGTCGCTGAGCAACCGAAACGGACAACGAAAAACGAACAACGGAAAACGAACAACGGAAAACGAACAACGGAAAACGAACAACGAACAACGGACAACGGGCAACGCACGAAGTGGCTGGAGAATCAGCGGGGGGGCATCTCGCCCCCCCGAGCCCCCCAGGGCGGTGTTCGCGAAGCGGGCCTGTAAGCCGGATTCTGTCACCGCCGCTTGCGCGGCGGGCAGCGATCATTCCTCTAGCCCCGCGGTTGCCCGCGGGGTCCAGCAACCAACCCGGGGGCATCGGCCGGGCCGACCTCAAACGCCCCCCTATTCGGCCTTGCTCCGCGTGGGGTTTTCCCTGTCCCGCCGTGTCACCACGACGGCGGTGCGCTCTTACCGCACCTTTTCACCCTTGCCACCCTCGGAGTTTCCCCCGCGAGTTCGGCGGTGTCGCTTTCTGTGGCACTTTCCCTGGGGTCGCCCCCGCTGGCCGTTAACCAGCACGCCGCCCTATGGAGTCCGGACTTTCCTCCCCGGCTGATGCGTCGCCGCGGCGACCGCCCAGCCCGCTCCGCGAACGACTACAGAGTACCACTCGAAAGAACTCCCAGAAACGGCTGCCCACGATCGGGACGGAAGCAGAACGAAACGACGGCAAGGGATCTGTGGACCGGCTTTTCGGGGGGCTGAGCGCCCCCCGTGCCCCCGCTGACTAGCCGTCCTGCTCCTGGCTGATGCCGTAGGCCTCGAGCTTCTTGTAGAGGTTGGAGCGCGGCGTGCCGATGGCCGCAGCCGTGGCCGAGATATTCCAGCCACTCTCGCGCAGCTTCTGGACCAGGAACGCGCGCTCGGCGCCCTCCTTGAAGTCGCGCAGCGTCGCGGCCGCGGCGGCGGGCGCGTCGTCGGCCGGCCGGCGCAGGACGTCCTTCAGGTGCTCGGGGCGCACCTCGTCGTCCTCGACCATGATCAGCATGCGCTCGACCGCGTTTTTCAGCTCGCGGACGTTGCCGCGCCAGGCGTGCCTGCTGAGCGCCGCGACTGCCTCCGCGCTGAAGCCCCGAGGCCGCACGTTGTTCTCGGTGCGGAACTGGCGGCAGAAGTGCTCGACGAGCGGGGCGATGTCCTCGGGCCGCTCGCGCAGCGCCGGCACGGCGATCGGCACCACGGAGAGCCGGAAAAACAGGTCCTCGCGGAAGCGGTCGTGCGCGATCTCCTCCTCGAGGTTCTTGTTGGTGGCGGCGATCACCCGTACCTCGACCTGGATCGTCTTCTGCGAGCCGATCCGCTCGACCTCGCCCTCCTGCAGCACGCGCAGCACCTTCGCCTGCGTCCGCAGGCTCATGTCGCCCACCTCGTCGAGGAAGATCGTCCCGCGATGCGCCAGCTCGAACTTGCCGATCTGCTTCTCGGTGGCGCCGGTGAAAGAGCCCTTCTCGTGGCCGAACAGCTCGCTCTCGATCAGCTCTTCGGGGATCGCGGCGCAGTTGACCTGGACGAAGGCCTCGTCCGCGCGCAGCGAGTTGCGATGGATCGCGCGCGCGACCAGCTCCTTGCCCACGCCGCTCTCGCCGGTGATCAGCACGGTCGCGCTCGTGGGTGCCGCGCGGCGCACCGCCTCCCACACCCTCTCGAGCGCCTGGCTCTCGCCCATCATGCGGTAGCGATCGTCGAAGACGAGCCGCAGCCTGCGGTTCTCCTCGCTGAGACGCTTTTGCCCGAGCGCGTTGCGCGCCGCGATCAGGATCCGCTCGCTGTCCGGCGGCTTCTCGATGAAGTCGAACGCCCCCAGCTTCACCGCCTCGACCGCGGTCTTGACGGTTCCGTGGCCGGACAGGATCACCACCGGCAGCGCGGCATCCTTCTCCTTGAGCCGCTTCAGCACCTCGAGCCCGTCGACCTGCGGCATGCGCACGTCGAGGAACACCAGGTCGGGGGCCTCCTGCTCGGCGAGCTTGAGCCCGACCGGGCCGTTGGCGGCCTGGAGCGTCTCGTAGCCCTCGTACTCGAAGATCATCTTCAGCGAGGAGCGCACGGCGTCCTCGTCGTCGATGATCAGCACGCGCGGCTTCACGGCCGCTTTTCCACGTAGACGCGGGTCAGGAAGGAGTTCGGCGGGCGCGGGCGGTAGACGTAGAGCCAGGCGGAGGCCCCCGGCTCGAGCGAGCTCAGCACGCGCTTGTAAGCCGCGACGTCAGGCGTCGGTTTTCGGTTGATCTCGACGACGAGGTCGCCGTCCTCGAGCGCGTCGACACCGGGGTCGGCGCCGAGCACATCCCGCACCACGACGCCGATGCGTTCGGGCGGGACGCGCAGCTCCACGCGCGTCGCCACCGGCAGGTTTCCGACCTGCAGCCCGATCGCGTCGCCCTTGCGCGCCGGCGCCGCCGTGGGCGTCGCCGGTACCGGCTCCTGGACCTCGTCGGCGCCCCTCGCCTCGAGGCGCGCCAGGAGCACGAGCGGGCGCCCGTCCCGGACCACGCCGAGGCGCACCTCCGAGCCCGGCCGGAGCGCCGAGATGGTGCGCACCAGGCCGTCTCCGTCCTCCACCGCCTGGCCCGACACGCTCCTGATCACGTCCCAGCGCCGCAGGCCGGCCTTCGCGGCCGGCTCGCCGGCCATGGCGTCGAGCACCAGCGCGCCGCGCGTGTCGGCGAGGCCGATCATGCGGGCGAGGTCCGGGTCCAGCTCGTGAAGCTCGATGCCCAGGTAGCCTCGTTCGACGCGGCCGCGGTCCCGGAGCTGGCCGAGCACGGCCCGCGCGACGTTGATCGGAACGGCGAAGCCGATTCCCTGCGCTTCGCTGCTCACCGCGGCGCTGATCCCCACCGCCTCGCCGTGGCGGTTGACGAGCGGACCGCCCGAGTTGCCGGGATTGATGGCGGCGTCGGTCTGGATGTACGCGTCGAAGGACTGGTTCCAGATCTTTCGCCGCAGCGAGGACACGACGCCCACCGTGACCGTGTGGTCGAACTCGAGCGGGTTGCCGATCGCGCACACCCAGTCGCCCACCCGCAGCCGGTCCGAGTCGCCGAGTCTCACCGTCGGCAGGCCGCGCGCTTCGAGCTTGAGCAGCGCCAGGTCCGTGCTCGGGTCGGAGCCGACGAGCCGCGCGGGCAGCTCACGCCTGTCGGCGAGCCGCACCCGGATCCGGCCGGGGCCCGGGACCAGGTGGTGGTTCGTGAGGACGTAGCCGTTCGGATCCACGATAAAGCCGGAGCCCTCGCCGCGGCTGGGCCGGTCGAGCGCCGGGGCGTCCACCACGCCCTCGTGCGACTCCGCGGTCGCGTCCTCGATTACGTCCACGTGGACCACCGCGGGGTTGACCTGGGCCACGACGTCCGCGAAGGACGGAGCCGAGCCGAAGAGGCCCGGCGGCGACATCGGGGCAGAGACGCGCCCGCCGCCGCCCGCCAGGTAGCCGATCGAGCCGGCCACGAAGGCCGCGAGGGCCAAGCCCAGCACGAAGGTGGCACGCGTCATGCGCTTCAGTATAGCAATCAGCCGGCGGCGAGCCGCGCCCGGAACTCCGCCTCGTCAATCACGCTCACGCCGAGCTCGCGCGCTCGCTCGAGCTTGGAGCCGGCCTCGCGGCCCGCCACCACGACCGCGGTCTTCTTCGATACCGTGCCGGTGACGCGGCCGCCACGGACCTCGATCGCGGCCTTCGCCTCGTCCCGGCTCATCGAGTCGAGCGCCCCGGTCAGCACGAACTGCTGCCCCTGGAACGCGAGCGAGCCGGGCTCGCCCTCGGCCTCCTGGACGCGCAGGCCCGCAGCCTCGAGGCGCGCCACGAGCTTCTGGTTGACAGGGTCGCGGAACCAGGCGTGGACCGATCCGGCCACGGCAGGGCCGATCTCGTAGATCTCGTCGACCACTTCGGTGTCGGCCGCCGCCAAGGCGTGCAGGCTGCGGAAGTGGCGCGCCAGCAGCATCGCGGCCCGCGCGCCCACGAAGCGGATCCCGAGTCCGAAGATCAGGCGGCGCAGCTCGCGCGAGCGGCTGGCGGCGATCGCCGCCAGCAGGTTCCGCGCCCCGAGCGATTCCCCTTTCTTCGCTTTGGGCGCGAAGAGTGGAGCGAGGTCCTCGAAGCGCAGGCTGTAGAGGTCGGCGAAGTCGCGGACGAGGCCCTTTTCCAAGAGCTCGTGGACGAGCGCGTCGCCGAGGCCCTCGATGTCCATCGCCTCGCGGCGCGAAAAGTGCTTGAGGCGCTCCTCGACCTGCGCCGGGCACGAGGCATTCGGGCAGCGCCGGTCGACACCACCCTCGGCGCGCACGGCATCGGTCCCGCAAACCGGGCAGCGCTCGGGTGGCGTCCACGGCTCGCTGCCGGGCGGCCGCTTCTCGAGAACCACACCCACCACTTTCGGGATCACCTCGCCGCCCCGCTCGACCCGCACCGTGTCGCCGATGCGCACGTCCTTGCGGGCGATCTCTTCCTCGTTGTGGAGCGTGGCGCGGCCCACGGTGGTCCCCGCGAGGAACACGGGCTCGAGCTGCGCGACCGGCGTGAGGCGGCCGGTGCGGCCCACCTGCACCTCGATCGCGCTTACGGCCGTCTCGGCCTGGACCGCCGGGTACTTGTACGCGATCGCCCAGCGCGGGAACTTCGACGTCGAGCCGAGCTCCTGCTGCAGCGCGAAATCGTCCAGCTTCACCACGACGCCGTCGATCTCGTACGGAAGCTCCTCGCGCCGGTCGCGCCAGGCGTCGATCGCGCGGACCACCTCGTCGATGCCCAGGCAGCGCTGCGATTCGGGGTTGCTGCGCAAGCCCCAGGAACGGAGCCGCTCGAGCGCCTCCCACTGGCTCTTCACCACCGGCCCGCGCAGGTGGGCGATCCCGTAAAGGAACAGCTCCAGGCCGCGCTTCTCCACGACTCTCGCGTCGAGGCTCTTCATGGTCCCAGCGGCGGCGTTGCGCGGGTTGGCGAACGGCTCTTCCTCGGCCTCCTCGCGCTCGCGGTTGATCGCCGCGAAGCGCGAGCGCGGCAAGTACACCTCGCCGCGCGCCTCGAGCTCCTGGGGCACGCCCACTCCTACGAGCTCGAGCGGTATCGCCCGGATCGCGCGCGCGTTCGGCGTCACGTCGTCTCCACGCACGCCGTCGCCACGCGTGACCGCGCGCACCAGCCGGCCCGCCTCGTAGTGGAGCGCCATCGACAACCCGTCGACCTTCAGCTCGGCGGTGTAGGCGACCGGGCGCTTCCCGACCACTCGGAAGATGCGCTCCTCGAACTCGCGCAGCTCCTCCTCCGAGTATGTGTTGTCGAGGCTCAGCATCGGGACCCGGTGCACGAACGCCGGGAACCCGGAGGAGGGCGTCTCCCCCACGCGCTGGGTGGGGCTCGTCGGCGTCACGAGCTCGGGGAACTCGCCCTCGAGCTTTCGCAGCTCGCGTTCGAGCGCGTCGTACTCCTGGTCCTCGATCTCCGGAGCGGCGAGCACGTAGTAGAGGCGCTCGTGGCGCCGGATCTCGTCCCGCAACCGGGCGATCCGCTTCTCGGCCTTCTCGCGCGTGGTCATGGGCGGCTTTTCCCGCCGGCGCGGTCAGTGGTCGCGGGCGAGGATGAAGCCTGGAAGCGCCTCGAGCGCCTCGCGGTAGGGCGACGGCTCGAAGGCAAACAGGCTGGCGCGTGCCTCGTCGGCGTAACGCTCGGCCATGCCGCTGGCCTCGTCGAGCGCGCCGCACTCGCGGGCGAGACGTACCAGGTCGTCGCGCGTCACGCGCGCGAAGGCCCGGTCCTCGAGGACCGCCCTGACCTTTTCCTCGGCCGCGCGACCGCCGCGCTGCAGCAGGAAGATCATTGGCAGCGTGACCTTGCCCTCGCGGAGATCGTTCGCCACCGGCTTGCCGAGCGTCTTCTCCTCGGCCGTGAAGTCGAGCAGATCGTCCACCATCTGGAAGCACAGTCCCAGGTTGAGCCCGTAGCCGGCGAGCGCCGCCTCGCGCTCGTCGCCCACGGCGCCCAGGATCGCGCCGATGCGTGTGCAGGCGGCGAAGAGATCGGCCGTCTTGCGGCGGATCGTGTCGACGTGGTCCTCCACGGTCGAGCGCATGTTGCCGTTGCGCTCGATCTCGAGAATCTCGCCCTCGATCAGGCGCAGTGTCACGTCCGACAGCAGGCGCAGGATCGGCAGGTTGTCCTGCGACAGCGCCATCGCCATCGCCTTGGTGTAGAGGAAGTCGCCGAGCAGGACCGTGAGGTCGTTGCCCCAGCGGCTGTTCACGCTGTGGCGGCCGCGCCTTGTGGTGGCTTCGTCGATGATGTCGTCGTGCAGCAGGCTCGCCGTGTGGATGAATTCCACGGTCGAGGCCAGCGTCACGGCGCGCTCGCCGCGGTAGCCAGAGAGGCGGCTCGCGAGCAGCAGTAGCGCCGGACGCACCCGTTTGCCCCCACCCTCCTGCACGTAGCGCCCGATCTCGCCGACGAGCGGCACGTCGGAGCGCACCTGGCTCCTGAACATCTCCTCGACGCGCCCGAGGTCGTCCTCGACCAGGCGCACGATGTCCTTCAGCCCCAGGACACTCGCCCGACCGAGGGGGTTCACCGCCGCCACGGTTACCGGTAGTTCGTGAACTGCATGTCGATGCCCAGGTCGGTGCTTTTCAGGAGCCGAATCACGCCCTGCAGGTCGTCCCGGTTCTTGCCCGAGACGCGGAGCTGGTCGCCCTGGATCGCCGTCTGCACCTTGAGCTTGCTGCCCTTGATCAGCTTGACGATTTCGCGGGCTTTGTCGGTGGGGATCCCCTTCTGCAGCGTGATGCGCTGGCGCACCGTGGCGCCGAGAGCCTGGTCGACGTTGCCGTAGCTCATCGCCTTCAGCGGGACGCCGCGCTTGACGAGTCGCTCTTCGAGCACGTCGCGCACGGCCTTGAGCTTGAACTCGTCGGCCGAGGCGAGTGCGATCTCCTCGCCCTGGAGCTCCACCGACGAGCCGCTTGCCTTGAGGTCGAAGCGCGTCTGGATCTCCTTCATCGCCTGGGCGATCGCGTTCTTGACCTCCTGGAGGTTGACGCTGCTCACGATGTCGAACGAGCTGTCGGCCATTCGGGATCGCTTCTCTGGGACTGGGGCTCCGGGCCGCCCGCAGAGCGGCCCGCGCGCTAAAGTGACGGATTCACGGCTGCATGTCAAACGCCACCACGGCTACAGTGAGCGGCGGAAAAGCCGTGCGTAGTTGCGCCGCGCGGCCTCCCCGATGGCCTCCGCGCTCACGCCCCGCAGGGCGGCCAGCTTGCGCGCCACCTCGACCACGAAGGCCGGCTCGTTGCGCTTGCCGCGGTGCGGCGGTGGCGCCAGGAAGGGCGCGTCCGTCTCGATCAGGAGCCGATCCTCCGGCACGTCACGAGCCACCTGCTGGATCACTTCGGCCCTCGGGAACGCCAGGATCCCGGAGAAGGAGATGTGCATGCCGAGCTCGAGCGAGCGGCGCGCGAGCTCGAGCCCGCCGGTGAAGCAGTGGATCACCCCGCCCGTCTCGCGGGCGTTTGCTTCTTCGAGGATCAGAGCGGTCTCGGCGTCAGCCTCGCGGGTGTGCACGACGATCGGCAGGCCGACGTCGCGCGCCAGGCGGATCTGGCGCCGGAACACCTCACGCTGGACGTCGCGGGGCGAGTAGTCGTAGTGGAAATCGAGGCCGATCTCCCCGATCGCCACCACGCGGCCCTCGCGCGCCAGGCCGCTGATCTCGTCGTAGGTCTTGGCTTTGGCGAGCCGGGCCTGATGCGGGTGAACGCCCGCCGTGGCCGGCAGGCGATGCGTCTCGGCCACCTGGAGCGCCCGCTGCAGCGCGCCGCCCTCGTCCAGCTCGCCCACCACCAGCATCTCGGCGAGCCCGGCCTCGCGCGCGCGCGCCACGACCTCGGCTCGGTCGGCGTCGAACTGCGGCAGGTCGATGTGGCAATGCGAGTCGATCACCGGGGGCACTCGCTCTGGATGTAGCCGAGCGCCTTCAAGTTCTCGCACTGCTCGCGCGAGAGCTGCGCCTCGTCCGAGCCCGGCGGCGCGCGACGCGCGAGCCGCAGCGTCCACGAGTGCAGCGCCTGGCGATAGTAGGCCGCGCGCAGCGGCTCCTCCTCGGCCACGTCCCGCGTCTCGCCCGGATCGGCCTCCAGGTCGTGGAGCCGCTCCTCGCCGGTGCGCGTGTCGAAGAAGAACTTGAAGCGCTCGTCGCGCAGCGCGTAGCGCGGACGGTCCCACACGCTGCGCGACAGCACGGCCGGCTTGCCCGGCGCGCCGAACAGCACCGGCAGCAGGCTTCTGCCCTGGAACTCGCGATCGGAGCCGCCCTTGCCGCGCACGCCGAAGACGTCGGCGACCGTGGGAGCCACGTCCAGCAGGTCGGCGAGCGCGCTCACCCGGAGCCGCGCCGGCCCCGAGCCCTTCGGGAAGCGGACGATCAGCGGGACGCGCACCGAGGGCATGAAGACGTGGACGTTGTGGCCGATCCAGCCGTGCTCGAGCAGCTCCTCGCCGTGGTCGGCCCCCACGATCACGACCGTGCGCTCGAGCAGCCCCTCCGCCGCGAGCGCGCGCACGAGCGCGCCCACCTGCTGGTCGGCGTAGGCCAGGTTCCCGTCGTAGAGCCGCACCAGGTGCTCGCGCTCCTCCTGGCTGAACGGCCGCCGGCCCTGGTTGACGTCCTGGAAGAAGCGGGAGTCCCGGCGCGCCGCCTTCGGGATCGGCCCATCGGGTCCGAAGCGCGTGTCGAAGGGCGGCTCGGGATCGTACGGGAAATGCGGCTCGCGGAAGTGGACGTACGCGAAGAAGCGCCGGGCGCGGTTCTGCTTCAGCCAGGGCGGCAGCAGCTTCTGGAACACGTCGCCGCGGCTGCCGAGCGTGCGGAATACCTCGTGGAACTCGGCGAAGCCGCGGTCGAAGCCGAACAGGCTTCCCGCGACGGCGTTCGCGACGAAACCCGCCGTGTGGATGCCCTGGGCCGACAAGAGCTCGGCCAGCGTGAGGCGGTCCTTCGGCAGCCGCGCCGAGAACGAGACCTCGCTGTGGTGGCGGTCCGGATGCTGCGAGGTCCACAGCGACGACATCGCGCCGAGCGTGTAGACGGCGGGCGTGTAGACACGCTCGAATACCACGCCCTCGGACGCCAGCCGGTCGATCTCGGGTGTCGTGTCGCGAGGGTAGCCGTAGGCGCCGAAGGACTGCGCGCGCGCCGCGTCGAGGACGACCAGCAGCACGTTCGCTGCCGACACGCTCTTGCGCAGCGGGTCGGCGCGCGCTTCGTGCGGAGCCGAGATCGGCTCGGGATCGAGCGGCTCGCCTCCTCCCGATCCGAGGACGCGCGGCGCTTTCAGCCGTCCCCAGGCGAAGCGGGGGCGGCCCGCCTCGCCCACGGCCAAGCCAATTCGCACGATGTCGCCCGCCCGTCCGGCGAGGCGCACCACCTGCTCGCCCGCCTTCCTGCCGCGGGCGTCGATCACACGGCTCCAGATCTCCCGCTCGCCTCCCGCCTCGTCCTCGAGCAGCACCCGGAACGAGGCGGCCCCGGCCGCGGCGCGCGCCGAATCCAGAAGCTCCGGCGTGAAGCGCAGCTCCGCCGCCGTCGGCAGTCGCAGCGCAAAGCTCACGATCGCGGGGCCGACGACCGTGAGCGTCGGCACGCCCTTCTCGTCGCCGGTCGCGAAGGGCCGGGGCGCGTCGCGCGCCAGCAGGTCTTCGAGCGACGCGTCCGCGGCGGGACCGGTGACGAGTGAATAGAAGGCAGCGGCGAGCTGCCGCCGGTCGAGGCTCTTCGGGTCCCCGTCCACAGGGGACGCGGTCCCGGCGAAGACGAAGCGCAGCCGGTTGTCGCCGGGCCGCTGGGCTTCTGCCGGCAGCGGGACGCGATAGCGGTGGCGGGCGTCGTTGAGGTCGAAGCGCTCGACGGGCGTCCCGTTGAGCCGCACCTCGACCGACTGACGGCTCACGCCCCGGAAGGGCGCCGCGTCGAGGATCGCCAGCCGCGGCAGGGCGGCGTCCCACGCGAACGCCACCTCGGCCTCGCCCTTCGACCACAGGAACGGCTCCGAGGCAGAGCCCGCCTCGCGGTGGAAGCCTTCGCTGAGGCGCGGCTCGGCGGCGGGCGTTCCGAAGCGGAGCACGTCGTTGGCGGACCACGTCTCGGCCACGGCTGCCCGCGCGGCCAGGTCGTAGACGACGGCCTTGGGCCGGCCCGGGCAGCCGGGCGTCAGCAGGGCGAGGGCCAGGATCGCGGCCGAGCGAGGTCTCACTTCACCTTCGTGCCCGGCGCCACCGAGGCGTCGAACGTGCAGAGCACCGCCTGGCCGCCCTCGGAGCCGGCCAGGACCATCCCGTTCGACTCGACGCCCATCAGCTTCGCCGGCTTGAGGTTCGCAACCAGCACGACCGTCTTCCCCACGAGGGCCTGGGGCTCATAGGCGTCCGCGATCCCGGCCACGACCTGCCGTGTCTCGCCGCCAAGGTCGACCTGGAGCTTCAAGAGCTTCTTCGAGCCCGCGATCTTCTCGGCCGCCGAGATCCTGGCGGCGCGGAGCTCCAGCTTCGCGAACTCGGCAATGTCGATGCGCTCGCCCGAAGGCGGCGCGGTGCTTCGGGGCTGCTCCGACGCGGGCTCGGGCTTCGGGGCGGCGGGAGGGGTGATCTCGAACACGGAGGTCTCCTTGGGGTCGATGCGCTTGTCCGCACGGGGGAAGAGGGGCGAGATGGAGCCGAGAGGCGCGCCCGGCTCGAGCCGGCCCCACGCCAGGTCGGCAGGCCCCGGCTCGCGCTCGCCGAGGGCGAGCATCGCGAAGATGCGCGCCGCTGCCCGCGGGATCACCGGCGAGGCGAGGACCGCGACCAGCCTCACGCCCTCGAGCAGTCGATACAGGAAGGCGTCGAGCTCGCCCTTGCGGGACGGCTCCTTTGCGAGCGACCAGGGCTCGGTCTGGACGATCGCCTGGTTCAGGCTCGAGACGAAGGCCCAGACCTCGCCCAGAGCGCCCGCGAAATCGAGATCCTCGTAGCGCGCGAGCGCGTACTCCGCCAAGAGCTTCGTCGCGACCTCGCCGAACAGCCGGCCGCCCGTGGCATCCTCGAAGGCGCGGAGCCGTGAGGTCGCGGCCGCCGCCTGCGGAGTGGCCACGAACCGCCGCCACGCCTCAAGGGCGGCCACGGTCGACGCCGGCTCCGCCGGTCGCGGTGGCACGTTTCCGTCGCAATAGCGCGCCACCATCGTCAGCGCGCGCGAGACGAGGTTGCCGAGGTCGTTCGCGAGGTCGGCGTTATAGCGGGAGTGGAAGGCCTGGTCCGTGAAGTCCCAGTCGGCCCCATAGGCCGCCTCCCGCAGCAGGAAATAGCGGGCGGCGTCCGATCCCAGCCGCTCGGCGAGCGCGACGGGATCGATCACGTTGCCGGTGGACTTCGAGAGCCTGCGGCCCTCGCGCGTGATGAAGCCCTGCGCGAACTCGCGCGTCGGCACCGGAACGCCGGCCGCATACAGGACCGCCGGCCAGTACAGGCAGTGGAAGCGGATGATGTCCTTGCCGATCAGGTGCAGTCGCTCGTGACCGCCTGCCCAGTAGTGGCGATAGTCGGGCGCGTCGTCGGCGAAGCCGAGCGCCGTGATGTAGTTCGAGAGCGCGTCCACCCACACGTAGAGCACGTGATCCGGCTGCTCAGGGACCGGGATGCCCCACTTCACCCGGGCGCGGCTCACGCTGAAATCCTTGAGGCCCTGCTTGATCACCCCCAGCACCTCGTTCTTGCGCGACTCGGGGCGGATCCGCAGCGTGTCGCTCTCGATCGTCTCGCGCAGCCAGTGCTCGTAGGCCGAGAGCCGGAAGAAGAGGTTCTCCTCCTCGGTCCATTCGCAGGGGCGCTCGTGGTCGGGGCAGACGTTGCCGGGCTGGCGCAGCTCTTCCTCGTCCTTGAAGCCCTCGCAGCGCGGGCAGTACCAGCCGGCGTAGGTGCCGCTGTACACGGCATCGCGCCCGTCGGGCGTCTTCGCCAGCCGCAGCCGCTCCCAGAGCCGCAGCACGCCGCGCTTGTGGAGCTCGTCGGTGGTGCGGATGAAGCGGTCGTAGCGGATGTCGTAGCGCCGCCACAGCTCGCGGAACGCCGCCGCGATGCGGTCGCAGTGCTCCTGCTCGGAGATCCCCTTCTCGCGGGCGATCCGCTCGATGTTCTGGCCGTGCTCGTCGGTTCCGGTGAGGAAGAACACGTCGTGGCCGGCGAGGCGCCGCGCCCGCGTCAGCGCGTCGGCCGCGATCGTCGTGTACGCGTGGCCGACGTGCGGCACGTCGTTCACGTAGTAGATCGGCGTCGTGAGGTACAGGATGCGTTTCGTGGCGGTCATGCGGGCTTGCCGGCCCCGGCGCGCCAGGCGGCGACGGCGGCGGCGAGGACTTCCTTCACCGCGACACCGGCTTCGGCCGCCAGCCGCTGGCAGTCCTCGAACTCGGGCCAGGCATTGTAGACGACGACGCCGCGCCGGCCGATCTTGATCCGTACCGTGCCGTAGGCGGTCGCAACGCTCGCGCTCTCGCGCTCGAGCACGGTCCTGTCCCACTCCTGCCGCCGCACTCCGAGCGTCGTCGTCTCGCGGAACAGCAGCTCCTCGATCGCCTCGCGCCGGGCGGGGGGCGCGAGCACGCTCACGAGCACGCCCGGCCGGCCCTTCTTCATCTGCACCGGCGTGAAGAAGGCGTCGACGGCACCCGCCTCCAGCAGGCGCTCGATGAGCGGGCCGAGGAGCTGCGGCGAGGCGTCGTCCAGCTCGGTCTCGAGCACGAGGATGCGGCCGTCTCCTCCCCGCCCCGTCTCCTCGCCGACGATCAGCCGCAGCACGTTCGGACGGCCCTTGGTGTCGCGGCTGCCGGCGCCGTGGCCGGCCTTCTCGATCCGCAGTGGCGGTAGTGGGCCGTATTCCGTGGCGTGCCCGGTCACGAGCAGCGCGCCGGTCGGCGTGAGCAGCTCTCCCTCACCGGCGCCGTACACGGGCACACCCGTCACCAGGCTGGCCGTGGCCGGGGGCGGGACAGGGAACGTCCCGTGCGACATCGTCACCGTACCCGTGCCGACGTTGAGAGGCGACGACACGAAGCGTGCCGCACCCAGCCAGCGCAGGGCGATTACACCGCCGACGATGTCCACGATCGAGTCGAGCGCGCCGACTTCGTGGAAATGGACGCTCTCGGGCGAGCTGCCGTGGACCGCCGCCTCGGCCTCGGCCAGGCGTCGGAAGAGGGCCGCAGCCTTCTCTTTCACCGCTGTCGCGAGCGTCGATCGATCGAGGATATCGACGATGTGGCGCAGGTGGCGATGGGTCGTGTCGGGCGCGCTCGCCAACACATCGACCTTCGTTGCCGCGAGGCCCGCGCGCGAAACCCGTCCCGCCTCGATGCTGTAGCCAGCCAGCGGCAAGCGGGCCAGCTCTTCCCGGAACCACTCGACGGGCAGGCCGAGATCGACGACGGCCCCGAGCAGCATGTCGCCCGAGGCACCGCTCGCGCAGTCGAAGTACACCAGGCGGCTCACAGCACGCCCCGATCCTTCAGGCTCACGTAGCGCCCGGCGCCGAGCACGAGGTGGTCGAGGATCTCGATGCCCATGAGCGAGCCGGCGGCGGCGAGGCGGCGCGTGAGCGCCAGGTCTTCGGCCGAGGGCTCCGGGTCGCCGGAGGGGTGATTGTGGAACAGCACGAGCGCGGCCGCGCGCGACACGACGGCCTCCTGGAACACCTCGCGCGGGTGCACGAGGCTCGCGGTCAGGCAACCCACCGAGACCACGACCTCGCGCCGCAGCCGGTGCCGGACGTCGAGGGCCAAGAGCCCGAACGTCTCGACGGGACGCGCCGAGTAGCGCGGCAGCAGGTAGCGCGCCGCCTCGGAGGGAGACTGCAGGTTCGGCGAGGCCGGGCCGGCCTCCGAGGCGAGTCGGGCGCCCAGCTCCAGGGCCGCGACGACGCGCGAGGCCTTCGCCCGCCCCAGGCCCCGGACACCCTCGAGGTCGTGGATCCCCCGGGCCGCGAGCCCGTGCAGTCCCGTCTCGAGCAGACTGCCCGCTATCTCGAGCGCCGACGCCCCGCGCGCACCGGTCCCCAGGATGGCGGCCAGCAGCTCGCGGCTCGACAGCCCACCCGGCCCCACCCGGGCCAGGCGCTCGCGAGGACGCTCGCTCGGGCTGCCCGGCGGGTCGAAGGGCCGGGACGCGGTCAGGTCGGTCGCTTGTGCTGCCTCGCTCAACGCCATCCCCCGTTCTCGACCCGCGCGAGCGCCGACTGAGCGACGCTGCGGGGCCCGTTGCCGTTATCCGGAACCTCACATGTTAACGGGCTGGATCCCCGCGTCCAAGCGAGGGCCCGACCGCGCGCCAGGGGAGAGGCACGACGCGACGGGACATAATGGCACACCAATGCGCCCCAGCGGGTCCGCTCTCGAGCGGCCTTTTCCACTGCCGGCTGCGCTCGCCGTCACCGCGGCGGGCATCGGCGCGATGCTCGGCGGAAGCGTCGGGCTCGCCGCGCGCCCCGGCCTCGGCCTGCGCGCGCAGATCGCGATCGGCACGCTGCTGTTGGCGCTCCCAACCGTGGCGGCGCTGTTGCATCGGCCGGGGCTCTGGCCCGGCGTGCGTGGCACCCGCGCGGTGACGCGCCGCATGACCGGGCTGGCGGTGCTCCTGGGAGCCGCTCTCTGGGTGGCGAGCGCGGGTCTCATGGAGCTGCAGTCGCTCGTCCTTCCGCCGACGGAGGAGTACCTCGACGCCTTCCGCGCGATCCACAGCGCTCTCGCGCCGACGGGCCCACTCGACGCCCTCGTGTCCATCCTGGTGATCGCCGTGCTGCCGGGTGCGTGCGAGGAGCTGGCCATTCGCGGTGTGCTCCTTCCGTCGCTGTTGCGCTGGCTCGGCGGGGGCGGTTCCCGGCCAGCTTGGAACGACACAAAGTCGCGGTCGGAGAGCCTCGGCGCGAGCTCGGGGATCGCGATCGCAGCCTCGGCACTGCTGTTCGCCGCCATCCATCTCGACGGGTACCGGTTCCTCTTCACGTTCCTGCTCGGTCTGGTTTTTGGCTTTCTCCGCCTGGCGACCGGCTCGCTGTGGCCCTGCGTCGCGGCCCATGCCAGCCTGAACGCGCTCACCTTCGTCGTGGCCCCGCTCGTCGACGACCCGAGCCAGCCCTACAGCCCCTCCCCTGTGCTCGGGGTTGCCTGCCTCGTGGCCGGCGCAGCCGTCGCCTGGCCGCTGCTGCGAGCGCTCGCACGCTCGCCCACGAGCGTTGACTCCTTCACGGTGCGTCCCTAGACTCGCCACATGAAGCAGAAACCTGCGATCGCCACGGCCGTGGCGCTCACCGCCGCGGCTGCGGCGACGCTCTGGCCCGCAAGCGCGAACGACGAGCTGCTGCCCGCAGCGCGGAGCAGTCAGGGCCGGGCGCTTGCGCCCGGCGCACACCGCGAGGGCGAGCTGATCGTCGCATTTCGGGAGAGCGTGAGCGAGGCCGACATGGAGCGGGCGCTGCGCGCCGGAGGTGCTGTGGGCGCGCGACGGTCGCGCTTCGGCCCGCGTGTGCTGGTCGAGCTCGAACCCGGAGTCAGCGCTACCGCCGCGGCGTTGCGTTACTCGGCGATGCCGGGGGTCGCCTGGGCCGAGCCCAACGGCCTGATCTGGGTCGACCAGGGGGCCACCTTCAGGCCCAACGACCCGTTTTTCGGCTTCCAGTGGAACATGAAGCAGGTGAACGCCGAGCGGACCTGGGGCATCCAGAAGGGCAGTAGCTCGGTCGCGGTGGCCGTGCTCGACACCGGCGTCGCTTTCGAGGACTACATAGACCCGCGGACCGGACAGGTATTCCGCAAGGCGCCCGACTGGGGCGACACCCGCTTCCTGCCGGGGCACGACTTCTTCAACGACGACGCTCACGCGAACGACGACCACCAGCACGGCACGCATGTCGCCTCGACGGTCGCCGAAGGCACGAACAATGCCCTGGGCCTGGCGGGGCTGGCGTTCGGGTGCGCGATCATGCCGGTCAAGGTGCTCGGGGGCAACGGCGTCGGGTCGTTCTTCGCCCTCGCCGAGGGGATCGACTACGCGACGAGCTACACCGAGGGCGGCGCCCGTCCGGTCAGGGTGATCAATCTCAGTCTGAGCAGCAGCGGCTTCAACCAGACGGTGAAGGCCGCGCTCGACCGGGCGACGGCCGCCGGCGTCATCATCGTCGCCTCGGCCGGCAACAACGGCGCCAGCAGCGTCAACTTCCCGGCCGACCAGCCGAACGTTGTTGCCGTGGGCGCGCTCAACGCAGCCAAGCAGAAGGCCTGGTACTCCAACACCGGCCCCGAGCTCGACTTCGTCGCCCCCGGAGGCGACTGCGACCGCGACGACGACGCGGACGGGACCGGGGACTGCGTGTTCCAGCAGACGCTCCGGCGGAGCTCGGTCCTGGCCGGCCGCTACGACGACTTCTGCTACTGCGGCTTCCAGGGCACCAGCATGGCGGCCCCGCACGTCTCGGCGTCCGCGGCGCTGCTCTTTTCGCAGGGCTTCACCGACGCCGCCTCGGTGCGCGCCGTGCTCGAGCAGACGGCGGAGAGGCTGGGCGGCGCCGCGACCGGCGGCCGCAACGACACGTTCGGAAACGGCCTGGTGCTGCCGGCCGCGGCCCTGCCCGGGCTCGGCTTCAACGTGGGGACGAAGAAGTGAAGACCCTCGCGACGGCCGCACTCCTGCTCTCTGCCGCGCTGCCGTCCACGGCCGGCGAGCTTGCGGTCGAGGCCCAGCTGGGCTACTTCGACATGGCCGCACAGAAGTCCGCGACGGCGCTCTTCGGCTCGTCGGCCGGGGTCACGTTCGGCGGAGCGGCTCGCTACACCGTCTGGCGCGGCGCTTTCGTCTCGGCCGGCGCACGCACGTTCTCGAGGGACGGCGAGCGCGTGTTCCTGACCGCTCCAGGCGCCCCGATCCAGAAGCTCGGCTTTCCGGTGTCGCTGAAGCTGACACAGCTCCTGCTCAGCGCCGGCTACCGGTTCCGGCACGGCAAGCTCGTCGTCCCGTACGCGTCGATCGGCGCCGCGATCACCTCGTATTCCGAGACGAGCGACGTGGCGGGCCAGAGCTTCGGCGACGACGGCTCGAAGACGGGCTTCGTCGGCGCGGCGGGCGTCGAGGTCGGCCGCGGCCTCTTGCGCGGCGGCGTCGAGCTGGGCTATTCGAGCGCCCCTGGCGCGGCAGGCTTCGGCGGCGTCTCGAAGATCTACGGCGAGGACGACCTCGGCGGCTTCCACGTCATCGGCAAGGTCCAGGTCGCGTTCGGCATCGGCAAGTCGAAGACTACTCGTCCCCGCCGCCGAGGCGGCCACCGCTCTCGCCGAGGCCCATCAAGTTGAGCAGGCACTCGTTCTCGCGCCAGTGCTCGCGCACCTTCACGAACAGGCCTAGGAAGATCTTGGTCCCCAGGAATGCCTCGATCTGGTGGCGCGCTTCGGTTCCGACCGTCTTGAGCATCGCGCCGCCGCGGCCGATCAGGATCCCCTTGTGGTTGTCGCGCTCGACCAGGATCGCCGCGTGGATGCGCACGAGGCCCTGCTCCTCCTTGAACGACTCGAGCACCACGCCTGTCACGTAGGGGATCTCCTGCCGCGTGTGGTGCAGGATCCGCTCTCGGATCATCTCCGCGACGAAGAAGCGCTCCGGGAGGTCCGTCAGGAAGTCGTCGGGATACAGGGCGGCGCTCTCGGGGAGCTTGGCGAGCAGCAACTGCTCGAGACGGTCGACGTTGTCTCCCTTGAGCGCCGAGAGCGGCACGATGTCGTCGAAGCGCCCGACGCGGCTCCAGCTCTCGAGCGCCGGCAGGATCTTCGGCTTCGGGATGCGGTCGATCTTGTTGAGCGCGAGCACGACGGGACGGCCGGACTTGCGGATCAGCCGCTCGATGAAGGCGTCGCCGGGCCCGGGCGGCTCGGTCACCTCGTTCACCCAGACCACCACGTCGCCCTGGCCGATGCTCTTGACGGCCGTGTCCACCATGCGCCGGTTCATCTCGTGCTCGGGCTTGTGGATGCCGGGCGTGTCGAAGAGCACGAGCTGCGCGCCGGGGCGGTTCACGACGGCCAGGATGCGATTGCGTGTCGTCTGGGGCTTGTCCGAGACGATCGCGACCTTCTGCCCGACCAGGCGGTTCACGAGCGTCGACTTGCCGACGTTCGGCCGCCCGATCACCGTCACGAAGCCGCATCGGAAGGGAGGCGTCTCGCTCATGACGAGACCCATCTTGGCCCGAGACCAGCCCGGCTGCTACTGGCGGCTCGTGCTCGCCTTGGGCCCCAGTCGCTGCCGCCGCTCAGCCAGCTCGGCCCGGGCTTCCGCCAGGAGCGCTTGCAGCGCGTCGGCGAGGTCGGGCGAACCACACTCCAGCGCTCGGCCGCGTTGCATCGGAGTCCGGCCACACTGGACCCGGATCCGGCCTTCCCGCACGAGCATCTCCCGTTGCAGGCGTGGCGGCGTCTTGGCCAACGCCCTTGCCGGAGTGTCCAGTGTCGCCATTGCCTCGACCAGTAAGCAAAACTGATGCCCGCACTAGTCCCTGCGTAACTGACTGAAGCGCAAAGCCCGTCCAGCCGCTTCGCCACGGACTTTCCGCATGCTGGACACCGCGGCCGCGGTTCTCGTCCAGCCCCTGCGCAGGCCGCCACCAGACGATTGACCTTGCTTCTCTCGCGGGACGCCGAGCCCTGCATCGTGCCGGGGGTCGGAGGGTCCTTCGCGCGGCCGCGGAGAGGCCCGCGCCGCTCTGGCGCGAGCCTATGCGGGGCTGGCGGATGGGCTCGAGACGGAGGCGCGCCGGAAGCGCACGCGGTTGACGCGCTTCTTCTCGGCCGCGATCACCTCGACCTCGAAGCCGCGGTAGCTGGTGCGCTCGCTCGGCCGCGGAATCCGGCCGAAGATCGAGGTCACGAGGCCGCCCACCGTGTCGATCTCCTCGTCGAGCGAGAGCTCGGTCTCGAGCGCCTCTTCCAGGCGGTCGACGCCGACACGTCCGTCCGCCACGACCGCGCCGTCCGGCTCCACCGCGAGCGGGTCACCCTCGACGTCGTACTCGTCCTTGATCTCGCCGACCAGCTCCTCGACGATGTCTTCGACGCTGACGATGCCCGCGGTGCCGCCGTACTCGTCGATCACCACGGCGAAGGTGATATGGCGCCCCTGCATCTCGCGCAGCAGCTCGGGGATGCGCTTGGTGTCGGGCACCAGGTGCGCCGCGCGCACGAGCCCGGAGACCGGGGCCTCGGGTACGCCCTCGAAGTCGAGGAGATCGCGCACCTCCACCACGCCGAGGATGTCGTCCAGGTCCTTGCCGTAGACGGGGACGCGGCTGTACTTGCTGTCGCGCATCAGCCGCCGCAGCTCGGCGACGGGCGCCGCAGCCGCGATCGCCACGATGTCGGGCCGCGGCGTCATCACCTCGCGCACCAGCGTTTCGGAGAAGCGGTCGAGCGCATCCACGAGGCGCTCCTCGTCCTCCTGCTGCACCGGCGGCGGTGGCACCTCGGGAACCGGAGCGCCCTCCTCCGCCTCGTCCGGGACGGGCACCGCGCGCCGCCTGATGCGCGTGGTGATCGGCTCCAGACCCTGCGCCCAGAGGTGGAAGGCGGGCAAGAGCTTCAGGAACGCGCCTTCGGGGTCCTGGCGCACCAGGATGTACGGCACGCTCACGCGGAAGAGCAGCAAGTACGCCATCATCACGCCGAACGCCGTGAGCATGGCCCAGTGGTCGACGAGGCGGAACGCGAGCGACGTGATGATCACGGTCATCCCGACGTGCGCTGTATAGGTCCCGAGGTGGACCGGCATCACGATCCGCGGCGGGTCCTCGACGTAGCTCTGGGCCAGCTCGATGCGCTTCTCGTCGTGGAAGCCGACCTGGGTGAGCCGCCGGCGCTTGAGCAGGTTGAACGAAGCCTCGACCGTCGCCAAGAACACCGACAGCGCCGCCAGGAACACGATCAGCACGATCTGCAGCGTGATCATGCGAGCCCCAGCAGCCGCCGGCGCAGCCGCCCCTCCAAGAGGTCCATGGTGCCGTCGTCGGTCTCGTGGTCGTGGCCGAGCACGTGCAGAAAGCCGTGGAGCGCCAGCGTGTCGAGCTCCTGCGCGAGCGTGCGTCCGAGGCCGCGGGCGTTCCGCTCCGCTTTCGCCACGCTGATCACGATGTCTCCGAGCCCGGCTTCCCCGCCTCCGCCCGGGAACGACAGCACGTCGGTCGTCTCGTCTCTGCCGCGGTAGTCGCGGTTGAGGCGCCGCAACAGGCCGTCTCCCGCCAGTACCAGCGACAGCTCGCCCCGCACCCGCAGCGTCGCCGCAGCCGCGCGCAGCACCCGCCGCAGCCGCGGCGCGCTCACGGGACGAAGCCGCTGGCGGTTCAGCAACACGACGGACAGGGAATCGGCGGAAGGCATGCTCATCGCCCCGCGGGCTTGCCGTTGCCCCAGCGCTCGTAGGCCTTCACGATCGCCTGCACGAGCCGGTGCCGCACCACGTCCTTCTCGTCGAAGTAGCAGAAGGCGATGCCCTCGGTGCCCGAGAGCACCGAGATCGCCTCGACCAGCCCCGAGACCTTGCCCTGCGGGAGGTCGATCTGCGTGATGTCACCCGTCACCACGACCTTGGAGCCGAGCCCGATGCGGGTCAGGACCATCTTCATCTGCTCGGTGGTGGTGTTCTGAGCCTCGTCGATGATCACGAACGCATCCGAGAGCGTGCGGCCGCGCATGAACGCGATCGGTGCCACCTCGATCTGGTTGCGCTCGAAGAGCCGCTGGACCTTCTCGAACTCGAGGAGGTCGTAGAGCGCGTCGTAGAGCGGCCGCAGGTAGGGGTCCACTTTCTGCTGCAGGTCGCCGGGCAGGAAGCCGAGCTTCTCGCCGGCTTCCACCGCCGGGCGCGCGAGGATCACGCGCGTCACCTGCTTGCCGAGCAGGCACGCGACCGCCTGAGCCACGGCCAGATAGGTCTTGCCGGTGCCCGCGGGGCCGATCCCGAACACCATGTCGTTCTGGGCGATCTGCTCGAGGTAGGCGCGCTGGTTGAGGCTCCGCGGCACAACGACGCGCTTGCCGCCGCGGACCGCGGCCTTCAGCAGGTAGTCGCGGAGCCTCGTCTCGCCGTCGCGCGCCAAGAGCTCGGCCGCGAGCCGCACGTCCGCGGAGGCCACCGAATAGCCGTCGCGCATCAGGTCCGCGAGCTGTTCGAACACCTGCCCCGCGAGAGCCGAGCCGCGCTCGTCCCCCTCGATCAGCAGGTCGCTGCCATGGTTCCGGATGCGGACCTTGAAGGTCTCCTCGAGGAAGCGGAGGTTCTCGTCCTGGTTCCCGAACAGGGTCTCGAGGCCCCGCTCGGGGACGGAGACGCGCATCATCTGGGCACTGGGAAGCTTAGCACGCGCGAGACCCTCATTTCCGCATCGCGACGAGCCCCAGCTCGCGCACCTGCTCGTCCCGCACGGGCGAGGGCGAGCCGGTCATGAGGTCGGTTCCGCTCGCCGTCTTCGGAAACGCGATCACCTGGCGCAGCGAGCTCTCCCCCGCCATCAGCATCACCATGCGGTCGAGGCCGAGCGCGATCCCGCCGTGCGGCGGCGTTCCGTACGAGAGCGCTTCCAGGAAGAACCCGAAGCGGTCGCGCGCCTCTTCCTCGCTGAGCGAGAGCAGCTCGAACACCCTCGCCTGCAATGCCGAGTCGTGGATCCTAATGCTCCCGCCGCCCACCTCGTAGCCGTTCAGCACCACGTCGTAGGCCTTCGCGCGCACCTTGCCGGGGTCGGTCGCGAGCAGTGGCAGGTCCTCGTCGACCGGCGACGTGAACGGATGGTGCAGGCTCGCGAAGCGCGAGGCGTCCTTGTCCCACTCGAAGAGCGGGAAGTCGGTGACCCAGAGGAAGCGGTAGGCCCGCTCCTCGACGAGCTTCAGCTCGCGGCCCATCTCGAGGCGCAGGATGCCCATCGCCATCGCGACCGGCCCCGGTCGGTCGACGCCGATGAGCACGGTGTCGTCCTTCGCGGCCCCCACCTTCTCGAAGAGCTTGCGCGCCACGTCGGCGCTCGCACCCTTCTCGCTGAGCTTGGCGAGCTGGTCGTCGGTGGCCTTGAGGTTCAGCAGGGCGCGCTTCTCGGCGCGCGCGTCCGGCACGATGCGCGCGAGCCACAGCTCCTCGTTGATCTTCCTGAGCCGCATGCCGGAGACGCCGGCCGCGGCCGGCAGCACGATGGCGCGCGCGCGGGCGCCCGCTTCGAGCAAGCCCGGGTAGTTGGCGAGGCCGAGCGTCGCGAGCTCGTCGCTCACGTCGGTGATCGGCATCCCGAAGCGCAGGTCGGGCTTGTCGGAGCCGTAGCGAAGCAGCGCCTCGGCGTAGGCCAAGCGCGGGAACGGCCGCTCGACCTTGACGCCGATCACGGCCATGACACGCTCGAAGAGCGGCTCGACCAGGTCGAACACGGTCTCGATCCGCGGGAACGACATCTCGATGTCGACCTGGGTGAACTCGGGCTGGCGGTCGGCGCGCAGGTCTTCGTCGCGGAAGCAGCGCACCACCTGGAAGTAGCGGTCGAGCCCCGAGATCATCAAGAGCTGCTTGAACAGCTGCGGCGACTGCGGCAGCGCGTAGAAGCTGCCGTGGTGGACGCGCGAGGGCACCAGGTAGTCGCGAGCGCCCTCGGGCGTCGACTTGGCGAGCATCGGCGTCTCGATCTCGTAGAAGCCCTGCTCGTCCAGGTAGCGGCGCACCTCGAGAGTCGCCTGGTGGCGCAGCTTCAGGTTCCGCTGCAGCCGGGGCCGGCGCAGGTCGAGGTAGCGGTACTTCAGGCGTGTCTCCTCGTGCGTGTCGATCTCGTCCTCGATCGGGAACACCGGGGTCTTCGCTTCGGAGAGCACGCGGATCTCGCGCGCGACGAGCTCGACCTTGCCGGTTTCGAGGTTGGGGTTGATCGTCTCCTGCGAGCGGGCTCTGACTTCTCCCGTCACCGCCAGCACGAACTCGCCGCGCACGTGGTCGGCGGCCGCGTGGGCCTCCGGCGAGAGCTCCGGACGCGCCACCACCTGGCAGATTCCCTCGCGGTCGCGCAGGTCGACGAAGATCACGCCGCCCAGGTCGCGCCGTGTGGCGGCCCAACCCATGAGCGTCACGCTCTTCCCGACGTGGCGCTCGCGCAGCTCCCCGCAGTAGTGGGTGCGCGTGAGATCGCCCAACGCCTCAGCCATTCGTCCTCTCCTTGAGGTGCTCGAGGACCTTGTCCTCCTTCACCTCGTGCTGCTCCGAGCGCGCCATGTCGCGCAGCGTCCAGACGCCGCGTGCGATCTCGTCGTCGCCCAGGATCGCGGCGAAGCGCGCACCGAGCTTGTCGGCCTGCTTCATGCGCGACTTGAAGCTGCGCCCCTCTGGATCGAGGAGCACGCGCAGGCCGGCCTCGCGCAGCCGGCGCTGCAGCCGGAGCGCTGGATCGAGCGCACCCGCCGCGAGTGGCATCAGGAACACGTCGCAGCGCGGCTCGGGCTCGGCCGGCGGAGCGAGCGAGACCAGGCGCTCTAGGCCCACGGCGAAGCCGATCCCGGCGAGGTCGGGGCCCCCGAGCTCCTTCACGAGGCCGTCGTAACGGCCGCCGCCCAGGATGCTGCTCTGGGCGCCAAGGGCGCTGCTCGTCACCTCGAAGGTAGTGCGCACGTAATAGTCGAGGCCGCGCACCAGCCGGTGGCTCAGGTGGTAAGGGATCCCGAGCAGCTCGAGCTGCCGCCGCACCTCGGCGAAGTGCTCGCTGCAAGGGGCGCACAGGTGGTCGGTGATCCGCGGCAGCGTGTCGATCGCCGCCTGGTCCTGCGGCACTTTGCAGTCGAGCACACGTAGAGGGTTCGTCTCCACGCGCCGCTGGCAGTCCGCGCAGAGCGAGGGTGCCAGGTCGCGCAGCGCCTTCTGCAGCCGCTCGACATATACGGGCCGGCACGCGCGGTCGCCCACGGAGTTGAGCACCAGCTCCCGCTCCCTCACGCCGCAGGCATCGAGGAAGGCGAGCGCCAGCTCGACCACTTCGGCGTCGATCGTGGGGCTCGTGAAGCCGAACGCCTCGACGTCGACCTGTTGGAACTGGCGGTAGCGGCCCTTCTGCGGGCGCTCGCGGCGGAACATCGGGCCGAGCGCGTAGACCCGGAGCGCCGGGTCGGTGTTCATCAGGTTGTGCTCGATCACGGCGCGCACGATGCCCGCGGTCGCCTCGGGCCGCAGCGTCAGCGAGCCGCCGTCGCGGTCGGCGAACGTGTACATCTCCTTCGAGACGATGTCGGTCTCGGCTCCGATCCCGCGGGCGAACAGCTCCGTCTCCTCGAAAACGGGCGTCCGGAGCTCGCGGTACCCATAGCGCGCGAACAGCTCGCGGGCGGCCGCTTCGACACGATGCCAGGCCCCCACCTCGTCGGGCAGGATGTCGCGCGTGCCCCGGACCGCCTGGATCGTCACTCGGCTTCCGCCGCCCGGTACTCGTCCTTGTAGCGGACGTAGGACTCAGCGTATCGCCGCAGCCCGGCCCGCTCGTCCTCGCTCACCTCACGGCGCACCTTCGCCGGAGCGCCCATCACGAGGCTCCGGGGCGGCACCTGCATCCCCTCGGGCACGAGAGAGCCGGCCGCGACGATCGACTCCTCCCCTAGCACTGCCCCATTGAGAACGGTCGCGCCGATCCCGACCAGGCACAGCCGCTCGACCGTGCAGCCGTGGAGCGTCACCGAGTGACCCACGGTCACGTCGTCGGCCAGGACGGTCGGGTGCTGTGCCGTCACGTGGAGCACGCAGTTGTCCTGGACGTTGGTCCGGGCACCGACCCGGATCCGGTTCACGTCGCCCCGGATCACGCTGTTCATCCAGACGCTCGCGTCCTCACCGAGCTCGACCGCTCCGATTACCTGGGCGGACGGGTCCACGTAGGCGCGAGCGCCCAGACTGGGCCGTATCCCCTTGTAGGCACGGATCATCCGGTCACCTTGAAAACCGGCAGTTTAGCAGAGTTAGCATAGGCCCATGGACGGGGCGCGGACGCGCCGGGCCCTCCTGTATCAGGGCCTGCGGGTGAGGCGGAGGAAGAAGCTCGCGGCAAACTCCCGCTCCGGGTCGTCGAGGATCTCCATGGCGCGAGCGGACTGCTCGCTGCCGCCGCGGGACGCCGCGATCAGCACGCCCGCGTCGACGAAGGTCAGCGTCACCGCCCTTCGCGCCAGCCACCCCTGCGGGAGGCGACTTCCTCTTCGATCTCCTCCCAGCTCAAGGCGGGTGCGCCCGAGCTTACGATTCGAGAGCGCAGTTCGCGCAGCCGACTGCCCAACAGTGTCCGGGCAGGAGCGGTGGTCTCGATGGTCACGTGGACTTCCGCGTGCTCGGGCAGATTGACGGGTTCTTTGAGTCTGAGCATGCCGCTTTCATAGACCGCGTCCACGTCGATCGTCAGTGTCCTTCCGGCAAGCGTGCATGAAACCGGCAGCCGTCCGGCCTACGGTCATGAGCAGGAGGACGGCTCATGGTACGACAGAGGCAGGCTGCAGCGGCAGGACGTGTAGAGCGGATAAG